>Ga0326513_10000156_pt1 | contig 54127 bp, 56 predicted proteins | sample 2_2465_0518_D_FD_203654 | JGI IMG/M metagenome (GOLD analysis project Ga0326513, IMG submission 203654) | Bovine rumen microbial communities from UC Davis, California, United States - 2_2465_0518 | ecosystem: Host-associated > Mammals > Digestive system > Stomach > Rumen | place: USA... | reverse complement strand
TCAATGTAGTTGTCTAGCTTTCGATAGTCGTTGAACTCATATCTTATCAATGTAAGATACTTCGCTGCGTCGATTGTCTCTACCTATAGACTTTTTACTATACCTTGGAAGTTACTCCTTGCCACTAGATGTATTACTACTCTAGTTTAGTATCTATAGTCTAACAAGACTTCCCCGCAATTAGAGAGGTTTTACTTCGACTATTCGTTAATCGAAGCGAGCCTTGAATTCTACTAACACATTTACATCTTTACCATTCTTAGCAGCTTCACATAAATATTTTACTACTTTCGAATTATTTGCAGTTCTATATAATGAAATACATATGGTTTCAACGTCATTATGCTTGCTCGCATCTTTCAACATTTGAATTACAGAATCAAATGAATGGTAAGGATAATGCAATAACATATCGCCGTCCACATCAATCATTCCCATTAATTGATTAGGTTTACAAAATTTCTTTCCTTCCATTTTAGGAAGGGAAGATTTTAATTTCAATTCTTTGAAGAAACTACTATCGATAACGGAATGAACAAGAATTCTTTCATTTCGTACTCCAGAAAGTTGCCGAAACAAATCTAGGGCATCTTCTCTCTCAGATTCTTTTACTGCGTTTAAATCAACTTCTACACAAATAATCTTGCCTCTCTTTCTTTTCTTAATTACTTTAGAGAATTCAAGCAAATCATCATCTACTAATTCATTAGGGTCTAATTGAGCACTTCTGGTTATTCTAAATGGAATAACATAGCACACATCCATTTCTTCTCTGATAAAGAGCTCCAATAAATACTCCATAGTGATATACCTTTGTGTATCAGGTATCTGAATAAGTCTATTATACTTATCAGGAATACACATTACTTTTAACTCTTTCCCATTCTTACCATTTATAATAACGGCAAGATTTATACCTTCATTTAGATTTTTCTTGAAAGGTTTCTTCATAAAATGAAGTTTTGAAATCTTTTTATAATATATTTTTCTTAAAGCTATTAACGCATCTTCAGCTCCATAGAATCTTGTATAGACTTCAATTCCTTCAGCACTTAATAATGCTTCAATTTCATTCTCTAATATATTACGCCTTTCGTAAAATGCCTCTACTTCTCTTTTAATCATTTCCAGTTGTTCTTCAGCCGTATAACCACAAATATCTGTTTCATATCCGAGTCTTTTTGAATCTAATAATCCGCCAACTCTTACAGCATAAAATTCTCGTAGATTTGAATCTACGATGTTAAGGAAACGAATCTTTTCTGTAACATCAGTTTCCCTTTCTCCTACTTCTAAGATTCGCTTATTAAATTTTAACCAACTAATTTCTCTATTAAAATACATAACTTTTTCTCTCCTTAGGTATTTTATTTATTATATCAGTGTCATTGAAATGATATATAAATAAATTCTCATCCATTTTAGTCCGAAAAACAATACTTTAATATCAACAAAGAAAGGTTGTGAAGATATGTTTGAATGCAAATTATGTGAAGATAATCATGAACGGTTTAAAACTATCGAAGGACTTTATTCACATTTAGAAAGAAAACACCATGATGAAATACCGCCTGATTGGTCGGTAGAACAATTTGCTTATTATTTGAAAACGGGTAAAAAACATGGTACTTGTGTTATTTGTAAAGGTAAAACTAAGTTTAATCCTAAAACAGGTAAATACTATAGACTTTGTGAGAATCCTAAGTGTAAAGAAAAGAATAGAGAGATATTTGAAAAGAGAATGATTGGTAAGTATGGGAAAGTATCCTTATTAGACGACCCGGAGCAACAGAAGAAGATGCTAGCTAATCGTAGTATTTCAGGAGAATATACATGGTCAGATGGAACTAAGAAAACTTATACAGGTTCTTATGAATACGATTTTTTAAGATTTTTAGATGTCCTTATGGACTATCCGTCTAGAGATGTAATTACTCCTTCACCTCATACCTATTATTATGAATATGAAGGAAAGAAGCATTTCTATATTCCTGATGTCTATATCGAGTCATTGAATTTAGAGATTGAAATTAAAGATGGAGGGGATAATCCTAATACTCATCATAAGATTCAAGATGTTGATAAAATAAAAGAAAGATTAAAAGACCAAGTATTATTATCACAAACGAGTGTTAGTTATATAAAGATTACAAATAAGTCTTATGATACTTTTATGAAGTATCTCATGGAGCTAAAAGACCAGTATAATAAATTAGATAGAAGGGAAAAATTTACTCCTATCTTTATATTAGCCGAGAATTATAACGAAGAAATTCTAGGAGAGATTGTAACAGAAGCAGATAACAACACGACTGATTCTCCAGATGTTCATTCTTCATCAGTTTTTTATGCTTGTGATACTACAGGTTTAAAAACCATTAAACCTACAAAAGATGCGAATGGAAATGAGTGCATTTATGCTTCTCCTTTCAAAGAGTATGCTGCAACAAAAGGACTTAAGTTAAATAACAGTCAGCTTTCTATTTCATCTAAAGTAGGTGAAGAAATTTCTATGAATGTGAAATTACATGATAAAGAAGCTAATGTAGACCGAGCCTTCTCTGTATATGAATTAAATGGCGATGGGTTTACTCCTGTTACAACTAATGGGAAAGAATCTAAGACAGTTTATATGAAGAAAGGTCATGCGGAAGTAATTCGTGAATTTAAGATTAAGAATTATCGTAAGTATATCAAGAGATTCCCTAATGTTAAATGCGAAGACTTTCCAACGGATAAACAGATAAAAGAAAAAGAGGTTGATAAAGAATCTTTAGAAACAGTTGAAGAAAGAACGAATTGTAATACTATTATTGAAGACGAAAGAAAAGTTCATGTTGATATTTTGCGTCTTGAAAAGGAATATGGAATTTATGTCGATGGAAAGTATAATGCTATTGTCCAAGTAAAAGGCTTTAATTTCAAATGTAGAGGACGTTCAGAACTGTTGGTTATAAAGGGCGATTCTGTCTATTTAGCAAAAAATAAAAGTGGTTTATATGGGAATTACTCTGTTCCTGGTGGTGGATGGGACCCAAAAGAACCACATGATGTTTCTGCCATTAGAGAAGCTGAAGAAGAAGCAAGATTGTCTACAACGAATGTACAATATGGCGGTAATTACTTAACTGAATATGCTGAACCTAAAAAATGGGAAAAAGAAAAGATACCTAAGAAAGATCAATGGAGAGGGTACTACACCGAAGTTTACATTGGTGAATATACCGGTAAGTTTAATGGTCATATCGATGAAGAGGATAAAGATGATATTATTAATATAGGTAAATTTTATCCAATATCTGAAGTTCGAGATATATTAAATCCAGTTCATAGAAGAATTATTGATGCTTATATTCAGCAAAGAGATATGATGAAAAAAGCACCATCTCATTTATATAGAGTTACTTATGAGGGTGATGGAGTTTATGAAGCATTTAGAAAGAATACTACATTTGAAGAATGGAAAGCATTTAAAGAATCTAAAGCTGCCAAATGGCTTCCTATTCCAACTAATTATGGCGATTCCGATGTAAGTTATTTTACAGAGGAAGGTTTCAAGAAATTCAGAGAATTAACGTTACCTTTATTTGAAACAAAACTAGATACTGATAAGATAATAGCAAATAAGATAAAGACTCCAAATGGTACTATTACTTATCATGACAAGTATCAGTATGTAATTGAACCAGAAAAAGTAACCGAGTCTTTAGAGTTAGTAGAGGAAGAGGCACATTATTCTTCTACAGATAAATATCCTGTGTTTATCGTTCTCATGCATACAGGAACTTCTATTGCTAATGCTATCAAAGCATTTACACATGATGATTTCTCTCATGCTTGTATTTCATTTAATTCCAGATTAGACCCACTGTATTCATTTGGTCGTAAAAAGTTAGATATGACTGATAATGGTTTTGTTGTTAATAGCCCTAAAGCTGATTTCTTTACAAAATTCCATACATATTACAGCGTATATGTAATGTATGTGAATAAAAAGTCTATCGATGCAATGAAACATAGATTGGAATATTTTATCAAGAATGAGGATACTCTCAAGTTCGATAATCTGAACATGATTGGTTGTGGCTTAGGAATTTCATCAGAAAAAAGTAAGAAGTATTTCTGTAGTAGATTCTGTATGGAAATAATCGGTCAAGGTGTTGAATTGGAAAAAGTGCCATCATTATATAGACCACAAGACATGAGCGAGTTAGATAATATCTCTCTCGTTAATAAAGGAGCAGATTTCTATAATTATGATTACAAAGAAACAGAAAGAAATTTAAAGAAAATAAAGAAAGGAAGTAAGAATCATGAATAGTTTATTTGAATCAGTTTCTGCACAAGCATTGGAGGTTGCCTTGACAGAAAGTAAATTAACAGCAGAGGAATTGCGTGAATTAAAAGACAGCGATTTTGGTTTACCAGATGAAAGAAGATATCCTATGCCTGATAAAGAGCATGTACTAGCAGCTATCAAATTCTTTAATTATGTAGAGAAAGATAAAGAGGTTGAATTAGCTAAGAATATCAATAAGAAGATTGGCGAGTTTGGCATGACGGATATCACAGTTAGTGATAAAAATCGCTTTAAAGCATTTTATGATGTCACAGAAGATTTTGATACTAATCTTATGACTGCACTTACTTATTGACGATATTGAAGATTATAGGATTGATGATGTACAATACAGTAAATTTCAAAAGAAATAGATATTATTTTTAAGAGAATGGGTTAAAAATCCATTCTCTTGATTTTTCAATTTCACTATAACTAATCATTATAAGAAAAACAAAAGAAAGGAAATGGAACAAATGTGGAAATCAGGAGATGTTAGAACACTTATTAGAGATGCATTATTGGAGGTAGATGGGACATTATCCGATGATGATAGCGGAGAAGCTTATTTCGTAGAAGTTGAAATGAATCATAAAGATTCAGAAATTATTGCTACAATTGAAACCGAGAAACCAGGAAGTCAGAAGATTGTAGATAAATATCGTATTAAAGTGGAGAGATTATAAAATATGAATATGAGGCAAAAGAAAAAATTTAAAAAGAAATTGAGCCATAAGAAATGTATTACATCAAAGGCATTAGTTAAAATACAAAAGGCTGTCATGGGTATAAGTAAAGATTGTTTACTCCGATTTGATATAGGTGAAGATAGAAAACGATATGAAGAAATGGTTAAGAAAAGGCAGGAAATGCATATTGAACAGATGAAAAAGCGGGCACGAGATACTGGATTATCTGGATTATGTATTGTAGAAATAGATTTAGCGAAAAGGAGAGGATAGAGAATGTCTAACTATTTTAAAAGGAAAGATGAATTGATTAAAAAAGCTAGAGAACATACGGAAGAAATGCGTGTGAAATACAAGCAAGAAATTAAACATAGCGTTGCTAGTACAACTATCTATGGTCCTGATGAGATTGTTTTTGATGATGAATTGAAAACGCCTACTGAAAATATTATTTTATGTGATTTAACTTCAGGAGATGCGATTGAGTATTATGTAGAAGAAGGAAAGAGAACTGCTGTATTGAATTTTGCTTCCTATCGTAATCCGGGTGGAAGATTTATCGACGGCTCTTCTGCTCAAGAAGAATGTCTATGTCACGAATCATTCTTATACAATATATTATTACATTTTCCAGATTATTACATGTGGAATAATAAGAATAAGAGATGTAGTCTTTATACGGATAGAGCAGTGTATACAAAAGATGTCATATTCAGAGATAAAATAAAATGTGATGTGCTTACTTGTGCGGCTCCTAATCCAGGTTCTGCTTTAAAGTTTCATCCTAAATTTGTAACAAAAAAGGATTGCGAAAACACTATGCGTGAAAGAATTAAGTTCGTTTTAGATGTGGCGGCAGCTAATAAAGTTGATGTACTTATATTAGGAGCATTTGGTTGCGGAGCATTTAGAAATGAACCTGAGTATGTAGCTAAATATTTCCACGAATTTCTTAAGAATCATCACTTTGAAAAAGTTATATTTGCAATTCCGAGGAGTGTAAATAACATCAACTATCATACTTTTAAGAAGGAGTTCGAGGAAAATTTGAAATGAAGACTTTTACAGAAAGAATAGAAGAACTTAGTAAAGAATACAATTGCCCTTTTTTCAACCCGCCGATGAGTGACAGGGAATCTATGCATTTTCTTACAAGATACCTTCTTGGAGAGGATTGGTATAGTGTTAACTCTCTTCCTCAAGACCAGATAAACCCAGAAATTGTACATGAAATTCTTTACAAATACTCTAGGAAATACAGGAAAGAAAGAAAACGATACATGAAACGTAAGAAAAATAAGGAGTGATACAAATGATTAGTGTTAAAATACCTCTTATGACTAAGATAGGAGAGCCTAATGTAAATGGGAGCGTTATAACAAAAGAAGCTTTTCAAGAATGTATAAATTCTGGTTTTTATAAAGAAATGATTTCAACCGGCAATTTAAGATTAGTTTATGGTGGTACGGCTGGAGAATTTTTAGATAAAGAACACTACTGTATAAATCCGATAAAAATGCATGATTATATTTTTGGGCATATTTCGCAAATTACTGAAGAAAATGTAGTGGCGCATATTTATCGCCATGAAGAGATTTTTCTTAGGCAACTTGATAATGGGTTTAAAGTATATTTGACATGTATAGGGAAGTTAGACCACATTACTGAAAACATAGATGCGGTTAGAGATATAAAAATAATGTACTGCTCAATGGGACCAGACATTAAAATTAAGAAACAACATCTATATCTCTTTGAATACGTTGATGAAACAGGCGATAGAAAATCATTTATGGTCGGAAGTTGTATAAATGAAGCAGCAGAGAAATTTGCAGAAGCTCATAAACATCATGTTATTGGGAATGTAACTGCAACATTGATAGACGAGGTTGATGGTTATAATATTATAGCAACTAAGAAATAAGTTTAAACGGTAGAAGAATGCATTACTCTTCTACCGTTTTACTTTCTTAAAAACAATATCGTAACGGAAAGGAGGTTATACTATGTATGACGAAGAGAATGGTCTTGTGATAGATTTAACTGAAGCAATGGATTTGACAAAAATTGCTAATAAAGATAAGGAAGAGTTGGATGAAATGTTCCAAGAAGCACATGACCTTACATTACCTGAAGAAGTAGTACTGGAAAGAGGTGAATTAGATGGAGAATAGAGAAGATTTTTATGATTATTTTTTATCTGTGAAAAAGCATATGAGTAAGATTAAGAAATTTCATATAGATGATAGATTTAATGATAAAAAATCTTTGAAAGATAATGGAACAAATCGTTTGTTTATAGGAGAATCTGATTCATATGAAACTGACTTAGAAACAAAATCTGCTTTAAAAGCCTTTTATCCTAGAATACAAAAAGCATTTCGTTTAGAATTAGAAGATGATGATATATTGTCACATGAGCATGTTAAGATAATGCGTACAGCGATAGTATTGTCACATCCGAATAAAGGATATAAATTCGAGTTTGTCCTTTATCCAAATAAATTCGGTATATATTTAAGAAATAATACACGAACTGTAGAAGAATCTTTAGAAACTGTGGAGGAAGCATACGTATTTACAAAAGATGATTTATATATCAATTTTGAAAAATTTGAAAACGGTAAATCTAATATTTGCATCGTAACTGGATTATCTGGTTCAGGGAAAAGTACTTTGGCGAATTCGATAGCTAGTAAGTATAAAGCTGAATGGATAGAACTAGATTTATTTGAGAATTGCTATGGCATGACAGATAAACAACTTCAACAAGCAGGGCAAGTATTTTATAATTATTTATCGTCACATAAAAAAGTATGGGATAAGCTTAAAGAAAGAACTCTTCGTGGAAAAGAATTGGGAGAAGAAATTTCCAAATTCGTTCATTATTGTATTTCTTGGTGTAAAAAAGATAAGAGCAAGAAGTATATAATTGAAGGTGTTCAGATTTATTCATTTATGAAGTTCAAAGAAGTTAAGTCCTACCCGTTAGTACTTAAAAATACCTCTATGCTTAAATCTATTATACAGAGATGGAAACGAAATGGTGATGGTAAAATAGATTTAGTTAGTGAATTGAAAAACGAATTTCCTCAATTCGTTTCATGGTATATGAGTGAGGAAAAATCATTGAATCGATTTAGAAATTCTATCGTAGAAGAAAATCTGCAGGTAAGTAAGTTAAGATATAATATTTTTATAAATAAGAAAGGAGAATAAAGATGTTACTGTACATGAGAAGAGATTTAACAAAAGAGGATTTTGCATTGGAATCTACTTTCCCTATAAAAACACCAGAAGATGTTATTATGGCAGCAGAATGCTTCCATTTGTCACCAATTTTAAAAAGAGTTGAGTTGGCTGAAAAAATTAATAAGAAGGCGGAGGAATTAGGAATAAAAATTCCTTCTAATAGAGCAGACTCTTTATTTATAGCATTTGCTACTAAAAAGAATGTGGAAGATACGCCAGATGAAACTATTGTATATAAAGATGAATTTGACGAAATGATTGCTCGATATGAGCAATTTGCACAAGAACAGATGTATGTCGAGGGTTTTCAGATATCTGATACTTTATTAATTTTCTATGTGTTGGTTGATACTGCCATTGCATTAAGTAAGAATCCGTTTTCTAAGGAACTGAAAAAACGATATGATTGCGTTGGTTTTATTTTCTGGCATAAAGAAACAAATCTTATTATGAAAAGATATGTTATGTCGATTATGGAGTTAATGAATGGAAAAGCAATTGGTGCAATGAATAATGAAGAACCGACTTTATTATACGGAAAAGATATCTATAATTTCTCTATGAAGGATATTGAGGATATTATTACATCGGCTGACGATTTAGTTTATACTACCAAATATTTGGAGAAAATAAACGCTTTCCATAAAGAGGAGATGATTACTACTAATCAGTTCTCTATGGATAATGTAAAAACAGGTGGAGGAGATTTAATTGATTCATTAGAGCCAGAATGGGATACCATTTTTCAATTCGGTAAGAACTATTGTGAAACCTCATTATCAGATAGGAATAAGCTTATTTTCTCCAGATTGAAGAATAAGTATGACGACGCTTTCTATTGGAGAAGAAGCGATGGTAATAAAGTTTATATGATTCAAAAAGATGATAAGATTGGCATTCTTGCAGAAGACGCAAATAAAAGATTGCTTATCTTTTATTTTGATGAAGATTATGAGCTTGTAAAGATAAAAGCAGTTGAGGCACATAGCAAACGATATGATAATTTAATAGAAGGGTTCTCTATTGATGAAGACGGCACAGTAAAGTTCAATATCAGTAAATTAAATATGATGGATGAGTATATGTCAAACCATCGTAAGTTAAAAGCTGCTATGGAGTTAGATAGCTTAGATGAAGCTAAGTCAATCTTAGCTCAGGATTTTGCTATGATTGATTCCATTGAGCATACTATCAAAACTAAGAAGTTCTTAACTCAAGCTAAGAAAGATGAACTTGTAAAAGCAAGACAATTCTTAATGAATGACTTTAAGACTTATCTTAGACAGGTGAATAAAAAAGACCCTAAGTTTAATTTCGCTACTTATTATAATAACTGCGAAGAAGTCAAGGACTATTATAAAATAGATTCAAAAACGATTAATGGAATCAAAGCTTTACTTAGAACGATAATGTTATAAAATCTATTTAAGATTTTATTGATATATTATTAAAGCGTACACATAATAGTGTAAAAGAAAATATTAACAAATTTTAAAAGTCCCAAGAGGCAGAAAGAGGTTACAAATGAATAACAACAATTGGAAAAACAGAGACTTGGCACACACTAATGCTGATGTAAAACCACAAGGAGTAATTTTCACTATTTCAGACAGAGATGTCAGAAACTTCTATGAGAATTATTTCGCTAATTTAGACGGTTTTAGAACAGTTCGTATCTTCGGTGAAAAAGGTGGACGCGCAGGTAATAAGTTGCAGGCTTTCGCATTCTTTGATGCAAATAGCAGCTTAATCAATCGTAGCGGTGGTCCAAAGAATATTTCCCCATTATTCAAAGGAAAATTGGATGCGCCAGTTAAAGCATCTGGAGAACTTCAGAACAGATTCAAAGGTCTTGCACCTAATGGTGAGGTAAGAATCTCAATCAAAGGTTCAAAACCACAACAGATGGCATGTATTGAACTGGAACCATTTGCGTTGTTAGGATTGATGTTAGACGTAAATCCAGCATCTGAAGTAATCGTAATTTCAAAGGTAGAATTGATTGATAGACAGGCAAAGGCACTTCGTATTACAGTTTCTAAGCAGTATAGAAGTATTGTTTCTGACAGAGATATCAATGATATTTACAATGAAATTTACAGTAATCAGTTAAGCAAGCACTAAAAATGACTTGCAGAAATTACTTAAGGGGAGATACAAAATCTCCCCTGTTTTTTTATTTTAAGGAGGATTTTTTTATACATTGAAAAATATCGCTTCAGAAGAATGGATGTTAGCAGAAGAAGCCGACATTGATTTGAGTATCCATACTCTTAGATTTGCCGAGGCGCTTAGAAAAGCACAAGCAGGAGAGAGAATTGCTCGTAAAGGCTGGAATGGAAAAGGAATGTCCGTTGTATACCAGAAAGGATATCCAGAAGGAATTCCATGCAATAAGCAGACAGCAGAAGCTTGGGGTATCAATGAAGGAGATTTGTTTAAGTGCAACCCATATTTACAGATTCGTTGTGTGGACGGTACATATTCAATGTGGGTACCTTCTATCAATGATATCTTAGCAGAAGACTGGTTTACAGTTTAATAAAATACCCTAGGTTTATTACAAATCTAGGGTATTTTCTTTTGTAAAAAACATCTTTTTAAAAAAGGAGGCGATTTTTCGTTTTTATGTATGAGAAAAACAGAGAATTATGGGAGAAAAAGAAACGACTGGTGAGAGCAGTTAAACTTTTAAAGAAGCTTAATGAGACCTATAAAAAACTTTCTATAGGTGAATTGACTATTTATATTGAGTTTTTAAGTACAGTTGATATTAACGCCGATATAATTGATTTTACTAACATGACCGAAAATGAAACATTGTTCTTAATGACTCATAATCATATCTGTAGAAGAATCATCCATAAGAAAGAGAAAGAATTGCATAATATTTATAAAGAACTTGAAAAAATAAGAATTGGTGTACTATAATATAATAAAATATATTAGGAGGATGTATTATGGCAAAACAAACAGATTTTAGAGGAGAAATTATAAAACTAATATCACCATTGAAAGAAAGCGATAAGCACGACTGGATTAAAGCAGTGGCTGAAATTAAATGGGGAGATAATCCTCAGACATTAGATATTAGAAAGATGAATCCAAGTGAGAATATTATTGGCTCAGGTATATCTTTGAATGATGAAGAAGCCAATACACTATGTAATGTGTTATTAGATAATGGGTTTGGTGATGCAGAGTATATCGAGGATGCATATAATAAGAAAGTAAAAATATTTAAAATATAGGAGACGGCTTAAATTGGATATTATTTTTAATTTATTTAAAGTACGGTTTAAGGTTTTAGAAGACCTAATCAAAAAAGAAGAAATTATGATACAGAAAAATTCTAAGGTCAATATTTTTATCAACCTGGATTGTGTTTTTAACTATTTAGCTTCATCACCTTCTCTAGAGAACGAATTACAGATTATGAACGATAAAAGAAAAGCTTATATGTTGATAAGTAATATTATTAACTTGGCGGCTCATTATCGGTTATTTTTTTCTAAGAATCAAATCTATAGTAATGTATTTATTTACACAACATTTCCATTTAATGCAAACGTAAAGAATAAGGACTATTTTCCTGAATACAGATACCCATATAGTTCTAAGTTCACTAACAAGCCATCAAATATTCTATTGAGTAATTTGATAGAGGATAATATTGATTTAGCTTCTATGATTTTAGAATATATTAAAGGTGTTTATTTTATACAATCTAAGTCATTTGAGAACTCTCTAGTTCCCGAATTAGTTATAGATGAGAAACTAGGATTTCTAAATTTTCTTGTTACAACAGACCCATACGATTATCAGTACGTTAATAAAGAATTTGTTATCGTGCATCCAAAGAAAGAAGAATCATTTTTGGTTACTAGAAATAATCTATGGGAACGAATTGGAATGGATAGTAAGATTAATACAAACTTATATTCATTTGTATTATCTGTTACTGGTAATAAGTTGAGAGGATTACCTAAGATTAAAGGCATGGGTTTTAAATCTGTTATAAAGGTATTAGAAAAAGCCCTAGATTCTAAAGTCATTTCAAATGAGGTAACGAATATTGGAATGCTAATTCGTCTTATTAGAGATGAATATGTGGAAATGGTTTTAACGAATTATCATTGTATTGATTTAGATTTCCAGAAATCATATGTTCACATGTCTGCCAAATTAGAAATAGTGAAGCAATTGGTGGATAAGTTCGACAATCTAGGTTTACAGGAATTATCAAATCAATATTTCAAAGAATATCCGTTAAACTTAGAAGAAATAACAGATGCTTATCGATTAGAACGAAGTAATATTAAAGTGAGAAGTAGTATATGGTGATAATCATATACTACTTCTTTTTTCTATCGAAAAACATCTTTGTAAGAGAAAGGAGTTGGAATTATGGCTGAACATCAAGATTTGGACCAATGGGAATATAAGATAGCTTCTTGTGTTATTATGTATAAAGATGAACAAGTTGAAATAGCGAGTGACGAATGTCTTTCTCTAAAGATAGAAAGAGATTATGATAATGACCATTTTCCTTTGATGGAATTAACTATGCGTTTATCACAAGATGAATATAGAAAAATGGTAAAGAATAAATTAACAACAAAAATACGATTAAAACTCACCTATTATCTTATTGGTGAGGATAGAACTACAGGAAGCGTACAGACACAGTTTAATAAGTTATTCTATTATGTAATGGATGAAGATGACCCATTTACATCAGAGGCTTTATTAGATGAAGCGACTGCAGAGGATGATACAGATGCACAACAACAAGGAGAGCAATATAGTTTTTATATTTACCCTTATAAAGAAGTATTAGGTTCTAAAACAGCAGTCAATAAGGTATTGAAATCTGTTAACGTGAATACTGCTTTGGCGTGGATTTTATCTAAAGTGGGATATGAGCATTTATTATGGGAAAAAGCGGATAATACAGCGGTCTATCCAGAGTTGTTGATACCACCATTAACAGCAGAATCTGCAATTGAATATATACAAAGCCATTTTGGTGTTTATAAAAATGGTATGACATATTTCCATGATATTGACAGAACTTATCTGATGGCTAAGAGACCAAAGTGTAAAGTATTTAGTAAGAAAGATTACAAAAGAACAATAGTTACAGTCATGGAAACTACTGGAGCAGAAACATTTGAAAATGGTTCTATTGCTGACCCTGACTCAAAGGAATATACTATTAATGCTCAATTTGATTCAGTTAAGGTAGATAATCAAACGATTAGCAATGATTTGATTAATGGTAATATATCTGTAGTTACAAATCCATTTACTGGTAAAACAAAGACCGTTAAACCAAAAACAAAGCAAATTGGAAAAGGTACCAGAAAATTCTTTAATGATTATTCTAGAGCAGGATATGGTGCAACTCAAGAGAAATTTGCTTTAAATGAATCTACACATGTATTATCATTTTCAACATCTTCATTTGAAATGAATGTTTTTAAACCAAATATGGAATTTCAGGTTCGTTTTGAAAATAAAGCATTGAATAAGAAATATGGGGGTTCTTATAGACTAGTATATTCTAATATATTAATAACGACTAATTCTATTAGTGGAGATTTTGTGCTAAAAGGAGGAGTGTAAGTAGTTTATAGCTACTTACACTCCTTTTATTTATTTTCCAACTAAACCTCTAGCCGCTGCAATATTTACAGCTTTGTCCTTTGCATTTTTTGCATCTCGTTTAACAGATGTAATTTTTTGACCAGGCATTTTAACTAAATCTTTAATAGATTTCTTAGTCTTTGTATCAGTATCAGCGTTAGCCCAATCTTTTAATCGAGCGATATAAGCGGTATATTTTTCTTCTAAAACAGTTATATATGCCGTCATCACGGTAGAGCCAATCTTGAATAACTTATTTTCTAAAGAAGCATTATCCTTAGTTACTTTAACATTACCATTCTTGCCTGCATTGATAGATTTCTCTTCTTTATTTTCGTTAGTATTTTCATCTTTTGTAATACCACCACCAGTTGCAGAAACATTCTCTTTATTCGCATCAGTTGTATTGCTAGTAGCATTATTTCCAGTCGCTTCTGCTCTTTGTTGTGTGGCTCTAGCAACAGATTGCTGACTCAGAGAAGCACCAATTGGAGATTTTGATTCCAATGATATATCTAATCCAAATAATTCATCTGCAAAGCATCCTTCTAATGCCAAATAAAGAGATTCAGCTACTTCATCAGGGAAGTTCTGCTCAATGTTTTTTATGTCATCCTCATACCGTTTTCTTATGTTATCTGCTTGTGTATAATTAGCCTGATAATTTAAACAGAAATCACACATCTCAGATAACTTAGTACGCAAGTTAGCACCCGTATAAGATGTATAAGTTAATGTACCATTAGGATTACCAATACGGAATTCCATCTTTAATCCTGAAGCAAATCCTTCACCGTTACTATGCTTTTTCTCTATTTCTTCTAAATCTTTTTCAGCATCCTCTTTTGTTTTTCCTCGAAGAGATTTAATGTCATTGATTATTTTATTACTGATGTCTGACATTTTTTGACTAGAATTAAAATCCAGAACCTCTAAGGTTAAACCATCCATAGAACCCGTAATAATAAGAGGTTTAATCGCATTCAAAAACTCATTGTTTTTAGCAATCATATCATCAGTCTTATTCTTAAATAACCCAAAGATTCTATGGAAGAAATCTCTAATTCTTTCCCATAGAGATTTCTTAGGTTTAGTATTTGTGACATTATCTGCCTCCAATACAACCCCTTCTTCATAGCATTCCATTATATACTGGTGCTCATTATTTAGAGAATTAAGAAGAGCCATTCCTAATTCCTGACTCATAGACATTTGTTCTTCAATAGCCATAATAGTGTAATCATTCATTAGTCTTCAGCCTCCTTATCTTTCTTAGTATTCTTACCTTTCATACTTCCTCTAACGATTTCTCTTTCCTGTTTTAAAGAATCCTTTAACGCTACTACTTTCTCTGTAGCAACGACAGAAACGATAGAAGAAATTACCTTAGCTTCCTGATATTTCATATTGAAATACTTAGAAATGATTTCAGAAGTTGCAAAATCATCTTTATAGTTGCCACCCACATTACCTGTCTTAAGTTTATTATCCTCGATAGAAATTTCTTTTGCCTGAATCTTCTTCGTATTGCCAGAATAATTAACTTGGGCACCTTTTTCAAAGAAATCTTTTAAGTTATTTAATAAGACAATTGTCTTATCTTTCATTTTAGAAGCTTCGTTATATTGATTATTTAAGTCATTATAAGAATCAATGGCTTCTCTTAATCTGGCTTTATCTATATGAAGACTTTCTGTATCATCTTTACCATTACGGAAATGCTTACGAACCTCTTCTCTGTATTTATCATCGTTGATAGAATTACTTACTCTAAGAACTTTCCCCCTTAATTCAGCGATATTGGCATCTCTATTGAAGTTATCTCTTTCTTTCTCGAGCTCTTCCTTAGTTTTCTTTTCCAAACCAGACAAGTCTCTCATGTAACTATCTACAATATTCTGCACTGGCTGTAAATCTGGCGCATTGTCAATAGTAAATTTATACCCATACATATCAAAATCAGGTTCTAATTCCTTAATATAATCCCCATGTTTCTTAATGAATTTGGAGAAATCTCCTAAGTATGAGTTAATAGTCCGCATAGCATTCGCAAAGAAAGTTGTAATCTTTTTAATCATTTTCTTAAAGAATTCTGCGGCTGAATGCATCATATCTTTTGCGCCTTCCATAACAATTTCAGAAGATTCCGATACAATTCCATGATGCATAGAAATATAATGGTCTTTGTTTATTTCAAAGAATTCCTCTTCAAGAGATACCATACACTCAAGAAAATCTGTATAAGCATTATCGTATCCCGATTCTGCTTCAGTTATAAGACGAGTTGTTGGATTCTCATTTAAAAGAATATTTGTTTTGAAGTCTATCATATTCCTTGCTCCTTTCTATAGTCTTTATATTACAGAAATGTTTTGACTAAAAAATAAAAGCAAAAAAGAAGGTTGAACTTATATTTTTAAAGTTCAACTTTCTAGTGAATTAGAGCTTCTTACAATTCTCTTTAATATCATTTATTTTAGAGTTTATACGTCTATTTATCATCTTCAATAATTTCATGCATATGAATTACATGTAATTCATCTTTTAATGCAGGGTTTATAAGATTTAATACTTTTGCTGCCACATATACCCCAATCTTGTTTGTTCTTTACCTCGTTAATTTCATCCAAGAGTTTTAATTTCTCAGATATATTAGCATTTCTCCTTTCTTTCTATAAGGTTATATATAGTACGACTATAATAAATTGTAGTCATATAAATGATACATAACTATAGTTAGTCATATATTTTACATTTAAGTAAATAATAACTAGGGAGAGTGATGTTGTGGTTAGAGTGGGAAAGATTAAGCACATCAATATTTATTCCGATAGCAATGGAAATTTTATCGTTCATAATACGAGAAAAGATTTTTCTGTAGGGCATAGCCATTTAAAGTCATTCAATACTGCTAAATATGTGGCTTATTTAGTTGCACATAGTAAAATACCAAAAAAACAGCATTTATCTGATTATTTATATCAATCAGTAATACGAGTCTCATCAAATAAAAATTATATAACTAAAATGAAAATAATGTGGGAAGAAGAAAAGAGAAAGAGGAAAGGTTAAATAATACCTTTCCTCTTTCTTTATTTATATTAATAATCAGCAAGGGTACAAATTACAGCGAACCCAAAATAGAGTTAAACAATGAACTCTCTGCAGCCACATCAGCTTCTGAAACTTCTGCTGATTCAATAACGGCTTTCTTTGTAATGATAGCTTTACAAACGGTTGTACCAGCTTTGATAAACTCTTTAACTAAAGAGATATGCAACTGACCAGCATTTCCGTATAAAGATGTATATGTTGAAACCTTAGAAGAAACAAGACGAACATACTTTCCTGCATTCTCATGCATCTTCTCATTTGTCATCTTAGAATCTGAGATGTACTTCTCATTAGCCATAGCTCCTTCAGCTTTCTTTAAATCGTCTAATGAGCGATTATAAGCTGCCTGAACCTTTTTGAACTGCTCATCCAAATCAGTAATTAACTTAGCATCTTTACCATACTTGATGAAATCATCGATAGGTAATTTACTAACAGGAATCTTCTTAGCTTCACCATTATGGAAAGCTTCGTAGATTTTATCCTTAGCATCAGCAAAGCTTGCTCCTACCTTGCAGTTCTTCCAGAACACATCCTCGAAATTATCTTCCTTAACTTCAATATCAGCATTAGAACTGATAGCATTCTTCCATGAATCAACATCTTTACATGAACCTAATGCACCGCAAAGAGATGTCAAATTCTTTAAAAGAGCTGACTGTAAGTCATCACACATACCTGTAGCTTTATCAAGCTGGTAGTCATAAGACTTAACTTCAAGCTTATTATTCTTAGCCTTAGATTTGATCTCATTTTCATACTGCTTAAAGAATTTTGTTCCATTAGTTAAGTATACCTTCATGTTATTTTTAAGGCTGATGAACCAACCTTTAACTTTTTCCCAAAGCTTAGCAAGCTTTGAACGGATTCCTGCAACGAAATCCTTAATAGAACCTTCAGCAACTGCCATAGCTTCCTCTTCTGTAAGCTGACCGTCAAAAATCTGTGACTCGATTACAGCGTCTGCTACGTATAATGCTGCTTCTAACTGAGCAACTTCTGTAGTATGCTCGCACATGATTTCTGCAAATACACGATCAGTTGCTTCCATTAATTCACCCGTATAATTCTCTGCAACAGTATCTAAAGACTCTGCTACAGGAGTCATCATTGTATTATCAAACAACATAATCTTTTACCTCCTTTTTATTTTTTAGGCTTCTGCCTTAGTATTCTTAAGAGCTTTAACAAGGATTCCCTTGTAAACTTTCTCACGCTCGTTGTATACTTCCTTCCATGTATTGAAGTAAGCAGTACAAATAGACTGAGCCTCTGTAAACAATGTCTGGCGATGCTTAGCCCAGTTAATTGCATCATTAACCTTTTTCTTAGCTTCAACATTGTTTTCAGCAGATCCAGTAGAGACATTACCATAATTTCCTGAAGCAATTTCTTTGTTTAATCTTGCTAATTCAGCCTCATAAGTCTTCTGAGTATCACTGATTCCTTTGATTGTATCAGAGAAAGACTTATCCATATTTGCCTTAGCTTCCTTAGCTTCTTTCAAAGCAGTCTCATCTTCAAGAACACGAATGATTACATCAACATTCATAGCTGTTTCTTTGGTATCTTTTCCGCCGCGGAAATACTCAACAGCCTTTTTCTTGAACTCTTCAGCATCAATACGAGATTCACCTACTAACTCTCCACGAAGAGTTTCAATGATTGTTGTCTTGTTTGCTGTGAAATCTGTAGGATTGGTAGCCTTATCTTTCTGCTTAGCGATAAAATCAGCGCAATCAGTAAAGATAGTCTTTACAGGATTCTGGTTTAAACCTGCATATGGATATACGTCTGGTTTGAAACCAATGCTCTTGATTCTACCTTTATACTTCTTAACGAAGTCTTTGCCGTTTTTAACCTTTGCATTGATATTGACAATAATATTATCGAAGAAGTTACGGATTTTACCCCATAATTTCCTTAAAGCATCTAAGATTCTCTGGAAAATATTCTTTCCCTTTTCTCCTGCTGCTTCCAATGTTACAGTTCCCTGCTCTACTCCAAGTTCTGCCATAGCATAACCGTGCATAGCCTCATATACGCCTACCATATCCTGAGCTGCCTCACTAATAGCACGAAGGTCACCAGTTTCTGCATCATAACCTTCAAATACAGGCACGTCGAAAGATACAGTTGAACTTTCAGTTACGTTGTCGAAAATTCTCATATGCTCGACACCTTCCTTTCTTATTTTTTATTATATTGTTTTATCCTTGCTTTTGTGAGAAGTATCATAAAATGTCATATACATCTACTAAGTCATTCGTATCGTCATACTCTTCTTCTGGTTCTTCGGATTTTTCTGATGGTAGTAATGTCCCTAATGTATAACCTTTATTTTCCTCCTCTATATCTTTGTTAGCTTTTTTAGAAGCTTCCGCAGATTCAACTTTTAACTTGTCAGATAACTTCATTAAAGTATCTGCCTGTTTTTGCTGTTTCTTGAGAATAGATTTCTTTTTAGTATCATTAAATTCATTATTTGCCTCAACAGCAGTTTTGTTAAACTCAAGAAATTGAGCTTGCAATTTTAGATAATCTGATACCTGCATTCTTGTATAATAAAAGTAATGAATAAGAGTTCTCATTACGGGAACAAATGCAACTAATCCTACAATAATAGCTGTAGGTATAGCGATAGCCGATGCCCCTACAAAACTCTCTTTTGCATTACTATTAATAGACCGCAAAATTCTTTGCATATCTCCTCTTGCACAAGTTGTATTAAATGAGTTAAGATTATCAATTGCAGACTTATCTGGTTTATCCTTACTCATATCAATGACTGGAATATTTGCCGCAGGATTCTTTACATAATTTACATATGCAGAAATAATACTAGATGTAGCAAATACACAGGTCATAACCATAGTATTATAAGTGAGAATAACAAACTCTTTTCTTAACTTAAAACCAAGTTCAAATTGAGGAGCCAGACCTCTAATATTATCAAGAGCTTTTTCTACTATTTCAAGTTCAGGAAAAGTTTTATTTCCATTCAATGACTTAATACAAGAAATCGTTTCAGCCATAGAGGTATACCCTTCGAACTTAGTAATGTTACCTTTTGAATTAGGTATCGTACCAAAATTAACATGCTTTTTATCTAAAGCAGAATCATATAGCTTAGATACCATAGTATTATCAATATGAACAGCAGCTTCTTCGGTAATAGAATATACCTTTTTCTTATCAGAGTATTTCTCCGCATTAGCAAGTAATATATTGGAACTCGTTTCACTTAATTGATACATATGTTAGTTCTCTCCTTTCTAAAGAAACCCTAATTACGATTGATAGCTTTTAGCATTTCTTTGAATTTACGCGAATCATCGCTGTTTTCTCTTTCTAAGCCACTAAAGGTAATAGACTCGTAATCCATTCTTCCTTCAAATAGGAAGTGAATGATTTGTGTAGAAGCATCTACTACAACAAATCCAAGAAGGTAATACTCATCAATTAGCTTATTGGCAACAGCTGAATTCAATAAATCATACCCATAGTTAGTTTTGATATAGTCGACTTCATCTCTACTTATAACGATAGTAGAGTTAGGAAGGAGACGATTTGTTCCTGGAAGTCTATCATTTAACTGAGATAACTTTTTATATCTCTTAGCATTCAACCAGAATTTATCTGCTCCTGCTGAGCGATTAGCAACATCTCTCTTGGTTTCCTTTATATTGAATAAGAAATCTTTAAAGAATGAAATTTCTCCAGATGTCCATTTAAGGAAATTAAAAAATTTACCTTTGTTGGTTAGACCATACATTAAATGTGTCATCATTTCCTGATGCTTAACTAAATGCATATGTGCTTTGATACCAAGCATGAAATCAACATTACCTGCATAGCTACCTTCATCGTTTATACAGCGAAGACGGATATGAAGCATAGTAGGCACTAACTCATTTGCTTTTCTAGTATCATTATCTGTAAGCATTTTAGCATTTAAGTCATCGAAAGCATGTTTATTCGCTTCCTTTTTCTTATCCAGCATAAACTTATTATTATCAATCTCTTTTTGACCCTCAATATAAGACCTATCCATAGCTTTTGTTTCTTTATTTACAACGGTTCCTTTATGGGTTATTGTATCATTGAAGCCGCCTTTATGTTCATCGTTATTACTGCTCCAGTAATCTTTATTATTTATTTCTTCTTTCCTAGACTCTTTTTTAGTCTTCTTATCAATATCTTCTCCTGTACTAGTGAACGTACCATTAGAACCGTTGATTTTAGACGATTTGGATTTCTCATACTGGTCAATCGCATCCTGCATCATACCAATATCAGAATATTTAGATGTAAGGCTTTTTTCATGGTTCCCTTTTCCTTTAGCACCTCTATGGTCTTTATAGTTATCTTTTCCAGATTTACCTTCCAAGACTACGATATTGTTAAGAATACCTTCATTTAATCCCTGAAGAAAACCTCCATTATTATCGAATGCAAGCATTTCCATAATCTTAGCAGTACCTTCTGTATTCATATATACATTAGTAGAAATAACGTTGCCTGCCTCATCTACTATATGTTCATATGACTCAATATAAGCTCCGACGTTATTTAAAAAATCGAACTTATTTGTTTTCATATTATTATTTCTATGAAATTGCTTAAGGTATTCTGTAACATCTTCCGAACTTGTTAAAGTCGGATTCATGGAGATACAAACGGTAATAAAAGAAGCATAGTTTCTTTCCAATGCTTTTGATACCATTTGCAATGTTTCAGGGTCAATTGTATCAGATACAACTACAGGGAATTGTAAAATTCCTTCGGATGCTTGCTTAGAGATAGAAGAGTACCTCTTTTTATCAAGGTGCAAAATCTTTTTTGTCTCTGGGTCACGCAAGACATCTACTACATCTTTAAATGCCCCCATTTATCTCAACTCCTTTCTTTTATATTATTATATCCTTGTTTTTCGAATAAAAAAAATAACCCATCATCAGAGAGTCTAGTTATCTTCTTATCCTAAACCCATCGGTTATTGACCAGACGAGTCTCTCGTATTTCTGTTGTACTTAAAGTTACACCACTCTCACGGTTTTCAATTTCTTTCATTCGCTTCTCCCTTTCTTTTTTACATTCAATAAAGCCTCGAATAATACTATTCACGCAATTAAAAGTCATTGTTAAACCTTCATCATCAAAAAATGCCATAATGTAACATCCTCCTTGGTATAAATGTCTAATCACTTCAACGTCGGGGAAAGGTGTTGTAATTATAGTTCTATTTAATGACTCAGAAATGATGGGTTATGCTTTACCATCATTCTGTAATATTTTCACATTACAGAAGAATGATATATACTTGAAAACGAATATAAAAAAGAAGGTAAATTGATTAGTTCAAACCTTCTTTTATTATGAAGAATTTAGATGCAATTGTCTTCTACCAAGCGCCTTCTACTTTAAATTCTCGTAACTTAAGCTTATCATCAGATGACAAAGCGATACATACAGTAACGCCATAGTCACCAATATGATCAGGTATATCTTCAAAGATGAAACATACGGTATCACTTCCAAGCATTCTTTTATATCTATATGGTACTTCAAATCCATTGTATTTTCCATCAATAAAAACTTTTACTGTACCATTAATGAAATTGTATGTAACGACACCGATTTCATTAAAGAAACTACATTCTTTCGCTCCAATTGAGCGAAGAAGATTCAAGTCAACAGTAGTACTTGTGGACATTAGCTTATGAGCGAAGTCAGAAGGTGACGAAGGAATCTCTTTTTTGATATTCTTCATCTCATTTGACAGTTCTTCGGCTCTCATCATTTTCTCTAATATCTCGTTCATAAATATCACCATAACCTCTCTCCAGATTTTATCTAGGAACATAGTAATTCATATATAATATCACATATGAAGTATATAGACTGTCTATATACATAAAAATGATGTATATGTATTTATACTAAAAATACGGGAACGTAGAAACGAATATAAAAAAAGAAGGTGAATATATTAGTTCAAACCTTCTTCTTATGCTTATTATTTAAAAGTTGCCAAATTAAATAGCTTAGAGCATTTATCGCATCTAACTATATCTTCCCCATAATCTGTTAAAGTAAACTCTAAAGAGGGTAACGGTTTTCTACCTTTACCTTTTCTATATTTTTCTATATGTCTACAATATTTTAAAGGGTTTGCTCTCATTATGGTTTTATTGCGTCGCTTAGTTTCTTTCATAATATCACCTCACTTTCTTTTGTGAAGCTCTACTACTCTATTGTAGTTAGAGGTATACAGCTATTGTATACAGATAAATAATATATTCGTTTATATACAAAATGCAGGCTCATAGAAAGTAATAAAAAAGAAGAGCAGATAACTAGTTCGACTCTTCTTCTTATGTAACGTTAGATTAGCTGATGTTCAAGTTGATATTTCATCTTGTCAAATTTGTCACTCAACTCATCAACATTGGCACCATCATCATAACCTAGAGCGTCAATAACTTTTTCAAGATCAGGAACATACTTTTCTTCTCCATCTTCTTTTAAAGAAGCTTTGAATACTTCATATGTGACGATACAGTCATGGATTCCCCAGTTGTCAACTAAGAATTTCCAGTCAACAAATCCATCGTATGTAAAGCAGTTGTTATCTCCCTCACATAAGTTTACATATACTTTCTTATCGTCTCTTCGTAGAGCTATCTGATAAGCCATTCCTTCATTATCTTTAATTTGAATAGCACCTCTCTCGTTTAATAACTCTACTAATCTCTCTTTGCTATATTCTCCCATAATATAGCCTCCTTTTCTCATTTTATTTTGTATATAGTTATTCTATATACACATAAATGATGTATGTTTAGAAACCATAGATATACGGTTTTTAGTGATTTCGTATCTTTATCTTCACATAAAAATATAAGAAAGGAGTTATTTATGAATAATTTTTTATATTTAGAAAATCCAGATAGTCTGATGTTAATTGATGTAATCTACCATAGAGCATCTGCATCAACAGATTGGACAGATTGCCTGGATATCATTTATAAAGATTTAACAACAAATGAAAAGAAGTTAAAGACAATAGTAAATCCAACGATAGATATTTACTATTGTAAAGATGAGTACAGAGATTATAAGTATAATAAAAGATTTATGGAACTAGATAAGGTAAGAAAGGTAACGGTTCCATATAAAGATGTAACAAAATGTATTGCAGAAGAAGCAGGTGGAGATTATAAGGATTATTATTACCAATGCAGACAAAATAGACAGTTTGCAAAAACTGGTAATCTCCATAAATGGAGATATGTATTTGGTTCGGATTTAGATATCGAACAATGGTATCGTGTACAATGGGTATTGAATTATACCAATGAATTAAAGAAACCGATTTCTAGAGGATTTATGGATATCGAGGTTGACATCATTGATGTAAAGGGATTCCCAGAGTCAGGAGAATGCCCAGTTAATGCAGTTACATTAGTAGATGCTGATGGAATGACTTGTTATACATTGTTATACGATAATGGTAAGAATCCTCAGATAGATGAATTCAGGAATAACATAGAATCATTTAAAGAAGAACTTCATGAAGCGTTTGATGAAACTTATGGAGTTTTGGATTATAAGATTTTTATGTATGGAGATGAGAAGCAATTTATCGAACAGTTATTTGCTTTGATTCATTTTCTTAAGTTAGACTTCATTATGATATGGAATATGCGATTCGATATTCCTTTCTTAATAGAACGATATAAAGTATTAGGCGGAGACCCTGTTAAGTTAATGTCTCATAAGGATTTTAAATACAAAGAAGCATGGTTTAAGATAGATAAAACTGATACGAAACGTAAGATTGATGTTGCTAATAGAGGAGATTTCTTCCATGTATCTTCTTATTCTGTATTCTATGACCACATGGTTCTTTATGCAGGTTTAAGAAAAGGTCGTGCTATGTTAAGAAGCAATCGTTTAAATTATATCGCTGAGAAAGAAATTGGCGATGAGAAGTTAGATTACTCTGAAGATGCAGACTTAAGACATTTACCTTATGTAAACTATCGTAAGTTCGTAATGTATAATATAAAGGACGTATTGCTACAGTTTGGCATAGATAATAAAACGCAAGATATAGAAAACTTATATGTCCGTTCTTATACTAATGCGACAATGTACCATAAAGTATTTAAACAAACGGCATTACTAAAAACTCGTGGTCATATAGAGCATTTTGAACAAGGTCTGGTTATGGGTAATAATATTAACCAGAGTTATGGAATACCAATAGAAGAAGAGTATGATTTATTTGATGATGACGAAGATGATGATGAAGATGACGATGATGTGAAGTTTTCTGGAGCATTAGTAGGAGACCCTAGATTAAATGATTATATGGGAATTGAAATGTTCGGAAAACCGTCTATGTATATCTTTGATTATGTGGTGGATTTTGATTTTAGTTCAATGTACCCGAATGTAGACAGTAAAATTGCATTCGTAGCATAGCAATATGCTTGGCAAAACTTCCCTAACTGCGGGAAAATCTTGTTAGACTTTAAGTACTAAACGTGTGTTATATAATAAGTATCCTAAACTTTTATTATGACGACGTGGCAAAGGGTAATTCCTTAGGTATAGTAATAATCTTAAAGGTAGAGACAATCGACGCAGCGAAGTATCTTACAATGAAAAGATATGAGTTCAACGACTATCGAAAGGGTATCTTATAGAGAAATCTATAAGAGAGTAACTGAGTAGAGTAGACCTCAAGTGAGGGTGGACGAAATTGGTCCTTTACGAAATGGGAAGCCCCCTTTTATATGGTAACAGTATATAAGGGTGAAGATATAGTCTCAACTTCTATCGAGAGATAGAGAAGTTCATAAGAGAACTGCATAGAAGTAACGATTCTATGTGAAGATTTTGAATTATTACGTTTAACATAGCTCCAAACTGTATGATTGGTAAATTAATCATAGAAAGAGATGAACCATATAAAGCGTATGATTATAAAGAACCGCCATCATTAAAAGATAAGAAAAAGAAAACGAATAATTCTGTTAAATATGATGCAGGGCAGGATTTCATAGATAAGTTATTAACAGGTAATGTCGCATTAGTAGGAATAGAATGGTTTGGATTACCTGGTTATGAAGAAATTAGAGATGAATTTATTAAGAGATTTAATATACCTCATTGCACGAGTTATATTGTAAATGAGAAAGAATTAAAAGAAAGGGTTAGGATATGATAGATTACGCTATACCGAAAGGGTTTTGTAAGAAACTATATGATGAAAATCAATTATTAAAACACCTTTTCATCCCATCATACATCTGTTTTGATGGGATGAAAATGGATGCTAGTAATGAAAGAAAAACATCAATCAATTTTACTTATGGAGAATCTCCATTTAAGGAATTAGGTTTAGAAGATGATGTGATTATCTATACCTACGATGTATATAAAGTTCTAGATAAAGGTCGGCAGAAAGTTATGTATTTAAGAGTAACTGATAACAAAGACCTAGTATTCATTAAGAATGATGATAATGTATTATTGGAATATCCTATTGGAAGAATAGCCGATAATTGGGATTATAGCAGATTAACTAAGTTAAAAGAGTGTCTAAATCGTGTAGATGACAAAGCATTTAATCAAATAAAGGAAGATACTATGAGAAAACTTCTGAATAAGAAGATAACATACATTCCTTGTGGAGAATCTGAGATAGTATTGAGTTTAAAACTATTAGGTGGTGTTTCTGATAAGTGTAAACTCTATTATAAATACTCAGATGTATATAAGGTATTTAATTCGGAACAAAACTATGAGAAACTATTTAATGTGGTATTCATGGCGGAGTTTGAGAGCGGATTAAAATTGTATTATATGTTTGAAGCCTCCGCGTTTTAAAGGAGATGGAACGATTGAAAGCATTATATGATTTTAGAAGACGACCGATATTAGAACTACAAGAAAACAAAATTATTGAGGCACTGTATGGAAATGTTTATAGGAAGACGTTAATCATACGCAATAATACCGATAGAGAATTTATTATTGATGACGTCACAGAATCTTTATGGGAAAATATCGAATCCCGTTTACGTAGAAATACAACATGGTTTTTTACAACAAAGGACGGTATTACTCTTCAATTTAGTACATTTGACGGTAGTACAACAATTAAGATATCTAAAGATGCGCTATTAGAAAAAGAAGTAATTGAGATTGATTGGGATTATACGGATAAAATGAAAGAGGGGGAAGATTCTGATGATATTTAAAATTAAAATGTACGGAGAATATCCAAAATTATATGATGGTACATGGCTTAATAAAAAGCCATGTACCGATGCATTTACAGATGGCGAAGAATTTTTATTAAGTGAAAATGATTTCACTGCAGAAGCAATTTATCATAGGGAATATACTAAGATTGAACCTAGTAATTCTCCATATAATAAAAGGAAGTTTACTTATGCTGAGCAATGGTATATCAAATTGGATACCATGGACGATATATTTAATCTTATCAATAGAGTTGGAGCAGTGAGATTTCCTACCAACGATAGTATTGTTATATGTGATAAGAGTGCAAATGAATTTACAACGCCATTTAAGACTTATCCATCCCTATAAAAAGTGGTGTATAAAACAATTAGGTAATATCTTAGAAGAAAGGTGAGTGATAATGTGGCGGAGAAGTTAGAAGAAAAAGAGCTGAAAGCTTTAAGTAAACGTGTTACAAATATTGGTAAAGCCTATTCAGAACTTATGGATAGAATTTCTTATCGTACTACAGGTTCAAGCAATGATAGAAGAAAAGAATTAGCCCAATTATCAGCTAAAGTAGATGAAATCATCAATGATGAAATGTCATCGTTAACAAAATATGCTGGAGAAGATTTATCGGATTTTATCTTTAAATTATTTAATGATACAAAAAATCCTGGGCAGAATTATATGGGTGGGAATATCCGTTCTATGGAGGATTTATTTAAAGCAGATGATTCTACCATGGTAAACTATTTCGTTAGTAAGCAAAAAGAAAGTCGCGTATTATATAATGAATTAGATATGATATCTACTCAGCTTTATGAACTAAAAGAATGTATCAATGTTACAAGAGATAGTATCGTAACATCGGATGATATCTCGAAAACGATTTCGAGACAAATTTCTTTTTCTGGTTATGGAGAAGAGGAATTAGAAGAAAGTTCTGCTTTAAAACAAATAGAAGGTATGGAAAAGAAGTTTAAACTCTTTAAGAAGATTAAGAACTTCGTTGTACCTAATACACTTCGTTATGGAGTTTATTATGCATACACTATACCATACTCAAAGCTATTTGAGCAATATTATAAGAAAAAGAACGAAATACAATTTGGTGTTACGAATGAAGCATATACAGTTTCACATATTTTGAAAGAGAAAAATAAAGATACTGTAACGGAAATGTCTGCTTCACTTATGGAAAGTATTAGTTTGGTGGTAAATGAATCAGACGCTAAAATAGCTGTTCCGAAGAAATCTACGACTACTGAAATTAGTACAACAGTAGAACAGTATTTGAATAACATAGAAATCTACAATGATGAAATCCCTTTACCTCTTATGGAAGATGGTTTAGAGGTAGCAGAAATGATTGATTTTAGAGTAGTAACTAAGAAAGCAATTAAAGACGCAGAGAAGCGTAATAGTGTTGGTCATAAGTTACAGTACTCTGATGGGGTTAAGAATAACTCAAAAGATACAAATTTTGATTCTATTAGTAATGATGTATATGTTAAGTATATATCGCCAGATAGAATGATACCTGTAAAGATATTAGATACTACTATCGGGTATTATTATGTAATAGATTTAGGTGAAGATACTTTACAACCATTTAGCAATACGATTAAGATTATAGATGCTGCAATGATTAACAAACAAACAGAAGATATGTTTATTCAACAATTGACGAATAAAGTAGTACAAGCATTCGATAAACCATTCTTGCAGAATAATCAGAAATTCAGGGATTTAATCCTTAACTCTTTAATGTATGAAGATTCCTATAGAAAGAAACTACGTTTTCAGTTTATTCCAGTTGATTACGTAACTGAGTTTACTGTAAATGAAGATGAAAATGGGAATGGGCAATCGGTATTAAAAGATTCGCTTTTTTATGCGAAGCTATATCTATCTTTGCTTATTTTCAAGATGCTTCAAATATTAACGAAATCTTCTGATACTAGAGTTTATTATGTAAAGAATTCAGGCTTAGATGCTGATATTATGTCGGGTATTCAGAATGCTGCTAGGCAGGTAAAGGCGAAGCAGATTAACTACTATGATATTATGAACCCAATTACTTCTACTAGTAAGTTAGGTAATAACAATGAAATTTTTATACCTTATGGTAGGTCACAAGAAAAAGGTATGGAATTCGATATTCTTCAGGGGCAGGAGGTTCAGCTTAATAATGATTTAATGGATATGCTGAGACAAGGTTATATCAATGCGACAGGTGTACCATCTGTTATTATGCAGTATATAAATGAAGCGGATTAACTAAATTAGTTCGCTCTAAACCTCTCTAATTGCGGGGAAGTCTTGTTAGACTATAGATACTAAACTAAGATAGTGATATACTTAGTGGCGAAGGGTAATTCCTTAGGTATAGTAAAAAGTCTATAGGTAGAGGCAATCGACGCAGCGAAGTATCTTACAATGATAAGATATGAGTTCAACGACTATCGAAAGCATAGCTTATATAGAAATATATAAGCGAAGAAGCGAGTAGAGTAGCTATCAAGTGATAGTGAAATGGGAGGCATAATATATATGGTAATAGTATATATTATGAAGATATAGTCTGTACATCTATCGAGAGATAGAGAAATTATTGATTTTTAAATCAATAATTTAGTTAGTCTAACGAACTAACTTAACATATTAGTACGCCAAAACGCTTGTAATGGCTAACAGTAAGTATACTGGTCGAGTTATTTCATTACAGAACGATTTCAATGTTTCTATTACAGAGTTTTATAGGAAATTAGCAAAATTCTCTACAGATTTAGACGAATCTATTATAGATAGTATGGAATTCGTATTTGTTGCCCCTAAGACAATCAATACACAGAACATGAATGATTTGGCTCAGGGGACAGACCAAGTTGTCCAATATATGATATCTACTTATATGGGACAAAATGCAGATGTTGGTGAAGATGGTAATAAATTAAAAGATAGATTAACAAGAAAATTATCTAAGATGATGTTACCTACATTACCATGGGATGACTTAAAAGACATGGCAGAAGAGGTATATGCTGAAATACAGAAAGAAAAACTGGAAGCTAAGAATAAAAATGGTGAAGATAGCGATGAACCCGCTATACCTACATTTGTGTAAAAACGATAGAAGTACAGATGCTTTATTAGCATCTGTACTTCTTTTTATTGTGTTTATCAATGTGGTATTACCTTAAGCTAATTAGTTGCCACCTTCTGTTACTTCGTAACCAGTTCTATCAGCATTAAGAGCAAGATAAGGGTTCGTCATTCCGTTACCCTGTTTCCACTCTTCATCATTGGAATAATCCGTATAACGGATACTTCTTTCTGTCCAAGCTTTAATATCCTGACTAGCCTTATCTCTAATATCCTGTGCGGTCCATCCTGACTGGAAGTCAAGGAAATCGCGTAAGATGACATACTTCTTAATAAGCGCCTTAGCAACAGTATTAATCTGTGCAGATTCATACTTAACACAAGTAAATGTCTGCGAAATCTGTACAATCTTATGATCGCCAGAAGTATATTCAAAGTGATCTTTTGTTGCCTGCTTAGGCATCATATTTGTAAGGAAACATGAATACTGAATATCATCTGCTCTACCAGTAGGACCAGTATGAACATAGAAAGCTTCAGCAGTAATGTTAGCCTGTGTATATTTTACACGCTCTCCGGAATCTGTTCTAGCATTGTGTAAAGTTGCTAATCCAGTATTAGGGTCAGAAATACCTGAAATCCACATCTCCATATATTCTCTGATAGGAGAACCTGCGAACTCGTATAACTGAATAGTAATTTCTGTAGTTTCATCCTTAGCTACAGTAGGAATATCGAAAGATTTTCCAGCGTAGCCACCAGTGAACTGCTCGAAATCTAATGTAGTATTTCCAAGACCCGTAACACCAGTATTTCCATATTCTAACATATGCTTAACACCTTTTGTAGCTGTAGGCATCAGGCACTCCATGAAGAATGGCATACGTACGAAGAAAATACGCCCATAACCTGTTCTAAGAGGGTCATATTGCTTTAATGACTCATGAGTCGTATCAAGACCTCCTAAGAACAATGAATATTTTTGAATATTCGATGCATCGAATTGTGCAATGTTACTTTGCATAGTTTTGATATCTGCCATTGTGATTCACCTCCTTCTATAATTAAACTCTACTATTGATATCGATTTCAATAATACAGTTCTTAACAATAGTTTTGAATGTGACAGAAAGATAACAATGTAGAATACTTCTCTGCTCTTCCCAGCTATTCATATCGAAGTAGACATTATACTCTCTACACATGTTCTGGTATTTCTCCAGTGTGTTCATAGCATGTTTAGTGTATCTTTCTCTATCTTCAGCTTCAGCAAACTTGTAAGTAGCTTTGATACAAAGTTCCTCAAGGTCACGTTTCATAGCTAATAATACAGCAACGTTGTTCATTTCGTTCAAGTCACTGTTAGATGTCATACTTGTGTACTGAGAACCGATAACGAATGTATTTCTGGCAATAGCTTCAATCCAGTTAAGGCGTCTCTCAACAAGTTTAGTCTTAATATCTTTATCATCGTATTCAATCATTGGAATTAACTTCTCACTAACGATACCAGTACAACGACCATAGTCTTCTCCAACCATTGGATAAGACAAGTTGTTCTGATAATGAGAAGGCATCAATAATGAATAGAAGTAAGGTGCAGTTACAGTAATTCTACGACCTGTGAATGGGTCTTTTACTACTGCACTCTGGAAAACTTTAGAGATTGCCCAATCATCCATAGATACAATCTGAGCACTATCAGCCCATGTTGTAACTTCATAAATTGTAGAAAGAATACCTGCATCAATAACAACTTGACAATCGCCACGATCAAGACCTAACTGTGCTAATAGAACCTTATTTCTAAGACTGAGGTTAGCATCTAAGATTACATCAGTAGGATATCTTCTTCTACTAATAATACCTGTGTCATATTCTCCACTTAAAGCTGTGTGATAACAATCTTCAATAGCTGTCTCTAAATCAGTTCCAGCTGCAAAGCTTCCATCACTACCATAAGCAAATGAGATACCATAAGCTTCAGATAAGCTTACATCGTTACTTCCTTCAGCAGGAACAACGATTTCTAAGTTAGGCACATATGTTCTTCCATCAGTCTCAAGACCTGTAATGAAGTTGAAGTCAGATGCATCAATATCTACAGCTGGGAATGCTTCTTTATACATTGTAAAGATAGTATCGAACGCATCTTCATTGCCATATGCACCAATTTTACTTGAACCATTGTCTGCATCCGTAATGATATCGGCTGCAAATAATGATGTATTTTCTGATACATTTGCTGGGTCGAACGATACATAAAAACGCTCTTTCAAGTTGAAGCCATCAGTTGTATCGTATAATTCAATCTGCTGCATGCTTGTACCGTACTCTTCAGTCATACGCTGTGAATCAACGATACGGAACGCATAGTTGTTTCCATAAATACCACGACCTAAAGAATACAATGAAATTAGAGGTACGGTTAACCAGCCCTCATCATCTGTTTCTTTTGCAATTTCATCGAAAGCTGTTTCGATAGAAGCAACAGAACGTAATGCATCTTCTGCGATAGTCTGGAAACGGATAAGCATCTTGTCTGGGACAAGATTTGTATTTGGAATATCATCTACTGTAACAACAGCATCTGTATCTGTAGCTCCAGCTGTAATAGTAGCAACATTAGACCACTCACTTGTTCCTGTAGCGGTTACTGTTCTAACTTTGTAGTTATATACAGCATCTAATACAAGATTATCATGTGTATATGTTTCAGCCCCATTTACAGTAATGATATTGCCTGTTTCATTGTTAATACAGATTTCATATCCTGTAGCATCTGTTACAGCATCCCACGTAAGAGTTACTGCATAAGTATCTACAGAACTTGGATCTTCTTCTGTATCAGCAGGTGTTGTCACTGCTGTAGCCTTAAAAGTATTAGGAACCTGGATAGCATCTAATGGTGCTTCCACTTTCTCAATCTTTACCTTAGCGACTAATGTTACATTCGAATAATTAGCATCTGCTGGAAGTACACGCATACAATGTACAATAGCTTCACCTGAGGAAAGCATATTGTATGCCTGAAGCATTGGCTGTCCATATAACTTAAAGTTCACTTGACCGTACTCTTCGAAGAATTCGGAAAGGGAATACTTTGTTACAAGTTTATTGTCAATTCCTTTAGATGCGGCAAAAAAGCACATTGACTGGAATCCACTGATAACGGCAGGCGTTGGGTCAGTGTCATTCCAACCAGAATAGTCATTATAGTAAGTTTCCACGAAAGGGAACTTATACTGAGGAATAATTTGTGTTTCTCTTGCCATGTCTATTCCACCTTTCTTTTATATATTTTACTTAATTGTTTTAACTGCCCCTCTTACATCTTGATGATTTCTTCTACAGGAGAAATCTTTTCTTTCTTATTATAAGCCGTTGTATTTAGGGAATACGTTATCATCGAATCAATATCCTCAAATGTCATAGCGGCAAACGTAGAGTTTCTCGCACAGATTTCTCTAAGTGATGCAGCACGATAATCATAATCACTAATACTATTATCTTTTGACCTAGCTTCACCAAATGTTCTTTCAGGCTTTTTTGGATCACGATATATTTCTCTAATGATTGCTTCCTGTATAGATGAGGTTACACCTACATTTGTACCATTTAAAGCTAAGTTCTTATGCCATACATTGATAATATCGGAATATTTGATTCTAGGTAGTTTACCACCACATAATAGATTTAAAAATAATTCTGTATTATCAAGATTCTGAATAATGTTTACAGGTGTAAATATATCCCCTGTAAAGAAACGAAGAATGATATACTTATCCCCTCCATCACCTATATCAGATTCTAAAGATACCTCATCTTCTATGATATCTGCTGGATACATATAAATCATAGTAGGAATGTTAAGAATTTCTTCACATAGTACCTTATCATTACCATCGAATATTTTAACGGTAAATAACCCAAATACTGTAACGGAATCTGGAGATTGTTCGAATAACTTACCATTGTTATAATGCTCTGGTATATAGCATTCTGCTTTTATACCAGTAAAAATAAAATTGTTTCCATCGTCTTTTAAATACGCTGCTAACTTTCCCATATTTTTCCTCCTTTGCGCCAGTAAATAGAAACAATAGTCTCTCTTAAACTATTGTTTCTATAACGCAAAAGAAAAACCCCTAAGTAACGGGGTCTAATCGTTACTTAGGGTAAAAAATCTACTGTATAAAGCTATGATGAAAAATGTCTTTGGAAAAAGGTTGACATAGCTTTCTAGTAGTTCAATCTTTTTAATTGATGTAGTATGCATACCAGTATAAACCAATATACTATGTTACAAAATAAAAAATAGCCGTCACCGAAAGCGATGAATCCTACACTTAAATGTATGTTTTCTCTTCCGATTGGCATGTTCAATATTTAATTGTATCGAATATCTCATATTCTAGGTCTATTATAGTGTAACTCGATAAGCAATATTCAATTGTAAGTGAAAATATCCCTAATTTTCATGGTATTTTAGTTCTCGTGAGAATAATTTATTTCTAATAAGCTGTAATGGAAACGAACTGTTATTCAATATATGCTGCCTTCGTCCATCCTACATACTCATTATTACCTCCTGTATATTTAATCATAATCCAGTCACCTTTTGTCTCTAATACAGTAACTGTCTGATCTTTAGGAATGAAGCACTTTCTAGGACAGTTAGAACCTGGTCCAGTATAAAGACAGCCATTTTCTTCAATAATAGTTGCTATTCGTGGTTTATCTTTATGATGAGCTTTTACCATTCCTCTTAATACTACTTCTTCTGACATTTAATTCACCTCGTAATCTTACTTTGTTACTAAGTCAATAAACTTCTTCGCTATATTAATAAGATGTTCTTTTTCATTTTCAGAAATAGTACCTTTATATAAATCCTGAAGCATAATAGCGAAACGTGCCAAAAATAATCCATCAGTAATCTTCTGAGGATTACGGATATATGTTACAGAACGCATGATTAAGAATAAGAACAAATCACCGTACTGCTGATAATCCTCTCCGATGAATTTTCCTTCAAAATCCTTATATGCAACAAGATCACTCTTTAAACCTAGATTACCGATAATTTTTCTATACTTTTCATATACTTTTATAAATAGATGCTCATGCTTTGCATCGTTATATGCATTTTCCGGATGAGGTAACGATGCCAATTCATCATAGAACCTATCTAATACTGGAAACACTTCAAATGAATCAAGCATTTTACGGTAAGTTTCTTTCTTAGGGTCATCATCTGCTGCTTCATGGTACAGTTTTTTCAAATTCTCATAGTAAGCATCTGTACTACCTGAAAATTCTGCATATACTTTGTCAATATCTACTTTATATTCTTCAATCGCTTTATTATAATTTTCAATCTCTTTGTCTAAAGCGTTCAAAGTAGTAGCTGATGACCATAACAATTCAGCATAGTCTCTCTTGAATTGAAGAACCTTTTCTGGATTTGAGAATTCGATATCTAATTCAATATCTTCTCCATTCTCATCCTTAAAGATATTTTCAATTTCTTCAGCTGGTAATGTCTGAAAGATTTCTTTATCTTTATCCAGATAAGCTGCGATATGTTCGTCAATAATATCCATATAAGTTTCAGGGTCAACAATTCCCTGAGATTTTGCTTCTACGGTTGTATTTCTTACATTGTTTAATGTATTGATTTCACTAGCTGCTTTTAGGATAGAGTAATCTAATGCTTTAGAATGCTCTTCAACTGATTCTGTGTTTTCTACATTGATATTTTCGTTACTCATTTGTACTAACCTCCAATTTTCTTAATAATCTTTGTACGAACTCCTGCATAGATATCACCACCAATATCATCTGAACCAATAATGATTCCGAATAAACTATTTAATGGCTCTCCGTTAAGAATTAAACGCTGTATCATTGTATTAATTACTTCTGCCTCATAACTATCTTCTTCCGATACTGTATTTACATAATGAGATAAATCATCGCACCCCATATCTAATACATCGCTAATAATGCTAGGTAATGATGATAAAATAACACACCATTCTTTATCTTTTGAAATCTGCTTAGCATTGATTGTACCGACATCTTTCTTCCCGATATTTTCTTCATATGCATTATAGAATTCTTTTCTATTTTCTTTAATATATCTAAATATATACTTTACGGTATGTTTTTTATAATTAAGGATAAAGAACCTATAGCAGACATCAGCTAAATCTGTTAGTTCGCTGATATTGCCAGCCAAAGGGTCCAAATCAAAATCGAAACTATAAAGACTATCCATCGTCTCTAATATAAACGATGCCATAGAAATTTTTAAATCGTTTATACTCCTCTGTATATCTTCATCCTGAAATTCTGTCAGGATATAATCACATTTTTCAATAAATGGGTCAAAAAAGTTTGTTGTACTGAAAAATGGATCATGTATTTGTTTCTCTATGCTAGTCTTTGTTAATTCTGTAGGAATTTCATCTAATAAACTAGCAATTTCATTGTCATTAAATGGGTCAAATTCATTTACACTTCTCATTAAATTCTCCTTTCTTCATTTACCTCTCTGTTAAAGTAAAATTAAAAAAGTATGTAAAATAAGGGATAATTAAAAATTATCCCTTATTTTGTTATGAATTTAAGTAATCGAAGAATGATGCACCCATTCCTACATTTGTAGAAGTTTCAGTATCCATCTGTCTTACAACTACATTATGCTTATTAACATTAGAAAATCTATCCATATACATTGTTTCTAATCTAGCTTGTGCCATTTCTGCTTGTCTCTCTGCATTATAGTCGTCTACAGTTTGATACTTATTTTGTTCTAGAAGAGTTTTTGTTACATCACTAAGTTCATCGCTAAATGCAGTAATATAACTTTCATCTTGAAATAATCCTCTATTCGCTTCATTATCAGTAGGAACTTTACCTTTAACAAAGCCAAAATTAGCTAAGTTATTTCCATAATGCAATACATATAAGCACATCAAGAATGCCATAACAGAGTCATCATGTTCTCCGCTTGCTGCGGCAATTTTTCCTTTCTTATCGATTACAAGTTTGAATACTTGATTAATAAGAATAGGTGATACGAATGAATCTTTCTCTTCTACTACATATCTTTCTAATAAAGCCATCATAGCTTTACGAGATTTTGGATTTGTAGAAACTCCATATAACATACGACGTTGAGCTTCTCTTTGTAAGAATCCTTGAGCATCTAATTTTTCATCAATACCATCTGCAACCAAATCTCTATCTGAGTCAAAATATACATTACCGTGAATACTGCTCTCCTTTAAGTGTGCGATTACAGCTTCACCATTCATATTACGCTCAATGCATAGAATACCATAAGGAATATAATTCTTAATCAATGAAATTAAGAATCTCTCTAATTGAGGAATACCTATGACAGAACTAGAAAAATCAGCAACAACTCTTTCTTTATGAGCATCATAAACGACAATAGCCGTATTATCTTGTCCGTATCCATTTGAAACATCCACTCCAACGATATATGGTTCACTACGATTGATTGTTTCATATACATTTAATTTGAAATATTGGTTGATAAAGTATTCTTCAATTACCTTACCTTTCTTTTCTCCAAGTAATGCAATATCTGCTGGGTCAAATGGAGAATTTTCAGAACCATGCATTCTCTCTAAGAAAATTTCTCTACGGATTTTAAGTTTATTATTATTCAAAACAGCACATGTATCTTCGAAGTATTTCTCATCTTTACCAAGTTGATAATACTGATACTCAATATACATGATACGGTTTGCCGAATTTGCTTTTACATACGATCTTACTTCTGCAGGGTCCCAATCGTAAAATTTTTCAGTCCAACCACACATTAATTCCCTAATCTCATCAGCATCTTTACCGGGCTGACTATCCAAATCTCCTGGTGTACTGATGAGAATACGGCAGTGTGGGGCATTATTTCTTTCTGAGTTTTCCGCAGCACTTCGATATGCAGGACCAGCTGCTTCCATAATCGTTTTAATAAATGGTGTAAATTCAATCTCATCATATAGCTGTATAGGCTGTGTTAATCCTCGACCTAGACCATCAGCAGCTTCAATAGATGCTGCTTTTCCTTTAACAACAATTTCATTATGTGTAGCATTGTTAGATAACTTCTTAACGTTGTTTGTTTCTTTCTCAATTGTACCATCTTCTCTATAAGTAAATTTCTGTTGCATATAAGATGGTAATAAATCTCTTTGGTCTTTTAAACGATTTAAGTTATTGATTGAGTCGGTTTCAGTCTTATTTAAAAACATCATCTGAGAACGCGTTGTACCAAAATGGAATACCCAATTTATTAATGCTACCGTTGATTGAGTTTTACCAATCTGACGAGGGATGCATAAGTAATGGTCAATAGAATTGAAGAAACACCATGCTGAAGCTAAATTACCTCTATTTAATTGATATGGGATACCTGTACCACCTTGGTCAGGTATCCTCGCAACTTCTCTTAGGAAATACCACGGATTAACAATACACTCCGTAACAATTCTCATTTGCATCTCAACTGAAAGACAGTTGCAGTAGGGGTCTACCCCAACTAGACTTCTATCATACAATGCAAGAAAGAATATGTTATTTTTTATTCCTAAGGTTTTCAAATCCATTGCAGTCTGGATAAAGCTTAAGTTCTTTGTATCAGTATCATAATAGGGAGCTAAAGCCATACTATCACTTACCCTTCATATCCTTTAGGAACTTTAATGAAAAGCCCATACTGTTTATCGACGATTTTCATATCTAATACTTTCATACGATATTCCTCTAACTGTTTCTTATAATCTTTCAGAGTTGATTCACTTTGAGAGCATCTAGAAGCATTACCGTTAGCATAGTATTCTAAACCAAGATTAATTACATTTAACTTATCATAGATAAGGTCTAAAACGTAATATTTATCATCTAATGTCTCAATACGATCCATTTCAACTCGAATGATATCTAGATCACTTTGTTTTACTTTCTTTAACTTGCCTATGTTACTTACAAATTCAACAAAGGATTCTTGTGCCATTATTTTACGATAATCCATAATCAACTGTTGCTCAGCAACAATAGCAGTTCCTGCTGTTTCATCACCAAAGAATCGATTCTTAATAGCCTTAAATATATTTTTTCCATAAGGACTAGTAGTAACCTTTTCTTGAATTTCCAGTTCTTTACGAAGTTTTTCTTTGCGGATTTCTAACATACTGAGCGTTTTCATAGACCACTCCGTAATAACTGCAATATCTCCTTCTACATCTTTATCTGTTCGATTCACTAAATCATTATTAGAAGCCATAATCATCTTTGTGATAAATGAATCTAATGCCTGCCCGTAACCTGCTTGCACAACAAATTTATCAGCATCAACTTCTTTCTTTGTATCAATATAAGAGAAATTCTTTGATTCACATGCAGATACTACAACAATATCGAACAGCTTAGAGAATTTAGGATTCTTATAAAGCTCTTGGATTCTATATCCACTTTTAAGAATCTTATAGTTCACAACTTTATGCAATCTAGCTGGTACAGAATTTGCATAAATGATATGACCGATTTCATGTAATAAAACTGCCACCATTTCTTGTGGATTTGCATCTAGTGCTTTATCATAAATCAATTTATCATCAATCTCGATAAACCATTCATCACATTTCTTCCAGATTTCTTCCAATTCTCTTGATTTAGATTTAGGACTCATAAGGTTATCTACTAATAAATCTACAGTTGAAGTACAAGGGTAAATGTTCATACCGAAGAAAACTGTTTTAACATGAGAACTTGGTATAATTGTGACATGAAAAGTGGCATAAAATAAACGTTCTAAAGTTCTTTCGATACCACGGATATTAGGTTCAACCGATTTCTTATTTTGAATACCGGCAAAATATTCTTCTAAAATCTTTAATTCTTTAGGATTTAACATTATGACTATCTCCTTTCTATTTTTTAATAAAAGATACAGGTAAGACTCCTAATTAAAGAAGCCCTACCTGCACTATACTTAATTTAATTTAAAACTCAATAATTCTCCAATGATTATGAGTTCTGAACCATTCCAAACTCATTGTTTGTCAAGTTGAATGCACCCTGAACTGGTAACAACTCTGTTGTTAAGTAGCGGCTTGTAGCCATTACGTTTGGAATCAATGGAGTAATTGGGTTTCTGTAGCTGTTCTCAATGTTCATTGAGTATTTGTAATGCTTGAATGTGATAACCTCTTTGCTTAATGGATAAGCGACGATTCTCAATCCAAGATTCTTGTTAACCTTTAATGTAGAAACAACATGGATACGGCTCTTTGTTCCTGTCATAACACCGTAACGGTAGTCAATCTGAACACCACCGGTCTGGTTTCCTTCATCAATAACCCACTTAACATTGTCCTGAATCAATGTGATATTTGTAGGGTTACCGTAGATAACGAACATTACATCTTCTCTCTTCAACTTAGTCTTAAGCTGCTCGATTGCACGGTTCAAGTTGAACTTCAACTCTGTATCAATCCAGCTAGAAGTAGTAACGAATGTTGTAGAAGTATTTGGAGTACATGAGAAGTTCCATGTATCTGTAAATCCTTCATCATAACCATATGGGAAGTTCTTCTTTCCAACCCATTTGTTGTATGAATCCTCTAAGAATGCTAATCCCTGAGAATCCTCGAAGTTCAAGCAGCAATCACCCATATCAGAAATAACCTTAGAAGTTACATCGATATCGAATAATGTCTTGTAATCTTTAATCTTTTCGATTGGAAGACCTGTGTTGATTCTTTCTGTAGAATCTGGAATCTTCCACTCTTTCAATTCACGTTCAACATCAAGCTCTAATGTCTCAGTATTGTTAACGTTCTGTAAGTGACCTCCGAACTGAACTTGTGTTACTAACTGTGCTGTAGAAGCAACACGCACAACTCCTGAATAAGAATCAACCGCACCGATGATGAAGTCTTTCTTAATTTCTCCAGCTGTGTTTGTATACTCTAATTCATAATTAAATGTACCATTTGCACCGTAATCTGGCTGGATATCCAATCCGTCAATTGTTAAATAAGTAGCATCTCCTTCTCCAGGTGCTGTTTCAGCTGTATCAATAACCTTAACAGCAACAATACCGAAATCATATCCTAATGCATCACGGAATGATAAGCTGCCACCAGACTCTTCTAAGATATTTAATTCATCAATAGGTAATGTTCCAGTCTCTGGATAGAACTTATTTGAAATTAATTTTCCTTTTGCCTTAGCAGAAACTGCCTTATATGCATTGTTGTAGAAGATTTCAGGAATGTAATATTTATTTCCTTCAACGTCCTTTAAGAAGTTTCTTTCGATACCAACCTTAATAATTGGTTTGTCTGGTACCTCTGTCATGAGGATATCCTTCAATGGACTCTTTAACCATACTTTCTTAAGAACTGGAAGAGATACGCCGACGATTGGTCTTAACTGACCATACTCAGCACCTTCTCTAACCATTTCAAAAGCAGTATTCTCCATCAACTGAGCTAACTTAGCAGGATTCATTTTTGACCATGCATCATCAGTCGTATCATTAACATCCGAAAGCAACTGATCCATATATGCTTCTTTAGCTGGCTCAAATGTTAAAATGGAGAAAATATCTCTCATTGGGTCCATCTGATATGTTGTTTTTACACTTTCAAGAACCTGTGCTGTATTTGCACAGAACTCAGCATCTTTGTCAACAGCAAAGCTACCAACAATATTAGCTGCAGTGCTAGATTCGTTCAAATATTCAAACATTATCTACACATCCTTTCTTATTTTTTATTATATTGTTTTGTATTGGGGTTTTAGAACCCTATTTTTTTAGCATCTCGATATTGAGCTTAATTGCTTCAATATAACTATTGTACTGAAGTAAATTAACAGGATAACTGTTTTTATTAAAGGCAGATATCATATATTCATATAAATCATCTTTAATATGAACTAAGTTCGTACTTACAGTACTATAGATTTTGTTTGCTCCATAAAGATTATGGATTGCCTTAACGATTTTCTTTTGCATATTAGATACATGCTGATATAACAACAGGAAATCTCTATAGAGAGCAACACTATTATCGACTTGCTGTTTATCTTCTTGTTGCGTATCTTGAGAAGCATCTGTGCTCATAGAAGGGTCATCATCACTTGATTCTGTTCCGGAATCAGAATCTCCCCCATCACCAGTATCTCCAGCATCATCTTCTCCCATATCACTATAGTCGGTTGCATCATCTGTTGTATCTTCGGCACCATCTTCATCATTCGAATCGTCGGTATTTTCCTCAGTATCCGTATTATCATCTGAATCTTCTGACTCATTTGTATAATCGGTACCTTCATCAGAATCATCACCAGTGTTATCTGTTGCATCTTCGTTGTCCTCCGCATCAGAATCGTTTTCTGTAGTATCGCCATCTGGTGTTTCATCTTCTGTATTATTGGCATCAGAAGTATCTTCGTTATCCTCCTCTTCATCTGCCGTATTTTCATCCGTTACATCCGTTTCATTGACTTCGGTTTCTTCTTCCTCCGCAGCTTCAGTATTATCGGAATCATCTGCAGTTTCTTCATCATCACCATCAGTTATTTCTGTATAGTCATAAGATGTATCCCCTGCATCTTTTTCCTCTTCCTGATTATCATCTTTATTTCCATCTTCTAGTTCTGTGTAATCAGTAGCTTCATCATCTGTATTTTCTTCCTCGTCATCTTTCGCTTCCATAACGGTTTTTAACCTATAAGCAGGTTTATTCTTTACTCGATGTAATGTTCTAAGGAAACTGTCCATAATTAAGACCCTCCTTACTGTTGTTGTCTTACAATATCTGTATTTCTGGTTCTTGTATCTCTTAAGTTATAACGTAGTCTATTACGTTCTTTCTCAAGAGCATTCTTTTGACGCATTAGCTTATATTTAGCTTCTTTATTAGAATCAGATTTCGCATCCTCAATCTTTTCATCTAATAACTTCATATTATCCTCAATGTCATCTACTAATTCTCTCTTAGTCATTTCATCGATTCCTTTATCAATAAGAAGCTGACCAACTAATGCGACTAATGCATACCACCAATTTCCAATTGCACCAGCAGCTCCAGTAACAATACCCACACGAATCAAGCGCTTAATCTTTACACGTAAACCACCTTTGATTAATTTTTCTCTTCGTTCAGAATTGTCTGCTGCTTTGATTTTGTCAATTGTGTTGTTTATCTGGTCTTCTACAGATTTCGCAGCTTTACCAATAGCTGCTGTTGCTCTACTACCTTGAATAGAATCATTTTTAACTTTATGCTGAATTTTCCTAACACCTTTCTGTATACCCATAGAAGCTTTTGTTACAAGTTTGCCTTCCATAGTAACTTCATATGATTCTTTAATAGAATCTAAATGCACAGAAGTTCTCAAAAGATTTTCAAATAACTCAACTAATTTATCATCACTTAAAGAGTTATTGTCATACGTAGCAAACTCAATTACAGCTTTATCTGCTTCCGATTCAGCTTCGACTAACTGAGATTCTGTAACGACAAATGAGCTTTCAGAAAGAACTTCAGGTAATTCATCTTCATTTTTAAAATTATCAGATATCTCATAAAACTCCTCCTCAGTAATGTCAAATGACTCAGTTACATTTTTATTTCTTTTAGCAATAGCTTTTTCAACTTTTGCTTTTCTCTTCTTCTGGTCATCAGTTTCTGTTTTCGCAGAAGAAATTTGCTTTCTTAAATCATTGACAAATTTCGCCGGAGAAGTTGCAACCCTTTTAATCATTTTAAGTAGTGCTGCAATAAGAAGCAATACTGATGTTAAAGTGAGTACGGATGTTGTAATAAAATTTACAATGATAAGGACACCTGCATCTTTAAGTAAATCCATAGCTGTCTCTTCGTCTTCACAGGTTTCTATTTTCTTCACCAATACTTTTAAGTCTTTTTCAACTTTCTTTTTAATCTCAGTTTCAATCTTCTTTTCATCAATATTTAAGGTGTTCTTCGCTTCTAATATATAACTTGCTTCATATCCGTAGTCCAATAAGCTACAAACTTGCTCTAGTGTTACAGTAGATTCACTAATTCCATCTTCTTCAGGAAATCCAACTTGTGGTTGCATAGCCATAACGTTGTCGTTAATGATATCTTTTTTATTTTCTCTATATACAACAAGCATTTGTTTTGCCTGCATGAGACCATCGATATAATCTCCTAACGTACAAGGCATTTCCATCTCACCGGTTTCATCATTCTTGAAACTTATTTTTGTAGTGATATCCTCACTAAATAATCTGATTTCTTCATTTAAAACTGCAATAAGTTGATTTAAACGTTCTGCATTTGTTTCGCCGCTTTCTACGATCAGTTTACAAAAACTTTTAGGAATCTTAGTAATTTCATACAACGCATCACCTACATTGAAAACCCCATCATGTATAGGCGAATTTAGCCATTGTAATCTTTTTTTCTTCATTTCGAATAATTTCGCAATCAAGACTTTTCTTACAGCCATTAAAATTTTAGGGAAACCTCCAACTAAAATTCCAGGATGAGCTTTTGATAAATGCTCAGGGCTATAAAAATCATGTACTCCTTGGCTCGCCTCTTCATCTTCGTATTTAGCAGCTTCCAAAATAGGTTTAATAAACTTAGCAGTTATATTATCTGGAATGTTAGGTATGGATGCGATTGCAATATCATCCATCAAGCTTTCCATAGTATGCTCTTTCGAAACACACATAAATATTATATCGTCCTTATAGTTCTCTAAAGATTCGACCATAGCGTCATTTCCTGCTTTTGCATATTCCTCTGCTATTTCTGTAGCGCATTCTAAGTGGGAAGCCAACTCGTTCGCATCAGGATAAACACGAGATACTACTCTTAACATAAAGTCAGTTCCTCTCGAAGGCTCACTTAAAATTAGCTCCGCATTTTCAAACAGCACATTATCAGGAAATCTATTCAAAAACTTATAAAATTGACTAACAGTAGCCAAATTATAGTTTTCATGCAATTTATCAAATGCTTCAGAGATATCTTTATCAAGACCCACTATAATCAACTCCTTTCTTTTATTTTATAGAAATGTTTTTCGTAAGAAATCTAACCACCTTAAAAGAGACCTGAGAACAATATACTAATTAAAAAGAAAGGAAGTGGAACGTATGAAACGTAATGAAGTAGTTGCTACTATCGTTATGGAAGAAACATCTCCAGGCGGTCCAGCTAGACAATTAGATGTTATCGACAGAGAGAGTTTATTCTACGTTAAATTCGCGACAGTTCTGCAGGAATTTAATGCAGAAAATAGAAACCGTCGTACTTATTATAGAGACCCAATGTGGGAATCGCTAAACTTACCTCATTTACAGGAATTACGTGCGAAACACACCTGGTGCGGAGAAGCAGGGCATCCAATGTCTGATGAGACTAAACGTATCTTAACTATCGATCCTAAGTTAATTTCTCATACAATCAATAAGATTTGGTTAGAGGGTAATTTACTTTATGGCGAAGTAGAGACATTAGATGATGGTGGTGGTTATGGTACTAAGTTTACTAAGAATATCTTACAAGGACAAGAACCTGCATTTAGTTTAAGGGCATTAGCTCAGCTAGTTAAATTAGCAGATGGCTCTCAAGTTGTAAGAACTCGTTCTCATGTTGTTACTTATGACCGCGTTATCTTACCATCTCATAATAAAGCGTATAGAGATGAAAGAAAGCCTATTGAAAAAGTTTACAAGGATGTAACCTTGGAAGGTAACTGTATCACAGATGAACCTAGGTTAGTTCCAGTTCATGAATCATCATTGGTAGACTATATAATGGAAGAATCAAAGAATATCGACATTGTATCTTCTATGGTAGATGTTTGTAAAGAGTCTTGCACATTTACATCAGACCTAAAGAATCTTGTTGTAAAAGAAGGTTCCCAGACGTACTTAGTAAATGTCGAGGATAAGATTCGAGATGATGTGATGAATTATCTCTCCAAATTATAAAGGAGGTATTATATCAATGCTTGATTTATCCGATTTAACATTTGAAAAGGAGACGCCAGTTTTAGTAGTTAAAATTTTCAATACCGAATATAAACCATCAAAAGAAATTTGCTCTAAGATGGAAAGTAAATGCGGTACAAAAACGGGACTTCTCAATAGAACGTTTAAGATTCCTAATAAATAGTGAGGTGAATGTTTATGGCTTTATTTAATAATCTTAGCGATTTGCTTACATCTATCCGTATGGACTTAGGTATCTATGGATTAGTTTTGCCTGTAGATGTGGAAGAAGCTATGATGGATGTTCTTAGGTTAAAAACATTGCCTACTTTTAGTGTATATGTACCTTATCGATTTGACCTAAAAATAAGTTCTAAAATGATGCAAAATTTATCTATTGGTCAGCCATCGTATCAGTATTCTGCTATACGATTACCAGTAGAGAGTATGTTTCCAGAGCAACGATTACTTCATGTATTAGAGGTGAAACCTCTTACTAATGTAGCTGGCTCAGGATATGCTACACCTATATTCAATGGTGATGTAAATATCTACAATGGTTTAGCATTGGCTCAAGCACATGCGGATTTATTATCTATGGCTTGTCCTAATTTTACATGGGAATTTAAAGACCCAGATGTGTTGTATTTATACAATTATTCATCAATACTCGGTGGAGATATGATTGTAACTTTAGGGCTAGAGCATTTACCATCATTAAGAACAGTTAAACCGACTACAATGTTAACATTTCAAGAGTTAGCTTTACTTGACATTAAGAATTATCTTTATAAGACAATTCAACATCATGATGGATTAGCTTCGGCATTTGCTACAATTGAATTAAAAATAGACGATTGGAGAGATGCTGCCGTAAAAAGGGAAGATCTATTAGAGAAATGGAAAGATATTTACCATCTCGATATGCCGTCATATATCATTATTTGATAAACTGGAGATATACATTTATTGTATATCTCCTTTCATAAAAAATTAGAAAGGTAGGTGTTAATTATGGCATCTAAAATTGAAAAATTAGAAGCAATAGATAGAAAAACAGGAGTTAAGAATACAGTTTATCCAGAAACGGTCGCATCTGCGGTTAAACTTAATAATGGAGAAGACTTAAATTCTGCTATGACCAGAGCTTTATATGGAAACAATGTAGTTTTTATTACTAAAGCTGAATATGAGGCTTTAACAGAAGAAGAACAGAATGACGGAAGAATCTATGTTATTATGGATGATGATAACAAACTTATCTTAATTGCTACATTAGAAGCAGGTCATACAGAAGTTACTTTTACAAATGAGAGAATTACAGAAGATTCTATGGTCGATGTTTATGTAGATATATTCGGTATTTCTCCTACAAATATTGTTTATACAGAACATGCTATAACATTAAGTTTTGACGTTTTAGACGTTGATTTGAAAATTAAGGTGGTGATTCAATAATGCCATTCTATCCAAGTTCACCCGCTGCATCTAAAAGCGGTTTTTTAATAGACGGAAGTGTTTCTAAGAAAGATTTATCTATTGAGTTTTTTGCAGAAGAAGAAAAATGCCACATTTCCGCACCTACAACTTTTATAAAAGCTGTTAATTATAATTCACAAGTTTACCTTATTTCAAAAAATACGAATAGGGTTTATAGGTTTAATGGGGGAGAATTTGTAGATGATTCAGATGTCTATATCCCTCAGAGTCCTTCATTGGCATGCAGTGTATTTGCAACAGATGATATGTTTGTATACACGAATTCAAATGATTCACTCACAACTTCATTCTACTACCAAGGAAACATTACTGACTATAGATGGGTAAAAGGACCCGATATAGATTATTTTTTCCAGTCAGCTCTTGCATATTATAAAGGTGTATTTCATGTATTTGGTGGAGGGTCTGAAGATGATAGTAATGGGACTGCACATAGTACATTTAAAATAGGAGATAGTGAGTGGACAAGAGAAGAAGATTTACCTTTCTCTTGCTGGCATTCTATTACGTTAGTAAACGATTTACTATACTTCTTAGGCTCAACCGGTATATGGATATTTGATGGTGTGGAATATCGTTCATTGGAAGAATTACCGTTTGAAATGTCTACAACGGTATCATCCATAACTGCATATGATAAAATTCTATGTGTAGGTACAGATGGCACTTTGAATATTTTTGATACAACAACAGAAACATGGAGCCAGGTATCTGACTTTTCTAAAGAATTAAGTACTTCTTATAGTGCTCGTCTTTTTAGATATAATAATGGAATTTTCTCTTTGGGTGATTCTTCCGATATATACAAAGTATGTAGATATGGATATAAGGAGGTGTAATGTATGTTTTATAACATTAAATCGTGGGGAAGTAGTAGCACATCTTCTAAATTGACTATAGATAGTATTGAGAAAACGGGTGTATCATTAAAAACAGCGTATGTACTCGATGGAACAAATCTTAATACGAGCCATTCATTCTACAATACAAGTGCTTGTATCCATGATAATAAAGTCCATGTTGTCGGTGGGAATTATGATGGAGAAGATACAAATAAGCATTTTGTTATTGAAGATAATGAGTTTAAATATGTTGACAATGTACCTGTTGATTCTCTTGTAGTAGCAAAAATTATTTCCTTTGGCGGTAAGATACACGCATTTTTCTCTCAAAATAAGCATTATACTTGGTCTGAAGAAGATGGGTGGCTTGAACAAGATATTCTTCCTTTTCAATCGTCTACAATATCTCCAGTAATTTATCAAAATGAATTATTTTTATTTGAAGGTACTGGATATGGGTTATATAACTATCAAACCGAAGGGTTTGTTAAAAGAGATACACACCCAATTTATGAAACTGACCAAACTGCTTCAGATTTTAAAATTGTATCTTATAATCGGAAAATCCATATCTTTGGACCACATATGTCACTATCTCATTATACGTGGGATTATACGAATGGTTTCGTTAAGATGGATGATTTACCAACTGCGAACTATTATAACCCAATCGTTGCAGATTCTAAGTTTATTTATATTCTTGGAAATGGAGAAAATAGTAATGAAACAGACCATATATTTGTTTTCAATGGTAAAGAGTGGAGTCCTTCTGGTATGTATATACCATATAAGATAGATGGTGGTTGTGCCGTTCATGATGGAGAAAGTTTATCATATCTTATTGGCGGTAATGTGACAGATGATACTACAAATAATCTTCGAAAATTATTTAAGAAAATTTATATAAGATAAAGGAGGCGTTTATTTATGGGTAAATGTATATGGGCAAGTATTGATGAGAGAGGCAAGGCTAAAGGTGGTGACGCTGGTGACCAGACTGGTAAAGAAGTAAAAACTGGTTCTTGGTATAATTTTAATCAAACACAAATATTATTCTGGAAAGATGTTTCTTTGGCTAAGAAATATGTTGCAGCTTTGAAGTATTTCGCTTCTAGTAATCTTGTAGGATATGACCAGAGTGAAAGAACTACTCTTTATAATGAATTAGCTAAAGTAAAGTGGAAATATTCTGATTTGAAAGTAAAGGTTGAAACGGATTGTTCTTCTCTGGTATTAGCTGCTGTAAATTGTGCGGTCGGCAAAAAACTTATTACATCTGCTGCAAACAGTAGTACAATGAAATCTATATTAATGAATACTGGTTTATTTGTTGAAAAGACTGGAAGCAGATATAAAGATAGCGGGGATTATTTAGCTCTAGGAGCTATTTTAATTGCGCCAGGGAATCATGTTATTTCTGCTATCGAAAATGGTTCTAAATATGGTATAAGCAATTCTGTAGTAGCGGAATCAACTTTATCTGTAGGGTCAACGGGTTCGGAGGTTAAGAAATTACAGAGGAACCTTAATAAATTAAATTTTACAGATAGTGCTAAAAATCCTTTAGTAGTAGATGGAAAGTTTGGTGCTTCTACAAAAGAAGCATTGAAGAAATTCCAGAAGAAATATGGACTTACTGTTGATGGTATTTATGGTGTTAAAAGTGAAAAGAAAATGGCAGCTTTATTTTCATAATTATTAAGGGGGAGATATTATGCTACACAAATTACAAGTATTTATTTATAAGCATATTGAACCCATTCAAAAAGATTACTATACGCATAGAGATAAGGTTCAGCAATGGAGTGGGTCATGGTTAAAACAGAAAACAAAGAAAATCATTGATAGTGAATTAGCATTTGAGAAACTTTTCTTAATTGCTTATTTCGTGCTATGCACGTTTTCCAGCAAACTCAATTTACCAGATGAGGCATTGTCTTCATTGCGTCTTATATCTATAGCTCTTATTACAAAAGTAGCAGCAAGTATTATTAGCTATTGTATTAAGAGCTATAAAGAAACAAAAGCTGAGAAAGAGAATGAGAAAAATACAGAAACAAGTGATGACGAGATTATTGATGAAAATGATGAAGGCGAAGAGGATTCATAATCTTTATAATAAAAGGATAGGTGGAGGGTTTAAATAAAACAACCCTCTACCCTTTTTAGCTAAAAAACATTATAGTAATTAAAATATAAAGAAAGGAGACAAATGGCTATGGCTAAAATAATTGTTAAAGGCGTCGTTATTGGCTCCTCTAGTGTAAACCCAGTTACAAAAGAAACAATAGCAAGTGCTTTAGGCTATAATCCGGCAGATTCAGATCAGGTCGAAAAAAATACATCAGATATTGCGCGAATATTAACCGAAGGCGTTGGTTCTGGTATTCGTTGTTTAAATTGTGCAACGTTCTTGTTATTGTATTTAGAAGATAGATTAGTTGAAGATGTCAAATACGAAGTTAATTGTACGGAAGAAGAGATGTCTGATATTATCAATAAAATTAATTCTACTGAATACAATTTTACAAGTTATAATGTACAATTCATTGTAGATGACGAAGGTGGGGAAATCGGAGAAAGTACAACGACTACACCTAGATTTGGTATTGAGCGTGGAACAACCATCACACTAACAAATGGCTATGGGGTTGCGGTCATTTCATGTAATGAAGGAGAAACTGATATTACTATTGACGATGCTGACGGTATAGATGTTATAAGTACAGAAAAAGGTACAGTTGTTACATTTACTGAACCTGTAACGATTACATCAGATTTAGAGATTGAAGTTATTTACCCTTTGAATAACATCGCATATCAGCTTTTAATGAATGCAGGCGGTGGTTCAAGTTCTGACGAATTAACCTATCATCAAATTACTAATATTGTAAATATTAATGGCATCTATACAGATGCCGAAGTCCCAGTAGAACCTGAGGAAGGTAACGATAGTGGATTAACCGATGAAGATATTGTTCATGAACTACCTGATTATGAAGGTGATGCAACCGATGAAGATATCATGGATATTTTCAATGGTACTGATTAATAGAAAAGAATCTATGAAATTTCATAAACATATTTTTAATAAAATTGAAAGGAGTGTCTGATTATGGCAAAATATGTAACTATACCAAGATTATCAACATTTTGGGCTGGTATCGTAGAGAACTTAACTAATGGAGTTAATGGAAAGAAATTAACATCTAACGATTTAACCGATGCGTTAAAGACCCAGTACGATGCTGCACAGCCAAATACTATTGAGTCTATTAAAGTTAACAACGAAACTCAGCAAATCGGGCAAGGTAAGACTGTAAATATTACAGTTCCTACTACAGTTGCAGAGCTTACAGACGCATCTAGCTATTACACATCTTCACAGACAGATGGGAAAATCGCTGATGCTATTTCAGGAAAGCTTAAGAAACAAGTTGTTGCAGAATTACCAGAAGTTTCTGCAGCAGATGAATCAACAATCTACTTAGTTCCAAACACAAATTCCGATGGTTCTAACATTCATGATGAGTATATGCTGATTAATGGAGCATTTGAAGTTATTGGTACAACTGCTACTGAGCTTTCAGGTTTCGTTAAAGCAACAGATGAGGCTACTGATCAAGAGATTATGGCTATCTTTACATCATATAGTCCTGCACCATAGTCTGCTGAATTATATTTGCGCAAGGCATAAATTTGATTATGCTGTATAAAGACACGTCAAAGGGATTGCCAACTTATTGTTAGGTTGGCAATCCCTTATTTTTTATTTTTCTAACAGTTAAAATAATAGAAAAGGAGAGTGAAATTATGAGTTGGATAAGTCCTAATAAATTGGCTTATTATACAAATTTACTTAAAACTATTTTTGCCTCAAAGACGAATTCAGGAACAGTACTGTCATCTAATAGAGATTTTGCCGAAATTGCAGAATGGTCAGATGGCAATTCTAGTAATGAAAATCGTACTGGTTATTTTGTAATGTTGGACAGCAATTCAACTGGTATGAAAGTTACAAAGGGGGTAGAAGATGCTGATATTCTTGGAGTAACTATAGAAAGCCCCGCATTCGCATCTAATGGTGGTTCATCTAAATACGATGCGAACGGTAGATTATTACCACAATATGCATACATTGGATGGTGTGGTTTTGCTTCTGTTATAGATAACGGTAGCTGTACTGTTAATGGAAGATGTAAATGTGGAAACAGTGGAACCGCAATTCCATCAGAAAATGATTATGGCTATCAGGTAATCGAGCGTATAGATGAAAGTCATATCTTGATATTGATTGAGCCACATGGAGATGAGATGACTCGCATCGCCGAACAAATTAAAGATGGTGCCAAACGAGAACTTACACAAGCCGAATACGATGCATTGAGTACAGAAGAAAAAAATAATGGGACTGTGTATTATATTACAGATGGAGTAAGTTCTGGTGATGGGATTAACCGTTCATTCTTATCTGAAGAAGGTGTTTATGGCTTACGATATTTTAATGATAAGTTATCTTATAAGAATGGAAATGAATGGGTAGATATCAAAACTGGAGGAGGGGCAACCATTAAATTAGCAGCTCCTACTAATGTTACTACAGTATCAGGTGATGAAGAAGCAACTATTAAATGGGCTGACCCAGATGATGCTATTATTGAAGGAATTACATTAGCAGAATGGGATAGTACGGTGGTAGTAAGAAAAGAAGGTGTTGCTCCTACAGATGAAACAGATGGAGTAGTAATATTAACAAATACAACAAAAAATCAGTATTCTGAAAATGGATATGTTGATACTGGCTTAACGAATGGAACTACTTATTATTATGGGGTCTTCCCTAAAACAACAGATGGAGTTTATACCACAACTAGTACAATAGGTGTTACTCCTGCAATTATTTATCCAGATGCAGCAACTGGATTAAGTGTTTCTACAAATAAAGATAATATGAGTGCAACTGTTACATTTACTTTACCATCCAATACAACAGCAACTGTTGTAATGAAAGCAGGTAGTGAACCAGCATCAAGTACAGATGGTACGGTATTAAGCGGTTTAGAAACGGGTACAGCAACATTCAGCAATTTAGTATTAGATACAACATATTATTTCAAGGTTTATACTTATAATAGTAAAAATAGAGAAACCGCTGCCAATTCAAGTGTAAACACCATCATTAAATCATTGAATATCGTTACATGGGCAGACGGTAGCTGGGAAGATATTGGTGCAATGATTGAAGCTCATTACAATGGTGATATTGATATCACAGATTATTGGAGTAATGGAGATACAAAACGTGTACAATTAAATGCAATATCTT
>Ga0326513_10000155_pt1 | contig 54652 bp, 41 predicted proteins | sample 2_2465_0518_D_FD_203654 | JGI IMG/M metagenome (GOLD analysis project Ga0326513, IMG submission 203654) | Bovine rumen microbial communities from UC Davis, California, United States - 2_2465_0518 | ecosystem: Host-associated > Mammals > Digestive system > Stomach > Rumen | place: USA... | reverse complement strand
TGCCCGTATTACACGAAAATACATCGGGAACTGATGCCGGTTATTGTATCAGCCGAAGAAGAATACGAATCCCAGGACATGGAGCACGACTGCTGCAAGAACGAAGAAGTGCCATACCATGTGTGAGAACTTGAACCTCTTGGACGGACCGAAGAAGATGCCTACCGTGTAGACGATGGCACCGGATAAGAGCAGCCAGAAGCATACGGTTGATGCATTGGCATGGAACTCTCCTATCCTGAATATGATCGCCCAGCCCATAGCTGCATAGAGGATATACGTGAAGGCCTTGCCGACCTTTGTATGCGGATATGTAAGAGCAGTAACGAGAACACCTGCCACTGCCATGGCCGCCTCAAGCGCGAAGAGGACGGGACCGGATACGGGGCCTAAGAACCTGATGCAGATCGGGGTATATGCACCGAGGATGGCAAAGTATGCAACAGACCTGTTAAGCTTATCCATGATCCTCTTGTGAGGTGTGCCGTGCTTCATGAAGTGATATATCGTAGAGAAGAGCAGCGACAGTACCAGCGTTATCACGAATGCAGAGATACCGATTACAGCAAGAGCAACGGAAGATTGTGTAGCGCCTTCCGCGGCACCGGCCTCGACATAAGTCTTGATCGCTGCATAAGGCAGAAGAAGCAGCAGGATCAGGGCAGGTACGCCTGCCGTGATGGAGTTGCCTACTTCCTCACCGAATGTCTCATATGTCTTGTGAAGACCGCGCTTAACTGCACGGCGGGAGCTCTCGAACCAGGTAAGCTCCTTGAGACCTTCCTCAAGGGGATCCTCTCCGGTCGTTGCGGCGTGCTTGATATCGTCGCTGCCTGCAACGAATGTTTTCCAGAATTTCTTGTTCTTAGCCATTTATATGAAAGCTCCTGTTCCTTAATAACCGTAATATTTTACAAGGTGTTATTTACGTTTTCAACTATACCCTCAAAAGCGCCTCATTCATTGAACTTCGGCGGTTCCGGCGCACCTAATATGATAACATCATCCGGCTTTGACGGCGGAGGACCAAGCTGGATGACATCATCTGTCTTGGGCGCTGTCTTCGGTGCTCCCAGCTGGATGACATCGTCCTTCTTGGGCGGTGCCTTGATGTGAACAGGTCTCACCTGAGGCTTTACCGGAGGCTTGACCTGAGGCTGCTCAGGCTTGGGCTGTGCAGGTGCCGCCTTACGTGCAGATACATCGGCAGGCGATGCCGCAGATACCGGCGCGGTAATGACCGTACCGAGTACTTCGGGCTCCTGTGCGTGCTTTACCGGCTCGGCAGGCTGCGGTGCTTCCGGTTCGGGTTCGGACCTGAGCCTGTCTGCAAGATATGCGTTGCGGTAGAATCTTCCCACCTTGAACAGCAGGAGCCACGCAAGCGACAGCGGCAGTATCCAGTAGACAGCCTTGGATGCAAATCCGTTGCCCATAAGGGCGGACACGCCTCCGAAAGGCGCCTGTACCATCGAATATATTCCCTTAAGGAGTGCTGCGCGCAGCTGCGTGCCGAGACCCGGATCGACCATGGCTTCCGCGGAAGGATAGAACAGCGTCGGGACATAGGCGAGCAGGCCGTATGCGGCAAGACCGAAGTTGATCCATATCTTCTTGCGGAATGCACCCCATATGGGCAGGAACATCACGAAAAACAAAAAATACAGGAAACTCATGCAGATCTCGAAGGGAGAGAATACTCTCATGTCGATGCCGCCGTAGACAAAGTACGGCCGTCCGAAACACACGAACATCAGTGCGCCCGCGATAAGTCCCAGGAATACGCATGTAAAGTAGTCTCTGCGCAAGTTCTGCCTCTCCCGTCAAAAATAAACCGGTCCTTGGCGGACCGGCTATATTATAACAAATCTATTTATATATGAATCGGTTATTCCTCATCGAACGGCCTGAGATATCTTATCCTGATCTGCTTGGGCGTCACGCCGCCGGATGACAGATGCATCCTGAACACGCTGTTCCTCGAATACATCATGAACTCGGATGTCTTCGTAACATCCTCGCCGTTTGTGCCGTTCCATGTTATTACCGCGATCGGTATGCTCGTGTAGTAGACGGTCATCGGGATCTGCGCGAGGGGATTCAGGTCGGATGAGGCTGTCATGGAGAACTCATAGAATCCCGCCTTGTCTGCCGTGAATCCGAACAGGATGTCCCTGCCCGACATCACCTTCTGGCAGTCGATGACGATCTCATCGCCTTTGAATTCGAAGAAGACTCCTACATCCGGATCGACATCGTCCTCTGCAAAGGGACTGTTCAGGTGCTCTACCGTTATCTCCCTGCCTTCTTCCCGTGCCATTGCAGGCGTGTTCAGTGCGAAGTTCAGGATGTTACGGGCATTCCTCTGAAGCTCGGCGCGGGTGATCCTGCCGTTGCCGGATGTGAGGTTTGCGAATGTATCAGCTTCTTCGAGTGCGGATCTCTCGACAGTCGTGCAGACCATGTAGACATCGTTCTGGGATCTTGCCATGGCGGAATGATCTTCAAGAGTATACTCTGCGGTCTCTTCTCCGCCCTTGCTGATATATGCCCACCAGTCGGACATTACGATACCGGTATAGCCCCACTGTTCGCGGAGGATCATGGTGTTCTGGTCGTAGTTGCAGGCGCTGTAGATGCCGCTTATCCTGTTGTAGCTGCTCATTATGCTCCTGGCGCCGCCCTCTCTGACGGAGAGCTCGAATGCGGGCAGATAGATCTCACGCATGGCGCGCTGGGATACGACAGAGTTCATCAGTCTTCTCGCTGTCTCCCTGTTGTTCGCGCAGAGGTGCTTGACCGTCGGAGTCACACCATTCTTCTCGAGAGCCTTGATCTGGGCAACTGCCATCTTACCCGTGAGGAGCGGATCTTCGGAGAAATACTCGAAGTTTCTTCCGTTCAGGGGATATCTGTGGATGTTGATGCCGGGGCCCAAGAGAGTGTCGATCCTGTTCGATACCATCTCGATGCCGAGGTATGTATAGAGTTCTTCCACTAGGTCAGTGTTGAATGTCGATGCGAGACATGTTCCGTTGGGAAGTGCGAAAGCCTTCTTGCCGGAATCGAGTCTCATTCCCGAGGGACCGTCCGTGCAGCACAGCGTGGGTATGCCGAGTGCCTTGAGTTCTTTGGAGATGCCTCCGAAGCCTGCGGCTGTGCCCATCGTTACCTTGGGACTTCCCATTCCCTCTCCTCTTATGATGAGACAGAGGTCTTCGTCGGTCAGCTGTGCGATGAATTCATCCATTGTATGTTTGCCGCTCTTAACATCGGCAAGCTTTATGCCCTTGTCGCCCGTCTGCGGTATCTCGGGATCAACTCTGTCGAGGCATGAATCCACCCATCTGCGTCTGCCCATGGGCACGTCTTCATAGGCCTTCTCATATCCTTCCGCATTCTTTACGGCAGTAAGTCTCTTGAACGGCTTGTTCGGCATCAGCGCGCACTCGACAGCTTCGATGAGTTCAGATTCCCCGAGCTCAAATCCGCCGGCCTTCACTGCGGTGCGGATGTCGCTTCCGAGATAGAAGGAATACTCACCCTTCTCGAGAACGAATCCCGTACCGAAGCCCGTTCTTCCGTCGTCATCGAAAGACGCATATGCCCTCCTGGGAGCCGTTATCGTTATTGTCTCTGCTTCACCTGCGGGAATGCATCCCGTCTTGGTAAAGCCTGCAAGGACTCTCGCCGGCTTGGACAGCTTCCCCTGAGGTGCCTCGGCATAGAGCATCACGGCCTTCTTGCCCGATACCTTGCCGGTATTCCTTACCGTGGCTTTGACGGTAACGGTCTCACCGTCGAACACGGCAGATACATCCTCGAGATCAAAGCTCGTATAGGACAGTCCCGCACCGAAAGGATAGAGGACATCTTCCTTTGCAAACGTCTCGAAATACCTGTACCCCACGAAGATGTCTTCGCGGTAAAAATCTTCGTTGATATCGTCTTTGCCGAAGTTCTCGTGTGCGGGATAATCCTCCAGCTTCTTCGCGATAGTATCGGTAAGACAGCCGGAAGGATTCTCGTCTCCTGTCAGCACCCTTGCCACTGCGGTGCCTCCGATCATGCCGCCCTGCCATACATAGAGAACGGACTTGATGTCATACTTTGAGACGAATTCCATGTCTATGATATTGCCGACATTAAGAAGGACGATGGTCCTGTCAAATGCGGCCGTTACTTCCTTAAGCATCTCTTCCTCGCTGTCAGACAGATAGAAAGAGCCCTTGTCCGCAGTGTTGTCCCTGTCCTCGCCCGCAGTCCTGGCGATGACTATTACCGCTGCATCATTACGCGATGCCAGTTCCTTACAGAGATCCGGTGTAAGAGGCATCTCGGGCTGTGACCATGCTTCCATTCCCCAGCCGAGATCGGCAGTGATCGGATTCTCCGCATCCCACTTGTCGTAGATGTCGATGAGTTCCTTATCAAGCGTTACCGATGTGCTGTCGGCCAGTCCCTCGCGGATATCCGTAACGTGTGAGACATTGACCATTCCGCCGGAGCCTGTGCCGGACTTGTAGTAATGTGTCTGCATCCTTCCGAATAATGCGACATGTGTGCCGTTCTTAAGGGGAAGCGCATCGTTCTTATTCTCAAGCATAACGATACCTTCGGCAGCAGTCCTGACCGCGGTCTCGATATACTTATTCCAATCCAGTGTAAGCTCAGGCATAAATACCCTCCGTACGATTTCTGATATTGTAATTATACTATCGGGTTTATTCCTTGTTTTATTTTATATAAGTGGCTTAAATGTTCTATTTTGCGGATAAAATTTTCTTTAGGCATGAATGATGACCGTTAGCGTTCATGGCCAAAAACTGTATAATACTTGCGGTGAGGTAGGAATATGAGATTTACGATCAATAACCTTGTAAAGAGCTACGGCTCCAAGGAGGTCCTTAAGGGGATTGACTTTACGTTCGAAGAGGGCCGGATATACGGTCTCCTGGGGCGTAACGGTTCCGGTAAGACGACCTTCTTCAACTGCATCAACCGCGACATCGAGTATAACTCCGGTGAGTTCTATTTCGACGTGGACGGCAAGCGTAAGGACTTAAGTCCCGAAGACATCGGATATGTCGTGTCTGCCCCGGTAGTTCCGGAGTTCATGACCGGAAGAGAGTTCCTGAAGTTCTTCATAGAGGTCCACGACGAGCTTAAGGACATAAAGCCCGTTGACGAGTACTTTGACTACATGAAGATCGCGGAAGACGACCGCGACCGTCTCTTGAGAGACTATTCACACGGCACCAAGAACAAGATGCAGATGCTCCTGAACATAATCGCCAGGCCGCCGCTCATGCTCCTGGACGAACCTCTAACGACTCTGGACGTCGTTGTGGCAGAGGAGATGAAGAACGTCTTCCGTCAGCAGAAGGAAGGCCGTATCACGATATTCTCGACGCACCTTCTCGATGTGGCGGTAGACCTCTGCGACGAGATCGTTCTCCTCAACCACGGCAAGCTCGAGAAGATAGACATCAATAATCTTGATGACAGTGCCATGAAGGATAAGATCCTGAATGCGCTTAAGGAATCGGAAGAATGATCAGGGGCTGGCTCAAGACAATCAGCTCTATGTACCGGCTGCGTTACATAGTCGGTTATAACGGGTTCATATATAAGCTTAAGCTCCTTCCGCTGATCGGCAGGCTCCTGCCTGACGACCTGTATTCGATAGGATTCTTCAAGTTCATATATGCCGTCTGGAAGTTCATCACTGAATTCTTCATGCTGTTCTTCCTGAAGGTGTTGGGACTGTCGGGCATATATGCTTACAGCTTCATAATGAGGTCTCTTGCCGATAACAATCCTGAAGAGATCGGAGGAATGAGTCCCGGACAGTTCCAGGGCATGACGTTCATGTGGCTCTTCTTAGCCTATGCTTTTGCAGGCGTTCTGATGAACACGAATCTGTTCTCATATACGCCCGAGAAGGAATATGCCGTATTCATGCTCAGGATGGATGCCAAGAAGATCAACACATCTTACTTCGTACTGAATCTTGCAGCGCTGTTTATCGGCTATGCAGGCGTGAATCTATTCTTCGGCATCATATCCGGCATGCCGTTCCTGATGTGGTTCTTCACTCCTCTCCTCGGAGTAGCGATAAAGCTGGCGGGTGCCGGGGTTAAGCTCGGCATCATAAACATGAAGCGCAGGCTCGGCCTTAAGATCGCATCCGGCAAGATCGAACTCGTCGGGATATTCTTCAAGGTCTTCATCGGCTTTACTGCCGTCATGGTAGTAATGATCATGACGGTCAACGCTTACTGCCCGCCGGTATATATCCTGCCTGTCATAGCTGCAGTGATAACCGTGCTTGCTGTCGCAGGCTTCTTCGTGATCAGGGATTTTGATCCTTATGCTCATAAGCAGCTGCTGGCCGGTGCCAAGGAGACCTATAATGTCGAGAAGAAGTCCTATAAGTCTCCGGACAGGACCAAGAGACTTAAGAAGGTAAACAAAGTAAGCGCCGTTGACACCAGGGTCAGCAGCGACAAGACGGGCTTTGCCTTCCTGAACCAGGTGTTCGCCAGAAGATACAGGTCCGTCATAAGCATCAGGCCTGTGGTCATCTCGATAGTGATCGTGGTCATATTTGCCCTCATCTGCATCGATCTTTACATAGAATACGGCCAGGACTTCGGGCAGCAGGCGGCTTCAGGGTGTCTGAAGAACAATATCATCAATTTCCTCACGCTGCAGGGTTATCATGACGATCTCAGACCCCTGGTCACGGGTGATGCGGAATTCCAGGAATTCTTCATGAACCTGATGGACAATAACCTCATGGCATTCTTCTGCCTGATCGCCCTGTTCAACGGTACGACCAAGCTGACGCAGACTATGTTCATAAACTGCGACAGGAGCCTGATGTCTTACAGCTTCTACAAGATGCCCGATCAGATAGTCAAGCTGTATAAGATACGAATCATGGAATCGGTCAGGCTGAACCTGGCGCCGGCGGTCGTTCTGGGGCTTGTATTTAACATTGTTACATTCATGTTCGGCGGTCAGAGATACCCCGGTCAGTACCTGCTGGTCCCCATAGCATTTGTCCTTATGAGTGCTCTGTGCTCTGCTCACCTGCTGACTCTCTACTACCTGCTTCAGCCGTACACGGAGAACATCAAGGTGAAGAATCATGTATATACCGTGATGGAGGTCGTATCGGAGGCCGTCACCATCGCCGTATGCTGGATCCCGGCCCCGGCCTGGATACTTGTACCGGCATTGATCGCACTTAACGCCCTGTACATCTTCCTCGCGACAAAGCTGGTCCGTAAGTTCAGTCCCAAACACTGGAGGGTACGCACATGATACAGGACATCTTCCCGCACGTTCTGCACAACCAATACGATCCGTCGCGCAAAGCATCATCCCGCAGCATAGTTCTCGCCTTCCGCGAGGGTGACGTGCTCATCAGGGGCGGCAGCTTCCCGCGCGTAAAGGATCTTGCAGGCATCAGCGAAAATGAGCTCATCTACCTGTTCTCCATTGACGATGACAAGGATTACTTCCTGGCGCCAGGCAAGACAGAAGCTCCGGAAGGATTCGAATATGTTAACCTCAGGGCATTCAGGGACAGGGAACTCACAGAAGGATATACAGCATTCGCAGCTTACACCGCCGTCCACCTTGCAGGCTGGTACAGAGACAACAGATTCTGCGGAAGATGCGGGAGACCGACGCGCCCGGACGATAAGGAGCGCGCACTGCGCTGCGAATGCGGCAATGTTATCTATCCGAAGATCGCACCTGCAGTCATCGTAGGCGTCACTAACGGCGACAGGCTTCTTGTCACCAAATACCGTATCGGGTATAACCATTATGCTCTCGTGGCAGGGTTCACCGAGATCGGCGAGACACTTGAGCAGACCGTGGCCCGCGAAGTAATGGAAGAGACCGGACTTAAGGTTACGAATATCCGCTACTACAAGTCGCAGCCCTGGGGTATCGCAGGAGACCTGCTGGCAGGATTCTACTGTGATGTTCAAGGCGACGATACCATTAAGATGGATGAGGGCGAGCTTAAGGTCGCCGAGTGGAGGACGCGCTCCGACATCGAGCTCCAGCCCGGACAGTTCAGCCTCACAAATGAGATGATGATGCTGTTCAAAGAGGGAAAAACTTAAATTTTCCAAAAATCCCCCTGCGTTATGTATTGCTTGTTACGCTGCGTAATGAGCTATATTCGGGGCATAACGATAAGGGAGGTAACGGAAAATGTTAACCATTACATCAAGCAACAGAGACAAACTCCATAAGATCAGAATGACGATGCTCATGACTGCGATACCTGTCGGAATACTCGAGATAACGGGTATAATCCTATTGGCAGTAATGAATATCTGGTGGCCGCTCGCGCTGTATATCGTACTGGCGATACCGTATTCGGTCTGGCTTTCCAAATATTATTTCGGTCATGTAGCTTATATGTGCCCTCACTGCAACAGGGTGTTCACCCCCAAGTTCAGCGAAGCTCTCTGGGCGGCACATACTCTGACAAAGCGTAAGCTCACCTGCCCGGATTGCGGAAAGAAGGAATGGTGCACTGAAGTGGCAAAGGAGGAGGCCTGATATGGTAGGTACAACAGCATATATCGCATTCGGGCTGATGATCGCAGCCGGACTCATACTCCCCACTGTACTCTGCATATGGTGGCTGAAGACACGCCATGAGAAGTTCACCAGCGTTCTTACCGGCGCTATGACCTTCCTGATCTTTGCCCTGGTCCTGGAATCGATCGTACACAGTATCGTTTTCATGGTGTTCCCCGGAATCAAGGATAACGTGGTCGCTTATATGCTCTACGGCGCCCTGATGGCGGGAGTATTCGAAGAGACCGGAAGATTCCTGGCATATAAGCTCGTCCTTAAGAAGAGGACCAACCGTGAGACAGCCATCTCCTACGGCATAGGTCACGGCGGATTTGAAGCGGTGTACATTCTCGCGGCAACCGGAATCAACAACTTTGTCTATGCCGGCATTATCAATGCCGGACAGTTCCCGGCCCTCCTTGATCAGTTGAAGGCGGCCGGACAGGACACATCGCCGATCGAGAGCCTTCCCGAACAGCTGGCCGCATTCGGAATAGCTGACATCGGCCTTCCGATACTCGAGAGGGTCTTCGCCGTGATGTTCCATATCGCACTGTCGATCCTCGTGTTCTATGCGGTAAAGAACGGAAAGATCTGGATGTATTTCCTCGCGGTTATACTGCACGCACTTCTCGATGCACCGGCAGCACTTTATCAGCAGGGAGTCATTGGTATAGCTGCGACGGAGGTTTGCCTTGCCCTGTTCAGCATAGTGACATTTGTGATCATATATGTATTCTTATATAAGAGAGATAAAGAGGTAGGAGAAGGTGTCCAAGTACACAACGGGTGAGATAGCCAAGCTTTGCGGCGTTACGGTCAGAACGGTCCAGTATTACGATACAAGAGGGATACTGGAACCGTCAGAACTGACCGACGGCGGAAGGAGACTCTATACTGACGACGACCTTCACAAGATGAAGATAATCTGCTTCCTGAGAGATCTGGGACTTCCGATCGATGCAATCTCCCAGATCCTCTCGGACGAAGACCCGTCAGCGGTGATATCGCTTCTCCTGGCACAGCAGGAAGAAGAACTTAAGAGCGACATCTCAGAGAAACAGGAGAAGCTTAATAAGCTTGGCGAACTTAAAAGTGCTCTGGCGCAGGTATCCGAGGTCTCTGTCGATTCAATAGGCGATGCAGCATATCTGATGTCAGGCAAAGACCGCCTGAAGAAGATCCGGACGAGTATCATCCTGCTGGGGATCCCGAACACGCTTTTCCAGTGGACGGCGATCGTGCTCTGGATAACCATGGGCTGGTGGTGGCTCTTCGTGATCCAGATGGTACTGGCTATCCCTCAGGCAATCCTGATCACGAGATACTACCACAAGAAAGTCTCGTATATCTGCCCCCATTGTCACAAGGTGTTCAAGCCGACTTATAAGGAAATGCTCTTTTCCAACCACACTCCTACGACCAGGAAACTCACCTGTACCGAGTGCGGCGTGAACAGATTCTGTGTCGAGGTCGCTGATCCCGAAGACAAGAGTTAACCCCTTTTTCCATACTGAACCCAAAGTAGACTGATGCCCTGAAGCCCCGCAAATACGGGACTCTACCAACAGTCGGTTGTTCGCATGAGGGTTTGATGGTAGGGTGAGACTAGCAAACTGTCAGAGGGGGATTCCTATGAACAAGCATAAGATCTTAACTTTATTGATCACCCTGACAATGGTCGTTGGCACCTGCTCGACGGCCGTCATGGCCGACTCTGAAGATGAGGGGAAGACCTGTACCACCGACAGCGGTATCACGGTCACGCTGCCGTCAGAATTCCATCCGCTTTGGACCGGTATGCCGGAAGACGACCCCTACTTGCAGGAATTGCAGGAATACGGCTACGAGATAAGCTATATCTATGATAACTATAACAGCATAGGTATGTCTCTTCAGGCCGGTGACGGCAATGAAGAACCGGATTACTGTGAAGAGAACGAATGGTTCTATGTCACGGTTTTTGAGACAGATGCTCCTGCGGACCCGGCTTCTTCTGACATCAACGGATCTTTTACGGATAATATCAAGCAGATGTATTCCGAATGTTTCGGGACTACCGAGATGTATGGATATGGAACGACCGAGATCAACGGCATGCCTTTGTATGAGATCTTCTATGAGACAAAAGGAACCGGAGCAAACCCTGATGCACCCGCACGCCTGAGGCTCTACCAATACTCTTTTGTATCGGATTCAACTCTGTATCAGATCAATATAACGCTAATAGGCAGGCCTTCCGATGGCGAAGTCGTCCCTTTCAGCGATAAGGCATGCGAGCATCTGGATTATTTGGCAAAGTATATCATCGGTTCTCTTAAACTGTCAGATGAACTGTCATCTCAAATGGTCACGATCGATGCCGAACCGTTCACGATGGAAACCGGTAACTATGGCGTAGCAATTGATGACCTCACATATTACACGAATGAAAACGGATTATCGCTCGCTGTGCCGTCCGAACTGGGACCTGTATTGTGGACAGGCATGGATGAAGACGATCCATCATTGACCAGGTTAGGCGCAACCAAGGATGATGTCATGGAAATGTATGATTATGTCGGTCTTATGTTCCAGGCAAACTCACATAACCCTACCGACCGTGAGTGCTATTTCGTCATGATGTTCGAGACCGAAGCGCCGACAAAGATGACGGATACGGCGCTTAATACAGGATTCGGAGACAAGATCCAAGCGATGTTCCCTGACAGCTTCGAACAGACGGAACAGTTCGGATACGGGACTGTGGATGTAAACGGTATCCCTTTCTATAAGATATTCTTCCAGACCAGCGGAGATCTGACCATAAGAGTCTATCAGTACAACCTTATCACTGATGACGGCATGATGTATCAGATTGATATTATGCTCGGTTTTGATGATACGGAGCCTCTGTCTAACGATGACCCGGATTGTGAACATCTGGATTATCTTGCAGCCGGTATTATCAATTCCATAACGCTGTCAGACGAACTCTCAGCCAAAGTCGTGGATCCCGGAACGGAAGCCTTCAAGATGGCTACGGGTGATTACGACGCTGCTGCCGATGTCGAGAACGTTGTGGCTGTTACGGAAACAACTGTTACCGAGACGAAGACCGAGCCTGTAACCACTGCCGACACGGAGCCTTCTGCGGCAAAGGCAGACCCGAACCCTTCTTTATACAAGACATTCACTTCTTTTGAGTTCCCTACTTATATAATCCTCATAGCTCTGGCCCTTCTTCTCCTGCTCGGTGCGAGAGTATCCAAGAGACACGAATGGCAGGAAGAACCTTTGGGCCTTGAAGCATCCAAGGCAATACAAGGATTTGCCGCAGTAGCTATCATAATCCACCACCTCGCGCAGGAACTGGTCGAAGATGCAGGATCCCTTGCGTTTTTCTCGGAACTCGGTGTCCTCTTCGTCGGTGTATTCTTCTTCTTCTCGGGCTACGGTCTGTACACCAGTCTCAAGACTAAGACGAATTACCTTAAGGGCTTCCTCAAGAAGCGCCTTGTCACAGTGCTCGTTCCTTTCTATACCTGCATACTTACATTCGTTGTCGCAGCCTGCATCTGCGGCAAGAAGTTCGAGCCGATGCAGCTCCTGTCCGTCCTGTCAGGATGGTCTCTCATCAATGCGCACATGTGGTACATTGTTGAGATCGTGGTGCTCTACATCGCATTCTTTATCCTGTACAGCATAATTGGTAACCGCACCGAAGCGACGGTCGAGATGGGTGTCTTTGTGGTCGCGATGATTGTCGGAAGCCTCCTCCTCGGTCACGGCGACGATTTCTCCTGCAGCTACTGGTTCCAGGGCGAGTGGTGGTATAACTCATCATTCCTCTTCGTTCTCGGCATCTTCGTATCGAGGCACGCAGAAGGTCTGCGCAGGATCGCCCGCAAGGCATATATCATCCTTGTTCCTGTCTTCGGGATCCTCACGGTGCTCCTGGGACTTCAGACAAAATATGCTCTTACGACATGGTCTTACTGGAGTGAGATCCCCGGCGTGGATCCCGCATACGGAGATAAGTTCCGTTGCCTGGCTGTCCAGCTTCCCTGGATAATCGTATTCGTATGCTTCCTCCTGCTCGTGATGATGAAGGTAAAGTTCGGCAATCCCGTCCTCAAGTTCCTCGGAACCATCTCGCTCGAACTCTATCTCATCCACAATCTGTTCCTTACAGGCCTCAGGGACGGCACCATGATGAAGGTCACGAGCAACAGTATGTACATCGTTCTCACCATCCTTCTCGCCGTTGCTCTCGCGACTGTCCTGAGCGGATTCGACAAGTATGTTATCTCTCTTATCAATGGTAAGAAGAGCAGTACGTCTGATGCCGCCGAAGAGCCTGACTTGAAGTCCGGACGCACACAGATCCACTCGATCGATGTCATGAGGATCGTGATGGCATTCTCCGTCGTTACGATCCACTGGCCGTTCAACGGAAAAGCAGGTGACGTCTTCATCACGTACGGCAAGACCGCAGCTCCTTTCTTCCTCGTTATCGCAGGTTACTTCCTCTTCCGTGAGGACAACAAGGAGATGATGAAGAGGCTTCTTAAGCAGACAAAGAGGATGGCGATATTCTATGTTGCATCAAATGTGTTCTACGGAGCAGTGTCTGCGCTGTATGAGATAGTGGTAAACGGAAGTATCAAGGGCATGGCGCAGTATTTTACAGCCAAGTCGATAACTGATTTCCTGCTCTACAATCTCTCGCCCTTTTCAGAGCATCTCTGGTTCCTCGGCTCGCTCTTGTACGCGCTCCTCATCATGCTGCTTCTGAACAAGCTCAAGATCCTGAAGTACGCGATGTTCGCTGCACCTGCCCTCGTCGCAGCATACGTCATACTGATGCACATGGGCGTGGGCCAGCCGTATCAGCTTCGCAATGCGATCCTCGTAGGTCTCGGCTACACCATGATGGGCATGCTCATCAGAAGATTCGAGAAGAAGATCCTGGATCACAAGTTCTCAGCTTTGGTCCTCTGGATACTGTTCGTGATCTGCTGCATTACCGCGATCTTCGAGCTTAACGGATACAGGCAGGGTATCGCCGTGCCTTTCGTAAGCTGCGAGATACTGCTGTATGTGATCGTCCTGCTGTGCCTCAAGTATCCTGATTTCGGCAAGGGCACATATGCAGAGTGGCTTGGACACGAGTGCTCGCTGACCGTCTACATCATGCACATGGCAGTAATGCTCCTGTTCCTGATGACAAACAACGAGAGCTTCTTCGGCAAGTACGGCGCAGTCGTGATCTTTGCTGTGACAACTGTGATCGCTGTCCTTTATAAAAACATCAAAAATGCTGTTAAGGCCACAAAAGATTGATCAGCCGCAATTGTGGAGGCAATAGGAATAGCGGGGGCTGTATAACGGGATATCTGTACAGCCCCCAACCCCCTTTCTTAAGGGTTTTGAATTTAAAATACAACTCGGTTATTATTACTTTACTGAGGTAATAGAATCTCAATGGACAAAGAGAAAACAGGACAGCTTATAACCGAGTTGCGCAAAGAGAAGGGGATGACCCAGAAGCAGCTTGCCGAAGCCTTGAACGTTACGGACAAGGCAGTGTCCAAATGGGAGCGCGGCCTCAGTTTTCCCGATATCTCAATGCTCGAACCCCTGTCGGAACTGCTGGACATCTCCATAATGGAGCTCCTCGCAGGCGAACGCCAGGACGAAGATGAACCCATGAGCCGTGAGGAAGCAGAGGACCTCATCAATGCTTCCGTCGAACTGGGTGACGAAGAGATAAGACACAAGAAAGAGAAGAGCAGATTCATAATCATCCTGCTCATAGTCATAACGATGCTGCTGATATCACTGACGCTGAATGTCATCAGCTTATTAGGATAAGGAAGGAGAAGACAGGTGGAGTTTACGGTTGCCTTTTATGTCTGCATAGCTCTTCTGGGCGCTGTCCTGCTGGCCGGCGTGCGCAAGAGACCTGCAAACGACATGGCTTTCTTTGACCGTGTATCGGTCAAGGAGATCCAGGGCGCCATAGCACTGTTCATCATATTCCATCAGATAGTCGTTGCTCTCGATGCTGCATACATCAACAGCAAAGACTTGTGGTTCTTCTACTATTACGGCATCCTGGCCGTTGCCTTCTTCTTCTTCAGTTCGGGATTCGGACTCATGAAGCGTTGGATGACCGACGACAACTACATCAAGGGATTCATGAAGCGGAGGATCTTCACTGTCCTTGTTCCGTTCTTCATCTGCAATTACATCTACCTGACCGACGCCCTGCTCAGCAACATCGCCTTCAAGAAGCACTTCGGATTCGAAGAAGTCATCTGCAGTTTCTTCGGCGTCTTCCTGGTCAACAACGAGATGTGGTTCGCTGTAGAGATCATGATACTGTATGTGGTATTCAGGATCGTTTTCGCGAAGATAAAAAAGCCCCTGCCCGGCATAATCATCATGACAGCCGTAGTACTCGTTATGATGACGATCGGTCTGTTCTCAGGACACTCCACCACAGGCGTAATGTCGTACTGGTTCAAGGGCGAGTGGTGGTACAACACGATCCTGATGTTCCCCGTCGGCATGCTCTACGCTTATAAGGAAGAACGCGTCAACAAGGTTATCCGGAAGGCCTTTGTCTCGCTTATCGTCGCATCGTCCATCCTGTTCGTGCTGATGGATTACATCCACCGCATTCTGATAGAGAACTCTATCTACTGGACGGAGTTATACGGCTCGCCTAACGACATTCTGGACAAGCTCACCGGACTTTGTCAGGAGACATTGTTCGAGCTGATCTTCCTGGTGCTTGTCGTCACCATAATGTCGCGCGTCAGGATAGGCAACCCCGTCATCAAGTTCCTGGGCAAGATCTCCCTTGAGACGATCATGCTCAACTACCTGCTGATAGATAAACTCTTCTTCCTCTATAATGATTACGGGATAAGCATATATCTGGCAGCCGTATTAGCAGGCACGATAATAAGCGCATCCCTGATCTATGTGGTCAAGAACATCGTTCTCGAGAGACGTTCGGGATTGTTCGACGGTAAGGTAACTTAAAGCGGGAGCTTTTCCTTACAGATCCTGTCTGAGCTGTGTTCTCTCAACTTCGAATGACATATGTTCCGGGCTGTGTTACTATGAACCCGTGGCAGATCAATTAGTTATTCGCGTTCTGCTTACCATGCGCCGTTAAGGCGGGGTCAATAATGATAAGAACCTCAGAATCTCATCATGAATGACAAGAAGCTGTGCGGGGACATCCCGCGCTGAAGTATTGCTGTTCGTGGAAGGAGGTTCTTTTTTATGCTTCACGACAACTATTTTGAATACTACCAGAACATCGCGCACTGGACTTTCGATGAATACGAGTGCCGCGAGGAGTGTCTGACCGACTGGGATCTGTACAAGATCTTAAGGTCCCTTGCCGCGCCGGATTCGCACATCCTCGACCTGGGTACAGCCGGCGGCGAGAAGATCTTCTCTGAGTTCCCGGTCTGCGCCGAGATCCTGGGGACCGACTACTCTCCCCGCATGATCGGGACCGCCCGTGCAAATCTTGCAGCAAGCGGCAGGCAGGATGTCTCTTTCGAGGTGATGGACAACCTGAAGATGGATGTGGAAGATGAGCATTACGACATCGTCGTCGCACGCCACACCTGCACGGATCCTGCGCAGATCTTCCGCTGTCTCAAGCCCGGAGGATATCTTCTCATGAGAGGCGTGGACAAGTACGATTGCTGGGACCTGAAGCTGGCGGCCGGCTACGGACAGGGTTATAACGACCCGGTACCCGTCTCTGTCAGCGACTATGAGAATGTGCTGCGCGCCGGATTCACGGATGTTGAGCTGGTCCCGATACACACGCGTGAATACTACAGGGACGCGGAGACTCTCAAGGCATTCCTGCGCGTCGTCCCCATCCTGGATCACATACCGGAAGACGATGTCCTGGACGGCTACATCTCACGCAACACTTACTCCGGAAGGGTACGCCTCATCAGAAGGTTCTACGGTATCACTGCCCGAAAACCTCTTCCCTGACATGACTTTCCTCTCCCGCAGCAGAGATGTTATTATACAGACGGATAATATCACGGGATAAGAGGAGGCCAAACGTATGAAGAAGATCTTTGCAGTCATCCTGAGCATATCTTTGATAATGGGGCTTGCAGCATGCGCCGGGAAGGTCGAAGTCCCTTCCAAGAAGGATGTTCAGAAAGAAGTCGAGAAAGAATACGACATGGACTTCGATCTTGATTCCAAGGACATTGCAGAGGACGGCTCTGAAGCCGAATGGGTGTTTATATCCGAAGACGGCACGCTCGAGGTCACGGTTACCTGGAGTGCGGATAATCCGGATGAGTTTGATTTTGATGAAGAGGAGCTTGCTGTATTGCCCGACGGAAACCCCGGAACCATTCCTGATCCGATAGATGTCAAGGGCTCTGCCATGGTTGGTGTCTCAATGCCTACAAAAGATCTTCAGAGATGGAACCAGGACGGTGACCGCATTAAGAATGATCTCGAGGCAGCCGGTTACGAAGTGGATCTTCAATACGCTGCAAACGACGTATATACACAGGTCTCACAGATCGAGAACATGGTGAATTCCGGATGCGATCTTATCATCGTTGCCGCCATAGACAGTGCTTCGGTCTCGGAGGCTCTCGATCTGGCAGCCCAGGCAGGCATCCCCGTCATCGCATATGACAGGCTCGTGTACGGAACCGATAATGTGGATTATTACGTCACTTTCGATCAGTATCAGGTCGGTCAGCTGCAGGCGCAGTATATCGTAAACTACCTCGGTCTCGATTATAACAGCGGACCGTTCAACATTGAGATCACGACAGGTGACCCCGATGACAATAATGCCATGTTCTTCTATTCGGGAGCCATGGATGTTCTGAATCCTTACATCGAGTCCGGTAAGCTCGTAGTAGTTTCCGGCCAGACAGACTTCACCGATGTTGCTACTGTATCCTGGAAGACTGAGAATGCCGAATCCAGAGCAGAAAGCATCATATCTGCTTGCTATTCAGACGGAACGAATATCGATGCCTGGCTGTGCTCCAACGACTCGACAGCTCTCGGTGTGGCTAACGCTCTTGCTTCTTATTACACCGGCTGCTACCCGGTCATCACCGGTCAGGACTGCGATATCGCAAATGTCAAAATGATACTCGATGGCACGCAGTCGATGTCAGTATTTAAGGACACGAGAGTGCTGGCCGATCAGACAGCATACATGGCAAGTCAGATCCTCTCAGGACAGACACCGGATATCAACGATACTGTGACTTATAACAACGGCAACAAGGTCGTTCCGGCCTACCTCTGCGAGGCGATCGTGGTCGACGCCAACAATTATAGCGATATCCTTATCGATTCCGGGTATTACTTGGAAACCGATCTTGGATTATAAGCAGAGATCTGTTGATAACCTATAGTAAAGGCCGGTCCTGTGTGGATCGGCCTTTTTTACTGACACGAGAACACCCCCTTGCCTTACGATTTCCGCACAAGCGCAGCGCTCATTACCGCCACGTAAAAACCTCTTGCCCACGAGTTCCGCAGGGGCGAAAATCTCTGTCGGCGACATATCACTACTGACACGAGAACACCCCCTTGCCTTACGATTTCCGCACAAGCGCAGCGCGGAGGACCTAAGTAAGGCAAGGGGGTGTGAACGTTGGCGCTCCAAGCAGGAATCGAACCCGCATCTACGGTACCGGAAACCGCTATTCTATCCATTAGACTATTGGAGCTTGCTGACAAATATTATGCCACAGTTTCTCCGGATTTGTTGTCGCTTAAGACCTTAAGGAGACCGACGATCTCGGTGACCGTCTTGGACTGGCTGACAGACGACGGCTTGAACAGCATGAACGGGAATGCGCCTGTCGCATTGATCTGACACCTCGCGCCGTAATACTGATCTCCGAAGAGTGCACCCATCGCCTGCATGTCGAGCTGGAGCATCGGGTCGAGATAGAACCTGACGCCGGTATTGCCGATGACCGCCTTGGTAAATCCGAGGCGCTTTCCTTCTGCTCTGGTAAGTGATATTCCTGCGAGGATATATACTTCCGCAGGCGGCTTGCCGTATCTGTCGCAGATCTCGTCGAGGAAATCATCGTAGTCCTTGAAGCTCCTGATGGAGCCGATCCTTCTGTATGCCGTCATGCGGCCTGCCTCATCTTCGATATAAGACGAAGGAATATATGCATCGTAATCGACTTCGACGATGAAGGAATTATCCTCGGGCTCGGGCAGTGCTTCAAAGTCAACAGCATCGGGACCCTTGTCCTTCATGAGCTTGATCTCTTCATCCAGCATCCTGCAGTAGAGCTCATAACCGATGACATCCATCTGTCCGTGCTGTTCTGCACCGAGAAGCGATCCCGCACCTCTTACTTCGAGATCTCTTATCGCGACCTTAACACCGGATCCGAGTTCTGTGAATTCACGTATCGCCTCGAGCCTCTTGGATGCTTCTTCCTTGAGCGGAGCCGATGCGTCATATGTGATGTATGCGTATGCCTGTCTGTCAGATCTTCCGACGCGGCCCTTGAGCTGATAGAGCTGCGCTAAGCCGAACCTGTCGGCATCTTCCACGATCAGTGTGTTAACGTTCGGCATGTCAACGCCGTTCTCGATTATCGTTGTGCAGACGAGTATGTCATACTCGCCCCTGATAAAGTCTGCGATGATGTTCTCGAGCTCACGCTCACCCATCTGTCCGTGTGCGTATATAACCCTCGCATCAGGCATGAGTTCGGCGAGACGCTTGGCAACGAGATCGATGTTGGCCGTGCGGTTGTAGAGGTAGAAGACCTGTCCTCCCCTCGAGATCTCACGCATGCATGCCTGAACGATGATCTGCTCGTCATAACCCATGACGTATGTCTGCACTTCGCGCCTGTTGAACGGCGCTTCCACCAGCATTGACATATCGCGGATGCCGGCAAGAGACATGTTCAGCGTTCTCGGGATAGGTGTGGCGGACAGCGTCAGGACGTCGACGTTGTTCCTCATCGACTTGATCTTCTCTTTGTGGTTTACGCCGAAACGCTGTTCCTCGTCTACCACGAGAAGTCCCAAGTGCGGCGGACGTACGTCGTTCGAGAGGACCCTGTGCGTGCCGATGATGACGTCGGCTTTGCCTTTCGCGATGTCCTGAAGATTCTGTTTGATCTTTGCCTGCGGTACGAACCTCGAGAGCAGCACTGTATTCACGCTGATGGGAAGGTCCTTGCAGCGCTCAACGAAATTCTCATAATGCTGCTGTGCGAGAAGCGTCGTGGGAGCGAGCAGCATGACCTGTCTGCCGTTCATTACGGCCTTGAACATCGCCCTGAACGCGACCTCGGTCTTGCCGAATCCGACGTCTCCGCAAAGGAGCCTGTCCATCGGAAGCTCGGATTCCATGTCGGCTTTGATCTCTCTTATCGCACGAGCCTGATCTTCCGTCTCCACAAAAGGGAAACGTTCTTCGAACAGCCTCTGGTTCTCGTCGTCGGGATCGCAGGCAAAGCCTTTGCTGACAGATCTCGCGGCATAGAGCTTGAGCAGGTCATATGCGACCTTCTTGATGGATTCTCTTGCTCTCGATACAGACCTCTTCCATTCGTCTCCGCCGAGCTTGGTGAGCTTGGGTTCCCTGTCTCCGGGGCCGACATACTTCTGGAGCATGTCGATGTTCTCCGGAAGGATATAGAGGACCTGGTCTCTCGCATATACGATCTTCAGATAATCCTTGCGGACTTCTCCGACCTTCTTGTTGACCAGACCTTCGTAGCGGCCGATGCCGTATGTATCGTGAACGATGTAATCGCCGGGATGGATATCCGAGAAAAATGCGATGCGGTTGCCGCCCTTCTTCTTCGGCTTGACTATCCTGTCAGATCCGAATAATTCCTGCTCGCCGAGAAGCGTAATGCCAAGCGCCGGATATATGAATCCTGCAGGAAGAGCGCAGTCGGTCACCTCGGCAAAGCAGCCTGTCTCGGCAAGTCTTGCCTTAAGGGAATCCGTGCGCTTGCCCGATGATGCCATAAGGAAGACCGTCTTGCCCTGATCGTTCTTAAGGACGGAGGCAAGCTCGTCATTCCTTCCTGCGTAGCTGTCGGAAGGAAGACCCGTTACCGTGCAGTCGATGCCGCCCGGAAGACCGTTGCCTGCAGCCTTGAGACAGCTCGTCGTAACGGCATTCTCTATCCCGTCCAGACGCTTCATGATATTAGCGAGGTTGTGCATCGCAGAAGGCGCACACGTGGGCGCCATGCCTATCATGAATGACTCCTGACAGCGCTGCGCATATTCGGCCGCGTAGCCGTTCATCCTAGCGTCTATGTCTATCATCTCATCTGCAAAGACGAGCGTGTTATCTTCATCGATATAGTCAAGGATGCTCTCGGGATCCTTGAGTATTATGCCGAGCCATCTGGCTATGCCCGAGGGTTCGATCCCGCCCCTGATCTTCATGGCGTCGGCATCAGCCGTCCTCTTCAGGAGCTCTGCAGCCTTACGAGCCTCCGATGTCCTGCTGCTCATCCGCGACACGTCAGTCTCGGCGCGTTCGATCACCATGTCTGCAGCCTTCTCCGCAGCCCCGCGGTCAGCGAAAGAGAATATCCCGGAAGGTATTATCCTCACCTGCTTAAGCTGCTCTATGGACCTCTGCGTCTCTCGGTCGAAGCTCTTGATCTGCTCGACCTCGTCGTCAAAGAGACTGATCCTGTACGGATCCTGGCATCCGGGGACAAAGACATCAACTATGTCTCCGCGGCACGCGTACTCTCCGGGCTGTGATACCTGCGGCACGCGTTCATAGCCGTTGGTCCTCAGATACTCCAGAAGGACGTCCTGCTCCAACGGCTTGCCGTCCTTTACGTCAAGTATCCTCTTCCTGAACTTCTTAGCGGGTTCGAGCTTATTGAGAAGCGCACCTGACGCTATTACGACGGCGCCGTATTCACCTGTAATGATGTTGGACAGTGCGATGCATCTGGACAGCTCGAGATCTCTCGATGCCGCTTCGGCAGTTACGAGCGAGAGCTCGGAAGGCATGAGCACGGACACGCCGCCTTCGGTAAAAGCACCGAGGCCCTTGGCGATCTCTCTTGCGCGTGCGGCATCCGGAACGATGACGACGGGCTTCCTTCCGGACAGTCTCGCAAGAGCAGCCATGACGTAGGCTTTCTGCTCTCTTGCAAATCCCGAGATGTTAAGGTGTTTTCCCTGTTTACCGGCGAGAGTGAAGCTGTCTGTAAGTCCCGTGTCTCTTGTTATGAGGTCAAGGATGTCTTCAACTCTTTTTTCCATCTTCCACCATTTTCTCTATAGCTTCGCAGGCCTTGACGAAAGCATCATTCATCATGACCCGTTCGTCCTTGGGGACATCAGTCAGCACGTAGTTGATCAGCTCATAATGCTCAGGCACGGGACCCGTTCCTATCCTGACACGGGGGAACAGTTCCGTACCGAGATGCTGTATGCACGAACGCATTCCGTTATGCGTTCCGGCGGAACCTTTCTCTCTAACGCGGATTGTACCCTTGGCGATATCGATGTCATCGTAGACGACGATGATGTGGTCGGGTTCGATCTTGAAGAACTTCGCAGCCGGAACGATGCACTCGCCCGAGTTGTTCATGAAAGTAGTGGGCTTGATGATGATGGCATCTTCGCCCTTGATCTTACCCTTCCCGTACATGCCGTTGAACTTGTCTTTATCCAGGAAGAAGCCGTTACGCTCGGCCAGCAGGTCGACCGCGAGATAACCCATGTTATGCCAGGTATACATGTATTTCTTCCCGGGATTGCCGAGTCCTGCGATAAGCCACATAAAGCCGGATCAGACCTCCGAACGCCTGTCGTCCAGACGGATGTAGTTCTCTCCTCTGAGGCGGCTCTTCTCCGATACCCAGTTGTCCTTGTTGACCTGCTGGGATCTTCCGATGCCGAGCGAGAGCGCGGGAACGTCGGATGTGATCGTGGAGCCTGCTGCGATATAGGAATCCTTGCCGAGAACGACAGAGGATACGATATTCGAATTGCCTCCGATGAAGACGTTGTCTTCGATCGTACATCCGGCCTTGTCCTGACCGTCGAAGTTACATGTAACGGTGCCGCATCCGAAGTTGACATTCTTGCCGACCTTGGAGTCGCCGATATAAGTGAGGTGGCGGGCTCTGGTGTACTCACCGATGACTGAACCCTTGACCTCGACGTATGCGCCGATCGTAACATGATCGTCTATCTTGCAGTTAGGTCTTATGTGTGAGAAAGGTCCGATACGGCAGTCCTTGCCGATCGTAGACTGTGCGACTATCGAGCAGTCGATGACAGTCTCGTCGTCGATCTCGGAACTGTCGATCCTCGTATTCTCACCGATGATGCAGTCGTGTCCGATCACCGTGTTGCCCATGAGCGTCGTGCCCGGGAGGATGATCGTATCGTTGCCGATCTCGACCGCAAAGTGTATCCATGTTGTGGCGGGGTCGACGATCTGAACACCGTTCCTCATGTGCTTCTCGAGGATGCGTCTGTTCATGATGGCCTGTACCTCTGACAGCTGTACGCAGTCGTTGACTCCTCTCGTATCGTCAAAATCGCAGATCACTGCGCCGACCTTGTATCCGTCTCCGATGAGGATCGAGATCGTATCGGTAAGATAGTATTCTCCCTGTGCGTTGTTCGCGCCGATCCTGCCCAGTGCAGACAGAAGGAGCGGTGTCCTGAAGACATACATCGAGGAGTTGATCTCCTTGATCTTAAGCTGCTCAGGCGTGCAGTCGCGGTGCTCTACGATGCCCGTGACATTGCCGTCAGCTCCTCTTACGATCCTGCCGTATCCGGTCGGGTCGTCTGCCTCTGCCGTGATGATGATGGCGGCACAGTCGTCTCCTGCCTCTTCGAAAGCCTTCAGCGCCTTGCCGATGGTCTCAGCAGATACCATCGGGCAGTCGCCGGGAAGGACTATCGTAAGACCGTCTCTTCCTTCAAGGAAGGGTGCAGCCTGAGCTACCGCATCACCGGTACCGCGCTGATGTTCCTGAAGGACATAAGCGACATTCTCGCCCAATACCGTCCTGATCTGATCCTGCTGTTCGCCGACTATATATACCTGCTCCATGCATCCGGCATCGAAGAGAGCATCCGCCACCCACTGGATGATCGGCTTACCCGATACCTGATGCACGACCTTGGAGTGCTTTGACTTCATGCGCGTGCTCTTGCCTGCCGCCATAACTACTGCACAAATATCCATGTATTATCCTCTTTGTTTGGAATTGCATTATAATGCGAGATTATTATAGCAAACTTTCAAGCGGAAAATAGGGTATAATGAGGGCACTATCGAGGATAACTAAGGAGAATTTGACATGATCGCGATCTTACTCGCAGCAGGATATGCAACCAGACTTTACCCCCTTACGAAGGATAAGCCAAAGTCGCTTCTTCCGCTCGGCAGCAAGCTCATCATCGATTACATCATGGATGAGATCGACAAGCTCCCGGATCTTAACCGCGTCATCCTTGTAACCAACTCACGCTTCGCAGGTCAGTTCGAAGACTGGGCTTCTTCCTGCGACAGATCGGGCAAAGCTCCGATCTCCGTCTTAGACGACGGCACCACAAATAACGATAACCGCTTAGGCGCCATCGGCGACATCATCTTCACCATCAAGAAGGAGAACATAGACGAAGACCTCGCCATATTCGCAGGCGACAATATCTTCACTTATTCACTTACCGACATGTATGCGTTCTTCAAGGAGAAGAATGCACCCACGCTCATCGCCATCAACGTTCCCGACGTAGAGCAGAGAAGGAAGCTCGCGATCGCAGAGATCGCCGAAGACGGCCAGGTCCTGGATATGGTGGAGAAGCCTTCCGAGCCCAAGACAGAGTGGGGCATCTATGCGGCTTATTTCTACGGCAGGGAGATTATTCCCCTTTTCGACAGGTATATAGCAGAGGGCAATCCTCCGGATGCTCCCGGCAACTTCCCTTCCTGGCTGTACAAGATAATGCCCGTCTATGCATATAAGGGCGAGGGTGAGTGCATCGATATCGGCACGCCCGAGAACTATGCGCAGACCTGCGAAGAATATAAGGACAGATAGAAGGTTTACTTTTTCATAAGCGATAGTATAATCAGTGTGATCCAAGGCGGAGTGTGATTCTCCGACCGGCGGTAACCGAATGGAATTACGGAAGCCCGCAAGCCATGTAAATTCTTACAAGCATGGCAGACGCAGTGAGATTCTGCGGCCGACGGTAAAGTCCGGATGAAAGGAAGTGAATATCATGTCTGATTCCAAAAAATCTGTCGGCGGCAACCGTCGCCCTGTCATCGTTCGCATCACAACTACGGCTATCTTTACGGCGCTTGCCGTTGCCCTCATGTTCCTTGAGGTTCCGCTCCCGCTGATGCCCCCGTTCCTGAAGTTCGATTTCTCCGAGATCCCCGTTCTTGTCGGCACCTTTGCATTAGGTCCAGTATACGGCATCATCATCGAACTGCTGAAGAACCTAATCCATCTTCCCTGGACAGGCACCATGGCGATCGGCGAGATGAGCAACTTCATCACGGGTTCGATATTCGTAGGAACCGCAGGATTCATCTACACGAAGAAACGCACGAGGAAGGGCGCCGTCATCTCAATGATCATAGCGACTCTCGCACTTGCAGTCATCGCAGTGCCCGTGAATGCTTTCATCAATCTGCCCCTCTACGCATCCGTACTGGGAATGAGCATGGAATCCATCCTCGGCTGGACACAGACGGTCAATCCCGCCATCGACTCGGAGCTCAAGCTCCTCTTACTGGGATTCGTTCCGTTCAATCTGTTCAAGGGTATCGTCGTATCCGCGATAACATTCTGCGTCTACAAGCCCATCTCTAAGCTCATCAACAGCACTTACGAGAAGACCAGGGACTGATCACCTTCTGCAATAGTTATCGGCGATAAGCTGCAGTGACTTTACGCCCACCGGCCACTCCGGACGGGCGATGCAGAACACGTGTCCGCAGTCCATCTCCACACCGTCAACGGTGGTGCTCTGCGCATCGAAGAAAGGAACTTCCGCCCCTGCCTCTTCAAGCGCCTGCTTGAGTTCCAGGGTGTCCTTCCTGCAGTAAGGAAGGTCGTGGTCGCATGTTATCAGACAGACCTTGAGACCGGGATCTCTCACGCCTATGGAGACGAGGTCGAAAACAAAACCCGGAAGGCGCTTTGCATCCGTCTTGGAAGGCATCTCCTTCTCGAAATATATCCCGGGCCACTTCTTCCTGTCGTTCCTGAAAGCACCGCAGATCAGAGCCGCAGACTCCACCGAGCCCTTGAGCTTCTCGAATACCCAGACCTCATGCGCGACGTGCCTGTTACGCGCTGCAAGCGCCGTAAGATATGCAAGGTAAGCACCGGCGGAATCGCCGACGGTATGGAACCTGCTGAATCCGTATTCCTTTGCCGCGTGGTTCATGGCGCGGAAGATCTCATTGATGATCTGCGACAGATCCGCATCGGGCATCAGTGTGTAATCAAGATTAATTACGGGGATCTGCGCGGTGCGCGCGAGATGCATTCCGAAGTTCTTGTCGTTCCTCTTGGTGCCGTAGACAAAGGCTCCGCCGTGTATCAGGACGAAACAGTCCTTCGCACCGGACACGTCAAAAGGCTTATAAAGATCGTATGTGAGCCTGCCCGGCTTGTCGGTATAGACGATGTCGGATTCAACCGTTACATCACCCGGGAACACTTCTGCGGCAAGCCTTGGCGCATCGGACTCGGTGCAGTTGCGGATGAACACCTGAGCCTGTTTGTTTGCAAGTTTTCTGGCGATGGATAACATACTCTCTCCTGCCTTGCCGCTTGGTTTATTATGTAAATTATAATTGCTATTTGGGCATGTCGCAAGAATGATATACTTACATCTATAGTTTCCAAAACGGAGGATCAGGATATGTCTTGCGACAGTCAGGTAGTAGAGCGCCTCTCAGGTCTCGTCTCATCTTTTATCTGCCATTCGGCAGGTCATCTTCCGGATGATGTTAAGACAAGGCTCGCGCAGATGAAGGAAGTGGAGACGGAAGGCTTTGCTCCGAGCATCTACGATGTAATGCAGAAGAATATGGAGATGGCTGACAAGCTCGGCCGTCCGTCGTGTCAGGACACCGGTCTGCCGCAGTTCTTTGCGAAGGTCGGAACCGGCTTCCCTTACCTCGAAGAGATCGAGCCCGCGCTCATTGAAGCAGTGAAGAAGGCAACGGTCGAAGCACCTCTGAGGCACAATGCGGTAGAGGTTTTCGACGAGGTGAATACGGGCAACAACGTAGCCCGCAGGATACCGTGGATCGACTGGGAACTCGTGCCCGGATCAGACAAACTCGAACTGTATTTCTATATGGCAGGCGGCGGATGTTCGCTGCCCGGATTTGCCAAGGTGCTCATGCCCCTCGAAGGATATGACGGCATCGCGAAGGCTGTTTTCGATCATATGACGACATACGGCGTGAACGCATGTCCTCCCTGCCTTGTAGGCATCGGTATCGCGGGTTCTGCGGAAGTAGCGGCAAAGCTCTCCAAGAAGGCCCTGCTCAGACCCGTAGGTTCGCACAACGATAACCCCAAGGCAGCGCAGATGGAGAAGGACATCGAAGACGGTCTGAACTCCGTTGGCCTGGGCCCCGGCGGATTCGGCGGCAAGCTCTCGGTCATGGGCGTAAACATCGAGCAGGCGGCGCGCCACCCGGCAACACTCGCAGTCGGAATGAGCACGGCATGCTGGGCACACAGAAGAGCGGGGATCATCATATCGCCCGACTTCACTTATGATTTCTTCACACACAAGGGAGTCACATTATGAGCATATTCCATTTCACGACGCCGGTAACGGACGAAGATATCAAGAAGGTCCACATCGGAGACGTCATCTACCTCACAGGCGAGATAGTGACCGGAAGAGACGATGTACACCACAGGGTCGTGGTGTCAGGCAAGGAGCCGCCCGTCGATCTTAAGGGCAAGGCTATCTTCCACGCAGGTCCGATCATGAAGAAGATCTCCGCGGAAGGCGAAGAAGACAAGTACAAGGTCATAAGCGTCGGCCCTACGACATCCATGAGGATGGAGAAGGCAGAGGCGGAGTTCCTTGCAGCGACCGGCACGAAAATAATCATCGGCAAGGGCGGCATGGGTCCCAAGACCACCAAAGGCTGCGTAGACAACTGCGCCATCCACACGATCTTCCCCGGCGGCTGTGCGGTAGTTGCTGCAGAAGAATGCGTCGAGACGGAAGGCGTTGAATGGCTCGACCTCGGAATGCCCGAGGCAATGTGGAAGCTCAGGGTAGAGGAATTCGGTCCTCTCGTCGTCTCCATAGATTCATACGGTGATAACCTCATCGAGAACAACAAGGTGGAATTCGAGAAGAAGAAGCAGGCTGCGCTTGAATCTCTCAAGGGCAAGCTCGATTACATGAGCTGATGGACAACGGCAGCTACCCTCTTCTTACCTCGCTTAAGAGCGAAGGGATATCACTTCTCATATTCGATCTGGACGGAACTATACTTGATTCCATGAACATCTGGAATCAGGTCGATATCGAATTCCTCGGAAGATACGGATACGAAGTCACTCCGGAATACACCGACATGGTCAAGCGCGTATCGATAGAAGATGCGGCAAGGTATACTGCGGAACGCTATAAGCTGCCGCTTACGCCTCAGCAGGTGCAGGATACCTGGAATCAGATGGTCGGCGAATTCTACAGGAACGAAGTGGAACTCAAGGAAGGCGCGCCGGACTATCTTAACGAAGCGAGGAGCGCAGGATTCAAGATGGGAGTCGCCACTGCCCTGAACCGCACTAACTGCTTCAACGCCCTTCGCAAGAACGGAATACTGGAACTGTTTGATGCGGTAATAACTCTCGAGGATACCGGCAAAAATACAGACAAGAGCTCGCCGGATATATTCCTCAAGGTCTTAGACTATATTAACGCCATGGGGAATAATGTTGCTCCCGGCGGAGCTCTTGTCTTCGATGATGTTCCTTCTGCCTGCCGCGGAGCCCGGTCAGGGAGCTTCAAGACATGTGCTGTCTATGATGATATAGGCTGCGGCAAGGATAACTGGAACCTTTTTGCATCATCCTGCGATTACAGCATCAGCAAGTGGTGATCGGTCCTTATTCCTTCTTAACCTTATCCTCTTCCTCCTTCTTTGCGGCTGCTTTCTTTGCCTTCTTATATTTGCTGATCTTAACGCAGATTATGATGACTGCGATGATGACTATTACGAGTATTGGTACGAGTACGATGGATACCGATACAATCTCGAGGAATGCTTCCTTGAAGAACTCCTTTACGTTCTCGAGAGACTCGTTGAATGTCTCTGCGATCTGCTCTGCATATGTAGGCTCCGGCTTAGCTTCCTCTTCCTGCTCCTTTAACTTCTCTTCCTCCTCTTCCTGAGCAGCCTTATCGGTGATCTCCGTTACGCTGAGGTTGAGTGTTGCATAGCTTACCTGGTTCTCCATTACCCTGAGGCAGGACTCTGCGTATTCGATCTCGTAGCGGACATCCGTGAGCTCGCTCTGAAGTACTAAGATCGTATCGAGGTCAGTTGCCTGATCGAGCATCTCCATGAGCTGTTCCTGCTCGATCTGGAGCGCTTCAAGATATGACTGTGTATCAACATAGTCGAGTGTAACGTCAGATGTGCTCTCGCTCTTGCTTACGACCGTGCAGTTACCGTCGAGTGATTCGATAAGCGCATCGAGGTTCTCTGCAGGAACCCTGATCGTATAGTATGCATATCTGAGGTCATCAGGCTCGCCTGTACCTGTAGCACTGAGGTATTCGATGTATCCGCCGTACTCATTGATCTTAGAGGTAACATTGTTACAAAGCACGTCATAAGTGGTTGTCTTGACATCCATGCTGACCGTTCTGATGAGGAGTCTCTCAGTCTCCGGATCGAGCACCTTGCCGTTTGAGTCCGATGAGCTTCCGTTCTCGTATGACAGGTCTTCGGTGTATTCGTATGAATCATATTCCAATTCGACATCATCGTATGCATAATCTCCTGACTTGTAAGAAGAGGCAGCGTATCCTACTCCGCCGTCATCTGCCATGGCGACAGACGTCTCACAAGCCTCGTAGCTGACATCGTTATCCGGCTTGTCCTTCTTGCCTGACTTGTCGGAACCTGCCGCAGCGCATCCCGCAAGTAATGTTACTGCTGCCGCAATGCTTACGGCAGAGATCAAAAGCTTGTTGTATTTCATGGTATTACCCTCCTGAATCTTGTCGCTTGTACCCTATATACAGACCGGGCCTTCGAAATGTTGCAAAAGGGGGGAACATAATTTATTATCTTTTGAGGACTTTGGTCCCAATATGGAATATAAGGAGATAATAAGAATGAAGATCTGTAGTTCATGCGGCGCGTCCAACGCCGATAATTCAAAGTTCTGCGAGACATGCGGAACACCCCTGGCAGAAGCTGCCGCACCTGAGGCACCTGCCTCTGAAGAACCTGCAGCTGCACCCGAACCAGCACCTGCGGCAGCAGTTCCCGCAGCAGCTCCCGCTGCTTCCGATTATCAGCAGCAGAGCCAGGCTCCCAAGTCAGATTATTATGAAGAACCCAAGGCTCATCGCGCAGGCAACGCAAACGGCATCGAGGAGCGCAACATCGGTCTTGCGATCCTGTTCTCATTCCTGACATGCGGAATCTATATGCTGTACTGGCACTACAAGATGAGCGAAGAGTTCAGACAGCTCACAGGCGACACAAGCCTTCCTGAAGGCGGAATGACGATCCTCCTGAGCATTGTGACCTGCAACATCTATCTGTATTACTGGCACTACAAAATGGGTCAGGCAAGCGATCAGCTGAAGGGCGACCCGAACGGAAATTCAGGTGTCATTTACCTTCTCCTGATGATCTTCGGACTCGGACTCGTCAGCCTGATCCTCGAGCAGAGTGCGATCAACCAGGCTGTAAGAGCTGCCTGATCTCAGTCTTAAGCAAACCACATGCGGGCTGCCCTGACGGGCGGCCCGTATTTTTGTGCTGTTCAGTAAAAGTCTTCCAAAAAGTCTTCAAATGCAGTGAAGATGAAGAGTTTTTTGCAGAAGTCTTCGAATTGTTCTTCATTTCAGGGAAAATGAAGAACTTTTTGCAGAATTATCGAGCCTATACACTTCCTGCAAACAAAAAAGCGGGCCGGAACGAATCCGACCCGCTCAGTATTAAGCTGTTAACTGAAGTTATCAGCCGCGCTCGTCCAGAACCTTCTGGACTCTGTCCTGCAGGATCTTGACTACTTCATCAAGATCCTTCTGGCCGCTGAAGTATGCCGGCATCTCTTCGGAGATGATCTTCGAGATGGAAGCATCGCTCGTGTTGACCGTAGTTACGCTCTCGACGATCTTCTTGTATGCATCGACATCTTCGTCGGAGAACTTGTCGGGAGTCGAAGGCTCACCGACACCCATACCGTAGAAGAACTCATCAGAATACATATCGTTGTAGTAATCTACTGCCTTATCGCCGACAGAATCAAAAGCTGCTCTGTTGACAGGGTTGTAGCCGTTGTTGGCGATTATCTCCTGAATCTCTTCTGACAGCAACGTCTTGATGAAATCCCAGCATCCGTCAACACTTACAGTCGAAGACGAGATCGCAGCGGAGAAGAGAGGTGCTGCCGACGGACCCTGACCGTCCACGGAAGGATAGCCGAGGATCGCATCACCGCGGCCTTCGATATATGTAAGGTTATCTAAGTAACTGCCGAGTGAGTGGGAGGAAACATCCATTGCCGCATAAGTAGTCTCCTCATAATTCATACCGTAAGGCATAACTTCAGCACTTTCGCTCCAGCTTTCGCTCTTCTCGGGCGCATTGTCCTTGCAGTATTCGGCAAGAGCAGCGAATTCCTCGCCGGTGAAATCAACCTTGCCGTCCTTGATGAACTTAGTAGAGTTCTCATTGAACAGCGTGAGGAAATACATATTCTGACCGCTCGCGATAGGATCTGTACCGTTACATGCATCGTCTACAAAATCAACATATTCATCGAGAGTAAATCCGACACCGGAAGCGCCTGCGTTATCTGAAGAAGTCTGGATTCCGTTTACGCAGAATGCGAGCGGGATCTGATAGAGTTTGTCGCCTGTATAGCTTGCATCGATGATGTTGGTGAAGTACTCGTCGGAGCTTAAATCCTTAACATAAGATGAGAGATCGGTAAGATAGTTCTCATTGTTGAGCTGACCGAGAGCAGCCGCATCGAGGATGATATCCGGGCCTTCACCGTTGATAAGGTCGACTGCGAGTTCATCAGAGATACCGGCCATCATATCGAGATTTACTTCTGCCCAATCATCATCGCTGTCAGCATTATTAGAGCCGTCATAATACTTATCTACATCGTACTTATTGGTTACCTGGATGAAGTAATCCTTGTCAGAGGTGTTGTAATCAGTGATGGCATCATAAGTAACATCGGAAGGATATCCGCCTAAGACATAGAGCTCGAGGATAGACTTGCCGACATTGGGGTTCTTGTCAGCCTTTGTGAGAGTGATGATCTGATATTCATCGCCGCTCCAGCTGTTGTCATATGCGGTGTAAGCATAATAAGTACCGCCAAGGATGATCTTGTCTTCCGAATAGCTTATGAGTGAATTATATCTGAGCTTGGAGCCGCTGATACCGACGAAGCTGAAGTCGAGGGCCTGAGTTATCTCCTTTGCCTCAAAGTCGGCAACATAGATACCCTGATCGGTTACGGTATACATCTTACCGTCTTCGCCGACGATGCCGTCATACAGATCGCCGGCATCATTGAGCCATTCATAATCCTTATCGTCTGCTTTCTCTGCAGTGCCGGCTTCGATATCGACGATAATATAGATATCACTGCCTTCGGACCATGCCTTGCCCAGAGCCTTGGTCTCGGATATGGGGAAAACGAACTGGAAGCCGTATATCTCATCGTCAACATTGAGCTTGATCTGTTCATCCCCGGCATAGATCTCATATGTGCTCTCACCGCTTGAATCATATACATAGTAAAAGTCTACAGAGGTATCACTGAGGGTTATGCTCTTCTCAAGATATCTGCTTACGTCCTCGGATGAAGAGGATTCAACGGGAACAGGATCAGTGTATGCTCCCGTCTCGGGATCGATCGTAAACTCCGATTGCGATTCTTCCCAGGTATTGGGATCGTATTCATAAATTGATACGACAAGCTCATCGCCCTTGATCTGAATACTGTCGACACCTGAATAAGAACCTGAATATGTCTCAGTCAGATCAACGAGCGGCTCCAGGGTGTTGGAATCGGAATCGTAAGTGCAGACCGTATCGATGGTATACTCGGAATAGTCTCCGTTTTCCCAATCGAAATCATCCGGGACCTTATATGATCCGTTCACTCTGAACAGGAGATTCGCTCCGATCTGACCGATCAGCATTGCGGAAGAATATTCGAGTTCCTTAGACGGATCTGCGACGATCTCGGGTTCTACCACCGTGCATGTGGCATCATACCACGGAGTGTCTTCTTCTATTACCTTTGCCTGTTTGGTTGCCTTCGAGCCGTTTCCGTTACATCCGGCCGCAAGAACCATCGACAAGATAACCGACGATGCAGCTACCTTGGATATGATCTTCTTTTTTGCCATATGTTACCTCCATATTAAAACCAGGCTGCCCTTTGCAGTCTTTCTAATTTGGGATTATACAATACTAGTATTACAGAAGTGTGTTATCTTTTAGGCAATGAGTTATTTGGATATAAAACAAGAAGATCTGTGGTCCTATCTTGACAGATCGTCTTCGCCGGTCGCTCTATACGGTACCGGAGACGGTGCGGATAAGATCATAAAAGTTTTAGAAGATCGCGGTCTGGGCGGCCGTGTGCAGGCTGTTTTCGCGAGCGACGGGTTCGTGAGAGACAGGTCCTTCCGCGGGTTTAAGGTCGAGTCTTTCGATGATGTGAGAGCTCGTCTCGGCGACGGTATGACGGTCCTTGTCTGCTTCGGTTCTTCTCGCCCGGAAGTGCTCGCCAATATAGAACGCATCTCCGGGATATGCAAGACATTCATTCCGGATGTGCCCGTGTGCGGAGAGACGGTCTTCGACGCCGCGTTTGCTTCAGAGAACAAAGACAGGCTGCAGCACATATACGATCTTCTCGAAGACGACATCTCGCGCAGGTGCTATGAGAACTACATAAATTACAAGCTCACCGGAAGACCGGATCTTCTGCAAAACTCAGAGACGCCCGACGATGAGAAGGCACTGCTCGGGAACGTGCTTTCCGGCACTTACTTCCTCGACCTCGGCGCATATAACGGAGATACCGTGAAGCGGTATATGGAACTTCTTCCCGATCCGGAAGGAGCAGTCGCGGTCGAGCCTGAGAGGCACTCCTACAGGAAGCTCGAAACAGCATGCGAAGGATACGGCGGTAAGGTCATACCGGTACATGCGCTTATATCGGATCACACCGGAGACGGCGTCATGACATCATCTCACGGAAGGGGTTCGAGGTCAGGCAGCATAACCGGCGCCGGCGAAGGCATCAACAAAGTGAAGACCGTACCCGTTGCTCTCGAGACGATAGATTCTCTTATGGAAGGAAAGGTCCCGGGCTTCATCAAGTTCGATGTCGAAGGCGCGGAACTCGAAGCGGTAAGAGGCGGTATCCGCACAATAGAAAAGCACGGGCCCGTGTTAATGGTCTCGTGCTATCACAGAAGTGAGGATGTTTTTGTCTTGCCGGAAGAGATCTTGAAGATCAGGTCTGACTACCGTATGTATATCCGCCGGTCTCGCTGTATACCGGGGTGGGATATCGCTTTCTGGTTCGTCCCGAAGACCTGACTTACTCCTCAGGCTTGGACTTGTAGCCGCGTATAACGATCTCCTTCTCGGGGTTCTCGCGGTCTCTTAAGACAAGGTCACAGCCGATGACATTCGCAAACTTGTAAGCCATATCGAATCTCATGCTGTTCTTGGATGAATCAAGCCTGTTCGTGATACCGGCGACAGTCTTGTATCCAAGCTCGCCGGCCATCTTGGTCTGCGTGATGTGCTTGTCCTTCATGAATATTCTTAATGCTTCTTCAATTGACTTCGCGTCCATGATCATATCTCCTATCTTTAGAATCTTACCCGTTTTCCTCATTTACATTTTGGTATCTGATTAAATGATAGTCCCCGAATGTTTAGGTCAATTTATTAAACTGTAAAGACTTTTTAAACAACACCCCTAACTTGTTACCTTGAAATTAACCCGTCAAAACACGATAATCCATGTATGAAGATTCTGATAGCAAGTGATTCACACAGGATGACGGCAAATCTCCTGACGGCGATAGACCGCGAGAAGCCGGATATGCTCATACACCTGGGAGACATAGAAGATGACCCGAATCCCGTTGCCGCAGCTGCCGGTTCTCCTGAGACTCCGTGCATATTCATAAAGGGCAACTGCGATTATAATTCCTCAGGCAGCGTGCTTATAAGAAGGTCTGTGTTCACTCTTCACGGACACCGTTTCTACTGCTGTCACGGCCATCACGAACGCGTCAATCAGGGGCTTACGACGATAGCCGTTGCTGCCTCCGACGAGAAGTGCGATATTGCATTGTTCGGTCACACACATGTTCCTTACGACAGCGAAGGCGAGTTTGCAGGGGAATACTCCCGTTACTATCTGGAAGCCTGGCCGGGCTGCGCTCCGGGCGTGAGGATAATGAACCCCGGGAGCATATCGCTTCCCCGGGGCGGATCATTTAAGAGTTATATCATTATGTCTATCGATGAGAATGACAGGATATCAGCTGAGCTCAAGGCTCTGTGATCATCTGCCCTTATACTCGTCTGCCGGTACAAAGTAAGAAGCATCGTGCTTGCACAGCGGGCAGATATAGTCCTCGGGAAGAGTATCGCCCTCGTACAGGTATCCGCAGACCGTGCAGATAAATCCCTTCTTTGCCTTGTCCTCGGCAGCGGGCTTCGCCTTGATGTTGTTCTGATAGTAAGCATAAGTTACCGAAGGATCTTCAGACAGGATCTCGCCGCCTATCACATCGGCTATGAACATCGAATGCGTACCGAGATCCATCGAAGCTATCACCTTTGCCGAGATGTATGCATTGGTCTCGCTCGTGATGTAGCAGATGCCGTCAGGTGATCTCTTGAACTCGATCGCCTCGAGCTTGTCCGCATCCCTTCCGCTCGCAAATCCCCAATGCTTGTATGTATCGAACTTCGACTTCTCGGTAAGAATGGACACATTGAAGTATCCTGTCTCCATTATCATATCGTGCGTCAGGTTCGCCTTGTTAACGGTTACCGTTATCCTGTTCGGATCGGTCGTTACCTGTGTGACGGTGTTTACTATGCATCCGTTGTCTTTGCCGTCCTGCCTTGCCGTCAGGATGAACAGACCATACGACAGGTTATACATTACTTTATTATCCATGTTACGCCTCCCGTTTATCTCCAAATGATGAGTACACCCTGATTATAATCAGGGCGCTGACGGGTATGTAAAAACATGCGGTGAATTATAAAAACGGGCAGTTAACTTATAGTGAACTGCCCGCCATACTTTTGCGTATTCGTAGTTATTCTGTTCGCAATGCCGTAACAGGATCCTGTTTGGATGCCGTCTTGGACGGTATGAGACCGCCTATGAGCGTGAGCACTACGGACAGCAGTATCAGGATGATGCCTGCCATCGGAGGCAGCTGCGCATTGATGGCATCGGTCTCGCCTATCGTGTGGATTATGATGTTTGCAGGTATCAGGAGCAGCAGCGATATGCCGACGCCCATGGATCCTGCAAGGAATCCCGTGATGACAGTCTCCGCGTTGAAGACCTGTGCGATGTTGCCCTTGGAAGCGCCCATGGCACGCAGGATGCCGATCTCCTTGCGGCGCTCCAGAACGCTGATGTACGTGATGACTCCGATCATTATCGAAGATACGACGAGCGATATCGCGACGAAAGCTATGAGCACATAAGATATCGTGTTGACGATCCTCGTTACAGACTTCATCAGCGCTCCGACGATATCCGTATAAGTGATGCCGTCGTTGCCTGCTTCCTTCTCCCTGGCGTTGTAATTGTTGATTATCTCGACAATGGCATCCTTGCTCTCGAAGTCCTTGGGGTAGATCGTGATGGAGCTGATGTCTTCTTCTGCGCAGTAACCGAAGTCGGAGAGGTTCTTATCGGCCGATGACACGCCGGTACTCATCATCTCTGCAAGGAACGACTGCATCTGCTTCTCGTCCATGTTGACCTGGAACGCTTCCGCGAAAGCATCTTCGTCAACCGTAAATAAGTCTTCCGAATCAGAGAAGGTATCCTCCATCGCCTTCTGGATGTTGTCTCCGAGCACGTCTGCAACCTGCGCGAAAACCGACTCCATCGCACCGCCCATCTGCGCAGCCATCTGGGCCGTAAGACCGTTCATGTTGCTCGCGATGACGGCTTCGATCTCATCCATGTTGACAGCATCCAGAGCTCCTGCAGTAACCATGGCCTGAGCCTCAGGCGTTGCCATGTAATCTGCAAAAGAAGATGAGATCTTCGAAGGATCCGGAAGAGCATTCTGCTGGGCATATGCAATGTATCCGGTAATGAGCGCCGATGAGAATTCTGCGATCTGTTCGTCTGTGATGTTGATGTTCGACAGAGCCTCTGCAAGCAGGATATCCATCTGCTCGTTGACTACAGCGCTTCCTGCAGGGGTAGCGGCATAAGCCTGGAAATAGTCTCCGAACTTGGATGTGTCGGTAATATCCAGACCGTTCGTTATCGCATACTGCATGAAGCCGGCCATGATGGTCTGCGTTGCAGTATTGATTGTCTCCTGGGACATGCTCGTGACGCTTCCCGAAGTCATTATCTTGATCATCTGATCTCTTATGACAGCCCTTCCTTCGTCCGTCGCGAGATAACCCTGGAAAGCTTCCGACAGGTTCGAGTAATTGGTCGTCGGATCATCTGCGGCGTAGACTGCATATCCTGCAAGCAGGTTCTGCATCAGTGTCTCAACCTTATCGGAATCGACCTTGAGCTGAACGCCGGTAAGGAGCTTATCGATATCAGTAGCGCTCATCTGCGGCATCGCGCCTGCAAATGAACCTGCAAAATCAATGTCTCCGGTATCACCCAGAGAAGAAGAATCGAATTCGAGATCATCACCGTTGAACTGGAATGCTTCCTGCATCTTGTCCTCATCTATGGAGAACATATCTCCGAGGTCGAAGTCCTCATTCTCGTCATCAAATGCAACGCCCGTAAGAACATTGATATCCTTGTCTGAGAGCTGGTCGAGGACGATCTCTGCCGTCTCGGATTTGACGCGGAGCTCCTCGATGAGATCCTTGTAGTAGTAGATGCCCGAGCTGAGCATCTGGATGTCTTCGCCTTCTTTGGGCATGACGATACCTACGATCTTAAGGTCCTGCGCGCCTGCGAGAACATCCATCATGAACTCATCATCGTTAGACATGTCGGTCCAGACGTCGTGTACATCATCGTACTTATACTTCTCATATGCGGGGAGCACCTTGAAGGTAACGCCGAGGAAGTCTTCGTAAGACCAGTCCGTCGTCTCTTCAACGAGAGTGGTCTCATTGCCTTCTTCGAAGTCTTCGATCATCTGCTTAAGCTCATCGGAATCACGAAGGCCGAATGTATAGACGATGAAGTCGGATACGCTTGCTCTTGAAGAGAGCACGAGTACTGCCTCCGAGGAATTCTCGGGCCACTTGCCTGCCTTGATATCGTACTGACCCTTATAGAGATCCTCATACTCGGGAAGCTCATAGAAGATGTTCATAGTGTAAGCGGAAGAGAACATGCTCGAAGCAGACAGTCCCATCGATTCAAAATCATTGTTGGGGTTGACCTGCTTGTACTTGTTATCGCCGGGATTGTAATAGTAGATCTGCGGAACGAGATCATAAGAGTACTCGACACCGTTTGTATATCCGTAAAGTTCGGGAGCTTCGGTATCGAAGTAATCCTTAAGCGCGGTAAGATCGTTCGTCTTGAACGAGGACAGGATCTGATTGACTCTCGGCACCTCCCTGATCGTGCCGTCGGGTGCGACCTGGAAAGCGTCGGAATCTGCATCCTGACCGCCCGTCATCATGGTGAGTATCGACACGGCGGATGACGATATCTGCAGCGGGTACTGCGAGAGTGTCTTCTCCTCCGTCTCGTTGATATAGACATTAACGCCGGTCGACAGTGACAGGATGAGCGCGATGCCGATGATACCGATGGAACCTGCAAAAGACACGAGTACTGTCCTCGTCTTCTTTGTCCACAGGTTGTTGAAGCTGAGTGCCAGCGCCGTAAGGAAATTCATCGACGCCTTGCCGAGATTCCTGTGTACGGGCTTGATGCCGTCATCTTCAGGCCTGTACGGATTACTGTCATCCGTGATCTTACCGTCCTTGAGCTTGACTATCCTGTTCGCATATTCTTCAGCGAGCTCAGGGTTGTGTGTGACCATGACTACGAGCCTGTCCTTGGCAACCTCTTTGAGAAGGTCCATGACGTGTACGGATGTCTCGGTATCGAGTGCGCCCGTAGGCTCGTCTGCCAGCAGGATGTCCGGATCATTAACGAGTGCTCGCGCGATGGCAACTCTCTGCATCTGTCCGCCTGAGAGCTGATTGGGCTTCTTGTGTGCCTGCTCCTTGAGACCGACCTTATCGAGCGCTTCGAGAGCTCTCGCCTTACGCTCCTTGGCCTTGATGCCGGAGATTGTGAGCGCGAGCTCGACGTTCGCCAGAAGCGTCTGGTGCGGTATCAGGTTGTAGCTTTGAAAAACAAAACCTACCGTATGGTTACGGTAGGAGTCCCAATCGCGGTCTTTGTATTTCTTTGTGGATACCCCGTTTATGATGAGGTCACCCGTATCATAGCGGTCGAGACCGCCGATGATGTTAAGAAGTGTTGTCTTGCCCGAACCCGAAGGACCGAGTATTGCGACAAACTCGTTATCCCTTAAGCTCAGCGACACATCATCCAGCGCGCGCTGGATCAGACTTCCGGTCTTGTACTCCTTGCGGATATTCTTTATCTGTAACATATCTTTCCCTTGCTCCTTTTAAGCCACGATATATTAACACGCGCGTTTAAAGGCATGCTTTACGATTTTCGGCATATTTTAGGCATTTTTGACATTGTGGACTCCTGAAGGCGCCGGTTTGATGCAAAAAAATGGCCCGCAGGTTAGTGCGGACCCTTGGGGGTGTCTGTTTTCGGAAGGTGGCGTTACGAGCCTGCATAGGCCTTGTGGCCCATGGGATAGTAGACATCGAGGTCTACCACGCCCTTGATGCCGTCGACCTCTCCGGTGGAGGTAACCTGCCAGAAGTAGTATTCGCCCTTGTAGTTGGTCTGAGGGACCCAGTTAGCGACCCATACGGTCTTGCCGGCGACGTCCCACCAGTTATCGAGATACCACTTGCTGGAGTAGATCATTACATCTCTGCCGCGCTTACCCATCTCGTCGATATACGCATACCAGAGCTGGTTCAGTGCGTTTACATCGGGGATGCCCCACTGGGCCATCTTGGAGTACTCTTCCCAGTCGAAAGCGAGCGGGAAATCCAGAGAGATGTTGTTGCTGTCGAGGTAGTCGCAGATCGCATTAACATCAGCGCGTACCGAATCGCAGTCACCTCTGGTGCAGTAGTAATACGCGCCTACCATGAGGCCGGCATCCTTTGCACCCTGGTAGTTCTGCAGGAACTTCGTATCGAAAGCCATCTCCTGCGTCGTTGACGAGCACCTTGCCAGACGGATGATGACGAAGTCAACTCCTGCATTCTTTACCGCGGTCCAGTTGATGTCGCCCTGCCATGCGGATACGTCCATACCCGTGAGTGCACCGTTCTTCTCGTAGGTAGCCTGGAAATCGAAGAACTGGTATCTGTCGGGAAGAAGGTCCTTATATGCCGATGTGTAGTTGCTCTCGATGCCGGATACATTGCCCGGATTGCCTGCGCCCTTGGCAACGAGCACGATCTGGATGGACTCGAGTCTCTTGCCGCCGCCTGCGGTGCCTGCATTCTCGCCGTTCTTTGCCCAGGCCATCCAGCCGATATCCTGCGCATGAACGCGGTAATATACGTCATAGTAGTTCGCGATGTCGCCCGTAAGCTCGATGGAGATAGCCTCCAGCCGCTTGGATTTGCCCTGGGTGCCGCTCATCTCTCCGTCCTTGGCTTTCTCCGGGAGCCAGCCGTAATCCTGGACATGAGTGTTGTACTGGATGCTTCCGGAGTACTGAGCACCCGTGAGCGAGATCGTGATGCCTTCAAGCCTTCTGGACTTGCCGGTAGTACCCGCAGGTGCGCCGTCAGTTGCCCATGTGCTCTCCCAGCCCTGGTCCTGAACGTGAGTGCGGTATTTGACGCCCATGGCCGAATAAGCAGCTCTCTCGACGATCTTGACTCGGATCTCCTCCACGCGCCTGGATTCGCCTGTTGTGCCTGCGAGAGCTCCGTCATAGACATTGCCCTGCGCATCTCCGTAATCCTGGATGTGCGCGGAGTACTCGACCGCATAAGTGGCAGCCAGAGCTCCGGTGAGCCTTATCTCGATTCCTTCAAGGCGCTTTGACTGGCCCTCGGTGCCTGCCGCGCCGCCCGCAGCGACCCAGTCCATCCAGCCGATGTCCTGAACATGCACGCGGTATTCGAGCGAACCTTCGATACCGGAATTATTGGTGAAGTTGATGGTGATCTCTTCGAGACGCTTGGACTGGCCTTCTGTGCCGAGCTTAAGAAGCCCCGACTCATCCTGGGTTGCAGCCACGTTGCCGATGTCCTGGATGTGCGCGCTGCCCGACAGGGTAAAGAGCGAAGTCGTATCCGCAGACACCTTATCGCCGGGAAGAAGCGTCAGGCTCCCCGTGGCGAATATCGCGGCCGTGACGAGTCCCGTAAGAGCTCTCTTCAGAAATGATCTGTTCATGTTATAGATCCCCGTTTTTATATAATGGCTTATTATACTACAACTTCCCCCGGGCCAAATCCCGCGAAAATGGGGCAAAATCTACTCTGGCCGGCTTCTACTTATTCAACAGGTCATTCCAGATAAGGTGGTACTGAGTCGATGCTCCGTAGAAGAGGATAACTGTTATGACAAAGGCAACGAAAGCGATCATAAATACCGTTGACAATACCTTTAATATCCGGCTGCCCTTAGGATCGACACTCATCATTAGCACTCTTCCGCTCCAAACGGCTGCCGGTACGATCACTGGAGCTATATATCTGAAAGCTTCAGTACAGACAACTGGGAAAGAGAAGCAGAAGGAACACTCCGACACGATCAGAACAATGCTCATTATCCACAGTGAGATGTATTCCGGAATAAACCTCATGCGCTCGTTCTTCGCGGTTACAGTCCTGCAGACTCCGATAACAGCAAATACTATTATCAACAGTATCAGAACTCCGGCTAAGATAAGCATTATCTCTGCCGTAGTCCTAAGGAAATCATTGATGAACTCACGCTCGTCAAACAAGCCGGACTTTATCAAAGCCAGGAATATGTTGTAATCGTTAACCTCTTTCCCCTCCATCAGATACGGATAACGTATAAGTTCTGCCGACGGAAGGAACAGTCTCTGCAAAGGGGAGAACATCCATACATCCTGGTCAATCGCAGACTCTATCGCATAGACATATGTTATCGGGGTTCCGTATAAGATGAGATTGCGAAGAGGGAACCACATTCCCAAAGGAAAGACCAGAAGTGCAAAGAAAACAAATTGTTTAATCAGATTATTGAAGATATATCTTGCTTTTCTGTCAGAATTGCTCCTCATCGCCTTTACGGTCTTGAACAACCGCACGGCAAACAGCCACGCCACAGGGAAAGCAACAAAGCCCATTGACAGCTTTGTCATCATGGCACAGCCGATCGCCAGCGCCAAAAAGAGTATCGTAGTAAGATCCGGTTCTGAATACCACTTGAGAGCAAGGTAGAACGAAGCAACAAACAGCATTATGGCCAGAGCATCGTTATTGAGCTGGATCGCCAGGAAGATCATCTGCGGACAGAAAACTACCGGCAACAAGGATATCGCTAACGCTTTACCCTTGATCTTGAAGTATTCCAGGATCTTCTTTACAAATAATACCAGATATGAAGTCCATAACATGGGAAGTATCTTCAGTCCGTTGAAGTCCTCTGCAAATCTTAACGGCAGATGTTCCTGGATCTTCAGGAAGATGGCACATAACAAATGATGCAGCGGCGGATGATACAGGAGACCCAGTCCTCTTACATCGCAGTTAGGGATTACGGAATAATCATGAATGATCATTATGTAATCATCATGGTAACCGGCCTCGATAACGGAAAAATCAGACAGATCGTGCTGATAGTAATGAAGGGGCGTAAACAGCACCATGATCATTCTTAAAAGGAATCCGACACAGAGGATAACTGTGATCAGATCTTTATATGAGAACTTATGACTCACGATAAGTGTCACGGCAGACACCAGGACAGTTCCCAGTCCGCACCACATCATGGTATTCTCCATCGTGACCAGACAATCCAGCCGGCTATTCTGAAGGCTGCCGAATACAGACTTGAGAATGATCAGATAAAGAGCAAAAGCCGGCACAAATGCGATCAGTGAGAGGAACCTTTTGGGTGTCGTAACAAAGGCATTAGTAACATACAGTGCGCAGCAAGCCGTAAAACAGGCCATAAGAACGGAAACTTCGATTTCGCTCATGTTGCCGGCGTTCATGCCGGTAACAAGATACAATACCAGTATCGCCAATGTGCACAGGCCGAACCCCTGCGCACGATCCCGGTAATCCTCAGTTTTCAGTAATCCCCTGTCAGACACGTAATGCTTCCTTTGAATCTAATAAGCGCATTTTAACATCAAATAGTATCTCGATGAAACCGAGACTCTGTTCAAACAAGAAAAAGGTGCCCTCAAAGGGCACCTTTGACAATTGCTGTTGTAATACGCAGCCGGGATTACATTCCCTCTACGGAAGAGATAGCCTCGCGCATGTTTGCTTCGGACTTCTTGAGAAGCTCGATCTCTTCAGCTGTAAGCTTCATGTCGATGATCTTGTCAACGCCGTTAGCTCCGATGAGTGCAGGAACGTCGAGTGTTACGCCGCTCATGCCGTATTCGCCGTTAAGTCTTGCAGCGATGGTCCTTACTGTGTGCTCATCTTCAAGAATGCTGCGGAGAAGTGTTGTTGCACTTACAGCGATACCATTGAATGTAGCGCCCTTGCGTCTAATGATCTCAGCGCCGGAAGACTTTGTCTGCTGAGCGATCTCAGCCTTAACATCGTCACCGAAAGGAACTCCTACTGCCTCTGCATACTCGTCGATAGACATACCTGCTACATGAGTGTGGCTCCATACAGGGAACTGTGTCTCACCGTGCTCGCCCATGATGTAGCCGTGAACGTTACGTACGTCAACGCCGAGCTTACGGGAGATGAGGACTCTGAAACGTGCGGAGTCGAGGTTTGTACCGGAACCGATTACCTTGTTTGTAGGAAGTCCGGACCACTCCTGAACCTTATAAGTAACAAGATCACAAGGATTGGAGATGACCATGATGACACCCTTGTTGTAGTGCTCCATGATGCTGTCTGTGATCGTGTGTGCCAGCTTGATGTTCTTCTTGGCAAGATCAAGTCTTGTCTCGCCTTCCTTACGCGGAATGCCTGCCGTAATGATGATGGCATCTGCATCCTTGACCGAATCATAATCACCTGCGTGAATGTACATGTCACCGAGGAACGGTAAACCGTGGCTGATATCGAGTGCCTCTCCTTCTGCCTTATCCCGGTTGACATCGATGAGTACGAGTTCCGAGCAGATCTGCTGCATTGCGATAGCAAATGCCGTGGTCGAACCAACCGCGCCGGCGCCGATAATGGCGACTTTGGTGCCTTCTTGTTTGTACATAAGCTTTAACCCCCTTGTTAATGCATTTTGAATGATAGCAAAACCGAATTTGATAATAAAGGCGGGCCTCTATATTGAAATTACTGAAATTTCATACAGAAAAACCCGCCGTTAAGGTATATTTTGCTAACTTTCGCACAAATTAATTTGCGTTTTTTTACATGCCTCCGTTATCTTCGCCGCCTTCAGGCCTTGGAATATCCTGCCCTGCAAGGAATTCATCCTGTGCCTGAGCTGCCGCCTGAGCCTGCGCTGCTTCCGCCGGATCAGCCGCCTGCGCCACGCTTCCCTCGGCTCCGACAGCCTTGATCGCAGTTCCGCAGTACTGGCAGTAACCTACGGTTCCGAGCCTGATCTTGTTGCCGGAAGCTCCGCAGCTGGGACATACAACGCCGACATACTGCTTCTCGAGCTCGTCATTATAGACCTGATGAGCGAACTCCGTCTTTGCGGTCTCGGCTTCAGCCTGCGCCTGCACGGCTTCGGCCTGTGCCTGTCTTGCCGCTTCAGCCTTCTGCCTTGTCTGCTCCTTGGCAACGGCGATCTTACGCTTCTTCCTGACATTAACGATAATCACTATGACTATCGCGGCGATGACGACGACCGTTACGATCGTTAAGATCTCCCTGTTCGACAACTGCTTCGTCATGATGCGGTCAGCAGCCTTCTTCAGCGCCATCTCGAAGAACTCGCCTTCGTCATACTCGGTCTTCTCATAGTAGTAATCAATGTAATCAAGCAGGATCTCTCTGGCCTGATCATCCATGACCACCGTGCTCGCGTTATAACCGGGAGTTACCGTGCAAATATAATCGCCGGACTCATCGGGGTACTCTCTGAACACGATGAGCAGATGCCCTTCATCCTCGCCGAAAAGCTCCGCATACTTCTCTTCTGCCCAATCCTCGAGGCTTCCCTCCGACTGATACTCTGCGCCTACCTCTTCTCCCGTGATCCAGAGATACGGCTGAACGCCGGTCTTCTCATAGAAATACTCGAGACCGTCAATGAGCGCAGCCTCTTCGCCGGAGCCTTCTGTGATCCAGGTTCCCCAGTCATCCTGATACCACGCATCTATCGGATCGCAGTCATCAGCCGGCAGCATCTCCCTTGCGATCGTGGAGCGCTCTATGCCGAATGAGCCGAGCATGCCCTCGATATCACCGCCCGTCTGGCCGAACCGCTGCAGTCCGACCATTGCAAAGACGATCAGAACTACAAAGAACCATACGCCGCCGAGGCTGCATCCGCCGCCTGATCCTCCGCTGCCGCCGCTCCTGTAATTACGTGAGTGGTGTGACCTTCCGTAGCTTCCGGAAGAATGATAATGGCTTCCTCCGCTTGAACGGTGTGATGAGTGATGTGAATGACTGCTTGAACGATGACCGCCGCTGTGGCCGCCGCTTCTGCCGCCGCCTCTTCCCATAATAAATCCCTCCTATAATCTAATCCCAATAATCCGGGGTCCCTGTTCCCGGATTCCGGATAGATTATATCAGATTCGGGCGGTGGGGGGGGCGCGCTTGTCCCCTGTGTTCTGTTTTCGTTTCGAGAAAATGCGTTTTTGAAAACAGATTTGAAACAAACGCCATTTGTATCGCTTTTGGTTTGCAAAAATGCGATTTTGCGAAACAGATATGGAACAGCGGGCAAATAACGCCCGGGTTCAGTGTAAAACCCGGGCGCATGTAAAGCAGTCAGTTGTGCAAGACCTTAGAATTCCTGAGGGAGCTCCAGTGTCCTGTTCGCGTTGAGATCGCGGCAGACTTCGATGAACTTCTCGAGAGGTACGCCGGCCTGCTGCTTGTTGGATCCTCTGAAGTTGACGGAGACTGTGTTCTCGGCAGCTTCCTTGTCGCCTACAACGAGGATGTAAGGATCCTTCATCTGCTTGAACTTCTTGATCTTGTCTCTCATATTGACGTCGGTGTAGTCAGCTTCGACTCTTACGCCGGCCTTGATGAGAGCTTCCTGGACCTTCTCTGCATATGCGTTATGCTCGGGTCTGATCGGTACTACTGCAACCTGATAAGGGTTGAGCCAGAACGGGAATGCGCCCTTGAAGTGCTCGGTGATGATTCCGATGAAACGCTCGAAAGAACCGAAGATAGCTCTGTGGATAACGATGGGCATCTTCTGAACGCCGTCCTTGTCAGCATATGTGAGCTCGAAGTTGTGAGGCAGCTGGAAGTCGAGCTGAACTGTACCGCACTGCCACTCACGGCCGAGCGCATCCTTGATCTGAAGGTCGATCTTCGGGCCGTAGAATGCACCGTCGCCTTCGTTGACTTCGTAATTGCCTTCGCCGTACTTCTCGTCGAGAATATCCTTGAGTGAAGCCTCAGCGGAATTCCAGGACTCGATGTCGCCCATGTAATCGTCAGGTCTTGTCGAGAACTCTGCGCGGTATGTAACGCCGAATGTCTTGTAGATCTCGTCAGCTATCGCGATAACGTCCTTGATCTCGTCCTTGATCTGATCGGGTGTAACGAAAGTATGGTCGTCGTCCTGACGGAACTCCTGAACTCTGAACAGACCGTTCATCTGTCCGGACTTCTCCTTACGGTGAAGAACGTCATACTCGCTGTATCTGATAGGCAGCTCCTTGTAGGAGTGCATCGTGCGCTTGTATTCCATCATGGCGTTAGGGCAGTTCATCGGCTTGGCAGCCATTGTGTCCTCTGCCTCGATCGAATAGCAGCAGCATGTGTTGTCGGATGTTACCGCATCCTCGGCGGAAGTATCCTTGGATACACCGGGAACGATGAACATGTTGTTTACATAGTGTGCCCAGTGGCCTGAGATCAGCCAGAGCTTCTTGTTGTTGATGAGAGGTGCGGAGATCTCCTGATATCCGTGCTTCAGCTGGATCTCTCTGGAGTACTTCATGAGTTCCTGATAGAGGATCCATCCCCTCGGCAGCCAGTAAGCCATGCCCGGAGCAGTCTCACGGAACATGAACATATCGAGCTGTGTGCCGATCTTCTTGTGGTCTCTCTCCTGTGCTTCCTTGAGCCATGCAAGGTGAGCCTTGAGCTCGTCCTTGGAAGGGAAAGCAAACAGATAAATTCTCTGGAGCTGGTCTCTCTTCTCGTCGCCTCTCCAGTATGCGCCGGATACACTCTTGATCTTGAATGCAGCGCTGAAGAGTTCCTGTGAATTATCAACGTGAGGTCCGCGGCAGAGATCTACATAGTCATCACCGGTGTAGTAGATCGAGATCGTCTCGTCCTCGGGAAGATCCAAGATGAGCTCTGTCTTGAACTTCTGGTCCTTGAACAGTTCCAGTGCCTCTGATCTTGAGATTACCTTGCGTGTCCAGTCCTCCCTGCGCTTGATGATCTCATGCATCTTGTCTTCAATTGTCTTGAAATCGTCTTCAGTAACGGTCCTCGGCAGAACGAAATCATAGTAGCAGCCGTCGTCGATCTCCGGACCTATCGCGTACTGCGTCTCCTTGCCGTAGATCTCGATCACGGCCTTAGCCAGAATGTGTGCAAGAGAGTGGCGGTACACTTTCAATACTTCTTCTTTTTCCATTGTCAAAAATCCTCCTCTAGAGTTTTATGCGCAGAACCGCTGCGCAGATTGCAAGATTGTATCACAAATGCGCGCGGACTTCACTAATAAAGAAGAAAACAGGGCCGCATAAGCAGCCCTGCACAGTCGCATTATATTGTCTCCTGCTTAACCCAGCATCTGAACCAGCTTTGCCTTGGGCGCGAACCCGACCTGCCTTGCAGCCTCTTCGCCGTTCTTGAACAGGATGATCGTCGGGATGCTCTGCACTCCGAACCTCTCGGCAAGTTCATCTTCTTCATCAACGTTGACCTTGCCAACCTTGACCTTGCCCTCATACTCCTCTGCGATCTCTGATACGACCGGGCCTACCATGCGGCAGGGGCCGCACCATGTTGCCCAGAAATCGACCAGTACGGGGATCTCAGACTTGATCACTTCTTCTTCGAAATTCGCATTTGTTATTGTTACTTCTGCCATTGTCATATCTCCTTTGCTATATGCTGTTCCCTGTTCTTCCACGAACATTATAACGGAATCCGCACCGATAAAAAACCGACCGGGAGAAATCTCTTCCCCCCGGCCGGTAAAACCTTTGGAGTGGTTATGAAAGCTTATTTCTTGCCGCTGTTCTTCTTGGTCCAGATGTCGAAAACAACTGCCGCAAGGAGAACGCCGCCCTTAACAACCTTCTGCCAGTTCTGGTCGAGACCCATGAGCGACATGCCGAGGTTAATGATACCGATCAGGGTAGCACCGATCGCCATTCCGAATACCGTACCTGCGCCGCCGTATGCGGATACACCGCCGACGATACAAGCCGAGATCGCATCCATCTCGAAGTTCTGGCCTGCGAATGAGTTAGCTGCCTTGAATCTTGCAGTTACCATGAGCGAAGCGATGACTGTGAGGATGGACATGTTGAGGTAAGCCACGAACATGACGATCTTGTTGTTGATACCGGACAGACGCGCTGTCTCTGCGTTACCGCCGACTGTCATGAAGTGACGGCCGATGACTGTCTTCTCGCAGATGAAGCTGTAGAAGACCATGATTGCTACGACCCATACGAGAACTGTCGGGATACCGCCGTCCATCGCGAGCTTATATGTAAGCAGTCCGATGATAGCAGCCTCGAGAATGGTCTTGCCGATGACATAGCCCATGGGCTCTGCCTCGTATCCCTTCTTGACCTTGCCTGCTCTGGAGGTGAAGTTCATTACTGCTACGAGAGCAATGCAGAGGACACCGAAGATGAGGCACGGGATATTGAGGATGCCTGCGGGTGACTCGAACACTCTTCCGGAGAAGATAGCGAGGAAGTCAGCCGGGAAGTTGGAGATGGCACTGGTAGTTGATACCGAAGTGAGGATCTCCGTGCCGGCACCGCGGAATGCGAGGTAGCCTGCGAGGGTAGCGATCCACGGAGGTATGTTCAGGAATGCGATGAGATATCCGAGGATAACACCATAGAGGACACCGATGCCTACGAGGATGAGGAGTGTCAGCGGAGTGTTGACCATATGGATAACCGATACGACACCTGCGATCGCACCCACGAGACAGACGAACGAACCGACTGAGAGATCGATGTTACCGCCTGTGAGCATACACATCAGCATGCCGGCGCCCAGAACGAATACATAGGCATTCTGTGATATGAGAGCTGTAAACTGAGACTCGGTGAAGATGACTCCGTTTGTCATGATGACGAAGAAGATGTAGACGACGAACATTACGATGATCATCGTGTTCTTCTTCAGAACATTCTTTATGCTGAAATTATTCATGCTTTTGCTCCTCCCTTCTTACGCATCTTCATGATCACGTCGAAGAAGACTGCGAGCAGCAATACGAGGCCCTTAACGACCAGCTTGTAGTTCGAGCTGGTACCCATGATGTCCATGCCCTGGTTGATGACACCCATCATGAGAGCGCCGATGATGACGCCGCCGATCGAACCTGTACCGCCGTATGCGGAAGCGCCGCCGATGAAGCATGCTGCGATAGCATCCATCTCGTAGCCCATTCCGTATGTAGGCTGAGCACCTACGAAACGTGCGATGTTCAGGACACCTGCGAAGCCTGCGAGGAGGCCCATCAGAGTGTAAGCCTTGAACATTACCATCTTTGTGTTGATACCTGAGAGTCTTGTTGCTTTCTCGTTGCCGCCGACGGCGTAGAGGTTACGTCCGAGGGTAGTCTTTGTTGTGATATAAGCGAACAGTCCGAGGATGAATCCGATCCAGATAAGTGCTGTCGGGATACCCTTGTAAGATGAGAGCTTATAGAACAGCCAGATGATGGCAGCGCAGATGATCACCGTCTTGATGACCGTGCCGACCAAAGACTCGAGCTTATAACCGTTCTTCCTGAGGTATGCACGATGGAGGAACGTATAGATAACGATGGCAATTGCAGCTACGATTCCCGTTACGAGACAGAACTTGTTCATGACGGTTCCGTCTGAAGCCGTGAGGGCAGGTCCGATGCCTGCGAACAGGTCAGGGATGTAGCAGTCAGCGCCGCCGCCGAAGATGTTAAGGTATGTTGTGTCAGTTACAGAGTATGCGAAGCCGCCCATTACGACGTTTGCGAGTCCTCTGAAGGCAAGCATTCCTGCAAGGGTCGCGATGAAGGGCGGAACCTTGACGAAAGCGATCCAAAAGCCCTGCCACATGCCGATGAGAAGTCCCATAACGAGCATTACGATAACTGCCACGGGCCACGGGATGCTCTTATCCATCATGATGGCTCCGACACCGCCTGCGAAGCAGACAACGGAACCTACTGCGAGGTCGATGTTGCCGCCCGTCAGGATGCAGAGGAGCATACCTGTCGCGAGAACGAATACGTATGCGTTCTGTGCGATGAGGTTGGTGATGTTCTGTGCGTAGAGGGCCCTGCCCGATGTTGCAATGTTAAAGAAGATAACTACCGCAACAAGGGCGATAAGCATCATGTACTTCTTTAAGAAAGATAAGATCTTACTGCCTGTCATGCTTAGCCCTCCTTTCCTGTCTTAACGATGCAAGCCATGATGTTCTCCTGAGTTGCTTCGGAAGCGGGGAGCTCACCGACTATCTTGGCTTCATTCATGATATAGATCCTGTCACTCATGCCGATGACTTCGGGAAGCTCGGATGAGATCATTACTACTGATTTGCCGGCTGCTACGAGATCGTTGATGATGCAGTAGATCTCATACTTGGCGCCGACGTCGATACCTCTCGTAGGCTCGTCCAGGATGAGAACATCCGGGTTCGCGAACATCCATTTCGCGAGGAGGACCTTCTGCTGGTTACCGCCTGAGAGATTGCCGACCAGCTGCTCGACCGAAGGTGTCTTGGTCTTGAGCTTGCTTACATATTCTGCTGCGACCGCATATTCCTTATCCTTGTCGATGACGAGGTTTGTGGACAGGGCCTTGAGATTCGCGAGCGATGTGTTGTGCTTGATCGAATTGGTGAGGACAAGGCCGTTGCCCTTTCTGTCCTCGGTTACATATGCGAGCTTGTGCTCGATGGCCTGCTTGGGGCTCCTGAGAACGACTTCCTTGCCGTTCAGTATGAGCTTGCCAGAGATGCCTACGCCGTAGGAACGCCCGAAAATACTCATCGCGAGCTCCGTTCTGCCGGCACCCATGAGACCGTAGATACCTACGACCTCACCCTTGCGGACGTACATGGATACGTCGTCGACTACCTTTCTCTCGGCAAACTCCGGATGATAGACAGTCCAGTTCTTGACTTCCATGAGGGTATCGCCGATCTCGACGTCGTGACGCTTCGGGAAACGGTCAGTCATGTCACGGTTAACCATGCCCTTGATGATACGGTCCTCGGAGATCTCGTCTGTCTTGCAGTCGAGTGTCTCGATCGTGGAACCGTCTCTTACGATCGTGATCTTGTCTGCTACGTAAGATACTTCATTCAGCTTGTGGGAGATGATGATCATCGTCATTCCCTGCTTCTTGAATTCCTTCATCAGATCGAGGAGAGCTCTGGAGTCTGTCTCGTTCAGTGAGGATGTAGGCTCGTCGAGGATCAGGAGCTTCGCGTTCTTTGCAAGAGCCTTCGCGATCTCGACCAGCTGCTGTTTACCTGTACCTATATCTTTTATAAGAGTCTTGGAAGAATCCGTAAGGCCGACCATCTTAAGATACTTATCAGCCTCTGAATACGTCTTGTTCCAGTCAATATTCCATTTTTTGCCTCGTTCGTTGCCGAGGAACATGTTCTCGCCTATTGTCATGTAGGGGATCAGGGCGAGTTCCTGATGTATGATTACGATTCCTTTTTTCTCGGAATCTTTGATGTTATGAAATTCACAAACTTCGCCGTTATAGATTATGTCGCCTTCATAAGTACCAAACGGGTAGATACCGCTTAATACGTTCATGAGCGTTGATTTGCCGGCACCATTCTCACCGACAAGCGCGTGGATCTCTCCTTCTTCAACCTGGAGGTTGACATTGTCGAGTGCTTTTACGCCCGGAAAAGTTTTGGTTATGTTTTTCATTTCAAGCAAAACATTTGCCATTCTTGTACCTCTTCCTTAAATCAAATGCCTCTTTAAGCAGCCCCTTAAAAAACAGGCGGGTTTTTCACCCGCCTGTCCAGGGTTGCAAATTATGCTTTACTTAAGCTGATCTGCTGTATAGTAACCGGAGTCGATGAGGATCTTCTCGTAGTTACCAGCGTCTGCGAATACAGGCTCGCAGAGGTAAGAAGGAACAACCTTCTTGCCGTTGTCGTATGTCTCTGTGTCGTTAACGTCAACTGTCTCACCCTTAAGGATCTGACCAACCATCTTAACAACCTGAGCTGCAAGAGTACGTGTATCCTTGAATACGGACATTGACTGCTTGCCATCGATCATGTTCTTAACGTTAGCGATATCGCAGTCCTGACCAGTGATGATCGGGTAGTTGCCTGTGTAGTTAGCAGCGAGAGCGTTAGCTACACCAAGAGCTGTAGAGTCATTGGAGCAGAGCCAAGCGTCTACGTTTGTGCCGTCAGCATAGAAAGAGGAGAGGATTGTCTCAGCTCTAGCCTGAGAATTCTCTGTCTTCCAGGAAGCAGTAGCAACATCGGAGAACTCTGTCTGGCCGGAAACTACTACGAGCTTACCGGACTCGATGTAAGGATTGAGAACGTCCATAGCACCCTGATAGAAGAACAGAGCGTTGTTGTCACCGGGGTCACCAGCTGTGATCTCGAGGTTGAACGGACCATCTGCATTGTCAAGGTCGAGCTGATCCTTAATGAATTCGCCCTGGATCGTACCAACCATGTAGTTGTCGAATGTAGCATAGTAATCAACTGTGTCAGACTCCATGAGGAGACGGTCATAAGCGATTACGGGGATATTCTTAGCTTCTGCCATGTCGAGAGCCTCACCGAGTGAAGAACCTTCGATAGCAGCGATAACGAGAACCTTACAACCGGAGTTGACCATGTTCTCAACCTGTGAGAGCTGTGTAGCTACGTCGTTAGCAGCGTACTGAAGATCTACTTCGTAGCCTGCCTTCTCGAGCTCCTGCTTCATGTAGTCGCCGTCCTGGTTCCATCTCTGGAGATCCTTTGTAGGCATTGAAACGCCAACCTTGTCCTTACCTGAACCGCCAGCAGCGCATCCAGCGAAAGAAACGAGGAGCATAGCTGAGCAAAGAACTGTTCCAAGTACTTTGGTTAATTTCATCAGAAATTCCTCCTAAAAATGTTTTTGGTGACCTATCACCGATTACAACTTATCATTAGGAGTGTAGGAAAATCATATCGAAAATCTGTAAATTTTAGCGAAAATAACAAGTGCGCAATCGGTTGTTAGCACATTTTTGTAAAAGCCCTGATCATCCTGTGCGGATTTGTGCTACTCGGTGGGAACAGAAGCTTCGACTGTCTCTTCTTCCTTCTCTATATTCATATAAACGTCTTCCTTCATGTGGAATCCGCTGTCGATGATGACCTCGTCAAGATTGTCCTTGTTGACCGCCACTGGTTCTATAGCAACATAGGGGATGTCATACGTGCCGTCGTTGAAGAGAACGTCCACGCCGATGTCCTCCCCTTTCGCGAGTTTTACGGCATATTCCGCTGCAAGCTTGGCGAGCTTTTCCACGGGCTTGTATACCGTCATGAGCTGCGTGCCCTCCACGATCCTCTGGCATGCCTCGAGTTCCGCGTCCTGTCCGACGACCTTGATCTTGCCGGCCAGTCCCCACTCGGCCAGAGCGTGCACGGTCTCGCCTGCGAGCGCGTCGTTGCCGCACATTATCGCATCGGCTTCCGAGATGGTCTCGATGTTGTCGTTGACGAATTCGTACGCGAGCTCCGCACGCCAGTTGTCGCAGTTATAGGTAAGCAGGATGTTCTCGCCATATTCTTCGCAGACTGCCTCAAAGCCTTCCATGACCTGGGCAACGTTGTAGTCGCTCTCGGGTCCCATTATCTCGACGATGTTGGCATCTTCACCGATGTCTTCGCAGATGGCCTCGG
>Ga0326513_10000154_pt1 | contig 54710 bp, 75 predicted proteins | sample 2_2465_0518_D_FD_203654 | JGI IMG/M metagenome (GOLD analysis project Ga0326513, IMG submission 203654) | Bovine rumen microbial communities from UC Davis, California, United States - 2_2465_0518 | ecosystem: Host-associated > Mammals > Digestive system > Stomach > Rumen | place: USA... | reverse complement strand
ACCTCGTCAGCAGTGATCTCGTCAACCGTCTCGGTGTCAAAATCAAGCGTTTCAACAGTCTGATCGTCGCCGAGGTCAGCGCTTCCGGTCAGCGCGTTTCGGTCGAGATTGAGCGGCGATACATTCAGGCTCGTCGGAGCGGCGCTGATCGCAGACTGACTGCCGCTTCCTCCGAACAATGCCCAGCTTTCTACGCCGAGCCTTTCGAGCTTGCCGCTGTCAAAAAGGCAGGTCGAACCGGGTGCGGCAGAACCGCGCCTTCCGTCGGACAGCAGAGGCAGCAGTTCAATATCGGCATCATCACTCGCTCCGTATTCGTTGATCGAGGTTCGTCCTCCATCATAAGTTTTGCCGCGCTTTATCAAATATAACGAACGATAATCGGGAATGTCCGCTTCACTCGCCCGTTCGATACCCATTCTGTCACGCATTGCTTAACCTCCCATGATCTTATTTACCTCCGCCTGAACCGCCGCGTAATCATACCCGGCAGCCGTCAGGCGGTTTTTTCGTTCCGTACCGTTGCCCCATTTGCCTGCGATGACTTCACGGGCAAGCTCGGCGACGGTTTTCTTCTTGCTCGACGGCGAATACACAAGCTTGCCGTTCATGTCATAAACGCTGTAGCCTGCGTGCGTGTCTGCCTGCTTTTTCGCGTTTGCAAGGACGGCGTACGCACCGATCTGTGTTGTCGCGTCGTTTGCCGACTTGCGCACTCGATAGATCGGCGTGTTGACCTTCGGCTTTTCAGTAGCTGTCGTGTTTGCCGTCACCGTCGTCGACGTGCCGGCAATAGCCGCCTTGAACTTTTTCCATGTTGTCTCGCCGAACTTCGGGATCCAGCCTACCGCGCCCGGGCAATCCTTCCTGCACACGTCGTAATGCCTGATGACATTCCCTGCTGGGATACTGTATTTCTGCATGAGATACTTTGTCAACTGCACGGCATTGTTATACGTCGCGTCAGAAATATACCATTTGCCGCCTGACAGATAACAGGACATCTCGATTGAGATACTGTTGGCATTATTGCACTTACCCCAGAACGGCGCCGTGCCGCCGGAATAATCAACGCCTACCGCCCAGCTATAGCGCCTGTCAAGCTGTGTGTTGTACTGCCAGATCTCGCTGCCGTCAACGAAGAAATCGGCGCTTGCGTTCGTTGCCGCAGGATTCTTGCCGAAATAATCGACCTCGTTTTTCGCGCTCGCACCGTTCGTCGCGGTGTAATGCAGGACGATGTACTTCGGCTGCGCTCTGCCGCCCGATGTATTTCGCTCGATGCTGTAATTGTGCGTTTTGATGTTTATAGCCATTTTAAACCTCCTTATGGTGTATACTTTACGGCGAAAGCATAAGTCACATAAAAATAATCCGTCTGATTAAGAATACGTTCGCCCCGCGTCGTTGTTTTTCGTGCAAGGACTTCATAGACGTTCGGGAAAACATCGTTGCTCCAAATTGACGCAAACGGCACGAGCTGCTCGTTTACGAGCGTCGAATTGCAGCGATTATTTATTACAGCCATTGCCTGTATGGTCGCACTCGTAGAAAACATTCCATCGGTGAACGCGTAAAGATTCGTGCCTGACTGAGCCGCCACGCCGTAGCTCGTCGAACCGTCCGTCATGCTCGTGGTCTGCGAGATTGCAAACGACCAGAGATTATTATTATCCTCCCAACAGCAAAGGATCGCCGTGTCGGTCGTAATAATGTGATGCCATGCACAGCTTTTGGTTATCGCCTGGCTGAGGTTCAGCGTTTTGTGATGATGTACAAGCTGTGTGGTCGAGTTTGTCGGCAGCGAGATATACACTTCGTCCGATACCCATATTTCCGCGACGTTCGACGGCGTGGTCGTGTCGTAGATCACAGTCATATCGCTCCACTTCGCCGTTAATATCGGCGCAAGGTCGTTGAGCAGGTCCTGCGCGTTGCTCGTTGTCCGCACGCTCCTGCTGTCAAAAATACTTATGCTCATTAGTCCGTTACCTCCTCGCTTGTTCCCTGATACGCGCTTGTCATGCCGACCGACATTCCCACCGTCGTGCCGTAGGTCAATGACGCCGCGGCTGTGGCAGGCTTTTTGTATATGTCGAAGCTTACTTTATCGCCTATAGCGAAAGAAATCTTAGTCTCGTCAAAATATACGATCACGTCGTTGCCGCCCGATCCGTTTCGCGAAATGCCGTTAAGAGTAGCAAACTCATTCGGTTTAACGATAATATAATTGTCGCGCGGAATAAACTCCGTGTCATTTCGCCATATCATCAAACCGTCCTTATCCGGGTCGAAAATGTCACCAGAAATAGGTTTGAACGGAGTATCGCTCAAAAGAATATGCTGACCGCTTTCGGGCTGAAAGCAAACGACCGTTAATGAAGTTTTCGCATACTCGCCGTGCATTGTCGCGGGATAGTTTTTGATGTAGTCCGCGATCGTTTTCTTGCCGTTGTTCTTATAGATCTTGAACCTGTAGCTGTCTCGTTCCGACGCGGGCGTATCGAGCGTGCCGAACGTTATACGGACATAGTCATCTTCTTCGGTCACACCATAATCCAAGCCTTTACCGAGCAGAATATCATATTCGTCGCTGTCGGTCGTTTTCAGCCAGATCAACAGCCCGTCCTCGCTCGGGTCATACTGAGTCTTTGGTATATTGTAGCTAAGCAGCGAATGAGTGTAATTGGTCGGGTTATCGTCGTCGGCGTCAACGTCAATGGTGATCTGTTTTGGAAACATTCCCTCAAGCATGAACACCATATTATCTTCCGTAGTTTCTATAGAGTCGGACAATGACCTCAAAGCCTCATAAATGGCTTGACGCATATCTTTACCGTAGATCGCCGACCTGATCGTTTGAAGGTTGTTCGTGAATGTCGCCATTATTTTCTTCCTTTCGCTTCTGTAAAGATGAAACGCTGAACTCGTCAAGCTCTATCTTACGAATGTCTGCGAGTATTTCGCAAAGAACGCCGTCCATCAGATAAGGCGGTATTCCGTTTCGGTTCATTATTTCATTGATCGCGGCACGGGATTCGATCCTCGCGTTTTGTATCAGACGATCGAGCCGCATACCCGTCATTTTTCTTTTTTCCATCGAAATATTCTCCTTATCAGTAACTTACTATCATGCCGTTTACCACTCTAAGTGTACCTTCGGTCCAGCCGAAGCCGCCGCCGGAATTGTTGTGTATCTCTTTGACGTAGGGTATAGAAGCATTTTCCACAGTAAACAGACCCATACCGTTGCTGTCTCCAAGAGGTGTGCCGCTCGGATAATTAGATTTTCCCGTTCGGACAGCCACTCGCCCGGCATTAATAGCAAAGTAGTCGGTCCTCATTCGTATACCGTAAAGCGGTGCGTTTCCGTTCGCGCCGTCAATACCTTCGGCCGCTACATCAATAAATCCATACTGAGTGTAGTTGCTTGAGTCAAACATTTCGTCAACATAATCGTTGCCTATATTGCCCGTATACTTTCCGCCGGTTATCTGACCGTCCGTGTTTATCTTCATGTAGTATTTGCTCGGTGAAACGGAAACCATGCCCGTGTTGTTCATGAGTATCGTTGGTTTGCCCTCGCCGTTCTTGAGGACATACAAACCGTCATTGTTGTCTATTCCGCCGAGAACAAGCGTGCCGCCCCTGATGTGGTCGGCAGTCATTTGACCCGTCGTTATGCGGTCGGCGTTTATTGCTCCGTCTCTGGTCAATGCCAAGCCGTATGTTCCGTTGTAGCCGGTGGAGGAATATCCGAGACCGTTGATGTTCCAGCGCCATATACGAGACGCTTCCGTATAATCCGGCTCGCTTGAAATGAGTATCTCCTGCGTATGACCATCTTCGGTCAAAATGGTTATATACCCGTTTGTGGCGTTGTGGATAAGCTGCGATGCATTATCCCTTGCCTGCTGAAGAATGGAAGAAGGCGGCTCGATGCTGTTTATTCTGTTTATTATAGACTGATTAGCGCTGACGCTGCTCTGTGTGAACGTCTTTTTGACCTCTGTGCCGAGATCAAACGCTGTCTCTTCAGGTCTATCGAGAGGTATCGTCAGTTTTGAAACGGGAAATAAACGGTTCAGCCCATGCGGAGGAGATGTGACTCTTACTTCGTCGAGCAAATTAATTGCGTCGCAGTCCACATCAACATAATGGAGATCGAGAGCGCTGACCTGCAGCGTCATTTTTTCATACTGAACCTCGTTGAGGTACTCTCTCGCCTTTCTCAGAAGATTTGAAGGCACCTCAACATCATCAAAGTGTACGACTTTTTCTATCCAGCCGTAAGCTTCTACCGCTGTTGATGATGTGACGTATATGCTGCCGTTATTTACGCTTGATACGTTCACATACGCCGTCAAAGCTTCGATCGGGCTTTCGTCGAGAGCCGCGCCTAACGGTACGATAACGGTAGCAAAATCCGACATATCGTAAGAGCGGGCAAAATCGAGCAGGTTTTCTCCGAAACGTATCACCTGAGTGCTCGTATTCGGGTAGTCTGCGAGGTAGTCGATGTAACGAACGCCGTTTTCCTTCCTTATTCGGAGATGCCCCCCGAGCCGTTCCACGAGCTTTTCGTTCACGCATTCGAGGGTGCTTTCATAGTTTGTATAACGATACAGCGAATCGTTTGAATCATTTACGGTAACGATCCCTACTGTAAATTGTTTGTCCTGCCCCACCTTTGAATTGTGGACGGCAATAAGTCTTTCGAGAAAACCTCTGACTGTTATATCGTGGTACTCCGTAGGCGGCTGAGTCGAGTCGTTGAGATATGCGAGCTCGCCTTCACAGACAATGCGTCGGCGTCTCAGAAAATCTTCGTCCTCGTCCATAACGCGCCCCGACCATAACTCTTCATCGTCTTTTTTTACAACGATCTCGGAAGTCATTTTTTTCACGGAAGTATAACCGGGGTTGCCCGTCGGTATCGTAAATGTTAGCGAACCGGCGAGATTATCCTCAAGCGTCAGTACGGGATCTATAAGCACCAAGCTTTTATCGTTGCAAATATCCGAGAATATGCACATTCCGTCTGAATATACGCTGTACATCTATAAACCTCCGCTCCTAAAGTCTATCGAAACTGTTCCATGTCCGTAAAGTCTCAGCATTATTCCGTTGCTGCCCGATAAATTTGAGAACACTATCCTATCATCAGATTGATGACCATTGTGTAAATATAACTCCACGCGCTGACCAAGCTCGTCGTTTGTAAACAACACGCGTATCTCCTCCGACGCGTTGTCGAGTTCCGTGTGGAACACGGGACTTACGGGCATTCGTCCGATCAGCCACTTTGTCGACAGGTTCATGAATAACGCGCCGTTGACGCGGCGGTCTACAAAGAATGTTTCCTGAATAACGCCTATATCGAAATTAAACGGATCCCAAAGCCAGTCCTCGATAGATGAGGTCACTCTGAGCTTATATGGTTTGAGAATATAACCGAGCGTAAGGAAAGACCAATGCTTATCCGACTTCCACGATTTAACGAAAAAACGACCGACATAATAGTGATATAGGTCGTCCTCAAGCGTTGCCTCGACCTGACGACCATTGAGAAAGCTCACTATCTGGAAATACAGATCGCTCCAGCTCATACTGTGTCCGTTGTCAACGAGAAACTCGATAGTACCCTCGCGATTTTTGTAGACGGGGTACTTCTTTACAGCTTCGCATAAGTCTATGGTGTTGCTCGACCCGGGCACATCTAAATATCTTTCTTTAGGCTCGGGCGAAGAAAACACAGGACGCGACGTTGGTATGAGATGCCAATCGTCCCATGTATTTTTGGAAATGCCCAGTCTTGTAAAAGTTATAGAATGGTACATGATCAAACTGCTCCTTGGTAACTATTCTCTCCGGGGTCGTCTTCGTTCCCTGTTTCGACCTGAAAGCGCTCGGGTTTAAGCTTGTAATCGAACGTCAGATACGACCAATGCTTGTCGGAACGCCATTCCTTTATGCTAACGCGTCCTTCATACCACACATTTGGTTCGTCTTCGAGAAACATTCTGCAATACTGACCGTGGAGAATATCATGTATTTCCGAGTTTAACTCAAACCACGGCTTAAAACCGTTTTCGACCATAAACTCGATAGACCCCTCACGAAACGAGTAGTTGACTGCGTTAGCCGCCGTTGAATTAAGCTCTTCGGTAAGGTCAAGCTCGCCGTCGGCTATGGGCAGATCGACATATTCGGTTCTCACGCCCGGCGGAGATATGACCGGGCGTGAAGTTGGTATGAGATGCCAGTCGTTCCAAGTATTAACGGACACTTGCCGGCTTGCAGGGCGTACGGGGTGCCAGCTTCCGCCGACAACAAATGTTACGGAATGATACATCAGACACCACGTCCTTTCAAAGCCATTCTTCGTCCGAACTCGTCGTCAAGAGGACCTGCGATATGACCGACAAGCGCTCTGCCGTCGATATAGACTTTCATTTTCGCCATGCTTTCGCTTAGGCGCGCTACTTCTCCCTTGAGCTCATTCACGCTTTCTACGACCTTTGCCGAGGAATTGTCTCTCTGCGCCATACTCATGGCGGCGGCAAGCGATTCCGCGGCGTGATTTGAAAAGCCGCCGACGGTACCGCCGACCGCGAGAGTACGGCGTCCAAGCATAGAATTGATCGCCGCGGCGCCGCTTTCCACCTCGGTCATATCCACTACAGGACGGATAGACGGTGTAATGTCAATGCCGTTTTCAAGAATGCTCGACGCCTTGAGCAGCGTATCGCGCATGGTATTTGTCGCTGACGAAGCGACAAGCCTTGCCGCGTCCTTAACGACCTGAATTTTGTTTTTGAGTCCTCTTACAAAACCGTCGCCGCCTAATCCCGCGATATCCTCCGTTTCCTTCGACGGAGAGTGCTCGTTGAGCGTTACCTTCATCGAGTTGAGGGCTACTCTTGCGAGACTTGCCGCGGCGTTATACACCTCAGCGCGGCTGTCATTGAACAGACCCTGCGCAAAGCCCGAGCCTGCGTCAGCGCCCGCAGAACGGAAATCAGTATTGTTTGATCTGACCCCCTCGACACTTTTCCCGGACAGCTTATCACCCGAAGTGTTCGCGTCGTTTCTTTTGCTGTCGAGACCAAGAATATAATTGAATCCGTTCCCTTCGCCGGAGTCGCTGAACGCTCGGTCTGCGTCAACAAGAGTATCGGTCGCCGAATCGGTAAGAAGCCCCGAAACGTCGATAATGCTGCTTTCGTTGCCGAGCAATCCCGACACATAAGTATCTCCCGACGTAAAGCCGAGATCCGAGAAGTCCATATCTAAGCCATCGTAAGCCGCGTCTCCGATCTGCGATGCTGAGTTAAAAGCAAGTCCGTCGGTACTTCCGAGACCGCCTGAGAACTTCTCACCCAGTTTAGAGCCGAGATCACTAAAGTTGGGGAACATCGACGAAAGACCAAGCTCTGCCTTTTCACCCATCTCGTCTGTCGCATTTTGAATGTTGTCCGCGGCGTCGTCAAAGGAATCGGGCGCGATAAAGGATCGTATGGCTTCTTTTGCGGTTTCGAGACCGTCATAAATGCTATTGCCGATGATCGGAATATTGCGTGCCAACTGCTGTATCGCAGTTATCGTGAACTCGACGAGCGAGCTGACCAGATTTCTCATAGCGATCATGAGTGGTTCGGCATTTTCGCGTATCGCGTTCGCCATGCCGTTGATCAATCTGATTATCAGCACTATCCCGGCGTTTACGATCGACGGGATTATAAGACCGATACCCTCGATGAGTTTTACCAGCAGCGAATTTGTTACGATGATGACATCGCCGATGTGGCTTTCTATTCCTCGAAGCAGAGCCAAGATCAGCATTACTCCGCCGGCTACTATCCGGGGAAGATTTGTCACGATCAGTCTAACGATGCCGACGATTATCTTACTTCCGACTGAAAGTATTTTCGGTACGAGCTCTTCGATGCCTACAAGCAGCGCCATGCCGACGGCTACGACTGATTCGACGAGTGCGACTAAAGCTGTACCTAAACCATAAATAAAAACAGTAAGCCCAAGCGTTGCCGTTGACAATAGTGAAATGCCTATGCTCAAAGCGGCTATGCCGACTCCTATCCCCGTAAAAGCAAGACCGAGCGCGACAAGTGCGCCTGCAAATCCGAGAATAGCCGGTATTACAGGAGAAAGCAATGCTGCCGCCCCCGCAAGAACACCTATCATTGCGGCCATGACGAACAGACCTTTACCAATACCCGCAAGATCCATTTGCCCAAAGGCAAGGAATGTGGGAGCAAGCAAAGCAAACGCTCCCGCCATAATGAGCACAGCCGAAGAAAGCACCACCATAGAAGCGGCAAATCCGAGTATTTGACCCGCGAAATTGCCAAGTAAAGCGGCTATTCCTCCAAAAGCAAGTAACGCTCCGCTTATAACAAGAAGTCCCTTTGCGAGCTCCTCAAGCTCCATCTTTCCTAAAACAATAAGAATCGGAGCCAGTATTGCCAGCGCCCCGGCCATTACTACCATACCTGCTGCCGCCGCCAATATTCCTTCTGAAAAATTTGCTATTATTAGACCAACTGCTGTCATAATAATAAGACAATCCGCCAAAATAAGAAAACTTGTAAAAACATTTTCAACGTTGCTCATCAACTTTAATGCCGCCGCCAATGACACGATCGCGCCTGAAAGAATAACCATGCTTGTTGCAAATAATATTAAAGCAACCCCTGCTTCCTTCGGTAGGAAATTCGCGACAAGCGCTACCGCTGAAAGAACGGATATAATTGTCAAAACACCTTCAAATAGGTTATCTATTCCGCTCAGAATCTTTAAAGCGCCTGACATTACTATCATCGCCCCGGAAAGAACGACTATTCCCGCGGCGGCTTGAATAACCCCCGCACCCGCTTTTTGTGATAAAGCGGCCGCTACAACAGATATTGTCAAAAGGAGTCCAAATACTGCCGATAGCCCGCTTGCAAGCTGTGACGGTTCAAGACTTCCGATTTTCATCACAGCAACAGAAAGGATATCAACGGCTCCGGCAATGATCAAGGCCGATGCCGCAACCGCAAGTAAATTCTTTGATGGGTCAATTCCCGTGAACTTATTTGTTATCGACATGGCATTTACCATGAACGACATTGCTCCAAACAGTTCGATGAACATACTCGTCATTGCGCCCATAGCGCTCGTAAGACGTTTCTCATCTATCATTGACAACGCAACGAGCGAGCCGGTAAGGATCGCGATAGCCTGTGCTATCTTCACATAAGTATTTGCCTTGATCTCGTTTGACCACGCGAAAAGAGCGCCTCTCGTACCGCTTAAAACACCGTTAATGCTGCTGAGCGTATCCCAGTTGAACAAGCCGGATATAACGCCCCTCAGCCTTATAAGCGCATTGATAAAGACCACAAACATACCGATATTGAGGATCTTCCCCATGCGCTCAAAGTCGATCTTATCGAACGCGTCTCCGATATTCGAGAAGAAATCTCCGAGATCGGGCGAAATTTTGCCCGAAATATCAGAAAGCTTATCGAGTACGTTTACTATCGTATCTATCGACTTGGCCTTGTTGCCGGATTCGTCCTTTGAAAGCCACTCGATAAAGCCCGTAAACGAGGTTTTCACCTTTTCAACGACGTCGGGCACCCACGAAAGCTTATCCTTCATGCTGTCAAAGCGATCGAATACGTCCTGCATCGTGGGCATTTTGAGTTCCTTGCCCGTTTTTTCTTTGTATATCTCGGCGAACTCTATAACTTTTTCTTTTGCCGTTTCAAATCCCGTTTTGATAAGCTCGGTCAGCTTTTGTATAGCATTGTAAAAAGTGTCGTTTTCTTTGAGGTTTTCATCGAGTGCAACAAGCCAGTCGCCTAAGCCGCCTGTTGCCGTAACGATACCTTCGCCGAGACCAAAAAGCGCGTTTGTAGTCGGGAACAGCGTTCTGAATACAGCCGAGAATAGCTGTGCCGCAATGTCAACTATCGCAAATAAGCCCTTGAAGGTCCGCTTAAGCTTATCGGCTGTCTCGTCGCTGATGATCAGCTTTTTAGTAAACTCCGAGATCCCTCTTGCAAAGGCGAGAACGTTTTTCAGAGATACAGACGGGAACATCTCGACGATAGCATTCTTTATCGGAGCTGCCGCCTTGGCGACAGCCGTGCCGATATTCAGAACAGTTTCTGCCGCACGAGCCAAGATCTTTCCGAACACCATAGCTTTGCTGACCTGTTCCTCAGAAAGACCTTTTGTAAAGAAATCGGAGATTCCTCTGCCGGCAGTCTTGAGATAACCGCCTAAAGGCTGAAACAGCGTTTTTACACTATCGCGTAACGTTTTTACCTGAGGTGATAAACGTTCAAGTGAAATGCGGATATAATTGAATATTTCGTTCAGGTTTTCAAAGAACGATCTGTTGTCCTTCGCGGTTTTTGCGACCTTGGCGGTCTTCTCGCCGATGGAAGAGAGCTTATCAAGCGTACTGTCACTTATCTTTGAGCTCATGTCATTAACAAAAGCAGCCAGCGGAGAAAGACATTCGAGCAATCCCGAAACCGCCGTCTCGCCAAGCTTGACCACGCCAAACACGCCGCCGAAGGTATCCTTTAATTTTTTGGCTTTATCGTCTGTGATTTTGAATTTTTCGGAAACGTCGCTGAGTTTCTTTGAAAACTTGTTCATCGAGTCGAACGCCGACCCGGAGAAAGTCTCCTTAAACGCGCCCCGTACCGATTTCCACACCGTTTCGGCAGGCTTAATTATGTTCTTTATCGTATTGACAGCATTCTTAATAATGTCTATAAACACGTTTGTCGATTCTGCCGCTGACGAAGTTCCCCCTACTAAGGCGTTTACTTTTGACTGAACGTCTTCGTAGGATTCTCCTAACGCTTCAAGCTGCTTACGCCGTTCTTCGCCATTGCCGAACTCCCCTTTCAAAACTCTCTCCGCAAGAGTCTCTATCTGTTCGATATTTGTTACTTTGACCTTGCCGAAATTATTGAGGGCGTCGACAATTGAGGTGGACGCTTTTTTCATTCCCTTCTCGGTAAGCGTAACAAATGGGTCAAGAGCTTTGTTTACAGCATTTATAACGGGAATCAATCCATTAAGTACATCTTTCAGGTTCTCGTATGCGGGTGTTGCAAACTTTGCGCCTATTCTCGCAAGAGCCGCTCTTGTGTTTGACAGAGCGCCCGTAAAGGTCTTATTAGCGTCCTTTGCGTGTGCGCCGTACGCATCGTCCATCGCTTTAGCAAATGTGGCAAAGTCGATCTGGCCCTTCGATACCATATCGCGGATCTCGGCTTCCGTTTTACCGAGTGCTTCACCGAGGGTCGCCGCAGCATTGATACCTTTCATGGAAAGCTGCGTAAGCTGCATACCCATAAGCCTTCCCTGACCGGCTACCGTTGTAAATATATGACCGATCTCTTCATACGACGAGCTCGTCATCGCCGCAACGCCTGAAACACCTCTCAGTGCGGTTTTCATCGAATCACCGAGCTGTACGTTTGACGCCACGAGCTGAGACGCCACCGTAGCTGCCGCGTCAAGACCATACGCCGTATCCTGAACGCCGTAGCTTATATCTTTCTCGATGTCGTCCCATGCGACCTTCAGACCCTCAAGCTGGAATTTGGCGTGTTCGATGTTCTGCGCTCTGTTTTTACCGCCCTCGACGATCGGGTTTATAACGAGACCGCCGAGCCTTGATGCGAGGTTCATCGCGGAAGTGGTAAGATTTGAAAGAACGGTCGCTCCGATAACGCCTAACGCCGAAAATCTGTCGGAAATAGCGTCAACGCCGGACGCAATACCGCTGATGTTTATGCTGTTCTCTATATTTGAAAAACCTCTTGCGAGACCCTTTGCCGCCCCGTCGAAATTCAGAGCGCTTTTCAGGCGTTCCAGCGTATTGAGCGTCGTTTTAGCGCCGTTCTCAAACTGAGCGTTGTTGAATTTCATCTCGACGACGCGATTGTCGATCGTCGTACTCAAGCCTTAGTCACTTCCTTCCATGCGGAATCCGCAATATTCTGAAATATCGGTCTAAGCGCGGGATTGATGTAGTCGACACCCTGAACATACCCGCCGCTGCCCGTGGCGTGCCCGTATTGCAGCAGTACCGCTACGGACACGCCGTTTTGTATGTTTGAATTAGTCCATGTAATAGTCGAGAAATCCTTGCCTCTTTTTATTTCGTAATGCCATGAAGCGGCTGTGAGCCCGGTGTCCTTCGGGGTCGCGCGTGACAGCGCGTCAACGCCCATCTCGCCGTACCTCTCGAGACCTGCCCGCAGGTCGTGATGAAGAATATTGTCTAAAAGCGCTTCGACGTGCTTAAATCCGCCCGAATGCTTTACGGAGATCATCTAACAGCCCCCTCATTTTGAATTTTTATCCTTTTGTGTTGAACCTTTTACGACGCGCCCGATTCATTTCTCTATACTGGCTCGCAGTCTGCCGCCTGCTCATTTTCTTGCGCGGCGACTTTTTCAAGCTGCACGTCTTTATAAGAGTCAGCAATCTGTTCAAATGCCATTTTTGGCATTCAAACGGAATGTTCAGCTCCGTCATCCAATAGTAAATGACCTCAGCCGTAACGATCTCGCGGCTCGGAGGAGAGTTGTCCTTTGGAAACGTAGACGCGGTCATGGGCTCGTCCAGATACCGCTCGACCTCTTCGATGACCGATGAGGGAATATTATTGTAGACAAGCGGGTCTACATTCTGGGTGAGCGTCATGCATCTGATGTAGTCCGCCGTTTCCTCGTACGTCGTGTTTCTTCTGCTGAGAAAGGGCTTGTGCCACTTAGCTTCCCACTTTGCGACGGAGACCAAAGAATGCTCTAAGGTCAGCGCCTGCTCCTTGGTGTAATAGAACAAATTGTTGACGTCGTCGTATTGTTCGCTTTTCGGAATAACGACCTTGAGCATCTTCGTCCTCCGAGATCAGATCAGGCTTTTGCAGGTGCTGCGGCTGTATCGGGCTTAGCGTCGCTGGGGAGAATAGCGGAAATAAAAGCGTTAGCCGCATCGCCCGTTTCGTCACCGAGGAGCTCCATATAAAGTACGTCGTACGCTCCCGTCTGTGAAAATTCGAGCGAGATCTCTTTACTCTTGATGAATCGTTTGCCGTCGGGCGACTTTATGCCATACGACTTGAGGATAAGCTCCTTGAAGATAGCCGCGATCTTCGGCACGTCTTTTGTTGATGTGATATCATGGATCATGCGCTCAAGTCCGCCGGTCGTCGAAAGATTCATCTCGTTGATCTCGGCTCGCGAGAGGTTGAAGTAATGATCCTCCTCCCTCTCGACGCCGTTAAAGTCCGTATACTTTATCGTTTTCTTAAGCATTTTGAAAATCTCCTTTCGTTTCTAAAACAGGTTGTCTATCAAGTTGTTTTCATGAGTTCCTTGATCTCATTGGGCAACGGAAGTCTCGGATCTGTGCCGCCCGTTCCGCCCGTACCGTCTGTGCCATAAACGATCGCTTCGAGAGCGGCGAGCTTTGTCGGGTCCGCCGTAGTTGAGTTGATAGTGACGATAGAGGTCGGCTCGCAGCCTTCCACCTCGACCGGGATCGTTTCGATATCCCATGAGAACGTTATAGCATCGGGATTCTCATTCATCGTTTCATAAGCCTTCTCCACGGGTGCGGCAGTCGCGCCGTAAACAAAGTGGAGCTTGTAGCCGTGTGCGTAATCATCGGTGTCGTTGCCAATAGTGGTGCGGTAGCATAAGCCGAACGCCTTGCGTTTCTGCTGACCGATAATGACGCCGGGCGCAATCTCCTTCTCGCCGCAGCATTCGCCAAATTCATCGGGATAGGTGAAAGCTTCGGCTGTAGACTTAAACTCTTCCTTTGTTCTCGGTGCCGCGTACTTGATGTCGTCGGCGTACATCGGGTTTGCCTCGGCGCCGTCGGGCTTCTCTGTAATATTCGTCATACCGTTCCAAGCAACGCCCTTGGCATAGGTGCCGTTTGAGTTCTGCGGGAAAAGGACCGTCTTTTTGACGCCAAGCTCGTAAAGCCTTTCACCCACAGCGTCCCATATAAGTTTAGCCATAGTAATGTTCCTCCTTAGTAATGCAATGTTAAAACATCGTGATGTAGGTTTTCTGATTCAAAGGTGCGGTCGTGTCGACAAAAAGGAAAATGCTTCAACAAATTTTCAGCGATCTCGCTGTCGGGGTCTTTATCCACGACAGTTACCGCATACTCATTCGTCAAGGCATAGATCTTATTGTCCGCATACCGCGCTTTTATCTTGTTTTTCTTGTAAATAATACAAGGGTATTTCAATTTTATCGACTCCGGCGGCTGATAATATACATTCCCTGAGCCGAGAACGGAGACGAGTTCTCTGTGCAGCTTAATCCTGCTTGCCATTGTAAACATCTCCTATAGTCAGCAGCAGACGAGGGTATCTCACCTCGACGCTTGTAATTTTCCATTTAGCCCCCATAAATTCGACATACTTCATGCTGTGGAAATTCTCATAAGCATACGGGTCGGCTATGATGCTCAGCTCGTTCGACACGTTGATGTTGTCGTTTATCTTATCAGCTGTCTGTAGTCTTCTCGTGTTTCGGAGTATGTCGCCGAAATATGATCTTTCGGTGACGATCTCGTCCCACACGCCGGGCTGTGTCTCCGATTCCTCCGTATGCACATAGCCTATAGTCCCGTAAAACTTATCCATTTTGAAATTCTCCCTGTATTATTCTGTGACGTCTTCCTCGATTGCGATCGCGGAATATGCTCTCGTGAGCGCACCGGAAAGTCTCGTCTCGATGAGGAACTTCTGCTTGTTGAAGTCGATGTCGAACTGGTCGAAGCGTGTGATCTCGCCTCCCTTTGTCGAACCTACAACATAGTCGTCGAGATCAACAAAGATACCGTGGAGCAGCTTTGTTCTTTCTACGCCGTTTACGACTACCTTTCTCGTTCTGCCGGCAAACTGCTGAGCCGTCTGAATAGACTTGACATTGAGCGCCTTTGCGAGGTCGGCAACATCTGTATAGATGCGTCTGCCGTTAAGGTCGCGAGCGAGAAGCATCGTATTAAGGCTGTGATCATCGCAGTAGTATGTCAGCTTACCGCTGCCTCTGTACTGTTCTCTCGCATAGAGCGCTGTCTTTATCATAGCCTCGGCGTAGATGTATTCCTCACCGAAGTTTGCGGTCGTGTTCGTGCCCTGCAGCTCGGCACGCATACTATCCATATCAAGGTCAACGTGGATAGTGTAAATATCGTCGTCAGTCCAGATTGGGCGAATGTTCTCCTCGGGTATCTTATCATTGTCGCCGTCTTCTTTGCCGTCGCCGAGCATGATCGCCGTTGCTACCGCCTCATAGAGCAGCTGTCTCATGAGACCGTACTCATACTCAACAACGTCGAAGTCTGTAATATCAACGATGTCGTCGCGGTGCATATCGTCCTTTACATAAACGGTGTGCGGATCGGTCGTTCTCCTGAGCAGCTTAGGATTGCCCATGTTGACCTTCTGGTCGCCCTTCTTATGACCGCGGGCGCGAAGGTGGCGGGTGCCGTCCTTGTCGCGTGCGTCCATCTGCTTTGTTCTGATGCGACTGATCGGGGACTTCTTCACACCGTTCATAACAGCGGTTACCCAGCCCTGATCTCTGGTGATAAGCTCGGGAGCACCCGGTGTGAGATCCTTATACTCCGGGAAAAGGTAGTTGAGATCGTCGGCGTCAAAGCCGTGCATAAGACCGCCCTGCTGCTCTGCATAGATGGCGATGGCGTCCTGAAGGGAGCCTACGCTGTTCGACTTCGCAAGGCTGATGATCGCCTCTTCGTCGGAGTGGCTGAGATAGCCGCCCTGCTGACTTGCCTGATCGCCGTAATCCTCAAATACGTTGTGCTTCATGTTTTCGTCTTCCTCCTCGTTGTCTTTACCGCCGCCATTCGCATTTTCGAGCGCCTGACCGATAACTGCGTATACGACGGTTTTCTGTTTTTCTGTTAATGTGTTGAATACGTCGGCGACGGTTTCTTCGTCGGGATTCTTCTTCTCTTTCTCGTCCACTTCGTCTTTCTCCTTTTCTTTTGGTTCTTCATCGTCCGATGAGTGGGCGATGTAAAGATTCTCGCCCGTATAGATGATAGCCTCGTCTTCGTCGTAGTCCGGGTCGTCGCTGTGTTCGAGATTGAGCGAGTCGATGTACGCTCCCGGATTTGCGCCGCCGAGTACGAGGCTTACCTCTCGAATAACTCCGTGAAGGACGTTTGCGCCCTGCTGCCTGAGCTTGTTTGCGTAGATAGACAGCGCCGTTATGTCGCCGTTTTCGACGAGAGCCTTTGCGTGACGCCCCTTTTCGGTGTCGTTAAACACGCCGTATGTTCTTACGCCGTCCTCATGATTCTCAAGAACGGCATGACCGAGAACGTTTTCGGGGTCATTGTGCTGATGATTCCATACTATAGGCACGACCCGTCCGTCATCGTCTTTAAACGCGTCCTTCATGATGACTCGACCGTCGGAGCACCGGAGATTGTTTCTCGTAGCCCAGCCGGCAAAGTCGTATTTCTTCTTCATTTTGAAATTTATCCTCCTTCTTCTTCGAGCAGAGAAACAGGCTGCTCTTCGCTCGCTTTATTAATATTCTTATTCCTCAGCTCGTCTGCTTTCGGGTCGTTTGCCGGCTTCATACCGATAGCCTGTCTTATCTCGTTGCTCGACGCAATCTCGTTTCGAGTGAACTTGTCGGCGATTTCTGCAATCTGAGATACGGGAACAAGCTTGAACGGGTCACGGAAGCATTGGATAGACTGCCCCTGAGTTCTTGCCGTCTTTGTTAGGAACTTACGCTTGAACTCGGACACTATAGCAAGCACTATCACATCTACGATACGAGTATAGTAATTCAGCATCGTTTTCTCGTCCGCCGTTCCGTCCAGAATGCTCTGAGTCATACCTAACTGGCTGAAAAGCATACTCGTCAGGTATTCGATCTGAGACATCAGGTTGTTTTCAATCGGACGATTAAGCTGCGTGATATGCTCGGTGGCGTCGGTATAAGCTATTCCGTACTTCGTTCCCGTCAGCTGTTTCTCGATGTCCGAGCGGCGATTTTCAGCCTGCTCGCGGCGTTTCGGGGTTTTGATCGAGTACGGCAGCTGAATGATAAGGTCGAGCTTTCCGCTTGAATTCTGCTCGTCGAGAACGTCAAGCAGATTCATCTTGCGGATAAGCCGCTGCATAGTCGAGTTTTTCTCGTTCATCACAGCGTAGAACGGATTAGGAATAATGGCAGCAATTTTCTTTGGAATGATGAGGTCTTTCTTTCGTCCATCGCGATCGTCGTAGAGATTCACCTTTATATGCTGAGGATACCACTCGACAATTTTTGCGGTTCGCATAGACAGAATGTCGAACGTGCCGGGATTCTTAGGCTCAATATCTGTGTCTACCGGAACGACCGCGACAACGCCCTCGTCAAGCATCGACAAGACTATGTCCTGTACAAAATCATGCGCCGCCTGATCTATATTCGCTTCAAGCGTCAGACAGTTGTTCAGACCGCTGTCCATCTCTTCGAGAAAACGTTTATTATCGTCGAGACGGACGTGAAAAATATCGACCGCCGCGACATCAAGCGCGATACGATTGTAGATAGAATTGACTATCGACTTCTCGTTGCCACGTGACAGTCTCGGGCGGTCTGGACGGTAAGAATACGACGCGCCCAAGTCTTTTCTGTGCTCCGTCGGATCCTTATTAAGAAAAGCGTTCCAGGCGTGCTGCAGCCTGGAACCGATAGAAATGTTCATTTTGAAATTATCACCTGCTTGCTTTGGGCATAAAAAAGCACCGCAAGTCTTATGACCTGTGGTGTCAGTCAAATGCCTCCCTGTTTATCTTATAGGCTATGTACGCGTCCATAGTCGCCGCTACGGGGTCAATCTTCTGGTCCGAACGCTTTTTCAGCAGCTTTCTGTTTCCGTTGGTGTCCTCAATGGTGATACAGTTGCCCATCGCGAAGGTCATGATCTCTTCGTCATGCAGCAGCGCTTTTTCCTCGGCAAGCTTTTTAAGCTCACCAAGCGGCACGGATTCTGTTTTCGCTCCCTGAATGACCTTTTCGATACCGAAAGGTCCGTTCTCTGTTTCCCAGCGTTCGACGAAGCCCTTCGCGTTGTACGGGTCAAAGCCAAAGCTGCGGACGTCGTAATCACAGTTTGCAATATACTCGTCGAGATCGTCGTAGACGTCCATCATGTCGAGAACCGTTCCTTCAAGAACGATGAGACTGCCTTCAGCCATAAAACGATCGTAAGCAGACCTTGCCGCTCCGGGAAGCTTCATCAGCGTATACGAAGAAATATAGCTCCTCGTTTTTACACCAAACGTACCGTTCGGCAACGGAAACAGGAACGCGAATGAACAGAAGTCGTCTCCTCGCGAAAGGTCTGCGCCCATAGAACAGGACATCCCCCAGTAATCGCGTTTCTCCGACGGAAGAGTGTCTTCGTAGGTGAAGTAGTAGGTAAAACCCTCCATAGGGATCCCGAAGCGCTTTGCGAGAATATCGTTGCGCGCGGAAGGGTTATGCTCGGCTCGCTCAACATCGAGCTGATACGTTTCATACGAAACAGTCTTTCCGAGATTAGGATTTGCCTTGAGCCAAGTCTCCGGCTTTGCGACCTCATCGATCGAATCAAGCTTATACCACCAAATAGAAACGTGAGGGTTGATGTACTCGCCCTTGAGTATCTTCATCAGCTCCATTTTGATGGTATCGCCGCTGCCGTTTCTTACGGTGCCCTCGGAGCTTGTCGCGATTATCAGCCAATCATCCACCTTTGACGCGCCCTGTTCAAGAGCGCCCACAACGTCTTCGCGTATGTCGCATGAGAGCCACTCGTCGACGGTGGAATACTTATTCTGCAAGCCCTGAAGACTTTCTATTCTCATAGGGCGAACCTCAAGGAGGGAGTTTGTCAGGAAATTCTCTATGCCTTTTTTTGTTGAGGTAAGCTTGAGTCGATTCACCTTTGAACCTGTTGTGTTTTGCAGAGAGCCTTCGGTCATGAACTGGAACAGCGGTCCTCTTGACCGAGCGATCGCTGTTCTGAAGGGCGCAAGTATCTCCTCCGCCTGCTTCATTGTCGGCGCTGTCGTGACCTGATGAGTGGTCGATGTATCGACGGTCAGACCATACGCCTGATGGCATTCGCCGTAAACGGTTTTCGCGGCACCTCTTGCTACGATGAGATACTGCTTGTTGATAAGACGTTTCTTGATACGCTTATTGACGTATCTGCCGCCGTGTCCGTCTGGATTCGGAACATACTCGGACCGTTCCTCGAAGTAGTACCAGCCGTACACCTGCTCCCCCCAGAGCTTGAAGGAATCAAGCAGCTTCAGGTCTGAGCCGTCGGTACGCGTCAGCTCGTTTTCGCAGAACCGTATCCAGCCCTCGACAGGGTCGGGGTCGTAGTAAATGCCGCGATTTGCGATAAGAGCGTCGACGCGGTTCATTTCCATTTCGACCTCGCGGCACACGGGTATCTCGCCGCGCATCACCGCGGCTCGGAACTCTCCGTAATACTTCGGAGTCGCGGTGTTTGAGAGTGGCATTTTATGTGGGTTCTCCTTTTAGTCTAAGCCGTATTTTTTAGCGACTTGTTTCACGTTCTCGTTAGCATTATATGCGCCGTGTAGTGTTGTGACTGCAACCGCCCCAAGACCTGCGCCAAGAACAGTTGCTACCTTGGCTTTTCCACGAACCGGTAATTTACTTGCAGCAAACATAGATACGGGTGCCAGCATTACTGACGATATTACAGCGTTTCCAATCAGCTGATCCTTCATATAGTTTTCACGAAGAACCATAGCGTCGGAATACTTTTTTTCGATTCTTTTGATTTTCGAGCGCTCTCTGTTTTCGATCTCGTGATACTTAGCATCGTCGATAGCATAATCACCGTAATCGTCCGGATCAGCGTTCGGGTGGCTTTTTCTCCATTGCTGTTCGTGCTTATAGGTATCCGTTTCCTTGTATTCGCGATCTGCTTCAGCGCGGATTTTCTTTGACAGTTCGTCTCTATCATAACGTTTTCTTCCCGCGGAAGTCAACGTACCGTCCTTGTTCTGATAACGGCGCACTCCCCATTTCATGCCGAGGATTCCGTAGTGCTTTAGTTCTTTGCTTCGCAAATTATCATCTCCTTATTTAAAAAAAAGAGGAAGTCCTCACCTTGAAGACTTCCTCTCGTTTCTTTGATATGACCAATAAGCTTTTAATAAGCGTCTCGACTCGTCGAGCTCTTTATACTGCTCATCGGTTATGTCTATCGGTCGGTCGTTGCAGCATGACGCACGGAAATAGTCATAAGCTCTATCCTCATCTGCGGAATCTATAGGAAGCTGACCGCTTCCATAAGTTGAGATAGTTCCGTTTGACGCGTTTACAGAGACACATAACACAGAAAGGTCGTTGACAACAAATTGCTTTCCCTGTGATATTCTAAAATAAAAAGTGTCTTCAAACTCCCACGCAGTTTGTATTAGGTACCCCGGAAATTTTTTTCGGATTCTATCTAACGTCTCTTCAAATGTCATAACTATTTTCCTTCCTTAACCATGTATTTATAAGCAAAAGAATCGTCCTTTACCGTAGCCTTGGAAAAATCAAACACCTCTACCGGCCACCATTGACCGAGATAGCCGGTGGGAATCGCGCTTATACTTGTATAAACGTTCCCGACCTGCGGGTCGATCACGGACCATTCTCCCCGCTTATCTTTTTCATAGCACATAACGTGCCCGCCGCCGTTAAATCTGTTTACTACATAAAGTATACCAGTAGATTCAGAGGGAACCGAATCCATTATAGGCTTAACACCTTTTATTTTCCAAGGGGCGGACGCAAGCTTCGGGTCGGTATTTAGTTTTGTTCGTTTTATGCCATCAAATATAGCATCGTAAACGTCAACCGACCTTCCGTTTGCGTTGACCAAACCGCTCAACTCGTCAACTCCGTTGTATGGTTTTGCGGTTGTTTTTCTGTCAAACAAGGAATTAAGAATGTACGAAGTGGTACAATGGACGCAGTTCGTGCGACGACCCACGCCACCCTTTATCATGCCTTCGCCATTTATCGACTTGACCATCTTTTTGTCGATTGATCAAATGATCTGCCAACATTGGGTGTACTCGTCCCGCCCGCTATACCTCTCTTATGATTATACAGTATGAACTTGTTTTGTGTCAACGATTTTTGCCACCCGGCTTTCTTTTCTCTCGCGGAGTGATCGGACGCGCCGAGCGGATAAGGCGGACCGTTTTGAACGCCCCATTTTTGACCTTTGATACCGTGATGATACATTTCTCTGTTCATTTTGAAATTTCTCATAGTCCCAGAGCCTTTCTCCCAACAAGCACGAGCTTTGAAAATTTTTGTTCGCTCGTCTTTGTTCGGTAAATGTCCTTCGGAACTACCTGATCCATGTCAAAAACTATTACCGGTGATTTCGCTTTGAATCCGCCATAAATGGCGTCGTTCGTATCAAGTACCGCTCCGTAGCCCGCTTCTTTGCAGGCGTTGAAGAACTTCGTTCTCTGCTTATATGCATCATTTCCCTTACGAGCGTTGCCGTTACCATCGTATGGTATAACGTAGTTGAATAATCGGTAAACCTTCTGAAGCTCATCGGAAGTGGGAGTGTGGTTATCATCGCTCATCTTTTTCAGAACTGCCCGTGCTTCTCTATAGCCTCGGAATTTATACTTGTCTTTAACAAAGTAATCCTGCATTCGTGATTCATCGGTGACGAAATTGTAGAAATCTCTGTCCTTTTTGTACAGATGTCTGAATACCTCCGCACCCGAATCCTCACTTGCAACCTTGATGTCGGAACGAATCGAATTGTCAATGCGATACTTCATGTAATAGCCGGTACCAATGCTGTTGCCCTTTTCGTCATACAATGTCTGGGGAACCTTCTTGTTAAAAAGGGCGTTATACTGGTGTTTGTCAAGCTTGTCGTGAGTGGCATAGAACATATCGGTGTTCTTTGTACGGTCTTTATTGTAGGAAAGCGTGCTGAGCGTCGTTTTGTCTGCTCTGAGAACCTCGTCGAAGTGTTTCTTGTTGTAAATACTGTTGCGCTGCCGCCTTTTCTTGAAGATGGCTTTCCGCTCCGACTGGGTGTAATCTCCGCCTCCAAGAGGATATGGCGGACCGTTCCGCTTACCCCACTTCTGTCCGAGAATGCCGTGGTGATAAAACTCCGAACGCATTAAGTGCCACCGCCCCTTATTGTGTGGATAGCCACGGCTATACTCGCTACGGACGCGCCTATAACTATCACATCTCCGGCTGTTGCGAGAATATCGGCGGCGTATTCTCTGCCTTTTCCGACGCTCTCGGTAGACAAGTTCTTATACTGTTTTTCCATGTTCAAGCGGTTTATTGCTTTCTGAAGGTCTGCATCCGACATTTTTGACAAGTCGATCTTTGCCGCGGCTTTTTCCTTCGCATGGTTCTTCGATCTGCCGACAATGTTTGAGGCGCTGCGGGCGGCATTACTGGCAGCGTTTAGACCCAAATTAACGTTACGGTAATCTTTCGCGACCTGATTATGCACTCTGTCAGGATTAGGGGAATCTCCCAGCCGTCTTCTTCCGAGCGAGGTCAAGGATCCGTCTTCATTCTGGTAACGCCGAACGCCCCATTTCATTCCGAGTACGCCGTAGTGCCGCAGTTCTCGTTTGTTGTCCATTTTGAATTATTCCTCCTTTTTCTCCCCCGGGTCGACCTCAACGCTTATGCGAAACTCAAGCTCCGAGATCGTTCTGTCAATAGCTTCTCTGACGACCGAGCTTTGCGGCGGATCGAAAAGCAGTCTGACCTTCAGCGCAACAAACGACTTCACAAAACCGAGTCTCGGGTCGTCGCTCATAAAGTCGCTCCATGTCGCCGTTTCGTCTTCGATAGAAAACCCTTTTTCGTCGCCGACGCCAAGCTGCGTGAGAATTGCCAGCACGGTGTTTATGTGCATGATTATGTCGGGGTCAAAGTGTTTGTACTCTTCGGTTATGCCGAGGAGCTTTTTTGTTGATGTAAGTATGCTGTCCATTGTTCCTCCTCTCAATGCTTCCACGGGCAAGTATCGCCGGGTCTGCGCCGTACAGGCTCAGACACAAGCAGACTCTCATCTGAGTAATGTATAGCGTTGTGCGTGTCGTGCGTCGTGGAGATGAGATACTCCGGGTCAAGCAGAATGTCGGAGCAATGTATTATGTCATGCGCGAGTATCGGGCTCATGTGATGTATGATGATGCGCCCATATATCTCGCAGCCCTCGACGCCAAGGTCACAGCCGTTGTCTCGCAGTATCACAATATCGCGGACGCGTTTCCACTCGGCAGACTTGTAAAACTGCTGATTCAGATATCGGTCAAAGCCGAATGTATCCTTGCCTACGATGCCGTCGAGACGAAGGTATTCGTAACGCTCCTTAAAAGTCGTGAAATTCATCAGCTCTGTGTACGTTCTAATCATCAAACTCCTCGATCTCCCCGTCGTGACCGCTGTAGCTTTTCATCGCGGCGAGCGCCTGAGCATAAAGCTCTTCAACACGCTTCTGCGACTCGATCGCTTCTGTCTTCGCCTTGAGAAGCTTCTTCTGTTCCTCCATCATGTCCTTTTCGAGACGCTCCTTCGTTGTGCCGAGCTTCAGAAAATGCACGATCATCTGAGACGAGGCAGTACCGTCGAGCAGCTTCTCCTCTGCTCTATCCATCGCTAACGCAATGAGCTGATTCTCCCTCGCTTCGGGAGTAAGAGCAGGTCTTAGCCTGCGTTTTTTGCCGCTTTTATCGTTGTCCGCCACACATTAAGCCTCCTCTCTTCGGAATATGTATAGCTTTCTCTGTGGTTTGACTGACTTTCCATATAGTTTAATGGCTCCTGACCGAACTCATAAGGCTAAAAAATAAAGGTTGTACAGCGAAAGGAGATAATCAAAAGAGGCGAGCATGGCAAACCTTATGAGTTCGGTCAGGAGCCATTTCCGGAAATATCCCTCCGGAGAAATTTTTAAGACCGGCGCGATGACGGCAGGGGGTGCATTTTTGAAACACCCCCTCCCCTGTCCAAGAAACCGTACTGATGGTGTGTATTCTATAAGAAAATTACTTCAGAATTTGTTTTCATCTTCAAAGATTGCGACCGCTTCGTTTTACGCGATCTTTTCATCTTCACCGCGCGTGACTTTTTTGTAAAGACCCGTGAAGTCGTACTCAAGAATTTCGTCGATGGCGCGTTCGACTTCGCGAGAATTTTCTTCTTCGGAAAGCTGATCGGAAGTTCTTGCGATCCTTGCCAGATACGCACAGGAATTGTAGCCTTTTTCGGAATCAAAAAGAAACCATTCATCGAAGTTGTCAAAAGGATCGTAAGGATTATCGATCGTTGTAATGGCACAGTACCGCATTTACTCACTTCCTTTCAAATACTTAATTACGGTTGACGAAGAAACGCCGAGACGATCGGCGATCTGCTCTGTCGTATAACCGGAGCTGCTCATAGAATTGATAAGATTGATCTTAGCGCTGCTGAGACCTGTTTTTTGTCTCGGAGTTGCACGCTCCTTAAGCTCGTCGAGGTCTACGTTGTTCAGAATTTCGCGCAGCTTGTTCTCGCTGATAGCGCCCGATTGTATAGCTTCCCATTCACGGTCCGTGATCGTAATGGGCGTACGTTTCGCTCCTACAGCGAGACGTGACTCGGTGAGCGCCATCTGACTCTTCTTCTTAATTTCCTTCTTCGTCATATCGGGATTTTCCTGTTTCATGGCGTTTACTACAGTATTTGCCATAAGCTGAGCCTTTCTTTCGCGAGGGGCGTTCTTTAAAGAAACATTCAGCTTCGCCATAAGACTGTCCACCTCGGCGCGATACGTCTCCTTAGCCGCTGCGGACGGTTGAATACGACCCGTATAGACCATTTCCTTACGCGCCTGATTCGCAAGAGATTTCATCTTGTTCGCGTAATCGGCATACAATCTTTCCTGAGGAGTGTTGCCTTCAGATATCAATGTGCGCGCGTCTCGTGTTTCGCTCATGGCGTCGCTCTTTTGTGTGCGGCGCTTTACCTTTCCGTTTTTATCGGTGTAGGTAAGCTCCTTCGCATTCTTAAATATCAATGCGCCTTCGGGCAGCGTGTCGTCGTACCATTCCTTGCCCTTCTGGTTGATACGCGGCTGACCCTGACGCTTGTCAACGGTCTTTTCGCTTTTGGCTCGGGATATCAATGTCGCCGCGCCCGTGAGAAGCTTGCCGTTTTCATCGTAATGACCCTGATATTTCTTCTTGAGCTTTAAAATATCATTGTCCTTTTCGCTTTGCTTGTAGTTGAGCTTGTGCTTTGCCGCGTCTATAACGACCATTGAATGACGAACCGCTTTCGCAAGCTCGTCTTCTTTAGCGCCCCTGAGGGTCATGTCGGTAATGAGATTGGATATCTTTCCCATCTCGTTTTGCGTGTTGTCCTTGCCCGTTTTCGGGTCCTTCATATATTTCATACCCGGCATTTCGGGATATCTTTCCTTCGGGTCAAAGCCCTTAAGACCTTCAAGCGGAGGGCGCGAGGATATCTTTACGTTTTTGCCGGTAGGTATGACCATAACGGTGTCGCCGTCAAAATCCGCTCCCGAAAGACGTTCCGCGACCTTACTGTTGATACCGACCGCGTCTATCGGATTCGTGCCGAGTATCCTGCGTGCGTCTTTCACCTTATTGTTTACGGTGAGTATCGGTATCTCGAACGTGCCGCCGTGAGGAAAGCGGATAAGCGCGACCTTTTCGCCGTCCTGATAATTCGGAGCATAAACCTCAGTTTCCTTCATCGAGGGTATTGGTAATATCACCTGATATCGCTGTCTCGGCAAAGCCGCAGCATGAAGATGAACTGCCGCAGAATCACAGTCATTAGCGAAGGATTCGAGCATGACCTTCTTAAGCGTCGGATTCGTAAGCGAGCATATTTCGTCATACTCCGCCTGTTTATCGGCAGAAGCGAGGTTAAGCTGCTTCTGAATAAGCTTCAAACTCTGTTTTGAGAGAAACTGCGAGGGAAGCTTGTTCGTCCAATCGTCCCAGTCGCCTTCTTCGGCACGCTTGTTTATGAGTGACAGCGACTGCTTTTTGCCTGTCAAATTATCAATAAACCTGCCGTCAGGGTCATCATAATAGCTCTGTCCGCCATGCTCCTTGATAAGCGAGCCGAACGGGTTTGCGGGGTCGTCGTGAATGGGTTTCAGCACCTTTTCCAAAGGCGTGCCCTTTTTCTTGTTCGTGTTAAATATAACATCTACGCCGTCAGGCATATCGTCGTTGTAAACAGCCATGCCCTTAATATAATGAGTGCCGTCAACGAGTATTCTGACCTGCGCGTAATGAGAGTCTCCGAGCGACAGGTCCTTTACACCGCGGCGTATCTCGACAGTTCCGTCACGTTCGAGACCGCCTTCCTCGGCATAACGCACCATCATGCGCTTTGAATCCATGCTTTCGGGATACTCAAACGCCTTGTGAAAGGTCACGCCGCCGTCGGGCGAAATATAATCTTCAATAGTGTTGATCTTATCAAACTGATAGATCTCTTTATGCTTCGTTCCCTTCGGGCAAAGCACCTTTATATTCGTCTGCTTGCCGGGATTCGTCACCTGCGGAACGCCTCCGCCGTAAACGGGATAACCCTCATTCTGCAATATTTCAAGAGCAGCGTTCAGCTTTGTACGGGAAATGCCGCCGAGAGACTTTTCGCGTTCAACGCCCGTTCCGACGTCTATCATACCTTTTTCTTCGACCTGCTGCCTGAGAAAATCAGCCGTTTTCTGTGCCTGCGACATTTTCACAGCCGAGCTTTCCTTAAGCAGCGCTCTCACGGACGATTCGCCCTTCAGCCCGAGCTGTGCCGCGATCTGGCTGTTGGTATAACCCTGATCCTGCAAAGATATCACAGCCGCTACTTTACGAGCGCGTTCTTCGTTTTTTGCATTTGAATATCTCGCGCGAAGCTCCGTGCTCGATATCCCCATCATCTTTCCGATCTCCGCGTCGGTCAGACCCTCTTTCTTGAGAGCTTTGACGCGGCTGTAAAAATCGCCGCTGTGCTGGTTCGGGTTATCTCCGCTGCCTAAAGGATATCTTCCCGAACCGCGTCCCGGTGCACCGTCAAGAACGCTGACGCCCTCGTGCAGCAAATAACCATCGTATTCTTCTGCCTCATTCATATCAGATTCTCCTCCGCTTTAAGTTTGTTTATGACCCTGTCAAACGTTACGATCTTTTCCATGACGGCGTCGATCTCGTCGGAGGTCGGTTCCGCCGTAACGACCTCGTTCGACTGGTACAAACGAAGCTCCGTCCGAATAGCGGACGGCTTTATCTTATACTCCAAACAAAAAAGAGCAGCGTAAATATAAAGCTGCTCCATGTGCGCCTGAGTAACTCCCGTTTTCAGATCGTGTATTCTCAGCAATCCGTCTCGAAAGGAGATCGCGTCCGCCGTGCCGAAACAGTTATCCGAAAAATATAAGACCTGCTCCGGGGTCATCTTGAACCCGATAGCGTCGTTCACATACCTATTCAGAGTTTTCTTTGATTTCGGAAGCTTTTGCCCGAGGGCGATACACCGCGCCGCAAAATCGTGAAGGATAGTGCCCTTCTGCGTTGCCATAAAATTTGAGTAGGCGGCGGCGAGCTTGTTTTCATCATAATTTAGCCAATGATACTTGCTTGCGCAGAGAAACGCGTGCTTTCCCTCAAGCTGAGAATGCTTGTTGAAGTTCATGCAGCACCTCCTCTCTGTTTTCGGGAAATATAAATCTCGAAAACGACATTTCATCAAGAAGAGCGACGTAGTATTCCTGATTCGGCTGTCTCGGAGAATATAAATCCCGTTTACATTCAAGCGCCGCCCATTTGTCGCGGTAGAGAACTATCAGGTCGGGAATACCCTGAATATAACCCGAGTCGAGCTTCATCACAATGCAGCCCTTAAACCGCTGTTTCAGCTCGTCTATCAGCGACTTCTGAAAGTCTTTTTCCAAGCTCAATAATATCAATCTCCTTTTCGCAAAAGAAAAGAGAAGGAATATACGCATAGTTCGCGTATATTCCTTCTCTCTCATAAAAGGCTGTGTAATCGGTGCGCGGAAAAAAGAAAAGCCTGTGTTTTATCGACACAGGCTCAAAAATATAAATCAGAACGGATCCCAGTAGGCATCGTCGGGGTCGTAATCGTCGGAAATATTGATCTTAGATAGATACGCTCTGTTTTCGCTGTCAAGACGATGATACGGAGTGGTCTCTCTTACCGAGCGACCACAGCCGCGGCATACCCACTTGCCATCGAGCGCGTTTTTCTTGCCCTTCAGAAAATCCATATATTGATTGCATTGAATGCAAAATATAAATAAATTGTCGTCGTTGTGAAAGTCATTGTTCAGGCGTCGGATCGTATCTTCAAAAAGCAGCACCGACCGCCCGAGCCGTCCGTTCTTATAAGGGAACATGAATCCCTCGTTGTTCTGCTTATCCATATACCTTGCCTCCAAAATATAAATGCTCAGGCTTCCTTTATGTACACGTCTCCATTGGAGCTGAGATAATATGTCGATTTTCGACTCGAAGAATATAATCCCTCGCGCAGAGTTCGCCTGAGCGGCGATTCGTTACCGTTTTGCAACGGTTCGAGCACATCGTTTATCTTCTCAATCAGTTCTTCTTTGTTGATTTTTTTCGTCGGAAGACTCTTGAAGTTCTCGACCCTCTCATGCAGCTTTGAGAATGCTGCGAGCCTGAATTTGTCGCACTTGTCGATATACAGCGAAAGCTCTCGGTCGATGTAGTCAAGATACTCCTTGTCGAAATTCTGCGCGTAATAAACCTCCAGAACAGCGCTCATCACGGACAGCTGCATAGCGAGGTCGAGACTCTTGTTAATCTGACACGCCTTTTCCACGACGGTCTCTATGCCCGAGTTCTCCTGCATCGTGCTCGCAATATCGGAAATATAAAACTCTGTGTCCTTCATTGCGACCTTCTTGCCCTCCTGAAGGCTCGCAATTGTAGCTGCCTTCTGGTCGGAGTGAGCCATTATTGCAGCATAGTTCTCATAAGCGTACTTTGCAAAGCTTATCTCACTCATCAATTCGGCTTTTTTGTCGCCGTACAAAAAGGCTAAAATATCGTCCATGCCTTTTTTAATACCGGTAAGTTCGCTGTTGATCTTTGCGAGATAATATTGATTGGTAACGACGGACATCGCCGCAAAAGTGCCCATAACCGCCGCCTGCGTCGCCATGGCTGTTGGGTTGACCGCCGCAGCTTTTGAAATATCAAACGGCGACATGGGGGCGTATCGAACGAAGCCGTCACTCGACCGTACCACATTAGTCCAATTGCCTGTCGCATTAACGCGCATAAGCGTTTCTGTTACACCGTTGGGCATCGCGACGGCGAACAATTTCGGAGCATTCGCAGCAGCCACGGCAGCAGAGTTCGCAACCGTGGTCATCTGATTGACCGCCATTACAGAAGGAAGCGAACCCACGAGCGTGCTCATCTGCATTTTCTGACCGTTGGTAATGGCGAGCTTTCTGAATTTCGGATTGTCATCAATATTTGGAATATTGTCGCATATTGAAATGTCAAAGCCGCCGATCTTTTTCAGTTCGTTAAAAGCTTGTACCGCGAGTTCTTTATCGTTACTCGGTTCGTTCATTTATGCTGCCTCCATGCTGTAGAATGTAATTAATTTGTATCAGTATATCACAAAGTACAGTTAAAGTAAATAGAATAATTGTGAACATTGCAAATATTAATTTGGTGGTCATTGAACAAAAGTTCGTCACAAATAGCCGTTGACCACTTGACCACTTTTTTTCTCTGCTTATATAATATTATTAATTTTTTTTCATCACATAAATAAGAAAAAAAGTGGTCAAGTGGTCAGAGAGCCGAAAAACCGCATGGTTAAGCCATTTTTCACTGACCACTTTTGTTTTGAAAAGTGGTCACAAGACCGGAAAAAGTGGTCAGAATATTAACTGCTTATGAACGATTTATTACACCGCTGTATTAATTACGATATATGCCCGAAAAAAGTGGTCAATGACCGTTTTTCAAATATAAAAGTGGTCAGGCAAAGCACTCAAGTTTGAGAGTTATCGGGGGCATCCGGCAACTCACTTTTATGCTCTTTAAGTATAAGGGCTAAAGAATCTATTGCCTTGCACATTATACAAGCACACGCGGCGATCTCATTCAGTTCCTCGGTTACGTTACGCAAGTGCCGATTTGTTTCCGCAAGCTGTTTCTCTGTTTCGCTTTTCAAAATATCACCTCCAGACCCTGCCCGTGCGCTTATCGACGAGCACTACTCTTTCTCCGAACTCGAACCCCGCAACAGCACAAATATCACGCAGAAGGTGAAGCAGCGTGTGAAAACGCTCGCACTCCTCTTCGTTCTCCTTGTTTATCAGGCTGTATGCCGTCGGGTCGGAATATCCGTATGAATTGTTCTTGTAATTGCTTGTGTTTCCTATCATTTGATGTCAGTCCTTTCGTTTTTCCAAATATCAAGATCGACTCCGTATTCTTTGAGCTTCTTCGTGCAAAGCCATATCTCCTCATGCGGAAGCTCATACCGCTCGTAAAGCGCCTGCATCTCCTCTGTGAAAATATCATAAAAGCGGTGCAAACGCTCCGCACCGAAACCGAAACGCTCATGCAAAATATAAAGCACGAGGGAGTCGATCTCGTCCTCGTGCTCTTTGTCAAATTCTTTCCATTGGCGCGCGATCTCTATGTCGAGAGCCTTTCGCTCGTCGCGCGTGAGGTCTGCGCCAAATATCATTTTGCCGGATTTCTTGGGTTTCATCACTTGACCCTTTCCCACTGTCAAGACTGTTCCGACTCAGACGACTCCGAGCGATCGACGAATAACTTTTTCTTTGCAAGTTCGTATTCGCTATCAACATCGTTTCTAATTTGGTTGAAAAAATCGGCGCGTCTCGTCTTATCGAATCTTTTGCAAGTCTCACGAAGTGTATTAATTAGCTCGGCTCTTTCTTCTTCGCTGGGAACCTCTCTTTTATCAATACACACCGTAAAAGTCTCATATCTATCTTGATCCGGAATATCCAGCTCGCAAAGGAACGCCGCGTTTGTGACGATGTGCCACAGGTGCGGCAGTCCGCTGTCCTCATCGACCCCATGAGGGTCTTTGAGCCACTTGCAAATATGACGCATGAGCGCGTCACGGTAACGCTGCGGGTCTACCTGCTTGTAGCTTTTCTCGCCGTACTTCTCTGCTCCGTGAGTCATAACGGTTCCGATAGCTTCTATAGCTTCGGCGGGCACGAGTGACAGGCGCGGTTTGCCGCCGTCGTGCTTAAGTCCGTCTGTGATAATATCACTCATTCTTGTATCTCCTCCATAATTGCTATAATGATTGCCGCAACAATACAGAATATTGCCGATACCCCACACGCTACGGCGTCATCGGTTCTGCCAATATAAACGCCGTGAGCAAATAGGAGTAAATCAGCTACTCCTACGATCAAGCACATTATAGAACTGCTATGCATTTTTCTCACCTCCATCTAAAGCCTGTCCACATATTCCGCAGAAGTTTAATAGTTCTCCCCAGTCATTGTGAGCATCGTCGACAGCACCACAGCACGGACACATAAAACCGTCTATCGGTTTCTTTGGGATTGCCTTGCCAATCGCTTGCATTGCGTTAATATCTTTTGGCACTCCTATACGTTCGTACACATGCAAGCGGTGCATTGTCTCTTCATAAGTGCGTAATGCGTCGATAATAATGCGGCATTCTTCGCCATTAAAGGGTAATACCTCCGTGCCGATAATTGCCTTCATTAGTGTTTGGCATTCTCCATCGCTGTACCGATGATTTATAACATCATCGAAATTTACGAACATAGAATATTACCTCTTACTTTATCGCCGCCCCAACAAATGCTACGATCAACTTCGTGGCTTGCTTCTCTGTGAAACCGGCAGAAACATAAGCGTCATATATCTTTTTAGTCGTCTTGGCTGCTTCCTCGAACTCTGAATTCATATCAGTAGTATCGTCATCGTTAAGCGTTTTAGCAATAGCTCTGATAACATCTTCGGTGAAAAAGCCGGACAGCCCTGATTCATTTTGCTTCATTAAATATCACTCCTTCGTGTTGCTGTTGTCGCAAAATACGACAACAGCCATGTCTTTTATGTAGCACAAAAGTCTCAAATAGACGGTCAATAGTTCGCTGATAAACTCCACGGAATATCACTCCTTCATTCCTTCTGCTCTCTCCAGCAGATTTTTCATAGCCGAGCGGCATTCAAGCCGCATACTAATCATTTCCATAAGCTTATCCTCGGCGCGCTGCCGCTCCCTTCCGCCCTTCATAGTGGCGCGCATACTTTCTCTATGGCGGTCGATTTTCTGCGTCAGAATATCAGCCTGACGGCGGTAATCCTCTGCCCAGTCTAAGTAGTCTTGCTTTGTCATCGAAAATATCCACCCCCGTGGCGTCATTTAAAAATGCGCCGAAAAGTGCCACTTGTTCGAGTGCGGAACGTTTCTGCCTGGATATCGGATAGCTGTTCTGTTTCCGGCACTTATGCGGATATTCGCAGGCCGGTTCATACATTTCTCCGCATTCCTTGCAGATCATTGTTGTAAACTCATGACCGGGCGGATAGCAGGGGTTCTTACGTGTTGCCATTATTTTATCCTCCTTTCCCTTCTCCACAAATACTCGGCTACGTCACATTCTTTCCAGTCTCCGTCTTTTTCGACGAAGTAACGATTAACGTATAATCTTTTTCCGTCAGGCTTAGTGACATAGAATATACCTATCGTGTCAAAATCGCCGCAGTTCTTATCGAACAGGAAATCCTCACAATGGATTTTCCAAGGCTGATTGTCGGGCATATACGGCATGGTTATTGGAAACATCTCATCAATTATCTGCTTGATAAAGCCGAATTGGTAACGGTTGTCGGGGTCGTTTAAATCAACGCAGATATAACGGTCAATATCGGAATATGTGACAGAACCGTCTTGATTAGCGTACTTGAATAGCGACGGCATACGAGAGCATTGATAAACCAATCGGTCGTCTGCACTCTGATACGTATAAGCACCGCCCCAAATATCATCCTCGTCTTTGATAGGCGTAAGCGGCTTTCCATCGAGCAATCGGTTGAGAATACTCTTTGTTATACCGAGACTAAAACCGCTGTGTTCATCTTCCATAAGACTATTAAATGCCTTAAGCGCACTTTCGTAGCACGCACAACCATAGTCCCATTCTCCCTCTTTCCTTTCAGGGGCTTCTTTTTTACAAGCAAGCTCGACTTCTCGTTTTGCCCAAGATGTCATTGACATAAAAATATCACCTCCCATCGAGTCTTGCCAGTGAAGGGCTATATAGCCCGCTCATGGTTCTTATGCATGAAAATGTGTCATTCTCGTATAACGAGAACGCCAGTACATCGTCTCCGGAAACAAACTCTACTTCGTTATCCTTCACCCTTACACAGTCTACCGCATACTTTTCAAATAAAGTGTCCAAACTGTTTAAAAATTCCTGTTGCTTATAATTCATGAACATCCCTCCACTCTAAATATATCCCTTGGATTCCAGTATACCGTTTTGCCGCAAGTCGGGCATTCGACGGAAAACAGCTCTTCGTTTTTCACGGTGAAGTTTCGTTTATACTCGCTTTCTAAAGCCACAAACTCGCACTTACATCTTTCGCAGCAAAACCGCTTAGGGTTTTTGTTCCAGTCTTTATTGCCTTCTTTTAATATCGTCATTCTTCCTCCCCCGCAAACACAAAAGTAAACGCCTTACCGCTCCGACCGTTCTTGTCGGCGTAGGTAACGCTCGTGAGATGATTGGAAATATAATCTATCTGCTCCTGCGTCAGCCCTTTTGTGTTGCCCTCATCGTCGCAGCTCACAAACACGAGATTTCCGACGAGTACCGCCTCAATCTTGTGAGCGTCGTTTTTGCTCATAACAAACACACTCGGCTTCGGGTTGGCTTTAAGCAGACCTTCGTCGTCCGCGTAAATATCAATGCCCATGTTGGTCAACTCATCAAAGTGCGGCGCAAGCGTGATAAGTCCGCCGACTTCCCTCTGCAGAGATTTGAGGTCGCCCTCGATGTCTTTGATAACGGTGTAACCGTTTTCGATCTTGAATATCTTCATAGTTATGCTCCTTTCTTAGCGAATGCCGTTTCGTTGAATTTCTTCTTGCCCGCGAGAGCCTTGGCGATCGCAAGGTCTATCCCCGAGCGTGACTTCAGGTGGTAGTAATACAAATCGGTGTAGGGCGTGTTGAGCCTGTCTATCCTACCGCAGCTTTGCGCCATGATCTTGTACGAGTAGTTCTGCGAGTAGAATATAATTGTATCGGTCGTCACGCAGTTCCAGCCCTCTGCGCCTGCGTTGTACTGAACGAGATAGACCCATTTGTCGCCCTTTGGTATCGGCTGGTGCTTATGCCCGTTCCATTGTGAAAACGAGATGCCATTAACTTCACAGAGATTTTCGAGCAGTTCAAGCTCGTAATCGAAATTGTAAAATATAATTGCCCTTGGGTGCTTTTCGATAAGCTCTATTACTGCCGCCTGACGCGCCTCATCGGAGTTTACGACCTTTCTCAGTGCATAGCAGAACTCGCTTGCGTTTTGTATCGGCTTATCGTTCCAAATATCCCAGCGTCGTCGCGTGATGTCTCGGTAATTCTCTTTGCTGTACGTCACGAACACGTCCTCATGGTGCGAGGTCGTGTGACGCTTGAAATCCATGTTGACAAGAACGGAATTTCTCAGACGAATGAGTCTGCCCGTGTTCAAATATCTGTCTACCTGAGCATACTTTGTAAACCTTTTATACACGACGTGTTCCCGGATAAATTCGGTGCGGTTTTTGTAAAAGCCGTTCGCAACGAAAACGGGAATATAATCGAGCCATGTATCCCCGGGAGTCGCCGACAGCAGTATCCAGTCGTTCGCCTTTGCGATTTTGAGAAATGCCTTCACCCATGTTCCCGAGCCGACAACTCGCTGTTCGTCAAATATAAAGAACGCGTTTTTCACGTCGGCGTACTTCTTAATGTTGTTCCATGAATCGACGATAACCTTGTTTGAGTATAAACTTACATCGTGATTTGTGGAGAGCAGGAAGGGTGCAAGCTCCCCTTCCCACTCCTTTGTATCTCGCTTTCTCGCGGTGGTGACGATGTACAGGTCTTTCAAAGTGAGGTCGTCCATCACCTCATAATTCTCCGTATTCAGCACACCATCGTGGCAAACATAATAGTAAGCAAGCGCCGTGCGTGATTTGCCCGAACCAACGCCGCCGCAGAGAATGCAGCCGTTTTTCATGCGCTTTACCGCGTCGAGCTGATAATCATACAAGCTTATCCCTGCCATGTCCGTTCTCCTCTTAAAACGGAATATCTTCATCATCGAATTCATACTTATCCGCGAATTCGTCTTCGTCTATAGTCACGTACATTGTCTTGATGTACGCGCTGACTCCCGTCTTGCCGTTGACCTCCCAGTTGTACGGGCGGATAATGAGATCGGCAGTACGAATATCAGCATGATCGAGCTGTCCTACCGTGTCCTCATGCAGCAGCGTTTTTCCTCGTCTCGTCACGAGATATATCTTCGGGGGAATGCCCTTGTAGCTTACCTTCACGGGAAGGTAGTACAATGTGTCGTCGCCTTCGTCGCGCGGCGGAAGCGTCCTGACGTTCCAGCCGTCGGCGGAGATTCGCCGCGCCTGCTCTTCATCGAGGACAGCGCAGAAGCTGCGGTCGCCCTCTCGGTTGTACTTGCCCGCCGCGCCGCTGAAATTGCGGAATATAACACGGCAGTTTTCGAGTATGAGATTGTCTGATACCTTATTCATTGTAATTTTCCTTTCCATGCTTAAAATTTAATCTTATCGCATCGTGGCGGTAAACGCCTCCGCGTCACCGTACTTTGCTATCGTGTCGACTGCGCCGTTTACGAGTGAAATATAATACGACTCGTCGATATCGTCTTCCTTGCCGAGGACTTTCACAGTTTCCGATTCAAGCCATCTGTAGTCCTTCGAGCCGCTGACGGCATAATATTTGCCGTCCTTTTCACGGTAGAGTACACCGCCGCCTTTCCCCTGTTTTATCGGGCAGAAGCTGCCGACACGTCCGACGAAAATATAATTGTGCCCCTTCGCGATCTGTCTGTCAAAGTCCGCAAGTCTCTCGGGGTCGGGCACTTCGCGGCGTTCCCTGCAGCTTTTGATGTATTTCTCCAGCGCCTTTTCGGCAGCGCTCACGTCGGGCATACCTTCGTTCATGTCGAGATATAATGCGGAGCTTGTCACCGACTTCGTCTCGCACTTGTCCTTGAACTCTATCAGCTCATGCGAGAAGAGCGTCTTGAACACATACGGCACTTGGAACTGTGTTCCTGTCGCGCTCCAGCCGCCGCCGTGCTTATGATTATCCTTCGGCGAATATCCGTACAATTTCTCACAAAACTCTGCTGTCGAATACCGCGCAATATACACCGCGTTGTTGACCAAACACATCTTCTCGTATGTAGCCTCGTGCTCGAAATTATAACCGTACAGCCTGCCGTATTCGGTGACAAAATCGATTATCTCGGGCGTTGCGTTCGGTATCTTTATCGAGTCGGTCTTGATGTGCGCGACCGTAAATCCGCGCTTCTGCACTTCGTGTTTGAGATTTATCATGAAGAGTGCGCCGCGCTTTGCTACGATGTTGTCTTTGTTGCGAATATCACGGAACGGGTTATCGAACTTTGCGCTCGTCAAGCCGTATACGGAGTTTATAGCGATTTTCAGCGCTTGTGCAAGGTCTGCCGCAGCATTCTCGTCGTCGAGATACTTTGCAAGCTTGCCGCCGAGCATCGTTTTCGCCTTGCCGAACTCCTTGTGCTTTATTGCGATACGTGCGTCGAGAATATCTTTGAAACGCTTCGTGTACTCATCGCCGAAGAGATTCTCCGCGACTATGCTCGACGGGTGCATGGACGCTATATCGAGCAGTGCAATATTTTCATATATACCCGGCTCGGCGTAAACGTAGCCGCCCTCGCCTACCTCTTCTCCGCGGTAGGTCGATTTTCCGTTTTCAAATGTATAGCCGGGGAAAAGCGGTCTGCCCTCGTCATCAAATACGGTGTAATTACAAGCTTCATCGGCATCATCGCGAGTTGCCAGCGGCGACTCGCCGCCCATGAATCTATAATTAAAGCTTGACTGCGGGCTGCGGTTATTCCCGAATATAATTTTTGTGGTGAGAGTATTCGTGGTGTCGTTGACGCTCATGCCCGCGACATCAGCGAGAATCTGCCGCGCTGTGAAGTCGGCTTTGCGAGCGTTAAACACGGCTTCGGTCGCGAGCACGTCGTTGTCGCAGTATTCCGCCACCTTCTCCCACAGCTCCTCGTCAACGGGCTTATCCCACGGCAGACCAAGCTCCTGATGGTGAATGCCGAGCTCTATCTCGAATTTCTTCAAGCTCTGCTTTTTGCTCGAAAAATCATAGACGTCGGTGTAAGAAAGATTGTACGCTTCGCGGAAAAAGCAGTTCTTATCGCCGGAAACGATCTTCTGAGAAAGCTTGTAGAGCTGCTCGTTCGAGTAGCCCATGAGACGGGCGTAGAGAATATGATTGTCGTACCTGCGGCAGTTGAACCCAACGAGCTTATAGCCGAGAAGGGTTTCGATCTCTTCGGGCGTTGGATTTATCATTCTGACGATGCTCTTTCCCTCGCCCTGCGGCTTCATACACACGACAAACAGATTCGGGAAAACCTCAACGTCGTAGAACATTATCGGTACATTTGAAAGCGAAGAACCCGAACACGCCGAGCCGCGCGGCGATGCAGCTGCGCCCTGCTCCGAAGCTGCATCGCGAAAATGAATATCGTTCATCAGCTTCACGCAGTAATCCGACTGATGTGTGCTGTTTGCGGCAAACGCCAGTATCGCGCCTCGCATATCGGAAATATCATAGCTGATACCGCTTTTGTATGCGTCGTCGAGTATTTTCTTGATGAAATCCATGCTCGGCTTTGTACCGGGGTGTATTTCCTTGTTAAGGTTGCGTCTGATGAGAGTTCGCAGCCCCTTTTCGCTCTTGATCTGTTTTACATCTACCATTTTTTCATCTCCTTTCACAGGCAGCCCCGAGTTTATTGACGCTATCGGAATATCATTGCATTTTGAAAGTCTTCTCCGAAGCGAGCTTTTCCCCGTGAATACCTTAATTTCAACGTGTTCATCATATATGCGGCTCAGCTTCGTCACGTCACCGCCGTAAATATAATGCAGATGTATGCCCTTTCCGCTTTTGCTCAGCTCGGCGTAGGTCGGCGGGAATTTCAGTGCTGCCTCGATGTTTTTATCGAGGGCTTTGCTGCCCGATTTGTCGGTAATATCAAAATCTATCACGATATGATTCTCGGGCGGCTTCACATAGTGCAGCCTCCTCGTGTCAATATCGGAGAGCTTACTTACAGCGTTATCCCATTTGATGAGCGGAGTACCGTTTTCGTTCGCATATTGCGCGGGGCAGTCGGCAAGAATATCATCAAGCAACGATTCATCATAATCGAACTCTAACCACCTTGTTTTTTCGCACGCACACGGAAGCTTATTACCTGACACAGCAGGCGCGGTGGACGCGCCGGAAAAATTGCTCTCCGCATCAAAGCCGCAATGCGAGTTGCTCGCAGGCGCTTGCCTGTCGCCGCCGAACTTGAACCCCGAATAATAATTCCTCACTCTTGCGCCGTCCTCTGTAAAATATCTTTCCTTGAATTCTCCGAAGTAGTTTTTCAGCTCCTCCTTGAACGGGCGCAGAGACAGTGGATATATTACCTTCGCGTCTTCGCAGTACGTTTTGTACATCTCCCACGCGGCTTTAAGCGTAGTCGAGTCCTTCTCCTTGAATGTATAGTATGAATCCTCGACAAAATTGTAAAAGTCGTTCGACGCACCGAGCATAGCCGTCGGAATATAATCGTCGTACAAATTCTTATTACCCAGATAGACCTCTTTGCAGTGATATGCAATCGCTCCCAGCTCGAAATTGATCTGCTCGACAACTGCTTTGTACTCGTCCGGGGCAAGCTTGTTTCCCGACGGGGTAACGTCTATGAGTCTTCGGATAAGACCCGATTTCGCGTCGGTGATCTTCACGGGCTTGTTTGTGCCCATGATGAGGAAGCACTTGAAGCGGTTCGAGTACGCCGACTTGAATTTTTCGTTCACAGTCATCAGCTCGTGAGAGACAAGTGAATTAAGACGGGTGTTGTCTTCTATGCGTGAGAGGTCGCCGTCGTGCTGTATAGCGATGAGCGGGTTGCTCTTGAAAGCTTCGAGTGCGAAGGAATTGCTTGAAGAACCGAGACTTTTCGCGTCGAAAACGGCGAAATATCCCGGAAACAGCTTTTCGATCATGTTTATCACCGTCGATTTACCAGTTCCGACCGCGCCGTAAAGCACCATGAATTTTTGTATCTTCTTCGAGTCGCCCGTGACGATAGCGCCAATTGCCCATTCGATCTTGCGGCGCTCCTCTTCCGAATACAGCGTAGACATCAGCCTGTTATAAGCCGAAAGGTCACCCTGCATCAGTGGATAATCAAGCGTTCTGCTCGCGTAGTCCGTTTTTTCGACGGGCATATTTGAAAATATAAGCTTCTCGTCGAGCATAACAAAGCTGTCGCGCATCTGACGCTGACAATACTTATGCCATGAGTCGATCATACCCGACTCTGCGTCCCACATATGCAGCACCTTCACACTGCCGTCAAAGCTTTGCTTGTATTTCTCCGCGAACGCGTCAAGCTCGCGGTCAATTAGTGAAAGCGCGTCCTGTTCATCGGTGCTCCACAACCCGCGCTCCTCGACCCACACGGCGTAGAAATCGCCGCCGCGTATCATGAGGTCTGAGCTTTTCTTTATGATAAATTTGGGATATATCTCGATTGTGCCGCGTTTTGTCGAGCGCGTTGCCGTTATAAAAAAATCCAACATTTGTTACTCCTTTTCGTCATGTCTTTATAGGCTCATGATAACCCCTCTATAAGTACCCTTAAACGGGGCAAAATTTGCATACAAATATACAAACGTTTCTTAAAATTTACAAACAATTTACAATCACGAACCTAAAGGAGACAAATATCAGTTTTCGGCGGTCTCGTCAAGATGCCACATCATTTGGTACCAGATCTCGACGCTGCGCATATCACGCGGCGGGGCAGAAATGGTAAAAAGACCGCCTTGCCCGTCTCGACCATACTCTCTGTTCAGAAAACGCTGAACGATGATGTCGGCCTGTTTTTTACTGAACCTTGAATCGCTCATGGAATATAATCCGAGACTTTTCATCATTTCCCAGAACCATAGCCCCGTTCTATTGCCGATGTCCGGGTCGTCCATGATGTTCTCTTCACAGCGAAGACTGAGCGCTACCATCATTTCAAGCACGGAACATGGTCTGTTGTCGAGCACAGACGCTATCTCATGGTCTGAAATATCATTCTCATAACCGAAACGATACCTCAGATCAATACCGTCGCTCTCGCGGTTTTCGTCCATGGCGATAGTATAACAAAAATCGACTTGATGCAGATACGTCAGCACCTTTTTGAAGGACGAACGTCTAAACCGCTTACCGGCGCATACAAGATCGTACATCCAGCCGAAATATCTCTGATTGATCTCGTCGTCTCTTGTCATTGATCCTCCTCCGGAAGACGCGGCTTATACTTCGTTGCCTCGGCATAAGTCCTCAGGTCGAGAAGTATCTCGAAATCGCACTTTCTGCTCTCGTTGCGAACAAATACGGAATCGTCCTCGTATTCGCCGAAATGATCCAAAGAATCGCGCCCTACCGTTTTTTCTATTTCATCATCCTTTATTACGTCGTCGTTATCGTCAGCGAGAACCCCGTCCGCATAATAAGTGAGCGAGATCGTTTCGTATTCGTATTCCTCACCAAATTCATCGGGAGAGATGACGTAAGGTCTGTCGGGGGACCTTACCATTTCCGAATAATACTCGTCAATTATTTCGGAATAGTTATCAATCTCCTTCTTACTTTTTTCAGATGTGTTCAGCGTTTGTGTTGCTTTGGCTCTGCGTTCTTTTGCGCGCTGTTCGCGTATTTTCGCTGTCTCCTCGGCAAGCGTGCGCTCAAGCTCGGCAAGAAAATATCTTCTCGCGGCACACGCGCCAACGGCACAGCCGACAACAAAACCGATAACACCTGCGATGCTATTCTTCATTGCTCTTTACCTCTTTTCCTGAAAAATAATGGTTCTGCACTCTGAACAGCGGTTTGCCCCAATCGCAATAACCTCCCGAATTGAAAAATATGCACTCGCTGTTCGTTCGCTCTTCATTTTCCTCAAGCACAAGTTCGCAAATATCGGGTCTTACTTCGCAGACATCGGCTCTGCCGTTTGTCATAGAAGGAAACTGATATGGCTGAAATATAACTCCGAATACTGTATCGGGAAAATCCTCGGATTCAACTCGGTTGAGCACCGTATCTATAACGAGTCTTTTCCCCATTTCGCATTCGTCCTCCGCTTCCGCCATCGTGAGCAGGGCTATCAGCTCAACCTCTTCCTGCGTCAGACCACTTTCGTCCCTGTCTTCCTCGGGAATATCAGACTCAATGTCCTTAAAGTTCTCTGCACAGATCGGCGACTCCACGATATCGACCGTGCTGACTGCCGCTATGGCGCTGCTTGTAATGGCATTACTGCGCTCTTCGGTGCAGCCCGAAAATATCAGAGCCGCACACATAGCGGCAGTCGTAATGATAGTGAATAGCTTGTTCATTTTTTACACCATCTCTTTCAAAATATAATGTCAGATAGAATCGAGTATCGGTCCATCAACGTTGAAGTCAAGAACAATGGCTCTCTCGTAACCGTTGACGAAATCTCTCGCTTTCTCGCGGTTGATCTCGAAGATGCCGAAATCAACGTAGTTGTCTCCCGTCGGATTATCGGGATCCCATACCCAACCGACTATCTGACCGGCTTTCGTCCTCTCAAAACCGAGCATTTCGTAAACATCGTTGAGAAACAGATAACCCTTAGCTCTCAATCTGTCGTTTGCGTAATTCTGCTGCATAATGAGAAAGCGCTTGTTGTAATCGGAATCCTTCTCGTAATTGATGTTCGATTCGTCAAATATCTTTGCGTATTCGCTGTATGCATTAGGGTCGGCAACGGGTATCGTGCGTGCAGTTTCCTTCTCCTTGCCGTTTTTATCTGTAACCGTTTCCGTTATCGTCTTCGCCTTGATGTTGTATCGCAGCTCCTTGTCGACCTCCTCGCCGAAACGCTCGGCAACACGGTTCCTGTATTCCTTAAAGCCCGTGTCTACTGCCGTGTAAGCTGCCGCAAGCGCCGCGTTTCTTTTTCTGAGAATATCATTCGACGCGATGATACATGAAAGCGAAAGCGCGCCGAGGATAACTGCCGGCGCATAGAGCTTCAGGAATTTCACGCCTGTCTGAACATAAATGATCGCTTTGTCTTTCTTCGCATCATCTTCCGTATACTCGTCACGGTGCTCCTCACTGCTTTCGCACGTATGCACTGCTTCAAGTTCCGACTTCGTCTCGGCGAGAATATCATTCGCCTTTATCGTCGCCTTGCAGGCAATAACCGCGCTCGCAACGGTACCGATAACGCCCACCGTCACAAGTATCTCCGGGCTGCGCTTTCTGAGCGCGAATGCCGCCTTGCTGCAGGCGGTGGCTGCTTTGCTAAGTAATTCCTTTTTCATAATATAATCATCCTTTCTGTTAAATCAGTTGAGCGGAACGGCTTTCGGAAGCTTGAGTAAATATCCTTCTCTTACTCTTACAACCTGAGCATTCCTGAGATTCTTCCAACCGTAATGATTGTCTGTGTAACTGCCATCGATGCCAACAAGATCGTAAAGGTCGGCGACGCTTGCAATGCCGTAGCATTCTATCAGCTCGTCCATTCGTACAAGCACGTCCTCTGCGTCCGATCTGTTATCGAGCACGATCTCATCGTAGCTGTAGTTTCGCCGTGCTATTGACGTGGTTCTTCTGCTGTCGTCGCGGTCGTAATATGAACTGTATGAAACACGAGACGCGGAACCTGATTTCTTCGGTGCGCTCGTCTCGCCGTATAACAGCATATAGATACCGTTGCTGACTACATCGGACACAGCTTTTTTAAACGCGGGCACAAGTACGTCGGAGAAAATATAATCGCCCACGCTGCTTAAGTCCTCCGCCACAAAAATATCGGCGAGCTTGTGTATTCCGCTTTTCTTCTTGGACTTCGCCGAGCCGGATATAACTTTTTCCACCTTTTTATCGGGAATTGATTCCTTCGAGCGGTGTGAGTTCGACTTGTATTCGTCCATTCAAATACCCTCCTTAACCTCTACAACCTTGCCCGGGAGCGTTATCGCGGCGTAGGGCTGAAGATTGTGAGTGGTCTTATATTGGTACGCCAGGTTGCTTCGTGCCTTTCGTGCCGTCGGCGCAATAGTTGAGCTTCTCCAGCAACGTTCTACGCATTTGCCGAATTTAAGCACGGAACCTTCGTAAATATATACTTTTTTCATCGTCTCCTCCAAAAGAAAAAGAGGGACACCGTGTTGCCGGTGCTCCTCTTTATCGAAAATCACTTTTCGTCCTTATCCTCTGCTTCATTGTCGGATTCTTTTTCGTCCGCGACCTCGGTGATCTCGATATAGCTTTCGAGTTCATCTTCGTCATGCTTCTTCTTCAGCTCCTTGAGCTTGCCTATGCCCGGCTTGATCGCATATTTCCATGCCGCATTAGCTGCAACAGCAATACCTGCTCCTACTGCGAATGCCGCCAGAATATACATGTTAGCCGTGTCCTTGGCACCCTCGGCTGCTGCGTCGATAACTGACTCTGCGCCCTCTGTTACCATGTCGATTACCTCGTCCATTCTGATCTCATTAGTTTCCATAATTCTGACTCCTTTCGGATAAAAATAATTTCGGATCTTCTCCATTAAAGGGCTTGTAATTTTTGCGCGTTAAAACGGCAAGTCGAAATCATACCTCGGCGCGATGCTGTAATTGATGACGAGACAGGGTTCGTCGTCGGGCGTAAGCTGTGAGCTGAATATGATCTCAAAGCAGCCCTTCTCGACGTGCCAGCCGAGCATATCGCCGATCTGTATTCCCTCAAGACCAAGCTCATAGTACAGCTCGTTGAGCGATACGCTCATTTCGCTGAGCATACGGTGGTTGATGATGTTTTCGGCTTTCTTGATCTTGTCGATATCCGACCTGAAGTATCGCCCGGATATCGAATCGTAGCACAGCGTGTCACCCTTGCCTGTAATATAAACCTTGCTCTCCGACACCGGGTGCTCCTTGAGCTTTTCTTTCGCAACTGCGTCTTCGATCGCCTGCTCTTTTTTCTCGCCGACGACCTCGACCACCTTGTCCTTGTACTCCCTGAGCGCCGTCTCCGAAATGCTGTATGCCGTTGCAAGCGCCGCGTTTCTTCTCGCGTTCGTTGAACTTGCGCCGACAAGACACGCCACACTTGACGCGCAAGTCACCGCTGCCGGAATATAACATTTCCAAGCTGCCTTTACAGTCTGTACGGCTGTTAGCTTATCGGTCTGTTCCGCTTTCTTTTCGCGCTCAATAAGAGCCAGCGCCTTCGGAGTAGCCTTGACAGCAAGAACAGTTGCCGTCAGCATTCCGGCGATCCCGAAGCCTGTGAGAAGCTCGGGCGCGTGTTTTTTTGCCGCGCAGCGCGCACTCCTGATGATTGCTGAAATATTTGTTTTCATAAAGATCTTCCTTTCGCTTACATAAATAAAGATATCAGATCGGCTGTCGTCTTGTACGCCACGAGGAACGCCGGACAGCGCTTTTTGCCATAATAGTCGAACATCATATTCGAGTAGTTCTCGATTATTTCCAGCGGCGGCACGTCACTCGATTTTTCAATCATTAATATAATTTCGTTTACTGTCGTCATGGCGTAGCTGTATTCAGCTAAAGTATAAGCCCAAGACACATACGCGACGTCCTCAAGATAAGCCTTATAGTCTTCGACTATTTCCATTGCCGCCTTATGCTGAGCGTCCAAAATATCACCTCACTCAAAAAGAAAAGAGTCCTTGTTCAGGACCCTTTCTTGATGTTTGCAACTGCCTTATTGACTTCCTTGCCGATCTCGCGTGTCATTTCCTTGCTGTCGACCCAAGCCGACAATATGTTCGCACCTACTGTCAGTACGGTCGCTGTGATCTTGATGACCTTAAACCATTTATTCGTCATGATGATGTCGCCTCCTCTCCTTTAAAGCCCCTGTTTATTTTGCGAATCTTAGTACACCTCAAAATCAGCCGACGGCGGGAAACGCGGCGAGATAATATAATACTCCATACCGTCGTCAAGTCTGCGCTTGTAGTGGAAGAAGTCTATCCAACAATAGCCGTCGCTCATTGTCCAGCCGAGAGCGTCTCCGATGTTTGTCTGCGGAAGCCGCAGCATATCGTAAAGCTCGTTGAGCGTAGCAGTACCTCTCATGCTGAAATTTCGGTTGAGATGGCTTTCCGCAAGCACTACCTCTGCCATGGTCATTTCGAAGAACTCGTCACGGTGCTCCTCGTAGAAAACGAGCTTGCCTTCCGTCGGGTATTCGTCATCGTCAGAGAAGCGCGGATATATCGTCAGCTCCTCGTCCGGCTCGACGAAATTCTTCGGGCGTTCTGCGATAACGGCAGCGCGGATATCCGCGTCGGCATTTTCGCCGTAAAGCTCAGCCGCCTTTTCTCTGTAGCCCTTGTACGCGGTGTCGAGCATTGTGTACGCGCCGATAAGCGCGGTTTGCTGTCTGCGGCTCAGAACGCACGCGCCGAACATACACACGAGCGTAGCCGTACCTACGATCACCGTGGGAATATAACACGGCGCGGCGGCTTTTACTATCTCGGCTTTCGTCAGCTTTTCCTGTTTTTCTTTCTCCGCTTTTTCGATAAGCGTCTGTGCCTTTGGCGTCGCCTTTACCGCAAATATAACGGCAGCGACCATTCCTGCCGCAGACAAGCAGGTAAGCAGCATTGGCGACGCTTTTTTCAGCGATCTTCTTAGTGCGGCGTTTCCGGTTGGTTTTTGTGTCATTATCATTTCCTCCTTTGATAAAAAAAGAGAGTCCGTGTTGGACTCCCTCAGCTTAAACCTATTGCGGCGAGAATTTTTGTGAGCTCTGCCTGACTCATGTCGCAGTCGATGTTGAGGTGTACGTGCGCCTTTTCGTCCGTTACCTTGACGTTGAAGTCGTTGAGCTGAACTCCTACATTGTAGCCCAGCTTACGCTTTAACGTAAGGTTGATGACCTTAGACACCATACCCTTCATAAAACTCGTACCTATCTTCATTTCGTCGATCATACTCCTTTGCTCCTTTCGCAAATATAGTTTCTCATAATAGGCTGTGATTATTGTGCGAAAAAAAAAAACAAGAAGGGCCTGAGGGAGGAACGCACTCCTCAGGCATGGTTGGGTTTCCACCAACAACATGCGTCTCACATACTTCCTTCTTGAAATATAATGTTTCTCATAATACACCTTGTAATTTTTGCGAGAAAAAGAAAGAGCCGTTGCCGACTCCGTCTTTTGGTCATTTCAATACTTTTAATTCTGCTAAAATATCAGCAAGTCTTTCGCCATTTTTCTTACGATTGTCAATTTCAAGCCATTCTCTGTTGGAAAGCTCTCTCCTCAATCTCCAGTAATGACCGAGCGAACGGTCGTAGCAATACAGGTTTTTGAGTGATTCCTCTTTGTGCAGATTGATTCGTTTGCCTGCAAACTTCGTTACAGTCGCAATGCCTCCGACAACAATCGGTGCTACAGTTACCACAAGCTCCATATTGTCACAAACCCAGTCCACTCCATTCTGAATTTTTGAATTGAGTTTTTCCTTAAGATTCTCTTTTTTCTCTTCGTTTCCGAAAAAGTTTATAACTTCGCTCATAATTAAGCTCCTTTCAAAATTGTTTTCTCATAATAGGCATTGTAAAATATGCGAAAAAAAAAAAAAAAACAAAAGAAAGAGCCCTTGTTCAGGACTCGATCTTTTGCAATTCATGTAGCGTTTTACGAGCACGAATCTCGTATCTTTTAGCCACTTTGTACCAGTAAAGCAGATCGTCGCTGCTGTCAACTTTTTTCGATTCCGCTATCGCCCTTTCGGCAGCCTTGATATAATGTCTCAGCGACTCCTCGTTGGCTTCCTCAGTTCGTGAGCGTTCCTCTTCCTCCAGTTGATTACAGATTTTTTTGATCTCCCTATCGGTTTTAAACTTTGCTAAAATGCATACAAGATAAAAACGATTTATCATAAAATCAGCCTCCTTCATTATAGTCGATGTTAATTTTGCGAATCTAAATATCTTTTCTATCAAATACTGTTTCCCATCGTTCTTTCGGCAAGGGCTTCATTTTCAACGCCCACATTATTTGGCGTATAGCGACAGTCGGGTACAGACCGTTTTCACAAACGCCCGCGCGCTTATCGAAGTAGGCTTTGAAACTCGGATTCAAATATAACTCGTCCGTGAGCCATGCGTCGATCTCACTCCAGTATGTAGATTTATTCTCCGAAATATAGCGCTGCTGGATCACGGCAAGTCCTTTGCCGCCGATCTTAAACAAGGTGCATTTGCTGTACACCGGGTGGTCGCAAATATAAGTTTCGCCGTACATCGAATGATGAAACGGCGGTTTTTCATAATGGTAACGCATTCTTAATTCCTCCGATAAAAAAAAACGAAGAGCCGATGTTTTTTACACCTGCTCTCCGTTTCGGAACCGTAGAATATCTCTCTTATTTGGTTGGTCTGAATTTATTGAACAATCCTCTGAAAGTCGTTGAGGTAAATGTGCCGGTCTGCTCAAACCTGAATCCTTTACGGATCCATGACGCGTAGAACAGCAACGGCAATACTATCTCGGCTGCCGCAATTCCGACTCTGAAATATCGGTCTCTAATATCTTCCCTGAGCTGCGCCTTCTTCAAATCAAGCTCGTCGTCGAAGTGGTTATCCTCCGTAAATCGACAGCTCTGCTTTTCGTCAAGCTCACCCTCGTTTTTGTTTTCCTCTAATCTCAGTCGATACAGCTTTGCGAGATCGTCTATTGCCGCCGATTTTTCCTTGCTGCCCGTTTCCATATCGGATAGGCTCTCGATCTGGCTTTTGATTTCCCCGCCTAACAAATCTCTGATCTCTTCATCCATTTGGATCACCCTTTCTGTAAAATATAACAGTTCCATTAAAGGCGTTGTTATTTACGCGCGGCTCTATGCACCTTGAACGTTATGAGATCGCCATCATTAAGCTTGGCGTTTTCCTCCGACAACTCAAGGAACAAATATCTTTCACCGTCCTCCTCATCGTCAACGGCATAAAGAGAACCCGAGATCTTCGGTTTGCCGAGTATTAATACAACCGCTGTAATATACACAGCTGTTATAAGGCATACTAACAATGCGATAGCTATTTTCATTTTCAAACTCCTTTCGCTAGTATAAAATATAACACAGCTTTTCGTCACCTGCGTGCTGAAAAGAAAAAAAGAAGCCGGGTGTTTGAACCCGACTCAACAATCATTTAATTCGTTTACACCATTCCATACATTCAGGGTATTTCCCGAACTCGCATATCTTACAAAAGTCATGCTCCCTGTCTTCACGTCCTGTGATGTCTTCTTCGCGATCGTATTCTATGAAATATGTATTTCCGTTCTCGTCTTCCATAGGCTCGACGGTTGGGATCACCATATAGACCCGCCCATCGTGCCGAACTATTTTCGCCTTATTCTCTTTCATACAGACACCTCCATACGATTATTTTACCACCTATCTGACAAAAAGTAAAGGCTATGATCAAATACGACCATAGTCTCCACCTTCAAAGTTCGATTAGCCGATCAAGATCCTGTACTTAGAGTCAAGTTTGACCCATGTCTCGTCGTCGATGGTCACCGTAATGAGATAGATAACTCGGTTCTTCTCAGTTAGTCTGAGCTCGACCTGACTCTCTACCCGCTCGGCGTACAACAACTTCAAGCACAATCCTAATTGCTTGTCGTTCTTTGCAACAAACGTATGCATCGGTTTCACCTCCCTTCATATAAGGGAGTATAAAAAATGCGAGGTCTACCCTCGTTCCTTGTCCAAAAGCCAGAAAAACCGACGGTAAAGCTCATAATAAGTATCGCGGCAGCAGGGAATTTCTAATCTAAGTTTAACGGTTTCATACGAAAGTCCTTCAGTAACGGCTCGTAGAATATAATCTCCCAGTTCGCAGTCGGTCTTTGCGGCAGTTCGTTCGACTATGTTCATTCTCGCCGAATAGTAAGCACGTTCTTCCGCTATCATCGCCGTCGGGTCGCTTATACTGCTTTTCCTGACCTTTAAATATAGCTCAGGTTTTCTGCTGCAGCCGCTCAGCACCGTGTAACATTTTCTCCAATACGGATACTGAAGGCAAAAGTGCTTTAACTCGTAATAACGGTGCTTTTCGAGCCAGTACTTGTTCTTCTCGGATAACTCCGGTCTTATCACCGTGCTCATAATATCCGCCCTCCTTTGTTTTCTATTCTAAAATAGAATCGTGCGAAAGAAAAAACAAAGTCGGTGGAAAAATAAAAGGCGCTGTCATTTATAACTATTGTAGATCGTACGCCAGCGTTCCATAGTTTTTTCGGAAGGATAATCTTCGTAACCTAACGTCTCAGAGGTAATAAGACCTTCGACGACACCCATGATTACTTCCGTTTCATAATGCTTGTACGGCAAAATATAATCAGGAATACTCCGATGTATCGAGCCGCACGCGGAGCATTTAAAACGCTTTATATACGCGTATCGTACTGCTCCGTATTTCGTTTTAACGATCCTTCTGACAGAATCGTAGTAAGTCATTTTCCCCGAACACGTCGGGCAAACAAGATCGCCGCTAAAAATCACATCGAACCTCGTATAGTATGATTTGGCTTGCGCCTAAAATATAATACACGATTTCGCGGCAATGTTCAATAATTGTTTTAAAGAATAAAGATCTACCTCGTCATGTCCGGTAATGCTTTGACAGCCTTCTCAGAGCAAAAAGCTGCCAAAGCACTACGTCTGCTGCTTTTCCATGTTTATAAGTTCCAATGAATGTTGACTACTCGGTTGTCGCGGTCTCCATCTATTTCGACATGGTCGATCAGCGTCCTGACCGTTTCAAAATCGAGCTTCTGAATATCTTTGTAACGCCGTATAACGTCTATACGGCTTTTACTGTTTTTTAGCCGGTTTTCAATCGACGCGATCTCTGATGTCCAGAGATCAATTCTTTTCTCCGCTTGACGCTTTTCTTCTGCGAACCTGCTTTTCAAAGCCATAAATTCGTCTTGCGTAACGACTCCGTCCAGCTTGTCAATGTAAAGCGAACCAAGTCTTTTGTCTATCTTTGCGATCTCTCGCTCTCCCTCACGCGCCTTTGTTTGCAGATGCTTCAGCTTATTCTCCAAGCCGTTCTCAATTCGCAGCTGCTTCGCGGCTTTTTCCTCATCGACGTATGTAAGATATAATTTGCGTATCTCTTCGAGAACTATCTTCTCCAGCACATTTTCGGAGATGTACTCGCCTTCACAGCGGTCTGCGGCGACAAATTTCGTACTGCATCGAAAATACCGATTGTGACGGTTGTAGAAAATACGCATACTCCCGCCGCATTTCGCGCATCGCACCTTGCCTGAAAAAACATTCGGCTCGCTGTAACGGTTTGTCGATTTCGGTTTTTCCGCTATAAGACGCTGAGTCCGTTCCCAAACGTCGCGGCTGATTATCGGCTCGTGAACTCCTTCCACGATATCCCACTCGGACTTGCTCTTCCGGCGTTTCTTCGTCGATTTGTAGGAGACGTTTTCACTCATTCCCTGAACGACGCTGCCGATATACACCTCGTTAGTAAGCATACGCCTGATGGAATATGTATGCCAAATATCGCTGCATACCCCGTGCGAGTTCTGAAACGGCTGACCGTGCGTCTGCTTATACGTTGCGGGATTCGGTATTCCCTCTTCATTCAGCCGTCTTGCGATAGACGTAACGCCAACGCCCGATAAATATAATGAGAAAACATACCGAACGATCTCCGCCGCCTCTTCGTCTACGACAAGGCGGTTTTTATTGTTTGGGTCTTTGATGTATCCGTAAGGGGCAAAGGCGCCGACCCACAGCCCTTCCCTGCGTTTGCTCGACAGCGTCGCCCTGACGTTTGCCGAAAGATCCGAAATATACCACTCGTCAACAAGTGAGCTTATCTGACGCTGTTTCAGCGTTCCGTGGTTTTCATTGTCGGCATTATCGACGACTCCGATGAACCGCACGCCCCAAATAGGAAACAGTCCGTTTATGTATTTCTCAACGATCTCCATGTCTCTTGCAAACCTCGACTGAGTTTTGCATATAACAAGATTGATCTTCTTTTGGCGCGCATCGTCGATGAGTCTGTTAAACTCCGGACGGTCACGGTCGGAGCCGGAAAAATCCTCGTCGTTGTAAATATCATAAACGTTAATATTGTTGCTGCGGCAGTAATCGAGGAGCATTCGGCGCTGATTCACGATGCTCTCGCTGTCGTCGTCCTTGTTTGTCTTGTACCGATCCTCCTTTGACAGGCGAATATAAATGCCCGCCGTCAAATCTATGTTATTCTTCGCTTTCATGATCTGTCACCTCTGTGTCGTTCGCAACAGGATCATGACTCTGTAGATCTTTACCGTATGATACCACAGGATCAAGGGAAGTGTCAAGACCCTTCGCCGCGACAATTTTCACAAAAGCGTCGTTAATATTCTGTTCCTTATTCTGTTCGTCTTTAAATATGTTTGTGACTGTTACTTTCATAGTAAATTCTCCTCTCGCATTGGTAATTTATATGAAGGTCGATTTTTCATATACCACAAAAAAAATAAGCCCGAAGAAACATTTAGTCCTTCGGGCTTTTGTCATTAATTATTCAGTTTGTTGTATTGCGCTGTGGATAAGCCTAATATAACGCCGAGGAACGTATCCACGGCGGCGACCGTTCCCACGACCTGCTCGCCGTACGGCAGACCCCAGATCGTTGACAGCGTAAAATATAATGTTCCGACTGCCGGAAGCAGGTATTGCGCGACCCACTTGAGTGCGTCGTAACACTTATTGCTCATTTTCATTAGCCGCACCGCCTCTTCTCGTATAATTGGAATTTCTCAGCTCAAGCTGTTTAACTCGTTCCATGACTTGTTTCGCCGAACCATTGCCGCCCATTGCCTCATAGGGCTTGTACAGGTAATCGTAAAGGTTTTCGTACTCGTCCTGAGTTATCCAGCCGCGTTCAATGTACGTCATGCCGAGAAATATAATGCGGTCGTGACCGAGACCGATGAGCATCTGTGTGCGCAGGTCTTTTTTCTCGTGCAGCTTTTGAAAATAAGACCAGAATCCGCTCGACGCAAGGACGGAACAAAATATTGTAAGTGCCATTTGCAGCAATGTGTTCATTTGTTTACCCCTCCTTTAAATTATCACCAACGGAGAAAGGCAACGATTGTGCCAATTGCTGCGGCGATGATGTTTTGAACAAATCGGACATTTGTCTACCTCTTAACCGAAAACAATCAGCGGGCGGACGCAAAACGCGTAGGACGCGTCGCTGTAGCCGGCAATGCCGTAGTAGTGGCAACCCGCAAAGCTTGTAGAAGAAACAACAGAACGTAACCAGAAAAAGTTGCGGCCAAACTGTACGGGAGCGATGAAGTCAAAAACAGGGAGTTTTTTGTTATCCGTACCTACATCATAGGCGGAGCTAGACCATACTGTTGTACCGTAAACCTGCACCTCGTTCATGAGCTGCAAGTCAACCGTAGCCCACTCTGCGGCATTTGCCGCGCCTGTCAATCCTACGCCTGCCATTGACGCGTTAGAGGTGTTGGTTGATTTTGTAAGCCATGTACGGTGTGGTAAAACATGATTGTCAAGCGCTGTTTTAAGGCTTGCCGCATAACAGGGGAGCACGGTCTGGTGCATATAGCTGTTGAGGTAGCCGCCCTCTGTTGTGTTTGTAGCGTTCATTTTTGCGGTCGTCGCAAAGCCCTGATTACGGGGGATAAGGATAATGTGCGGAGTCGTAAACGCCGTATCGCCTGTATTGTAGTAGTAGTTAAATGCGGCGATCATGAGCGATACATTTTCCGTCTTTACCGTTTCATCGGGGAGCGTAGTCGTGATACGGCGTGTGATATAGTCGCCGAGGTACAAGTCTTCAAAACCGTTTCGCACGCGCCGCGAAAGTTCCTCGTTGTCGATATCCAAAAATTTACCACGATAAATCCCGTTATGATTCTGCGCGTCAGCAAAGATCACATCGTCAAGCTTCTCGGCTGCTTCTGCGCCTTTCTGCGCGCCTGCAAGTGCAAAGATTTCCCAATTCGTCATATATCGCTCACCTCGTCAGCAGTGATCTCGTCAACCGTCTCGGTGTCAAAATCAAGCGTTTCAACAGTCTGATCGTCGCCGAGGTCAGCGCTTCCGGTCAGCGCGTTTCGGTCGAGATTGAGCGGCGATACATTCATGCTCGTCGGAGCGGCGCTGATCGCAGACTGACTGCCGGTGTCCGCAGCTCCTCCGAAAACGATCCATTCACCGCTTATCTGCTTGACAAGTATATCACCCGTGTCGTCACAGCGATAAGTCGATCCTGCGGCGGCGTTTGTGATCTGCGGCAAAAGCTCAACATCGGCGGCAAGCCCGCCGTAATCGTTGACCGCCAAAAACTCTCCGGCTTTGATTTTCACAGCGTAAATGCTGCGAAAATCAGGTGCGCTGTCGGCATCAAATATCATGCCCATAATAATTACTTTGTCCATAATATTTTCCTTTCTGTGAAAAAAAATAAATACCCCTCTATAAGTACCCCTAAACGGGCATTTTTTTGTATGCAAACATACAAATAGACTCTATTGTTTACAGAAATTTTACATTTATCTCAACAACCTGTTTACCTCCGCCTGCACCGCCGCATAGTCGTACCCGGCGGCAGTCAGGCGTGTTTTACGTTCCGTACCGTTGCCCCATTTGCCGGCGATCACCTCGCGCGCAAGCTCGGTGACGCTCTTTTTCTTCGTCGCCGGAGAATACACGAGCTTTCCGTTCATATCATACACGCTGTAGCCCGTATGAGAATCTGCCTGCTTTTTCGCGTTGTCAAGCACAGCATACGCGCCGATCTGTGTTGTCGCGTCGTTTGCCGACTTACGCACGCGGTAGATAGGCGTGTTGACTTTCGTTTTTTCTGTAGTGGTCGTATTTGCCGTCACAGTCGCCGATTTGCCCGAAACTGCCGCCTTGAACTTCGTCCATGTAGAATCTCCATATCTCGGTATCCAACCGACCGCGCCCGGGCAATCCTTCCTGCACACGTCGTAATGCCTGATGACATTCCCTGCTGGGATACTGTATTTCTGCATGAGATACTTTGTCAACTGCACGGCATTGTTATACGTCG
>Ga0326513_10000153_pt1 | contig 54743 bp, 56 predicted proteins | sample 2_2465_0518_D_FD_203654 | JGI IMG/M metagenome (GOLD analysis project Ga0326513, IMG submission 203654) | Bovine rumen microbial communities from UC Davis, California, United States - 2_2465_0518 | ecosystem: Host-associated > Mammals > Digestive system > Stomach > Rumen | place: USA... | reverse complement strand
CCTTTGTCGATATTGATATCTACATGCACACTCCCCTTGCGTGTCTTGTCATCACGCTCAATAACTTTAACCTTGGCATTATGAAAACCTTTCTCGGCAAGATATTTTTTCACTACCGTTTCAGCACGATTAGCAAGGTTGGGCGTCATCTGACTACCCTTGGTTATACCAACTTTTGGTTCTAATTCCTCAATATCGCTTTTGCGCAAACCATTGTAGTTAACACTCAAGACACGTGGACGCTGTTGCAGATATATTGTAATCCAAACCTTACCATCCTCAATCTTATCTGCCAAAATCTTCACATCGGAAAAGACACCTTGTTTCCAAAAACGCTTTATGGCATTTGTGATTTCTGCTCCGGGAACCTCTATCTCATCGCCTATAGCCAAACCTGAAAAACCTATCAATACAAAGTCCTCATAATTATCAGCACCTTTGACCTTAATATCGGCAATTTTGTATTTCTTATGCTGATAGGTATATTCGATCTTGGGTAAATTAGGTTGGATGATAGAATCGCTTTGAGCGAATATACTCAAAACGCTAAAGAGATATAATATGGTGAAAAAAGTACGTTTCAAACTTCAAAATTTATTTTATTTGCTCGCTGGTCATACCAAATCTACGTTCGCGACCTTGGTAATCAACAATGGCTTTATAAAACTCGTCTTTATTAAAGTCAGGCCATAATACAGGCGTAAAATACAATTCCGTATAAGCCAACTGCCATAACAAGAAATTACTGATTCTCAACTCGCCACTTGTTCTGATTAGCAAGTCCGGATTAGGCATGCTACTCGTCATTAAATGATTGCTAATCGTTTGTTCGTCAATACTATCAGGTTCAATTTCATGTTTACTTACCTTTAACGCGATCTGGCGTACTGCACTCAATATCTCATTATGCGAAGAATAACTGAGCGCAAGCACTAAGTTCAAACCTGTATTGCCGGCAGTTTCTGCTTTGCACCGCTCAAAACGGCTATATACCGATGACGGCAAAGACCCAACATCACCTATCGACAATAGGCGGACATTATTTTTTTGCAGTGTTGGAGTTTCCTTTTCTATCGTTGACACCAACAAACTCATTAGAGCATCAACTTCTGCTTTTGGACGACTCCAATTCTCTGTTGAAAAGGCATACAGAGTAAGATAATCTATTCCTAATTCGGCTGCTGCCTCGGTAACATCGCGCACCGACTGCACACCATGCTCATGACCAAATGCACGCCTCATCCCATGCTGTTGTGCCCATCTGCCATTGCCATCCATAATAATTGCAACATGGCGAGGGATTCTATTCTTATCTATCTTTTCCAACATAAACAATCTCAATCAAAACTAAAAGGCATATTTACCTTTTACTCCACATTGCTTACACGTCTTCACTTTGGTCAAGAAATCAAACGACAAACTCATCACAAAAGTTGAAAACCAATCGTTGTTGAGCACATTCCAACCATTTAGATCATTATGATTATCAAACAGTTCCACTCCTTCTATATCATCTGAAAAATACAACTGATGCTGCCAAAGAATACTTAAATGACCATGTCGGGCAAAATTCCACTTAAATCCTATTCCAAAAGGTACATAGATTCCGACCTTCGACATATTATTATGCAATGTACCACCTAATCCAACATACATAAAAGGTGTATATGTTTTTATACGCGAATCATATTTAGCAATACCATACGGCAGGAAATTATATTCGGCTGAAGCATCTATATGAACATAATGATTGCTTAAGTTTATTTCTTGATAATCAAACTTAATATCTGTATATAATGCTTTGGCTGTAAAATTCCACCGTTTGTCGAATTTATATCTGAAATACCCTCCGTATGCCGGACGTATATGCATAAACACGTGCGGACTTGCCTCACCAACATAATACGAACCGCCTGCCAAAGCCCCAAACTCCATCAAATAATGCTCATCTTCAGCAAATGCTCCTAATGTCGTAACAATCAGCGTAATAAATATTCCGATACGTCTCAATCTATGCATTCTCAATTCACTCTATTCTTTACATAAACAACGTCAAACCAACACAAAAATTGTACCTAATGCACAAATTGACCACAAAATTACAAAAAAAAAATGAAATACACACTATTTAGACCAAAATCGAACACAATTTTTATTGTCACCTATACGCTATATATGATGCATGAAATCAAATTTAGCCAAAGCAGCCTCTTCTTTTTGGGTCATAATAGCCTTACTTTCCGGTGTCTTATCGCCTTGACCGGTCAGATGCAAAAGACCATGAGCAAGAATACGTAATAATTCACGCTCATAACTCTCACCTAATTCAATACCATTACTCTCTACCGTATCAAGTGAAATAAATATATCACCACTGACTATTTCACCTACACTATAGTCAAATGTAATAACATCAGTATAGTAATCATGCTGCAAAAATTCTCTGTTAACCTCCAATATACGACTATCATTACAAAAAATATAATGCAAATGCCCTACACTATACCCATAGTCGGCAGCGACACCACGCAACCAACGTACCACCCTACGTTTATCAAATTGGGGCATTTCAACACCCTGAGTTTCAAAATCAATCATAATCAATGAAAAAATAAATAACCAATAAATATCGCTGCTACTATTCCTGCCAAATCAGCCAGCAAACCACACACCACAGCATTACGCGTGTCTTTGATTCCTACTGAGCCAAAATAGACAGCCAAGACATAGAACGTAGTATCTGTTGAACCTTGGAAAATGCAAGCCAAGCGTCCCACAAACGAATCGGCACCATATTGAGTCATTGCATCAACCATCATTGCACGGGCACCACTACCACTCAATGGCTTCATGAGAGCCGTCGGCAAAGCACCTACAAAATCGGCATCTGCACCAACAGCAGCAAACATAGCCGCCAAACCTTTAACCAACAAGTCCATTCCACCGGAAGCACGAAACATACCTATGGCAACCAACATCGCTATTAAATACGGTATAATACCTACTGCAACCTCAAAACCACCTTTCGCACCCTCTATAAAGGCATCATATACATTGATCTTTCTGACCATACCTTTTATAATAAACCACGCAATCAGCCCCAACAATAAAATACTTGAAATCACACCTGACCACAAGGCTAACGACTCTTGCGACACATGAGAGGCAAGAAACAATAAGCCGAATATTACTGCCGTAACGCCACCTAAAACACCAATTACAACTTTGTCTAACAAATTTATTTTCTGAGAAATAGCGACTGACAACAATCCTACTAACGTAGAAAAATACGTTGCCAACAAAATAGGCATAAACACATCAGCAGGATTAGCGGCGCCTAACTGAGCACGATAGACCATTATGCTTATCGGGACAAGAGTCAAACCGGAAGTATTCAGAACAAGAAACATTATCATCGCATTCGTTGCCTTCGACTTTTCAACATTCAACTCTTGCAACTCTTTCATCGCCTTCAAGCCCATAGGAGTCGCCGCATTATCAAGACCTAACATATTGGCTGAGATATTCATAAACATACTACCCATAGCAGGATGATTGCGCGGAACTTCCGGAAAAATACGACTGAAAAAGGGAGCAACAGCACAAGAAAAACTTTCTACCACACCTGCTTTCTCACCAATTTTCATTATACCCATCCATAATGACAAAACACCGGTCAGACCCAACGATATTTCAAAACCTGACTTAGCAGAATCAAAAGTGGAATTGACAATATCAGAAAAGACATTCAATTCACCAAAGCATGCAAATTGAATTATTCCAAACACAATAGCCAATAAAACAAAGGCTATCCACACAAAATTTAGTACCATAAATGTGTTTTTATAAATGATATTTTTTGACGAAAAACGTGTATTTTTTTCGACTGCAAAGTTAATCAAAAAAAATCAAGATAAAAAATTTGTTCATTTAAACTTTTTTTTATACTTTTGCAATCTCAATGTTACAATTTGGTATATAAATAAGGTAAATGAATAAAGTTTTTCAAGTATGCAGTTACATTAAGCATTGGCTTACAGCCAGGTATAGTCTTGGATATAATGTTCACTCCCCTTTTTTGTATGATTTTACACGTAATGTTATCTACGAAGACAATTTATACTATTGCTACCAAGCCATCGAAACTCAGCGACATCAACTCCTACACAACAACAATACAATCTACGTTGAAGATTACGGCACCGGACACTCAAAAAAACGCAAGATTTCAGATATTGCATTAACTTCACTTGCCAAACCAAAAGAAGGACAACTGCTATTCAGAATTGCCAACGCTGTCGATGCAAAAAATATTTTAGAACTCGGAACATCACTTGGTATTACAACAGCCTACCTTACTGCACATAGTTCAAAATGCAATACAACAACACTTGAAGGAAGCAGCGATATAATCAACATCGCAATTCAAAATTGGCAAAAACTACATCTTGAGACACAAATCAAATCTGTTCAAGGCAATATAGATGAAACACTTCCGTTAATATTAAAAAAGGATATACTTTACGACATAATATATTTCGATGCCAATCATACTTACGAAGCGACAATAAGATATTTCAATCAATGCCTACCATATAAAACCGAAAAAACCATCTTTATAGTTGACGATATCTATTACTCACCGGAAATGAATAAAGCATGGCAAGAAATTATGCAATACCCTGAAGTGAAAGCCACAATAGATCTATATGACATTGGAATAGTTTTTTTCAATCCATACTTCATCAAAAAGAACTACAAAATGAGATGGTAAATATATAATATACCTTATATATATGAAGATCTATACAAAACGCGGAGATAGCGGTCAGACTGACCTTATTGGCGGCACAAGAGCCTCCAAAGACGACATAAGACTTGAAGCATACGGCACAGCCGACGAACTGAACTCATTCATTGGCTTACTACGCTCCAAAATAAACGACCTGCAGACTGATAATATTTTAGATAGCATACAAAACAAGTTATTCAACATTGGAGCCTATCTCGCAACCGACCAAAGCAAAATAGAAATAGGCGATTGGGCACAAATCACAGAAAATGACTTAACTACTATAGAAAACGAAATAGACAGGATAGAACCCACTTTGCCACAACTCAAACAATTTATTCTGCCATGCGGTAACGAAACAACAGCCTTAGCGCATATATGCAGAACAATAACACGACGGTTTGAGAGGATTTTAGTAAAGTTTAACACATTATACACAATCGATTCCCTAATACTAAAATATGTCAATCGACTTTCAGACTATTTTTTTATTTTAGCAAAAAAAACAATAGTGGAAAGTAACGATAAATTTATTTTTTGGAAAAAATAATATAAAAAAACTTGCACATATAAAAAAAAAGTTATAATTTTGCACGATAATTTAGGAAGTTTATACACCAATCACAACAATTTAATTTTCAATAAATTATGTATTGGACTTTAGAGTTAGCATCTAAATTGGAAGATGCACCATGGCCTGCATCAAAAGAAGAATTGATTGATTATGCCATTCGTTCAGGTGCTCCTGTAGAGGTAGTGGAAAACTTGAGAGAGATTGAAGATGATGGCGAAGATTACGATTCTATCGAGGATATCTGGCCTGACTATCCAAGTAAAGAGGACTTCTTCTTTGACGAAGAAGAATATTGATAATCAACTATTTGAAATAATTAGCGTATTAAGCAAACAGACAATAATAACACAATGGATAGAATAACCTTAAGGCGTTATATTGTCGTTACTTGCATAGCAATAATACTTTTGCCTAAAGAAACATACGCCCAATTTGATCCGCAAATAGGTCATTATACATTTATAACAAACGCATATAATCCTGCAGCGGCGGGTGAAGATGATTTGATGAAAGTGGCTGGTATGTATAGATTGCAATATACCGGCATAACTAATGCGCCAAGGACTTTATATTTTATGTTTTCATCACCATTTGTGATAGGAAAAACAAAACATGGTGCAGGAGTTAAGTTTATGAACGACACCTATGGCCTGTTCAAATCTCGAGCGTTTGAAATACAGTACTGCTACCGTCATAAAATCGGCAAAGGGTATTTGAGCGCCGGTGTGGATTTAGGATTTGTAAGTCTTGGTTTTCAAGGAGATAGTGTCAATTTAGAGGATTTAAAATCAGACTACCACCAGACTGATGACCCACTGATTGTGAACGGCGAACAAAATGGAATGAATTTCGATTTAGCATTAGGTCTCTACTACACAACCGAGAAGTGGTTTGCCGGAATCAGTTATTCACACGTTACCTATCCTGAGATTTATTGGAGCGAACAATCAACAGTACGTATCCGCGGAACAATGTATGTCAACGGAGGGTATAATTGGAAACTTCCAACTGCAAAAAAATGGATTCTCAAACCAAGTGCATTGCTGATGACCGACTTTAGTGCATGGGACTTAACGCTTACAGCATTAGCAGAGTATAATGAAAGATGGCGTTTCGGATTAAATTATAGAATAAGAAGTAGCGTTGGTATTTTATTAGGCATGGATATTATAAGTGGGCTTCAATTAGGCTACACCTATGAGATTCCGACAAATAGATTGATAACCAGAACATACGGTTCACATGAAGTGTATCTTGCTTATGGTTTCAACATTTTGAGACCAAAACGAAACAACAAATACAAGAGTGTGAGGTATTTATAAAAAGGAAAAATAAATAAAATAATATTAAGCATGAAATCAGTTAAATTTCTGTCAATCATCGCTTTTGCAGCCGTAATCTTATCAGGCTGCGGACAACCAAAAGGCGAACTAACAGGTATAGGCAGTGTGTCAAGATTTAATGAAGCAAGCCCATACGGCATGGTTTACATTAAACGAGGCTCATTTATGATGGGTAGTAACTCGCAAACTGCCATTTTCGACACTCCGGATAACCTGCTTACAGTTACTGTAGATGCGTTCTGGATGGACGAAACAGAAATCACAAACGATGAGTACAAGCAATTTGTTAATTGGGTGCGGGACTCTATCGCTTACAAAGCACTCATCGAAGCCGGCCGTACAGAATTTGCACTCCAGACAGGTGAGGATGTTGACGAAGAAGAGGCTCGCATAAATTGGAAAAAGAAAATTCCTTGGAATTCCAAAGAAGAGGATATTCAAGAAGCCCTCTATTCAATGTATTATGAAGATGGTATAGAACTCAACACCACTTTACTTCACTATGAATATACATGGATTGACTACGACCAAGCAGCCCTTCCTTCCAACCGTTTTGACGTATCACGTGGTGTTTACCCTGTTGGTGCTATAGCACGTGTGGATACATCATGGGTTGACGAGGATGGTATCATTCGTGATAGTACATTGGAACGTCCACTTCGTCAAGCAAAAGACTTGACATCACGCCGTATCATCGGTGTTTATCCTGACACACTGATTTGGGTTCGTGATTTCAAATTTGCTTACAACGAACCTCTTTTGAGAATGTATTTTTCACACCCTGGTTATGCTTTCTATCCTGTTGTAGGTGTTACATGGGAGCAAGCAGAAGCATTCTGTCATTGGCGTACAAATCTATTTAACAACAACAACCCTATTCTCGGTCAAGACTATCGTCTGCCGACAGAATCAGAGTGGGAATATGCCGCTCGTGGCGGTCGCAAAATGTCAGCATATCCTTGGGGCGGCAACTATGCTCGCGACGACAAAGGTTGCTTCATGGCTAACTTCAAACCTTATCGTGGAAGTTACACTGACGATACCGGTGGTATGACCATGAAAGTGGCATCTTTCAAGCCTAATGACTATGGTTTGTTTGACATGGCAGGTAACGTATCAGAGTGGACATCGTCAGCCTTCAATTCAACATCAAACAACTGGATTCACGACTTTAATCCATCATTCCAATATACAGCCAAAAAGGATGACCCCGACGTGCTGAAACGTAAAGTTATCCGTGGTGGCTCATGGAAAGACATATCATATTTCATGCAATGTGGTACACGCACTTATGAATATCAATATGAGTGCCGTCCATACATAGGATTCCGTTGCGTTCGCTCATTCATCGGTGAAGGCATCTAATAACAAAAATAAAAAAAATAAGAAAATAACATTTTAACACATAAATAATATGGCACAAGAAGAATCAAAATTCAGACAGTGGTATGAAAAAGAATCTACCAAACGATTGGTAAACATCTTTTATTCAGCCGGAGCATCAGTCGTAATTATCGGCGCGTTGTTTAAAATCATGCACTGGCCGGGTGCTGGTGTCGTACTTACCGCAGGTATGTTAACAGAGGCATTCCTTTTCTTCCTATCTGTATTTGACAAAGTACACGTAGATTACAAGTGGGATAATATATTCCCGGGTTTGTTAGCAAAAGAGCCTGCACCACTTACATCATTTGGTCAAGCAACAGTAGAAGGTGCTCATCCTAACCGTATTCTCACAAGTGACGGTCCAGTACAACAATCATCAAGTGTATCGGGTGGTCATTCAGGCGGTGCACAAAACTTACCATCAATAGCAGAAGAAGATGTTAAATTGCTTGAAGAGGGCATCAAGAATATCGGTTCAACAGCAAAACAATTAGCAAGTATCGGTAAAGTTGCAGATTCAACAAGCGACTTGACAGCCAATATGACTCGTGCTTCAGAAGCAGCCGCACAATTTGCGGGTTCACAATCAACACTTGCTGCTGCAAGCGATGGTTTAGGACAAGCATATCAAAACATCATCAACGATATGGTTAATACAGGTTCGAATTTCAATAGCCGTCTTGGTCAAGCATACGATGCTATCGTTAATGATATGAAAAATGCTGCTGCCAACACACAGGCTTACGGAACAAACATGCAGGCATTGAACACCCAAATGGCATCACTCAATTCTGCATACGAACTTCAATTACAAAACATAAGCAATATAGCTGCTGAAATCAATAAATTGCAACAAGCAACGGCTTCAACTGCTGCTGCAGCACAAAAATACACAGAAGGAACAGAAAAATTGGCTGCACAAATAGCAGACTTGAACAAAGTTTACGGCGGAATGCTTAACGCTCTCAACTAATCAGATTCACTCACTATATTATTTTATTAACATTTAAAATCATTACAGTATGAGTGGAGCAAAAAACTGTCCGGAAACCCCGAGACAAAGAATGATTGGTATGATGTACCTCGTTCTTACAGCGATGCTTGCTCTTAACGTGTCAACAGATATCTTAAAAGGTTTCACCATGGTGGACAAGAGTCTGCACTCGTCAATAGAAGCATCGGAAATGAGAAACGCAGGTTTGTACGACGATTTTCAATACCTTTATGAGCAGAACCCTACAAAGACTAAAGAGTGGCTCGATAAGGCTAACGAAATACATGAAAAGGCTGACTTGATCTATCAATACATAAAGAAATTTAAGTATGATATGGCAGTCAAGGCTGATGGTGAGAAGAAAGTTTTACAAAACAACCCGCTAAAAGATGGTGAAACGATTCCTGAAGTGGTAATTGTAGAAGCCAATTCAAACCTTGACATCAGTGGCGAGTATGGTATCACATTTCATCATGGCGACACATTGCAAGAAATGATTGCTAAATATCGCGATTACATGATTGAATGTGCCGGAAATGATACCAACAAAATATCATCAATAAAGTCAATTTTCAATGTTGACAATGGCGGAACTAACCAAGATGGTGACACATTAACATGGGTGGACGGTATGTTTGATGGTATGCCATTAGGTGCAACGATGACTATCCTCACAAAGTTCCAAAACGACGTACGCAACATGGAAGGTGAGATGGTTCTCTACTTGAAGAACAAGACCGATGCTTCAGACTTCCGTGTAAACAGATTGGAAGCATTGGTAGTTCCAAAATCAACATACGTGTTGCGTGGTGGACAATATGAAGCACAAATCGTTTTGTCGGCTGTTGACTCAACAAAAGCCCCATCGTTCTATGTGAATGGCAATAAACTTGGAGACAATGGTATCTACAGAACAGGTTGTGGTTCGACCGGTACATTTAAATATAGAGGTCAAATTGTTCTGCCACGAAACGATGGTTCACAAATAGAGTTACCATTTGAAAGTGAATATAGCGTAGGCGAACCAAATGCTACCGTTTCTAACACTGACTTGAACGTAGTTTATCGTGGATATGACAACCACTTCAGTATATCAGTGCCCGGTGTATCAGATGATCAAATCACTGCAACAGCTGATGGTGGAACAATTCAAAGATCAGGAAAAGAATATATCGTTAAGCCCGGTAACGGAACAGAGTTACGCATACGTGTATCAGCCAAACTTAATGGCAATAACACTCCGATGGGTGAATATCGTTTCCGTATCAAACCTCTGCCAAAACCAAGTGCGTTTGTTGTAGTTAATGGCAACGTACATGAAGACGTTAAAATACCACGTTCATTAGCAATCAATCCTGATTGTCACTTAGAGGCAAACTATGGTAAAGACGGTTTATTGAATGTGAACTTTAGAATAACCAACTTTATGATAATGAGTCCGGACGGAACAATCGACGCTACAGGCAACAAATTTAGCGCAAAACAAATGGAGAGTATCAAAAAGTTGAAAAAGGGCGATTACCTGAATATTGTAAACATTCGTGCTCAAGCCCCAAGTGGAGCAGAAATCAAATTGGCACCTATACCATTGATTTTGAACTAACATAAGTAAAAATTGTGCAATTATATGAAAAAGTTAAGTTTAATCTTTACATTAATGCTTGGCGTATTGATGACAACGCAAGCGCAGCATGTTATTAACCCATTCTTTGATGATTTAGGCGGTATTCGTCCTGAAACGCAAGAATTGGATGCGGCTGCTGATACATTAGCAACAATACCGCACCGTGCGGATGATGTTGTATGGTCGCGTATTGTCTATCGTGTAATAGATATGCGCTATAAGCAAAACTATCAACTCTATTTCCCAACAAGCCCTGATGACGTTGAATATCGCAGTTTGCTAAAAGTGATTATTGATGCCATTATTGATGGTCTTCCAATCTACAAAAAGCAATTACGTGATATCAAGCCAGATTTTGGAACACCTTTAACAAAAGCAGAAATTCCAAACTGCTTTATGACCGGTGATCCTCTTGATGAATACATGGATTGGGATATATCAAAATCATCAGACTTCTTGATTAACTATGACTCTATAACCGATGAGATGTCGTTCAATGGTTATTCATACGACCAATACGTTAAGAATCAAGTTAAATATCTGATTCAAGAGGTTGTATTCTTTGATAAACACTATTCACGTTTATACACCAAGATAATAGGTATTGCTCCAATTCAAGCCGACCGTTCTACATTTAACGAAAGCGGTGCACCTGAACGTAAATATATGGATTATTTCTTAAATTCAGTACCATTCTGGATTTCATTTGACCAAATACGTCCATATCTTGCACGTCAGTATGTCATTCCGCAGTCAAACGATGTATCGCGTACAACATTTGAGGAATTTTTCACAAATAAGATGTACACATCATACTTGATTGGTGATAGCAATATGTATAGCCGTATGTTCTTAAGTTACGTATTTACAGAAAAGAACGTACTCAAAGAACAACAGCGCGTATTTGATGAACTGCTCAATTTTGAGCAAGACTTGTGGGAGTATTAATTGCACAAAAAATATAATCCAGCAAGGTTAGAAGTCGGAAAAACAAACTGACTTCTAACCTTTTTTACTAAACATTTTCTTTAAAATGAAACGCACACACCATCATATCAACATGTATGTAACGACAACATTGAGTATAACGCTTGTCCTCATACTTGTAGGATTGGAACTTATAGCATTTCTAACAAGCCAACGACTTATTAAACAAGTCAAAGAAAATGTTTCAGTAGAATTGATACTCAATGAGCCTATAGATAGTTTAGAACTGAACCGACTTTATCGAGTTCTTGATGCAGCAAAATTTTGCAGAGAGTACCAAACAATCACTAAGGAACAGGCATTACAAGAACACATAATGTATTTAGGAGAAGACCCTACCCAGTTTTTAGACTATAATCCATTACATTCATCAATAATAGTAACTCTCGATGAAAACTATACACAAAGCGATAGCATAGCGGAAATAGAAAAAAAACTAAAGAATTTCGAATCTATTTCACGTATTGAGTACCCCAAAGACATCGTTTCACTACTTGATAAAAACATTAGTTACGTAACATTTGGTTTACTCATTATTGCATTAGTTTTACTACTAATTGCAATTGCACTAATCAATAACACAATACGACTAACCATCTATTCCAAACGATTTTTAATTCACACTATGAAGTTAGTCGGAGCAACTTCATGGTTTATCAAACGACCTATTATTGGTCGGGGCATACTAATGGGAATAATAGCCTCAATTCTAACATGCGGCATTCTATATGGTGCAATATGGTATGTGCAAACAGAACTAAACATCATATTATTTGATTTTACATGGCAAAATTTTGCCTTTATAGCAGCAGCAATAGTCATTTTGGCAATAATAATAACCTATCTGGCATCAGCATTTGCAACCAATAGGTACATAAGAATGAAAGTTAATGATTTATACAACATATAGTTATGGACGAAAAGAGATATAAACTCAGTAAGACTAATTTGATCATGATTGTAGTAAGTTTAGCAATCATAATTTTAGGTTTTATCTTAATGATAGGTGAGCCAAGCGGCGCAACACAATATAATCCAGACATTTACTCAACACGTCGTATAACCGTAGGTCCGATGATAGCATTCTTTGGTTTTCTTACCATGATATTTGCTATTTTATATCGTCCAAAAAAGTCAAAAGAAATAGATAAAAAATGAGTTGTTGGGAGGCATTGATATTAGGTATCGTTCAAGGATTGACGGAGTTCTTGCCTGTAAGCAGTAGCGGACATTTAGAAATAGGTCAAGCCCTGTTAGGTACGTCAAGCGGAGAAAATCTGACATTTACCGTTCTTGTTCACACCGCTACCGTATTGAGTACTTTAGTGATTTTGTGGTCAGAAATAGCATGGATTCTAAAGGGCTGTTTTTCAACTATAAAATGGAACAACGAGAAGGACTATGCCACTAAAATACTTATATCTATAATACCTATATTTATTATCGGCATGTTTTTCAAAGATAAGGTTGAGCATTTTTTTGGAAATGGTTTGCAAATTGTAGGTATATGCTTACTTATAACTGCTTTACTACTTGCAACGAGCGATTACATAACACGATATAGACAAAAAAAATCAACAGGTGGCGAAGAGATTGGTCGTTCAATCAACTATCTTGATGCTTTAGTTATAGGTATAGCACAAGCATTTGCAGTACTTCCCGGACTTTCTCGTTCAGGAAGCACTATTGCAACTGGTTTGTTATGTGGAGTTAAGAAATCAGAGATAGCGCAATTCTCATTCATAATGGTAATCATACCTATATTAGGAGATGCTTTTCTTGAACTCATAGATATTATCCAAGCAGGAAGTTTTGGTGCCGGATTACCAATAAGTGCCGCAATATCGGGATTTTTAGCAGCATTCATAACTGGGTGCTTTGCTTGCAAGTTTATGATAAATGTAGTACGCAAAGGTCGATTGATATGGTTTGCAATATATTGTTTAATAATAGGTATTTTAGCCTTATGCTTGTAAAATATGGACTTTATTGAAGGCGAAATACTTTATTTCAATAAGCCGTTACATTGGACAAGTTTTGATTTAGTTGGTAAAATCCGATGGCTTATATGCAGACATTTAGGTGTCAAAAAACTAAAAGTTGGACATGCCGGAACATTAGATCCATTGGCAACAGGTGTAATGATTGTCTGCACCGGCAAGAAAACAAAACTAATTGACACTTTTCAATATCAGACGAAAGAATACATTGCAACCTTGCAACTTGGCGCAACCACTCCTTCATTTGATTTAGAACATCCTATCGACAACACCTACCCTACATCCCATATAACATATCAACTTATTGAAGACGTCATACCTACCTTCAAAGGAGAGATATGGCAAGTTCCTCCAACCTACTCTGCAGTCAAGATAGATGGCAAACGCGCTTATTCGTTTGCTCGAAAAGGTGAGGAGGTGGAACTCAAGCCTAAACTGTTGGCTATCGATGAGATTGAGATTCTGAATTTTAACGCACAACAGATGCAATTAACTTTGCGCGTAGTATGTAGTAAGGGCACATACATTAGAGCACTTGCACGAGATATTGGCGTAACACTTCACTCAGGAGCGCATTTAATCGGTCTGACCCGAACACGCATTGGTGATATTTGCCTTGATAATTGCATTAGCGTTGAACAATTTCAGTCAGATATTTTGCCCAAAATACAAAATCAAGAACAATATTGAAAACTACAGATAAAGATGAAACTTAGTCAATTTAAAATTCGTATTCCTCAAGAGTTATATGCTCAACGTCCACCTTATTTTCGTGACGAATGTCGCTTGATGGTACTTCACCGAAAAACGGGAGAGATTGAGCATCGTAAGTTCACCGATGTGTTGTCATATTTCAACGAGGGCGACCACTTTGTATTCAACGATACGAAAGTATTTCCAGCCCGCTATATCGCCAACAAAGAAAATACAGGCGCAGTAATAGATGTCTTTCTGCAACGAGAATTAAATGAAGAGCTCCATTATTGGGATGTGATAGTAGAGCCTGCACGCAAGATTCGCATTGGCAACAAACTATTTTTCGGCGATGAGAATACAATCTTTGCAGAAGTTATCAACAATACTAATTCACGCGGTCGTACTATTCGTTTTCTTACTGATATGCCCCATGATGAGTTTAAGGTTGCTCTATATAAATTAGGTAAGATGCCATTACCTAAATACATCACTCGTGAAGCAGACGAACAGGATTTAGAGGACTACCAGACTATCTATGCATCGAAAGAAGGTGCCATTGCAGCACCTGCCACAGGACTCCATTTCAGTCGAGGTATAATGAAAAAGATGGAAATTTTGGGTATCGAAAAAGATTTCATCACTTCTCATATAGGTTTGTGCAATTTCCGCAATATAGAGGTCGAGGACTTAACCAAGTTCAAGATGGAGTCCGACGAGTTGTATATAGGACCGGAGATGGTTGATATTGTTGACCGTATGCATGAAGAGAAACGTAATCTTGTTGCTGTGGGCGTAGATGTAATTCGCGGACTTGAGGCAGTTGTAGGTACTGACGGACATATTAAAGCCTTTAGTGGCTGGATCAATAAATTTCTCTTTCCGCCACATAAATTTACGACTGCCAATTGCTTGCTAACCAATTTTTATCCCGGTGAATCGATACCTCAAATCATAAGTTTTGCCTTTGGCGGCTATGAACAAATGATGACGGCATACGAGATTGCTATTAAAGAACAATATAGTTTTGGAGACTATGGCGATGCTCTTCTAATCATCGACTAAAAATACATAGTACTGAACTAAAAAATGGGCATACGAATATGCCCATTTTTATTTATGCTCTTTCTCCCATTGTTTGGCAAGTTCTTCAAGACCTTGCTTTCTATAGTACGATGCAATTTGCTTGCGTAGTTCGTCGGCTTGCGTACTAATGCTTTTTACAAATGACGCTTCAGTATTCCAATCTAATGCTGTCTGATAATTCTCATAGGCTGATTCCCAATCGGTAACTAAATCGCTTGACAACAATTTTTCGGCATCACGCACATAGGCATCAGCAATAAGCGGTTTGAGTTGATTTTGTTGCTTGCTAACATCCTGCAATGAGTCAAGACGTGCAATCAGAGTATAGGTGTTATAACTGCGAATCAGATGCTCTGTCTTTCGTGATTGTGCATCAAATTGAGCCGACTGATTACATTGGTCAATCAGGTTGCTAAATTGACTATTGTATTCTTCATTCATCAAATAGGTGTTAAGCGCTTTCTTGAAATAGAAGTATGCAGCATCTACATTATCTTCCATTATAGCGGCTTTACCTACTCTTTTATACAAATCAAAGACTTTAGTGCGCGCCTTATCGTAGTGTCCGCGATAATACTGTATTTCAGGCTGCCAACTCCATTCACCGGTGATTTTATTTCCACCTTTGAGCGGCATTTCTACTTCACTTAGATTATCGTTGATATCGCTTAATTTGCGATAAATCTCGCATATTTCTTCCAACTCGGCAGCATCTTCACTAAATGCTATCTCGCCTATACGCTCTTTTGCTTGTTGGTCCATACGCTGATAGTTGGTATGTACAAACTCTTTTGCAATACGATGATTATTGTCCAGCTTTAATATTGCAGTAGCAGCAACTAATGCTCCAAGATAGTCGCCGTCACGTTGTGCAGTGTTCATTTGGATTACTAATTCAGCCATTGATGGCTCTTTAGCAAACAATGACATAGAGATTGTAATTACACTAATAAGGATAAAAAGTTTTTTCATATATACATTGAATTTAAATGATTCGATAATGGAAAATAACGTTGCAAAGATAGTACATTTTTTAATATCAGACATAGCAGATATTGATATTTTAAGTACTAAATTTTGCCGATATTGAATTTTACGTGATATTCTTTCTATCAAAGAAGCATTTTAATTTATCAAGAACGATTATTTTTCAAGATTTGCACATATAATATAAAAGTAGTATCTTTGCATATAAAAACAAGTTTAACAGATAACCAACAAGGTATGGTAGAATTATTAGCCCCTGCACGGGATGTCAATATAGGAATAACCGCCATCAATAGTGGTGCAGACGCAGTGTATATCGGTGCACCACAGTTTAGCGCACGTTCAGCAGCAGGCAATTCTGTACAAGATATTGAGAAATTATGCAACTATGCACATCTATTCGGTTGCAAAGTTCTTGTTGCACTTAACACAATTCTGACCAATGATGAAATACCGACAGCCAACCGAATGGTTTGGGATGTGTATAACGCAGGTGCTGATGCGCTTATTATGCAAGATTTTGGCCTCTTAGAGACTAACCTGCCACCTATACGTCTGCATGCTTCAACGCAGTGTAACAACGTTAGTATTGAGCATATCAATTGGTTAGAACAGTTAGGTTTTTCGCGTGTAGTCTTGGCGCGAGAGTTATCGATTGACGATATACGTGCTATTCGTTCAGCCACAACAATTGAATTAGAAGCCTTTGTCCATGGGGCTTTATGCGTCAGTTACAGCGGTCAGTGCTACATGTCGGCGGCATTACGCAATCGTTCAGCCAACCGTGGCGAGTGTGCTCAAATGTGCCGCTTACCGTATGACCTATTAGACGCTAACGGCACTGAAATTGTACACCATAAGCATTTACTCTCACTCTGTGATATGGACCGTTCGGCTTACCTCAATCAACTTATAGAGGCAGGCATAACAACATTGAAAATAGAAGGAAGGCTAAAAGATGAAAACTATGTGAAAAACATTGTTACATATTATAGTCAATTATTAGGTAAAAAATGTAATAACGATTTTGCAGCCGACCCTCAAAAAACTTTTCACCGCTCACAAACCGACTATTTTCTGCACGGTAGGACTCGTCCGTTAGCCAATTTTGAGACTCCTAAATCCACAGGTGAAGAGATTGGTCAAGTGATAAAAGTATCAAATAATCAAATCGTAGTTTCAACCAACGAAATAATTAGTCAAGGCGATGGCATTTGTGTTTCTACTGAAGGCTTTTATGTCAAAAATGCGTCAATGACTAACGGCAACACTGTATTGACATGGGATATTCAACATACAACGATAGATACTTCGCATATCAAACCCGGCATGATTGTCTATCGAAATTTTGACAGAGTATATATAGACAGACTAATCCATTATCAACCGCAACGCAAACGCTTAGTTGATATTACTTTTCGAGATATTGATAATGCTTTTACGCTTGCTATGCAAAGTGATACAATTAGAGTAGAACAATCATTTACATACACTAAAGAATTAGCGACTAATCCAATTAAGGCAAAGCAAACTATACACAATCAACTATGCAAATTAGGTGGTACAATCTTTGAAGTCAACAACATAGATGTACAATTAAGTCAACCTTATTTTCTGCCTATATCAGTATTAAATGAATGGCGTCGGCAAGTATGTGCCGAATTGGAACAACAATGCCTTCATTCTTACGAACGCATCAACCGACGTCCGCTTGTTCATGCTCCATACTACTCTACTGAGCCACTTGACTATCATGCTAATATACATAATGACCATGCAGCATCTTTCTACCGTTCGTGTGGTGCAGAGATAGCAGAAAGGTCGTTTGAAAGCAATCCATCAACAGACGACAATAAAGTTGAACTTATGCGTTGCAGATATTGCTTGAAATATGAGATGGGCTGGTGCAAAAGGAATCAAATAGTTAATACTAATTTACCATTAGAACCGCTCTACATACGCCAAGGCGAACAGTTATTGCAATTGCATTTTGACTGCAAGCATTGTCAGATGATAATAACAAAAAAATAATATGCCAAAATCGGTAATTGAATATGTATGCCAGTCGTGCGGTGCACGTGCGACTAAAGAATTAGGACGTTGCCCCGTATGCGGACAATGGGGCACATACATGGAAGAGATTAAGCACAAAGAGTCGCCTTCCAAAGTTTCTCACATTTCACCGGCACAATCGCGTCCATTTAAGTTGGAAGAGATTGAGACTACAGCCGAAATGCGCATTGACACCAACTCTACTGAGTTTAATCGCGTCTTAGGTGGAGGATTGGTTCCCGGCTCATTGGTTCTATTAGGCGGAGAACCGGGCATTGGCAAATCGACATTGGCTCTTCAGGTAGCAATGAAATTAGGCAATCTGAAATGCTTATATGCTTCAGGTGAAGAGTCGGTCAAACAACTTAAATTACGTGCCAACCGGTTGGAAGGCAAACCTGAACAACTCTACATATTAAGCGAGACCGACCTTGACCATATATTGCAACACATAGAGATCTTGAAACCTGACATCGTTGTTTTAGATTCTATTCAAACCATATCAGTCGAACAAATAGAGTCAACAGCAGGTTCGATATCACAAGTGCGTGAATGTGCATCACGCCTGCTCAAATATGCAAAAGAAACTAACATCCCGTTTATCATTATCGGTCATATCAATAAAGAAGGTAACATAGCCGGACCAAAAGTATTGGAGCATATAGTTGATACTGTACTGCAATTTGAGGGCGACCAACATTATATGTATCGCATACTTCGGTCGCAAAAGAACCGTTTTGGCAGTACCTCCGAATTAGGAATTTTCGAGATGCGTCAAGATGGTTTGCGCGAAGTGGCTAATCCATCAGAACTATTACTATCACAAAATCACGATGGTTTGTCGGGCATAGCAATAGCATCAGCCGTTGAAGGTATTCGACCATTTTTAATTGAGGTTCAAGCCCTTGTGAGTTCTGCGGCATACGGTGTTCCGCAACGGTCGTCAACAGGTTTCGACCTACGCCGACTAAATATGCTTTTGGCTGTATTAGAGAAACGTGTAGGTTTTCGATTGCCACAAAAGGATGTGTTTCTGAATATCGCAGGTGGTCTGCGTGTCAACGACCCTGCCATTGATCTTGCCGTTTTAGCAGCAATACTATCGTCTAACACTGATTATGCATTAGAGAATAATATCTGTCTGACCGGTGAGGTAGGTCTTGCAGGCGAAATTCGTCCTGTCAACCGTATTGAGCAAAGGATTATGGAAGCAGAGAAACTCGGATTCAAGAAAATCATCATACCTGATGGTCAGAGTTTGAGCCGCACAAATTACAGAATTCAAGTTTTACCTGTTCGCAAGGTTCAAGATGCCTTCAGATTACTAATTCAAAAATAAGAAATCATTTTGCACATTGCAAAATATCTTGTAATTTTGCACTTCTATTTTAAAATACCCAAAATATGATTGTCTGCATTGCTGAAAAACCTTCTGTAGGTAGAGATATAGCCGATGTGCTTGGTGCACATGAACGGCACGATGGTTATATAGAGGGCAATGGCTATCAAGTAACTTGGGCATTTGGTCATTTATGTGGTCTGCTTGAACCGCAAGAATATACCGAGCAATGGAAACGTTGGAACATGAGTTCCCTGCCTATGATACCAGAACCATTCCGCATAAAAGTGGCAGGCGACCAAGGCGTTCAGAAACAATTTGAGATTATCAAAAATCTCGTGAGCAAAGCCGACAAGGTGGTCAACTGCGGTGATGCCGGTCAGGAAGGAGAACTCATACAACGCTGGATATTGCAAAAAGCAGGTTGCAAATGTCCAGTAGAAAGATTATGGATATCATCATTAACCGTTGAAGCCATCAAAGAGGGGTTTGCTAATCTTGAAGACCAATCGCATTATCAAAAACTTTATGAAGCCGGACTGATGCGGGCTATAGGCGATTGGTTATTAGGCATGAACGCCACTCGCGCTTTTACTCTCAAATACCGCAACGACAGCAATAATGTACTATCAGTCGGACGCGTTCAAACCCCTACATTAGCACTTATTGTTGGTCGCGACCGTGAGATAGCCACATTCCGACCACGCACATATTGGGAACTCAAAACTATCTATCGCGATACAACTTTCAACGCCATCATTCGTAAACAAGAAGACGAGTTATTAGACGAAATTCAGAAAGCGCAAGAGTCTGCCGAGAAAAGCAAGAAAAAAGATGTCAAGATACCGACCATTGACGAACTACAAGCACATAATATTGGTATTGACCCTATATCGTCGGCTCAAGAAGGACAAGCACTTATTGACCGTTTGAAAGACAAACCGCTCACAATCACAAGTATAGAGAAAAAGAAAGGTATCGAAGCACCGCCCCGTCTGTTTGACTTAACGTCATTGCAAGTAGAGTGTAACAAGAAGTTCGGCATGAGTGCTGAAGTGACGTTGAACACCATTCAGAGTCTGTATGAAAAAAAGATAACTACCTACCCTCGTGTAGATACGACCTATTTGACCGATGACCTTTACCCTAAAATGCCGGGGACACTGATGGGGATAAGAGATTACTATCCTGAACTTATTGATGTGCTGGGTGGCAAGCAGTTGCCAAAATCAAAAAAGGTGTTCGACAATTCAAAAGTAACCGACCACCATGCCATTATCCCGACAGGTCAGAAACCAAATAACCTGACTGATTTTGAGCGTCAGGTATTTGATCTTGTGGCACGTCGTTTCATTGCCGTTTTCTATCCTGATTGTCAGTTTGCCACCACAACAGTAATGGCTGATGTGGATGGTATTCCATTTAAAGCCACAGGCAAGCAAATCATCGAGCCGGGCTGGAAAGTAGTCTTTCAGAAATCAGAACGTCAAGACGTAGAATCAGAAGAGAGCAAAGATGACAAGTCTCTACCCGACTTCAAAAAAGGAGAGAGTGGACCTCACAATCCACAATTAGTTGAAAAACAAACCACACCCCCTAAACCATATACAGAAGCCACACTGCTACGTGCTATGGAAACAGCAGGTAAGACAGTTGACGATGAGGAGTTGCGCGATGCTATGAAAGAGAACGGCATTGGTCGTCCGTCAACAAGGGCTGCTATAATAGAAACTCTTTTTAAACGCGGATACATAGTTAAGAAAGGTAAGAGTCTGTATTCCACAGACATAGGTCGGAACCTGATAAGTATCATAAGTGTTGACTTATTAAAAAGTGCTGAATTGACAGGACGATGGGAACGCAAACTCCGCATGATTGAACGCGGCACCTACGACCCAAAAACATTTATAGCCGAATTGAAGCAAATGGTGTCAGGTGTAGTTTGGGAGGTTAAGGCAGATATGAGCGGTCAACCATGTCCACTATGTCGCCAAGGTCATCTTATTCGAGGCAAGCGAGCATACGGCTGTAGCCGTTGGCGTGAAGGCTGCAACTATACAATTCAATTTCATCAAAACCCCTATACCATAAATAATTAAAATTCTCATGACACCTGATTTTTCAAGACTAAAGTTATTAGTAGGCAACGATGGATTCATGCGCCTGCAAAACTCAAAAATAGTTCTATTCGGTGTTGGCGGTGTTGGCAGTTGGTGTGCCGAAAGTCTTATAAGGTCAGGCATAAAAGAGTTGACAATCGTTGATTTCGACGATGTGGCACCAAGTAATATCAACCGTCAGTTGCCGGCATTGCAATCAACAATAGGTCAGCCTAAAGCACAAGTGATGGCAAAACGTCTGCTTGACATCAATCCGGAGGCACAAATAATTGTAAAAGCAGAGAAATTTAATGCGCTGACATCAAGTTGTTGGGATTTCAATCAATACGATTATGTCATTGATTGTATAGATAGTCTTGATTGTAAAGCCTTGCTGCTGCATTTAGCCTCTCAATCGAGTGCAAAAGTATTCAGTTCAATGGGGGCAGGACGAAAGATTGACCCACAACAAATATCAGTACGTGAATTATGGAAAGTGCGCGATTGCCCGTTAGGTCATGCACTACGTAAATATATGCGCCGCAATAGTCTGACCACCGGTCAAAAGATTCAATGTGTATATAGTCCTGAATTGGTTGAAAATAAGGGGGCAGAAGGACTTCTATCGCAAGGGCTAATCGAACCATCAGATCGTATTAACGGCACAATGGCGCATATTACAGCAATTTTTGGTTTTACATTGTCCGGACTTGTAATACAAGACATATTAAACAGACAGATCAAATGCCGGTAAATCATTGCAAATTGGTTATTTCACAAAAAAGTAGTAATTTTGCAAAATGAAAGATTGCGGCAATAGAGGCTGCTAATAATAACATAGATTAACGCAATAAATTAAGATATATGTTTGATAATTTAACTGAACGCCTTGAGCGTTCGTTCAAGATTTTAAAGGGTGAAGGCAGAATAACCGAAATTAACGTTGCCGAAACGGTTAAAGACATCCGCAGGGCATTGTTAGAAGCGGATGTTAACTTTCTGACTGCCAAACAATTTACTGACCGCGTCAAGGCTAAGGCTTTGGGACAACAAGTGTTAACCGCTGTTAAGCCCGGCCAGTTGCTCATCAAAATCACTCACGATGAGTTAGCGGAACTAATGGGTGGTCAGGCAGCAGAATTTAAGATACATGGTAATCCGGCAGTAATTTTGATGTCAGGTTTGCAGGGTTCCGGTAAAACGACTTTTTCCGGCAAACTTGCCAATATGCTGAAGACCAAGCATGGCAAGAAGCCTATGCTGGTGGCATGCGATGTGTATCGTCCGGCTGCTATCGAACAGTTAAAGGTATTAGGCGAACAAATAGGGGTATATGTATATACCGACGAGACAGAGCCTAATCCGATAAAAAAAGCCTCTAAAGCAATAGAATATGCTCGCGTATATGGTTACGATGTAGTTATTGTCGATACTGCAGGTCGGTTGGCTATTGACGAACAGATGATGAACGAGATTGCCGCTATCAAGGAAGCCATCAAGCCTAACGAGACACTATTTGTTGTTGATGCCATGACCGGTCAAGACGCAGTCAAGACAGCCAAAGAGTTCAACGAACGATTAGACTTTGATGGCGTTGTACTTACCAAATTAGATGGCGATACACGTGGTGGTGCTGCATTAAGTATTCGTGCTGAAGTCAACAAGCCTATCAAGTTTATCGGAACGGGCGAAAAGATGGAGGCTATCGATGTGTTCCACCCCGACCGTATGGCAGACCGTATTTTAGGCATGGGCGATGTGGTATCTCTTGTAGAACGTGCTCAAGAACAATTTGATGAAGAAGAGGCTCGACGCATCACCAAACGGCTCGCAAAAAATCAGTTCGACTTCAACGATTTCTTATCTCAGATTCAGCAAGTCAAGAAGATGGGTAATATGAAGGAACTGATGGGCATGATACCGGGCGTAGGCAAGGCTCTGAAAGATGTAGATATCAACGATGACGCATTTAAGAGTATCGAGGCTATCATCTATTCCATGACACCGGAAGAACGCGAACACCCCAATATATTAAACGGCAGCCGCAAAAACCGTATAGCAAAAGGTAGCGGCACCAGCATAGTCGAGGTCAATCGTCTGCTCAAACAATTCGACCAAATGAGCAAGATGATGAAAATGGTCGCAACAGGCAAGATTAAAAATCGCAGAAGATAATTTGTGCAATTATTAGACGGTCAACATATTGCATCGCTAATTAAATCCGAGATAGCAAACGAGATATCGGAAATAATCAAATGTGGCAAACGTCCGCCACATTTGGCTATCATTCAGGTTGGAAATGATATACAAAATGACATTTACATCAGAAACAAGATTAAATCATGCAAGCAAGTTGGTATCGTTGCAGCTAAAATAACTTTTGATGCCTCTATCACTGAAAGCCAACTATTGGCACAAATCAATGCTCTAAACAACGATTCGCATATAGATGGTTTTATTGTTCAATTGCCACTACCTGAGCATATCAATGAACAGATTATCATACAAGCCATTGACTATCGAAAAGATGTTGATGGTTTTCATCCTATGAACATCGGCAAATTGGTGTTAGGCGAGCCATATCTTTACCCTGCCACTCCATTAGGTATTCAAGAATTGCTAACTCGCTATCAGATACCAACTGAGGGCAAGCATATAGTAATCATAGGCAGGAGCAATATAGTTGGCAAGCCAATAGCCAACATGCTGATTCAAAAAAATATGTATGGAAATGCGACCGTCACTATTTGCCATAGTTTTACGCATGATTTGCGCAAGATTTGCCTGAGTGCTGATATAATTATTGTGGCTGTTGGGATACCACGTTTTTTAACCGCCGATATGGTAACCAATGGTGCTGTGGTTATTGATGTTGGCAATACACGAATAGTTGACGCAACATCACCAAGAGGATACTATATGTGCGGTGATGTTGACTTCGATATGGTGGCACCTAAATGCAGTTATATAACTCCTGTTCCGGGCGGCGTTGGTCCAATGACAATAACTTCGCTACTGCACAATACACTTGAAGTCTATAAGCATAATAAGGTATGAAACGTTTAGTCTATATTCTCACATTGTTGATTAGCAGCATAACTATCAGCGCAAGCAACATCAGTACGACATATAGCAAAGGTTCGTTTCATACTTCAAAAAAAGTTATAGCGCAAGCCGATTTCAATACATGCAGCCGAATGATAGATGATTTTATCTATCAGTTTCAGACCAATCCTGCACAACTTTTCACATGGGCACTGAAAAACACCGGTCAGACTCATAAAAACGATGGCTCAGACGATGTTGTTTTGATAATGAACAAAGTTAGTTATAATCCTGATTCTGCAAAGAGCATTATCAATGCTGATTTTCGGATGTCGAACGGACTGACCATTCGCGATAAGGACTTGATGAGTTATGTTCACGACCGCACAATTAGCAACAACCAACGGATTATCAACGTGGATTTCTATTATTCGGGGTCGCTACTAAAAAAAGCAGAAGGCATATTTCAACTTCTATCAATTGATGATACACAAACGCAAATATCAATAGACATAAATGTTCGCTTCGGCTGGTTTTTCAACCTTTTTATCACTCAAAAACGCTACCGCAACGTCATGGAGTGGCGCATCGGACAATTTGTGGATAATCTGAAAGAGGAGGCTGAACAGCGGTCTAACATCTAACAGCCAACGGCGGTCTAATCTAACATCTTAACAAAATGGATATATTACAAAAACTTGAAGGACTCCAACATAAATTTGAGGAAATATCGTTGCAGATAACAGATCCTGCTGTAATCAACGATATGCAACGTTACATAAAATTGAATAAAGAGTATCGCGAACTCCAACTCGTCATGGATGCTCAAAAAGAATACAAGACTTTGCTTGCCAATATAGATGAGGCAAAGCATATCTTGGCAAATGAGTCGGATAATGATTTGCGCGAAATGGCACGTGCCGAACTTGAAGAGTTAGAGCCTCAAGTACCTATAATGGAGGAGAAACTCAAACTATTGCTTATACCTGCCGACCCTGAAGACGGCAAAAACGTAGTGATGGAAATACGAGGTGGTACAGGAGGCGATGAGGCTGCTATTTTTGCGGGCGACTTGTTCAGAATGTACTCAAAATATTGCGAAATGAAAGGTTGGAAGATCAGTATTTCAAGTTTTTCAGAGGGAGCAGCAGGTGGTTATAAGGAAATTATTTTCAATGTAACAGGCGAAAATGTATATGGCACATTGAAATATGAATCAGGCGTTCACCGCGTTCAACGTGTGCCTGTAACTGAAACCCAAGGTCGCGTTCACACTTCAGCCGCAACAGTAGCCGTCTTACCTGAAGCCGACGAGTTTGACGTGCAAATCAACGAAGGCGAGATTAAATGGGATACTTTCCGTAGTGGTGGTGCAGGCGGACAGAACGTTAATAAAGTTGAGTCGGGGGTCAGACTTCGATATATCTGGAAAAATCCTAATACGGGAGTGTCGGAGGAAATTTTGATAGAATGTACAGAAACTCGCGACCAACCCAAAAATAAAGAACGTGCATTATCTCGTTTGCGCACACAAATATACGACCGCGAACACCAAAAATATATCGATGATATTGCAGCACGCCGTAAGACAATGGTTTCGACAGGCGACCGCTCGGCTAAAATCCGAACCTACAACTATCCGCAAGGGCGTATTACCGACCACCGCATCAATTATACTATCTATAATCTTTCAGCATTTATGGATGGTGATATTCAAGGGGTTATCGACCAACTCATAATAGCCGAAAATGCGGAACGTCTAAAAGCACAAGAGGAAATCTGAGAGTAGAATAGTAGAAAGTAATTAGTAGAAAGTAGAAAGACCTCGAACAAAATATCGAATACTTGAATTTATGTTTCTATTCTATAGTCCAAATATTAACATTGAGCATTTTCTTTCCGAGGAGGAGTCGTCTCATTGCGTGCGTGTATTGCGATTAGGTAAAGGCGACAATATTTTGCTCACTGATGGTCGTGGCACCACTTATGATGCCATTATTACAAATCCTAATCCACGACATTGCGAGTTCGATATTATCAGTAGTGAGCAACAGAGAAAAACATGGAATTACAATCTGCATATTGCTATTGCTCCGACTAAAAATATCGACCGTTTAGAATGGATGGTTGAAAAATGTACGGAAATAGGTATTGATGAGATTACTCCCCTACTCTGTCGATTTTCGGAACGCAAGATAGTCAACTTGGAACGTCTGGAACGCGTTATGATATCTGCTGCCAAGCAATCTCTCAAAGCATATATGCCCAAACTCAATCCACTGACTGATTATAACGCATTTATCAATCAAGCCACTGAGCAACAACGCTTTATTGCTCATTGCTACAAAGAGGATAAGACCCAACTCGTAAACGCTGCAAAATTGTCCAACGATGGCAATAATTCAATACTTATACTTATTGGTCCGGAAGGCGATTTTTCAGAGCAAGAGGTTGACGATGCTTTGCGTTTAGGTTTTCAGCCTGTAGCACTTGGCAATGAACGCTTACGCACTGAAACAGCAGGCATTGCAGCATGCCATACAATTGCGGTTCTTAACAATATGCTACAACAATAAACAATCAATAACTAATACAATACTATTAAGTGGAATTTCTACCTAACAATCCTGCCATTCTTGTTTCAGCAGTTAACATGCTACTACGCGATGAAGAGTTCGATACACTTGAGTCTCTTTGCTATAATTTCAATAGAGAACCTGATGAGATTAAAGCCTACTTACTCAAAAATGGTTACCGATATGACGAATTGCAACGACAATTCAAGATAATATAACATGAACCAATCTACAATAGATATTGCATATTGCTTTCTACATCAGAAATGGCAAGTTTATGTTCATTCCGTTATGGATTGGCAAAAAGATGATATTGAGGTTGCAATAGCCGATTATGTAGCACAAATGGATAAGTCGTTATACAATACATTATCGAACTGCAAGAATGATTTTCTGCTGACTCACAGCCGTTTTGAATATGATATGCAACACGCACTAACACAATTAGAACAAATGCAAAATGAATAATAAAGCACAAAACATACAAGAAATCTATTTCGCCGGAGGATGTTTCTGGGGAACAGAGCATTTTTTCAAGCAGGTACGCGGTGTGGTTGAAACCGAAACGGGATTTGCCAATGGAAAAGCCGATATTGTCAACCCGTCATACGAGCAAGTCTATACCGACAGTACCGGTTATGCCGAAACAGTAAGAGTTAAGTATGATGAGTCAAAGGTTAGTTTAGCATTTCTTGTTGACATGTTTTTTGCAGCCATCGACCCACTATCAGTTAATCAGCAAGGTCATGATGTTGGCACACGCTATCGAACCGGTGTTTACTACGTGTCAGACGATCAGTTGCCAGCCATCAGACAGATTTTTGAAGTGCAACAAGCCAAATATTCTCAACCCCTTGCCGTTGAATTATTACCGCTACAATCATTCTACCCTGCCGACGAATACCACCAAGACTATCTTGACAAGCATCCTGATGGGTATTGTCATTTGCCTCTATCTCTATTCAAATGGGCAAGAGAACAATGAATATCAGCATTATTGCCAAATAAAAAGGAGCGTACAAATCTGCGCTCCTTTTACATTTATTCACTAACTAATTTCGAGGTTCTAATTCCCAAGCCAAAGCAGAAGCACCGAGAACAGCAGCATCTGATTCAGGTAGGTCAGAAAAGAGCACTTGCACCTTATTTTTCCATATCGGCATCACATGCTCGTTCATTGATTTAACCACCGGATCCATAATCCAATGACCTGATTTGGTCATACCACCGAACATAATGATTGCTTCAGGTGCAGAGAAGGCTATAAAGTCAGCAAATTTTTCGCCAAGCATTTGTCCTGTTGTATCAAAGATACGTTTAGCGACCTCATCACCTTTTTCGGCAGCATCAAACACATCTTTACTCGTGATTGAGTCTGATTTGAGTTCGCGCAGCAATGATGGTTCGTTGGTTGTTTCGAGGATTTCACGAGCCGTCCGAGCCACACCTGTAGCCGATGCATAGGCTTCAATACATCCTGTCTTGCCACAGCCGCACAAGCGACCATTCTGACGAACAATAGTGGTATGTCCTAATTCACCGGCAAAACCGTCATGACCATACACTACTTTACCATCAATTACAATACCGGAACCGACACCGGTACCAAGCGTTATCTCAATAAAGTTTTTCATTCCGCGTGCAGCGCCATAAGTCATCTCACCTACGGCAGCAGCATTAGCATCGTTGGTAAGAACAGCAGGAACACCAAGTTTGTCGGACAACATTTTAGCAAACGGCACAATGCCTTTCCATGGCAAATTAGGTGCATTTTCTATATTGCCGGTATAGAAATTTCCATTCGGACATCCGGCACCTATACCTCTAATTTTTTCAAAGCCGCCTACAGGATCAACAATTCGCGTTATTTCTTCCGATAGTTCACGAACATAGTCGTTGATATCAGGATAGGCTTGTGTTTTAATACTTGAGCGCGCAATAACATGACCGCGTGCGTCAATAATTCCAAATACTGTGTTGGTACCACCCATGTCGATACCAATAACAAAAGGTTTCGTTTCCATGATAAAAAGTTAATAATTATTATAAGATTTTTAATCCACTTTAATGTCGGTATTAACATTTTTAGCACCTATAAGCGCATAATATAGTATGTATGCGACCCCTACAATAGGTACTATATAAGAATACAGGAAGCCCTGACCGCCAGCCACAGCAAAGACATCAGCCAAACTACTTTGAATCAGAGGCACAATACCGCCGCCGACAACCATCATCATAAATATACCACTTGCAGCAGCAGTGTATTTTCCCAAACCTTCGACTGACATATTGAATATGCAACCCCACATTACCGATGTGCAAAGACCGCACAATATAAGCAGTAATGCAGCCAAAGGAACACTTCCGATTTCAAATGCCCAATTGATTGGCATTTTAACCATCACTCCATTACCCCAGAACATAGCAATAAGCATCAGTACAATAGCCACTATAGATACGCAAACCACCATAGTACGTGAAGAGACATTGCCGCCTATCAGACTACCAATAAAACGTCCGACAAGCATCAGGAGCCAATACAAACCGGCAATAAATGTTGCTGTTTGATACGACAGCGATGAACCCCAACCATTATCTATATCTGACAAGTACGAAATCAAAGTGCCCGGGATACCAATCTCAACACCTACATATACGAATATAGCGCAAGTTCCTAAAACGAAATGGCGGAAAGCCCACGGACTACGTTCAAATTTAGTGTTTTCGGTAACACGTTCAGGTTCAGCAATAGGAGCAAAAAATATTACTAATCCAACAATAATAAATACAGCCATAGCCACATAGAGTACGAGGTTGACATCGGTAATAGTCTTACCTTCCAACGAACTACCAATAAGTGCTCCAACAACCATTGGGGTCAGAGTTCCGGAAAGAGAATTGAGTGTACCACCGACAAGGTTCAACTGGTTACCACGTTTGCCACCACCACCGAGCAGATTGAGCATCGGATTAACGACTGTATTGAGCATACATACCGAAAAACCACAAACAAAAGCACCCAACAAATATACCACAAAACTATTTGATACACCTGAAAGGTATTGAATAAATACGCCGAGCAAACCAACCGCTATAGCAATCAGCGAAGTCTTTTTATATCCTAATTTGGTGAGCAGTTTGCCGGCAGGAATACCCATAACAAGATAAGCCGCAAAGTTCATCATATTGCCTAACATACCAAGTATGTTGTTGGAATTTTCAAAAGATTTTTCCCAAATCTCACCCACCGGGGCTGCCAAATTAGTTACGAATGCAATCATTGCATAGAGAAACATCATTGCAATAATGGTAATGATGTTTTTACCTTGTTTTTCTTGGTTCATATTTTTAAGTTTTTAAAATGTTATTATTCTTCAGTTATGGTAATAATTTTATCTTTTCTGACATATAAATAGCCCTTGACTACAGCAGCACAATTAGTAATTCCGCCATCTATAAGGTTACTGAGTCCGACGTATGCCATTTTGTTAGGTTTTTGGATGAAAAAAATCCTTACCACATCAGCACCGGCATCGCCGGCAGCATCACGTATAGCAGTCAAACAAGCATCAAAAGTACAATAACAGGCGCGCGTAAGTCCTTTGTTTTCAACTATTATAGTGCCAAAACGTTTCACACCTTTGGGCATACGCTTTCGAGAATACACTATACGCACCGAATCGGTAGGATCATGATAACGCTTCACCTCCACCTGCTTCTGAATACCGCAACTACTAAGCATTGCGACCAAAAAGAAGCAGAACATAAAAATGATATTTCGCTTTTTAGCAGATTTCACTTATAGGTTAGACTTCAAAAAATCAATCATTCGATGATAGACATGACTATAATGGTTGCCTTTCTTCAAGAAGTGATTATCATCAGGATATATTTGCATATCAAATTGTTTGTCGGCTTCAATAAGTGCCTCAATATATTGCATAGTGTTCTGAACATGTACGTTATCGTCGGCTACGCCATGGACTATCAATAATCTGCCTTTTAATTGTTCGGCTTTAATGGTTAAATCACAGTCATTATAACCGGATATATTTTCTTGCGGACGTCGCATAAAACGCTCGGTATAACCGGTGTCATAAAGTCTGAAATCTGTTACCGGTGCGATAGCAATTCCACATTTAAACACATGCTGTGGTTGCGACATAGCAAGTATGCTCATATAGCCACCAAACGACCAACCCCAGATTGCTATACGTGAGCCATCAACAAATGGTTGCTTTGCAAAATATTGAGCAACAGATACTTGGTCTTGAGCCTCACGTGGTCCTATATTCATGTAAGTCTGCTGACGAAAATCACGTCCTCGGCAATCAGTACCACGTCCATCAAAACAGACTACTACATAACCTTGTTGCGACAAAAAATACTCCCAGTCTTTGCGCCAACGATTATAGACGAGTTGTGAACCCGGACCCGAATACTGTATCTGCACCATCGGGTATTGCTTGCTATGATTGAAATTGACAGGATATAATATCCAACCATATAGAGTATCACCTCGTTCGGTTACGATAGAAGTAAATTCTTTTTCAGGAAGTCCTAACGCAGCAAAATCTTGTGAAATAGTAACATTATCTTCTACTACTCTCAACTGCTTGCCTGCATTGTTGCATACCACGATATGTGGAGCAATAGATACGGAATTAAAGGTATTGACAAAATACTTATAGTCTGACGAAAATTTAGCGCTGTTCATGCCACGAGTAGAGGTCAGACATTGGTCTTTACCTTTACGATTAACATATATTTCACGCTCGTAAGGGACATTTTTGGCAGCCTGATAATATAGAGTCTGATTTGATTGGTCATAGCCATACACTTGAGTTACGTCAAAACGTCCACGTGTCATCTGCTTTTGTTTTAATCCGGTTGGCGAATAGAGATAAACATGTCTGAACCCGTCTTGCTCATTTAGTATGATAAAACTATCATCGGCAAGAAATTGCAGAGCATCAGCATTTTGATAGTCAACATAACCTTCTTTATTCTCCTCCCAATAAGTGAGTTTGCAAACAGTTGATTTAGGATTAGCGAGCCACATTTCCAACCGGTTTTGATTGCGGTTGAGAGTGAAGACTGCTATTTGGTCGGGATTATGAGTTGGTTTAAGCCTAACTATATAAGAATCGTCAGACGTATTCAACTGCATCTTTTTCAACGATTTATAATACGTATCATAGGCAATAACCGAAACTATTGAATTATTTTCTCCTGCTCGCGGATACTTAAACGTTTGACTTTGCGGATATAGTCCTCCAAGCATAGTTTGGTAGGTGAATTGTGGCACATCTGCTTCGTCGAAACGCACAAATAGTAGTTGCTTGCTATCTGCACTCCAAGCCATAATAGAGGTGGCAGAAAATTCCTCTTCATAGAGCCAATCGGTAGCACCATTGATAATCTTATCTTGCTCACCATCAGTAGTTACTGCCACTTCGGTTCCAAAATCCAATTTATGTATAAAGAGGTTGTTCTTACGTGCAAAGGCTATGTATCTGCTATTGGGAGAAAACAAGGGTTCACGTACAGGCATATCTTTAGTAAGCGGCTTGAGTTCGTTACGCTCAATATCATAGATATAGTAGTCGGCTTCAAAACTACGACGATATATCTGGTGTCTGTTGTTATACACCAACATCCAACGTCCACCATCGCTCATGATAAAGCCCTCTATAGTGTCGAGTTTCATCAATTTGGTTGTATTGATATTGAACAATGTGTCTTTGACATTGCCTGTTGTGTAATCATACGAACATATTATACCCCCTTTTAATTGTGCATACAATCCATTAGACAATGGTGTCATAGCAACTGACGATTTGCCGTTATATTTTCCACTGACTAAATCAGTCAACAAATCGGCATTAACGCTGATTGAAAATAATAATATGCTTATAAGGAAAAGATATTTTTTCATGCTTGCTGTGAGTTTTTAAACAAATTCCATATATCTGTTGTTGGTAGCGGTGCTACTATTTTAAGTGGTACGCGGCTTACGGGATGCACAAATTCTATACTTTTAGCATGCAAACATATTCCGCCATCAGGGTTTGACCGTTCGTAGCCATATTTGAGGTCACCTTTGATAGGCATACCCACGTGCGCTAACTGGCAACGTATCTGATGATGACGTCCAGTCTGCAATTCGATTTCCACAAGTTGATAACGTTCTGAACAGTCAATAATTCTATAACTCAAAATGGCTCGTTTGGCATCTTTATGAGTAGGTGCAACGATATATGACTTGTTTTGCTGCTCGTTGCGATAGATATAGTTGTCGAGCGTTATCACTTCTTCGGATGATGCAGACGGCATATCAGCAGTACGTTTGACTATAGCCCAATAGGTCTTACGTATCTCGCCATGATTGCGAAACATAGCAGTCAGACGACTCAATGCCTTGCTTGTTCGTGCAAAAAGGACTACCCCACTTGTAGGACGGTCGAGACGATGTGGCACACCAAGGAACACATCACCGGGCTTATTGTATTTTTCCTTGATATATGCCTTAACCATATCCGACAATGGTGTATCACCGGTCTTGTCGCCTTGCACTATTTCGGAGCAAGTCTTGTTAACTGCTATAATATGATTATCCTCGTAGATAATTGTCATTTGTTATTTCGTTGTCGAACCATTTCGTACATTACTACTCCTGCTGCAACCGAAACATTGAGCGATTCGATATTACCAAACATAGGAATACGCACTTGGGTGTCGCACATATCTAAGATAGTTGGATCGATACCTTCATCTTCTGCCCCCATAACTATAGCGATTGGTCGGTTGAAATCGGCTTGGGTATAATCCTTGTCAGTATGTTCGGTTGCTGCAACAATGTTCAGACCTGAGTCTTTGAGAAATTGCAGAGCATTTTTCAGATTTTCCACTCTGCATACGGGTAATGTGTGTAATGCACCGGCTGACGTTTTGACAGCATCAGCATTGATGCTTGCCACACCTCGAGCAGGTATCAATAAAGCATCAACACCGGCACAACTACATGTACGTGCAATAGCACCGAGGTTGCGAACATCAGTTATGCCATCAAGCACCATAATAGCAGGCATGCGTCCTTCTTCATAAATTGTAGGAACAACATCCTCTATTTTTGAGAATTGAATAGGTGATATGAAGGCTATGACGCCTTGGTGATTTTTGTCGGTCAGTTGGTTGAGTTTTTCTACCGGTACACGCTGGATAGGGGTAGTTAGTCCGTTTAATTTGGCTAATAACTGACGTGCTAAATCACTTGACATATCGCGCCGGAGCATAATCTTATCAAACTCCTTTCCGGCATCGATGGCTTCCAATACGGCTCGGATACCGAATATCATCTGCTTTTCGGGCACACGACGAGTTTTGTATTCTTTTTTCTGTGGTGCTGATTGCCGATGAACATGCTGGTCAGCAGAATAATTGTCGTTTTTAGGTCTTTGAGGTCTAAACATAATTCCTTTTGCTTAAAACAAACAAAATTACAATAATAATTTCAATTCACAAAATTTCAAATCAAGTTTGCTAAAATTCAAGTGTATTATTCATATTTTTATCTTAACCATTCAAGAAATTTATCAACATCTTCATCGTAAGCATACGGATCGGACAACCGTTTTTCATTTTTATCGATTACAATGTAGTATGGTTGAGCATTCGAGCCATATTCACTACGTTGCTTATAACTCCACTTGTCGCCTATCGTTTTTAGGGTTCTGGTCTGACCATTTTCAGTTATTTCGATAGGTTGGTCTAATGCTGTTTTGTCGTCAACATAAAGTGAGATTATAACGTAGTCTTTTGTCAGTTTGGCATTAACTCGCTCGTCGGCAAGGACTGCGGCTTCCATCTTACGGCAATTGACACAGCCATAGCCGGTAAAATCAAGGAACACCTTTTTGTTGTTGGCTTTAGCAAAAGCCATTCCTGCATCATAATCATAGAAATGGGCAGGCATTTCAGAATGTTGGATAGTAAAATCTTGAGTACTCATAGGAGGTGCGAAAGCCGACACTGCACGAAGCGGTGCACCCCATAATCCCGGCAACATATAGATTGCAAAAGCCAACGACACCATACCAAGCATTAGGCGTGTAACGGTTAGAGGTCGTTCGCGATTGTCGTCTTTGAAACTCAACCAGCCGAATAGATAGCAAGCAAGTAAAGCAAAGATAACTATCCAGAGCGTAAGAAACGTCTCACGGTCAATCAAGTGCCAGCCGTATGCAAGGTCTGCCACTGATAAGAATTTTAGCGAAAAAGCGAGTTCAATAAATGCAAGTGTAACCTTCAGAGTATTCATCCAATCACCAGATTTCGGCAATCGATTGATTATATCAGGGAATAGTGCACATAATGAGAAAGGCAGAGCAAGTGCAATAGCAAAGCCCAACATACCTATTGTCGGTCCTACGACAAAACCTTGCGAGGCAAGTTCGACAAGCAATGTGCCAATTATCGGACTTGTGCATGAAAATGACACAATTACCAAGGTGAATGCCATAAGCAAGATTGATACTATTCCGGACGTATCATTTGCCTTATTGTCCATCCATGTGCTCCAACGACTTGGCAAATGGATTTCAAATGCCCCAAAGAAAGAAATGGCAAATACAAGAAGGAGCAGAAATAACGTAATATTGAGCCAGGCACTTGTTGAAATCTCATTCAGTTTACTTGCTCCAAAAATAGCAGTAATAAGCAATCCAAGTACTACATAAATAACAACTATTGACAAACCATACAATATAGCATCACGTTTTCCATGATTGACTTGACCTTTTTTCTCGGCTTTCTGACCACGTTTAAGGAAAAAACTCACAGTCATAGGTATGATAGGCCATATACACGGCATCAGAACGGCTAATAGTCCGCCAAGAAGTCCCATCAGAAAGACATACCACAAAGAGGTGTGCGATGTCTGACTATCGGTGTCGGTAGGTTGACTAGCGTTCGCAGGTTCGATTTCAGCAACTTCTGCAATAGAAAATTCGGTAACATCTTCGACAGGTGCGGTATTAAGACTTGTAAGATTTTTGTCGTTACCAAGTGTAAAATCAATAGTTTGAGGCGGCAAACACATCTCATCATTACAAGCCATAAATTCTATGTAGCCACGCAAACCAGCCGAGTCGAAACCGCCACTAACGGAAAAACGCTGAACAAAAACTGCACGTTTCTTGTAATAAGACAACTGCATATCAAAATTAACATCATATTCCGATATGCTATCTTTGGGTACAAGCAGACTACCTATCGGTGTCAGTCCGCTTGCCTCTGTAAAAACTACAGATGTAGGTCTGGGACCTCCATCAGGCATATTGAGTGTATAAAGATGCCAACCTTCATCTATCGTTGCAACGATCTGACATTCAGCCTCATTATTTGAAACTTTATTGAGTTGATACGACCACTTTATAGGGTCAAAAACCTGTGCCAAAAGGATTTGCGGCAAAAGTAAAAGAAGTAATAAACTTTTTCTCATTGTCGGAAATATATATAATTCGCTTGCAAAGATAAAAAAATTTTTTTGAATAACAATAAAAGGCTGTGAAAACTTGGCTTTTAGTCTAACCGCTTTTGCTATATCCAAAAAAAACAATTACTTTTGTGGTTCAATATTCAACGACAATATCAACATAATCGATAAAGACAATTTTGACAATAAAATCAATAACATCAACAATATCAACAGTATAACAAGTATGTTTAAGATAAATTATCTGCGTGTTTTCATTCTTGTATTCACATGTTTAGTCGGATTTTTTAATGTATGGTCGGCAACACCTGTCGTTGCGCCCAACTATGGTGAGAAATCACTTATCGGACCTCTCTATTTTGGACCTAACGCATTTCCGACACCTCCGGTTCTCAAAGGTATCAATGATAGTACACTCAACGTCTATATTGGAGCAGACGAACAATGGGGACAAGTTGGACGGACAGAATATGGTAATGCAGGCGAACGCACTACTACTATTCAGGCTCACTTATCCATTCCGCTTTTTACGCAACGAGTTACGTTGAACTTATGGATGCCCGTTATGGAATTTTACGAGAACACTCATTTTGGTCAAGGGCATGGTGCAGGCGATGTTTATGTTTCTACCGACATACAAATACTCAATCAACGTCAATACGTGCCAGCCATATTATTACGAGCAGCCCTAAAGACAGCATCCGGTGGAGAATATGAGAAATATCGCTTTTACGATAGTCCGGGTTATTTTTTTGACCTTGCGATAGCCAAATCGTTCACTATCAGCCCGGATTGGCTGATACATCTTGCAGGCAGTGCCGGTTTTTTATGCTGGCAAACAGACAATGGCAGACAAAACGATGCTGTAATGTATGCCGTTGACGCTGAATTACGCCATCGCTATTGGTCGCTCATCGCTCAATATGCAGGATATACAGGTTGGGAACGCATAGGTGATCGTCCGATGGTAATACGTGCCGCGATATATGGACACATAAACAATTTTGAGCCATTATTAGGTTACGAATACGGCATTAGAGACTACCCCTTCCATACAATACGTTTAGGTTTACGCTATAAATTCTCAATATTGAAAAAACAATAGAAATGTTAAAATATATAATTTCCGAGCCAGATAGTCCTTATTTGGCTCGGTTTTTGTTTATTACAAGCAACGAAACAATTATTTTTTATCAACGATTATGCAAGATATTAGAGAATTGAATGAACGCATCGAGCGCGAGAGTTCATTTGTTGATGCCCTGACGTTGGGCATGAACCAGACTATAGTTGGTCAGAAACATTTGGTTGAAAGTCTGCTGATTGGTTTATTGTCGGATGGACACATTCTGCTTGAGGGTGTTCCCGGATTGGCTAAGACACTCGCTATCAAAACTCTTTCGGACTTGATAAAATGTGATTTCAGCCGTATTCAGTTTACACCTGATTTGCTTCCAGCCGACGTAGTTGGTACACAAATCTATAGCCAGAAAAATGAAGAGTTCAGCATCAAACGTGGTCCTATATTCGCCAATTTTGTATTAGCCGACGAGATTAACCGTGCACCGGCTAAAGTTCAATCTGCACTACTCGAAGCCATGCAAGAGCGTCAGATAACCATTGGCGACAAGACATTCAAATTGGACGACCCATTTTTGGTATTAGCAACTCAGAACCCTATTGAGCAAGAAGGTACATATCCACTACCTGAAGCACAGACCGACCGTTTTATGCTCAAGGTGGTAATAGGTTATCCGAAAAAAGAAGAAGAGCAGCAGATTATACGTCAGAATATCACAGGCGAGCGCAAACGTGTTATGCCTATATTGAATAAAGAGGATATACTCAAGGCTCGCGACATCGTTCGCCAAGTTTATATTGACGAAAAGATTGAGCGTTATATTGTTGACATCGTATTTGCCACACGTTTTCCGCAAGACTACGGATTGGACAAACTCAAAGATATGATTTCGTTTGGTGGTAGTCCACGTGCTTCAATCAATTTGGCACTTGCCGCTCGCGCCTACGCTTTCATTCACCGCCGCGGATATGTAGTACCGGAAGATATTCGCGCCGTTTGCTACGATGTTCTACGTCATCGTATTGGTCTGTCGTATGAAGCAGAAGCCAATAATATGACTTCGGAAGATATTATTACTGAGATACTTAATGCTGTTGAGGTACCTTGATAGTAGAAAGTAGGTTAGTAGAAAGTAGAAAGACATTAGTAGTTAGTAGAAAGACGGTATGGAAACATCTGAGATATTAAAAAAAGTAAGACGCATTGAGATAAAAACACGTGGGTTGTCGCAAAACATTTTTGCGGGCGAATATCATAGTTCGTTCAAAGGACGTGGTATGACTTTTTCTGAGGTTCGCGAATATGGTATTGGCGATGATGTGCGTAATATCGATTGGAACGTTACGGCTCGGTTTGGCAAACCATATATCAAGGTGTTTGAAGAAGAGCGCGAACTGACTGTTATGCTACTTATCGATGTATCGGGGAGTCGCAATTTCGGTACGCAATCGCAAATGAAGCGTGATATGATTACCGAGATTGCAGCCACATTGGCTTTTTCGACTATTCAGAACAACGATAAAGTGGGAGTCATACTTTTTTCATCGAAAATAGAACTTTTCATTCCGCCCAAAAAAGGTCGCACTCACGTACTTCATATCATTCGTCAACTTATTGATTTACATCCAGAAGAGAATGGTACCGACATAGGCATGGCATTGGAATACTTCACCAACGCAATCAAACGTCGTTGCACAGCATTCCTGATTTCCGACTTTATTTCTAACAAAGACTACTTAAAATCAATGCAGTTGGCAAGTCGTAGGCACGCTCTATATGCTTTGCAGATTTATGATCTTAGAGATGCTGAACTGCCCAATATAGGGCTACTCAAGATACGTGATGCCGAAACAAATCAACGCTATTGGATTGATACGTCCGATGATGTAACTCGCAAAATATATCACAACCATTGGGACGAACAACAACTTAAATTAAATCAGACCTTACTGCAATCAAATGTTGATAGCGTCAGTATCCGCACTGATGAGGACTACGTCAAATCATTATTACGTCTATTTAAACACAGGGTATGAATCTATTAAGTATTATATTATCGGTTGTCATCTCAGCATCAATCGACTCTACCACTTTATGGATAGGCAATCAGACTTTGATGCATCTGCAAGTTCAGGCTTCTCAAGACGAACAAATTGTTTTCCCTCAATTAGGTCAGGAAATAACGCAAGGTGTTGAGATTCTTGAGCGTATGCCTATTGACACAGTTAACGAAAACGCCGGAGTCAAACTAACGCAAGACCTTCTGCTTACAAGTTTTCGCGATTCGCTATACTATATTGATTCAATTCCTTTTGTAGCCAACGGTGACACAATTTTTGCTAATGGAGTAACGCTTAACGTTATACAACCTTTTATTATCGATACCACTAATGTTGCAATATTCGATGTCAAAGATATTATAGAACCTCCAATTTGGTGGTGGGGCATTATACGTTGGGTATTATTAGTTTTACTTATTGTATTATTAGGATTTGGTATTTGGTGGTTAGTCCGCCGTCTGACACATAAAGATGAAATTATCGACAATACCCCCAAAGAGCCTTTACGTCCAGCCGATATTGTTGCATTGGAACAATTAGATGCTATCAAGGAAGAAAAGATATGGCAGTCAGGGCGTACCAAAGATTATTATAGTGCAATAACTGAAGTACTCAAGGAATATATAAGCCGAGTATTTGACATTGATAGTGTGGAAATGACGACCTATGAGATATTAGGCGGTTTGAAGAAACCTTTGAAAAACGAGGCATCCACATGGAAACAACTTAAGGACTTGCTGACTCTTGCCGACCTCGTGAAATTTGCTAAATGGTCGCCACTGCCGGATGAGAACGAAAAGATAGTAAAGGAGGCAATTGATTTTGTCAATAACACCTGCCATTTTATACCTAATTCAGATGTTTACAACATCACTACAAATGAGAACACCAATAATAGTAGTGATCAAAACATAAAAAACAATGACATTCAATAATCCCGGATACTTATATTTACTATTTTTGCTTGTACCGATAATCACTTGGTACATCATAGAAATTCGCAAGTCAGATGCGAGTGTTCAGATGTCAGATGCATCGGTTGTCAAGCAACATAAGTCGATGCGCATCTATCTGCTCCACGTACCATTCATACTGCGTGTATTGGGAATTATACTGCTAACCATAGCATTGGCACGTCCACAATTACGCAATAGTTGGGCTTCAGCGAGCACCGATGGTATTGACATCATGATGGCTATCGACGTATCAACGTCAATGCAAGCAATGGACCTGAAACCAAATCGCTTGGAGGCTGCCAAAAATGTGGCGTCAGAGTTCGTAATGAATCGTCCAAACGACAATATAGGTTTAGTAGTGTTCGCCGGTGAGAGTTTCACACAATGCCCACTGACTACCGACCATGCTGCATTAGTCAACTTGTTTAAAAACGTTGATTTCGGGCTTATCGAAGATGGTACAGCCATAGGTTTAGGACTTGCCAATGCGGTCAACCGCATGAAAGATAGTGAAACAATATCGAAAGTAATTATTCTACTAACCGATGGCTCAAACAATCGTGGCGATATTGCGCCTCAAACAGCAGCCGAAATTGCCAAGACATTTGGTATTAGAGTATATACCATCGGTGTGGGTAAATCAGGCGAAGTTCCCTACCCTGTACAGACGCCATTCGGCATGCAGACGCAAATGATTCAGTCGCAATTCGACGAAGCGACATTACGCAATATTGCTACAGCCACAGGCGGTTCGTATTTCCGCGCCACAGATAACAATAGTTTGAAAAGTATATACGAAGAGATTGACCAATTGGAAAAAAGTAAAATTAGGGTCAGAGAGTTTTCAAAACGAACCGAAAATTTTGCACCATTCTTGTTGGCAGCATTGATGTGCTTAGTGCTTGAACTCATTTTGCGCTATTGGGTTCTACGCACAATTAGCAATTAGATTTGATAGATGTCTTTATACTAACGACTAATTTTTAACTTCTAACGACTAACTTCTAACGACATGTTTAGATTTGCATATCCGGAATATTTATTTCTACTCATATCAATCCCTATAATGATAGTAGCATTCATTATCTACAGCCTCAAAAAACGTAGGGATATAGAGTTGTTTGGCGATAAAGCATTAGTAGCCGAATTGATGCCAAACGCTTCAAGAGTACGTCCGGCAGTTAAATTTTCCATTCTGCTTATAGCCTTAACGTTTTTAGTTATAGGTTTGGCACGTCCGCAATTCGGCATGCAAGAGCAGACCATCAAACGTCAGGGCATAGAAGTGATGATTGCCCTTGACATCTCCAACTCGATGTTGGCAGAAGATGTCTTTCCCAATCGTTTGGACAGAGCAAAGCAGATTATCAGCCGTCTTATTGACCAGATGCCTGACGACAAGATTGGCATGGTAGTATTTGCCGGCGACGCTTTCGTCCAACTTCCGATAACAGCCGACAATGTGTCAGCCAAGATGTTTTTAGACAATATCAACCCAAGTCTGATAAAGACTCAAGGCACAGCCATTGGTGCAGCAATAAACACAAGCATGAAGGCTTTTGGCGGTGAGAGTGAGGCTTCACGCGCTATCATACTCATTACCGATGGTGAAGATCATGAAGACAATGCGCTGCAAGAAGCCAAAAAAGCATCTGATAGTGGCGTACAGATATATGTGGTTGGTATTGGAAAACCGGAAGGCGCACCTATTCCTGTCCCCGGCACGATGGCATATCATAAGGACAGACAAGGGAATGTGGTCATATCGCATCTTAATGAAGAGATGTGCCGCGAAATTGCATCTGAAGCCAAAGGACTATATGTTAGGGCTGACAATAGCAATAATGTAACGAAGACGATTAGCAAAGAACTTGACCAACTTGCTAAATCGGAAATAGAAAGTCAGATGTACGTTGAGTACAATGAACAATATCAGAGTTTTGTTCTGATAGGTTTATTACTTCTGATTATTGATTTCTTCATCCTGAATAGGAAGAACAAACGTTTAAGCCGCATCAATATATTCAATCAAGTAACACAATGAAACGCAATATATTCATCTTACTTATGCTCTTGATAAGCATAAGCATGTTCGCACAAGAGGAAAATAGCGTAATACGAAAAGGGAATAGACAATATAGAGATTCGCTATTTGAAAAGGCAGAGACTAATTATCGCCGCGCCATTGATAAAAATAAGCAATCCTACGAAGCCCATTACAACCTTGGCAATGCGTTAGTGCGTCAGGACAAATACGGCGATGCCATAACAGAGTATCAAGCCGCCCTCGGATATGCCAACAAAGAAAACAAGACTCAAAAGGCCCAATTATATCACAATATAGGAAATTGTCATTACGCTCAACAGGAGTTCGACAAAGCCATTGAGGCATACAAACATGCGCTGCGCAATAATCCGTCAGACAACGAGACTCGCTATAATTTAGTTAAAGCAATGCAGATGAAACAACAGCAACAAGAGCAACAGCAAAATCAGCAAGAGCAACAGCAGCAAAATCAAGATAAGAAACAACAAGAGCAACAACAACAGCAGCAAGAAGAGCAACAAGCCGAGCAACAACCAACAGAAGAGCAAAATGAAGGTCAGATGAGTAAAGAGCAAGCAGAACAATTGCTCAAAGCACTTGAACAAGACGAAAAAGAAGCCCAAGAAAAAGCCAAACAGGCACAACAAGTACAGAGTCAAAGCCGTCGCGTTGAAAAAGACTGGTAAGAGGTCTAACATCTAACAGCGTAGCGGTCTAACATCTAACATCTATCTTATGAACAAGACAAAGTTTTTTTATACTATCATTTTTTTGTTAACAGGCTTAATATCAATCAATGCCGAAGATATTGTATTTCGAGCCAATGCTCCATCCACAGTAGTGGCAGGCAGACAATTTCAATTATCATACACCATCAATGCTCAATCGAAAGATTTGCGTGCACCTGAGTTTGTTGATTTTGATGTCATCGCCGGTCCATACACAAGTCAAAGTACAAGTGTGTCGTGGGTTAATGGCAAACATACCACAACATTCGAACAAACATATACTTACACTCTGATAGCGAATAAAGAAGGTTCATATTCAATCCAACCGGCAACAATCAAAGCCAATGGCGAGACATACTCATCCAACGGGCTGAAAATAAAAGTTCTACCGCCAGACCAACAACCGGCAGCCAACTCACAACAAGGAGGTCAGAGCAATCAAACACAAAGTTCGGGCATCAATTCCGAAAACTTATTTGTAAGAACGATTGTTGACAAAAAGAATGTTTACGAACAAGAATGTATATCACTATCATATCGGCTTTACACACTTGTTGATGTAACTCAACTAACGCCCAATACCAAGATGCCGGACTTTGAAGGTTTTATGAAGCAAGAGATAGATTTGGGCAGCAATAATCAGTTGGAGTTAGAACATTATAATGGCAGAAATTATCAGGCAATTACACTATTTCAGACCTTGCTTTATCCTCAACATAGCGGAGATATTCAGATACCGGCAGCCACATTTGAAGCCATTGTGCGCGTACGCAATCAAGCAGCGGTAAGAAGCATGTTTGACTTTTTCGACACCTACACAAATGTAAGCAAACCACTCACTGCTCCGGCTGTTACCATCCATGTGTCGCCACTACCGGCAGGAAAACCGGCATCATTTTTGGGAGGTGTCGGACAGTTCAATATAGCCTCTACAATCAGCACCACCAACTTAAAAGTTGATGAGGCTATTACGCTCACACTTGATATCAAAGGCACCGGCAATCTCAAACTTATCAAAACACCGGCAGCCGATTTCCCAGAAGGATTTGAAACTTACGATCCTAAGATAACCAATAATTTTAAGACAACATCACAAGGTATAACAGGTAATAAAAAGATTGAATATCTTGCTATTGCACGAGCAGGTGGTGACTATACCATTCCGCCTATTGAATTCACCTATTTTGACACAAAAGAGAAAACATACAAAACACTTCGCACACCAACTTATAATATACACGTCGAAAAGAATAATAATTCGGAAAGCGAACAATCAACACCAACCGTCTATACGTCTAACAAGGAAGATATCAAAACACTTAATTCCGACATACGATATATAACCAATAATCAGCCCAAACTTCAACACCAATCGAGCGTTAAGATTGGTTCCGTACAATTCTGGTTACTATATCTTGTTCCACTGATATTTGCAATCATACTATTTATCATATTCCGCAAGCAGATACGCGACAATGCCGACTTACGCAAAGTAAAATACCGTCATGCTAATAAGATGGTACAGAAACGGTTAAAGACAGCATATCAATACATGAAATCGGAAGATAAAAACAGATTCTACGAAGAAATACTCAAGGCTCTATGGACATATCTAAGCGATAAACTATCTATACCGACATCAGAACTAAATAAAGAAAACGTAGCAGAAACACTACGCTCGCATGGAGCAACCGACCAATTGATTGACAATTTCAAGCAAGTACTTTCTGATGCTGAATTTGCCCAATATGCTCCGGCACAATCCGACCACGATATGCAAGACATGTATCAAAAAGCATCTGATATGATAGAATCAATGGAAGATATTGTAAAATAAAATTGAATGAATATGAAAAAGATATTAAGCATCATAATTATAGTCATCATCGCCACAACGTCATACGCTCAAAATGATAGCACATGGCAAAAAGGCAATCAGGCATACGCTGAAGGTGATTACAAAACGGCTATAGAATATTACCAAGCAACAATAGATTCTATTTGTCCATCAGCCGAGGCATTTTATAATCTCGGCAACGCCTATTATAAGACAAATGAATTAGGATTGGCAATTCTCAATTATGAACGTGCTTTGAACAGCAATCCTTTTCATAAAGACGCAAAATACAACCTGCAGATAGCGCAAGAACGCATTACCGATAACGTTGTTGACAATACCTTCTTTATCAGCAAGTGGATTAAGAATCTGATTCATGCGCTTAAGGCTCACACTTGGATGTGGATTAGCGTATGCCTTTTCATCATATCTCTTATAGCACTTTTTTTGTACTTTTTCAGCAAAACATTAGCAATACGAAAAGTAGGTTTTCACACGGCTTGGATAACATTGTTATTCAGCATATTCGCTTTTGTATTTTGTATGATAGGCAATTCGCATGAAAATAGTCGAAGTGAAGCCATTATCATGGCAGGCATAGTGAACGCTAAAGCATCGCCCGACCGCAGCGGTACCGATATATTTGTGCTCCATGAGGGAACAAAAGTACGCATAACTGACTCTATCTCAGATTGGGTAGAAATAGAAGTAGGCAACAATAAAGGTTGGATACCGGAAAAGGCTGCTGAAAGAATATAGAGGTTAGATATTAGAACGCTACGCTGTTAGACATTAGATCGCTATGCTGTTAGAGGTTAGACTTTAGATGTTAGATGTTAGAGATTTAATAGAATTTGACCATGAGTTATTGTTGAAAATCAATAGTTGGCACAGCACTTTTTTCGACAACTGGATGTGGTATTATAGCCAAAAATGGACATGGATAGGGCTATATGTTTTGCTTATTGTCTATCTTATCTATCGCTACCGCCACAATTCTGTATGGATACTAATCGCAATAGCTGCAACAATAGGATTGGCTGATTGGGGTTCACACGAACTTAAGCACCTATTTATGAGACCTCGCCCAACGCATAATGCGACACTTTCGGAATTGATTTACATAGTTAATGATTATAGAGGTGGGGCATACGGTTTTCCATCTTCTCACGCATGTAATTCATTCGCATTAACCACAATAATAAGTCTTGTGAGCAGAGATAAAATACTTACCACAACACTAATCTTATGGTCAACAATCAATGCGTACAGCCGCATGTATCTTGGAGTTCACTACCCTGCTGATATTGCTACAGGAACTATCTTGGGCATACTAATAGGTGTAGTAGCATACCTACCGTTGCACTATACAAAAAAAAATAAGCCCTCGGCTTATATCAACGAAAGTACAAATAAATATTGCACCTACTCTATCCCGGCAATGTGGATTAGCACAATGACAATTATCTGTTTTCTATAACCTCCATTTGAACAATCGAATCCACAGTATCAACCACTATTGGCTGCAATTTCAAACCACCTCGCATTCGTTTTATCTTCTGCGATTTTTTAACAAATAAAGCATATTGCTGTTCTGTAAGGATAGCCTTCAAATCAAACAACTTCTGTTTCATCCTCTCCTCAGCCTGTTGCCGACTTTGAGGCCGTCCTAACTGAACATATTTCAAATTAACTTTATATACAGCATCTGCTTGTTCGTCTGTTAATTGAAGGTCTTTTTTAAGCATAAAAGTTTGATATTCCGCAATATCCTCAGGATTGCGCTGTGGCGTTACTGCTGTCGAATCTACTGCTTGACCATATAACGTGGCACCAACTAATAGAAGGAATAAAACTAATATCTTACGTTCTATGAATTTCATACGACATAAAAAATATCATAATGCGTGCCAAACTAAAAAAACGGCACAAAAACTTAACATATTTTAGAGTTTATTAAAACGATGAGTAGTCAGTCATTCAAATTCAAGCAATTTGAGGTATTTCATAATCGTTGCGCGATGAAGGTCGGAACAGATGGTGTGTTGCTTGGAGCATGGGTTGCCCGACAGTTTACAAATATGCAACCACAAAACATATTAGATATAGGAACGGGGAGTGGTCTTATTGCCTTAATGTTAGCGCAACAATTTAAAGAAGCAGAAATTATAGGTATTGATATTGATGATTCGGCTATTGAACAAGCGACATTCAATTTTGCTCAGTCTGCTTGGTCAAAGAGGCTGACAGCAAAAAAAACTGACTTCACCACATTTATGCCACAACGGCAATTTGAACTTATAGTGAGCAATCCTCCATATTTCAGCAGGTCGCTAAAAAATCCTGATCAACAACGTGCCCTCGCACGACATAATGACTCATTGCCATACAAAGATTTAGTTCGCCACACAATGAAGGATTTATTGTCCGACAATGGTGTCTTTGCCATTATCATTCCATACGAGCAAGAGGAAACGATTTTGGATATTTCGTCTGATTACAATATCACAGATATTTGCCATATTCGAACATATATTGCCAAGCCATATAAAAGGACAATCATCGCACTGACCAACAGCAACATACAGGATAAACATATAAGCGAGTTGACACTTGAAGACCCAGACCATAGTCGCAGTCGGGAATACGCGGAATTAACAACAGCATATTATCTATAAGAATATAGCGAATAGAGCAAATAGAGGGCTTGCTTATTGAAAATTATCGCGTTGCAATTTTCTTTTAATCGGATAACGGATTATATTTATCCATTGATTTCCAGTTAGGGAATTTCTATGGCGAAAAATGAATTTTAAAGATATTCCCTAACGGGAAATAACGCTGATTATCAATATCAAAGCTATTAAAAGGAAACCCCTACGGGGTATAATCTCAATAAATGTGCTACTGAATTACAATAAAAGTGCTACTGAACATTAGCGGGAAACTATAGTTAAATAAAAAAGGACGTTGACAAGCAACGCCCCTACAATGATGACACGACCTTCTAAAAATTAACCATAAATAATGAAGCCAGCAAATCCTGCAAGACAAATCACGGCAATAGGATGAATTTTAAAATCAGTAGTTAGCAGAAGTGCGAAAGCAAAAAGCAGAACCGACCAACCATCAATGAAGTTGTCGGGAGTTATGAGCACTAAAGCGGCTGCGGCAATCAAACCGATTACTACAGGTCGCAATGTATGCAATATAGATGCGATATAAGGATTGTCTTTCAGACGCATATACAAGCGGCTCAGAATAATCATGATAATAAACGACGGAAGCAAAATAGCGGATGTAGCCACAATAGAGCCTAAAACACTACCTGTGGCTGTATAACCAACATAAGTAGCACAATTGATACCTATCGGTCCCGGAGTCATCTGCGATATTGCCACAATATCAGTAAATTGAGCAGGCGTAAGCCAACCATAATACTCTACCTCATGTTGCACTAACGATAAGATGGCATAACCGCCACCAAAGCCAAATAGTCCAATCTTAAAAAACGCTATGAAAAGATACAAGTAAACCATTGAATTATTCAGTTTTCCGTTTGGCTATTAAGACACCAACTATTATTGCAGCCGCAATAATCCATATAGGAGAAAGACGTAAAAGCCATATTAGTAAGGCTGTAACGATTGGGATTAGAGCAGTTAGCCATGTTAACTTTGCTGCTTTTGCCATTTTATACAAAGGGGCAGCTATAAGTGCTACAACGGCAGGGCGTATGCCTTTAAAGATGGCTTCAACATTAGGGTTATCCTTGTAATCAGCGAAGCAGGCGGCAATCAGTAGAATGATAAAAAACGATGGCAAGACGGCACCAAGGGTTGCAACTATAGCACCTAAAATGCCTTTCATTTTATAACCTATAAAGATTGCAGTATTGGCAGCAATAATTCCGGGTGCTGACTGTGCTAAAGCCAATAAGTCTAAAAATTCATCTTCTTTTATCCACTTCCGCCGACCGACAACTTCCTCTTGAATCAACGGAATCATGGCATAACCGCCACCTATTGTAAAGGCACCAATCTTAAAGAAAGTGTAGAATATTTGAAAATAGAGTCGCATTATTGTTAGTCAGTCGTATCGCTTTCAATGATTATTTCTTCTAATAATCTCTCAACCAATGAGTCTTTAGTCAGAGTGTCAACATCAATAGAGTCGGCAAACATGGGTTCGTCGGAAGTTATAGAATCTGTCAACGCATCTGCATATTCTATTACATTACCCAGGCTATCTACTTCAAATTCGGGCGCATTATGAAACTTATCGGAATAGCGCAGGACTTTATGCACATACAACAGTGTTTGGATTGGACGAAACCTGCCAAATTTGACTACCGAATCAGCAGCGATTGTTGAATCCTGTAGGCAATAAAGCCAGTATTCAACTTGTTCGTACCACACGTTGGGATCGGTGCCATACTTTTTTGCTAAACGACGTGCGTCCATAATATGCGCTGAACCGGCATTGTACGAAGCCAATACGAATTTGACCTTTTCCTTTTTTTGAGGCACAAAACTATATAATTCAAGCAGAGCCTTGAGGTATCGAGTGCTTGCCTGAATATTTTCTTCAGGGTCGTAGGGATCAACGACTTCAAATTTATCAATCACTTTAGGCATGAGTTGCATCAGACCCATTGCACCTGATTTGGATTTGGCTTGCGGATTGAATTTTGACTCTGAATAACATAATGCTGCTAACAACTCCCAGTCCCAACCTATTTCAGCGGCATATTTTTTAAATAAGTCGGCATACGGGATTTGACTTTTCACTACTGCCAACTTGTTTGGGACGGTACGTTTGCGCAACATCTGTGTTAATTCTTGTGGTGAGAGTAAGATTGAGAGAGTATCTACCTCAGTAGTATCAATATGTTTGACCGCTAATCGTTGCTGTTCGATAATACGATTTTGCTTGATTAGTCCATACGCACAAACGAGGAGCAATATGAGTATTGCCCACTTAAGATACTTGAAAGTATTAGTCATAACGGATTAGTTTTCTTGCTGCTTACGTGATTCGCGAAGTTGTTGTTTGATAAATTTCATAAGAAGATTGATTGCAACACTATTATGTCCTCCCTGCGGAATAATAACATCCGCATAGCGTTTGCAAGGTTCGATGAATTGCCGGTGCATAGGTTTGAGTATTCTCTGATAGCGTTCCATGACGGCTTCAAAGGTACGACCGCGTTCGACCACATCACGTTGCATAACACGAATCAGACGGTCGTCATCATCGGCATCAACAAAAATTTTCACATCTATCTGCTCACGCAATTTTTCATCACACAAAGCCATGATGCCCTCAATAATGATTACCTCTTTTGGCTCGATATGAATAGTTTCCGGTTGACGTGTGCAAGTTATGTAAGAATAGGTTGGTTGCTCAATAGGCTTTCCTTCCTTAAGCAACTGAATATGCTTCTCAAGCAGTGGCCAATCGAAAGCGTCAGGATGGTCGAAATTGATAAATTTACGCTCCTCCAAAGGGACATCACTTGAATCCTTATAGTAGGAATCTTGCGGTATAACTACAACTTCGTCTTTAGGCAGACGTTCAATAATCTTGCGTACAACGGTCGTTTTACCAGACCCTGTACCACCTGCAATACCAATGATAAGCATAAAAGAAGGGATTTTTTTATTACACTCGCAAAGTTACTACTAATTTTTAACATACACAACACAAGAGTTTACGAATTGCTGTTAAAGCATGACCATCGGTAAGACTAAATGGAGCCTAAGTCTTTGGTATTTAAATAAAAAGTAGTAATTTTGCATTGTTAATTTTTCGATATGCAAAATACATTTCAAATGATAGCCAAGACGTTCAAGGGTCTTGAAGATGTTTTGGCTCAAGAACTAACCAATTTGGGTGCACAAGATATTCGCACCGATCGTCGGGTTGTTTATTTCAGCGGTGATAAAGAATTGCTTTACAAAGCCAACCTTCATTTGCGTACTGCTTCACGTATTTTAAAACCTATCTGCACGTTCAAGGCTGACGACACAGATGACTTGTACGAGCAGATTAAGAAGGTCAATTGGCAACAATACTTGTTGAGCAGTCAGTCGTTTGCCATAGATAGTACAGTCTATTCCGAAACATTCAATCACTCACAGTTTATCACTTATAGGGTCAAAGATGCCATCGTTGACTGGTTCAACGAACATGAGGGCAAGCGTCCTCGCATATCAGTCAGCAACCCTGATATCTACCTTAACATGCACATCAGTCATGATATGTGTACATTAAGTCTTGACAGTTCGGGCGAGAGTCTGCACAAACGAGGGTGGCGTGTAGAACAGACAGAAGCACCTATCAATGAAGCCCTTGCAGCAGGTATGCTGCTCTTAGCCGGTTGGGATGGTCAAACTAATCTTGTCGATCCATTTTGTGGAAGCGGTACAATACTGATAGAAGCAGCATTGATTGCATTAGGTATTCCACCCGGAATTTATCGCAAGAGTTTTGCTTTTGAAAAATGGCAGGATTTCGACAAAGAATTATTCGAACAACTATATAACGATGATACATGTGAGCGCGATTTTGCTTTCCATATTTATGGTTCGGATAAAGCACCGGCAGCAATACGTATAGCAGCCAGCAATATCAAATCAGCAGGGCTTCAACAATACATATCATTGGAAGTGGCTGATGTTAAGGACTTACAACCTCAGGTTCACAACTGTATGATAGTGAGCAATCCGCCATACGGTGAACGTCTCAACACTACAAATATCATGCAGTTATATAGCAACATAGGCGAGGTGCTCAAGCATCGTTTTGTAGGCAGTACGGCATGGATTATCAGTAGCGATGAGATATATCTGAAACGTATGGGATTGCGTCCGTCGAAACGCATTGAATTGCTCAACGGAGCATTAGATTGTTGGTTCAACCAATACGAACTATTTGAGGGCAAGCGCAATGAGCATCTGCGTCAGCGCAATGGTGGTGAACATAAAGGCAAACCTCATAATACACATAAAGATAAATCTTCTGACAACCATCGTAATCATGAGCGCAATAATAGAAAAGACATACGCCGTAATAGTGGCGGGCGGACAAGGAACACGCTTTCAAAAAAGTCTGAATAATAACATATTAGCAAATATCAACCCACAAGGTTTGCCCAAACAATTTCTCTTACTCAAAGGCAAACCTATTCTGATGCGCACTTTAGGATGTTTCTATAACTATAGCAATACGATTCATATCATATTAGTATTGCCACAAGAGCAGATGGCTTATTGGAAATCGTTATGCGATAAGTATCAGTTTACTATTCCACACCAGATAGTAGCAGGTGGCAAGACACGCACTGAATCAGTTGCCAATGGTTTGCAACAAGTGCCAGACGACTCCCTTGTTGCTATTCACGATGGCGTTCGACCACTATTAAGCAGCGAACTTATCAGTCGATTGTATAAGCAAGCGGCACAAACAGGATGCGCCATACCTACTCTACCACTAACTGACACCTTGCGACATATAAGCGGACATCTCATCGACCGCAACTCTATCTTGCGTATTCAGACACCGCAAGTATTTGACTCAAAGCGCATTAAAGCAGCATATCAAACTATTGGTAACGAACAATTTACCGACGACGCTTCAGTATATGAGCATGCCGGCAATCAACTATTCTTTGTAGAAGGCGAGACAAATAACATCAAGATAACCACAGCCTTTGACCTCACAATAGCGCAACTATTTCTATAACAAGTTCTGATAACACATAAACGATAAACCAAATGAGGGTGCGTCAGTTTTGGCACACCCTCTTTTGATTATATAGAAATCAGACCTATTAGAGCACTATTTTAGCCATGCGTTCACCAAGGCGAATGATAAACACACCATGATATGGTAGAGTTATAACCGGCTGAACAGTACCATCGTAGATCATCTGCCCCGTTACTGACCAGATTCCAAATCTTTCACCCTCATGACCATCAATTTTGATTTGCATATCGCTGATGCTGATATCAGTCAGAGAGTTGGTTTCAAGATCTGTTCCTAACCAGAAATAAGCATAATAAGTAGCATCGCGGCGCACTATTACGGAACGCGGGTTGTCGGTTACATCATCTTGCCAATGTGTAAAGTGGTAGCCTTGTTTGGCAACAGCCGTAAGCATAACCTCTGTTCCGGCAGCATAGTATCCACCGCCCTCAACAGTACCCATTGCCTCGTTAGATGAGATAGCCTCAATATGATATGTTGACGCCTTGATAAATACTGCCTGATATGACATGTCTGACAAAACAAGCACTTGACGTTCAGCCTGCTTATTGCCATCGCTCCAACTAACGAATGTGAACCCATCGAAGGCTTCGGCTTTGATAGTAGCAAAGGTGTAGGCTTGATACTGTCCGCTACCGGATACTGCACCCATCTCGGCATCATTGGCTGATACGTAGATATTGTAATACTGCTCGGTAAAGACGGCTTGCAGCGTAATATCTTCGTTAACAATAATGGTGCGCGGGTTGTCGGTATTGCCATCGCTCCACTGCGAAAAAGCGTATCCTGGTGACGGAACAGCAGTGATAATAACAGACGTGTTGTAAATATAATAGCCTGAACCGGTTACCATACCCTTATCGTAATCTTCTGATGTGGCTTGCAGACTATACTGACGCAAGTTGAAGTTAGCATACAATGTCAAGTTGGAAGCAAGTCGTAATGTGCGCGGGTTGTCTTTATTGCCGTCTGACCATTGGTCGAACATATAATTGTCGGCGGCTACAGCCTCAAAGATGGCAGTGTTCTGGTTGGTCTCACAGTCCGGCTCTTGGATAATATTAGTCGTACCATGAGCGGTATTGTCTGAACGCAATGTCAAGGTGTAGGTGCGGCAAACAGGTTGGATTGTATCGTTGTAAATCGTTAGTTGCAACGTAATGATAGAATCGCAACCTGCTACATTTT
>Ga0326513_10000152_pt1 | contig 54822 bp, 93 predicted proteins | sample 2_2465_0518_D_FD_203654 | JGI IMG/M metagenome (GOLD analysis project Ga0326513, IMG submission 203654) | Bovine rumen microbial communities from UC Davis, California, United States - 2_2465_0518 | ecosystem: Host-associated > Mammals > Digestive system > Stomach > Rumen | place: USA... | reverse complement strand
GACGGATACTTCTTCACCGCCACGGAAAAGGTGAAGTCTAATTTTTGTGGGATAAGTGCCGCCAAATTCGAATTCTGTCTGATAGAATGTCCATTGCGATTCCCACTCAACAGTAATAGATACGTTAGGCAAACCAACAGTGTCATATGCATCAGATGATCTGAACGGAAAAGCTTCCTGACCAAATCTGCCACCAATTCTGCGTGTCAGATTGTCATTGGTTGCCCTGAACACATAACCAGACACATATCCAGTGTTATCTTGTTGACTGACCAAACCATCCGGCAAGAGATACATGGTATCGTCAACCGTAGTGTAATCCTGCTCAAACGTAGCGTAGTTGATCAGATCATCGTCAGATATAACCTTCATGTGATTTGACCACGGCGCTTCATCTGTGACGGTTACAGAGACGATGTCCGGCATGAACGATGAATCAATGACCAATCTTCCTTGCCTGTCTTCGTAAAGCACAGAACGGCAAAGATTAGCGATTAGCTGAAGACAGTTTTTGTAAGTGTCTTTAGGTACAGGATTGTGAATGATAACCTTCTTGAGATACTCATCAATTCTGTAATTCTCGATTCCTGCATCCGCAAGAATATCCATCACGGCAGCATATGCAGTGATGCCTTCAGGATGATATCTGCCCTTGTAGTATTCACCGTCCAGATAGTCCATATTGCCTACCGCAGTGAATTTTGCGGTAGTTTGATTACTGGACCATGTTTTCAGCAGAACATTGCCACCTTCAATCTTGTAGATTGATGATGTGCCATCTTCAGCAACTATCTTCCTGCCGTATTCATACTCGACATTCTGTTCTTGTTCCAGAAAGTTGATATAACTGTTCGGATCATCAACGTGAAATCTATGACTTCTGTTGTCTACCGTAAATGTGAAATTTTTAGATGGAAGTTTACTTGAAAGATGGTCAACAACATTCTTCCTGCTTGTCGAGATAAGGTTACTGTTGTCGAATACAAGACCAACGCCAAATGAGATCGACATGATTCTCATGCGCTGGTTGCCACCTACCATCTCAATTGGAGTGATGGTGATGTGATCAGTATCACGGAAAACATCTTCTATAACACATCGTGCCTGATTGTTTTCGTGAGTATATGTGTTTGTACCATCTGAAACTGTAAAAACTGTCGGATAGTAGTCACTAAAGTCAATGGTCAAGCCTCTCCATGACAAGTGACTATATCCATCAAAAGTAAATGTGATAGACCCTAAAAGGCCTTCTGTAACAGCACCTTGAAAAAGCGGATTTGCCGTAAACACTTCAGGAGCAAGTGTCATACTTCCATCGACTTTGCACTGGTTTTCTTCGAACGTAGCGTAGTACGATTCCCATCTGCTATCGACAAAAACATCCTTGCTAGCAAATTCATACAGGTCCTGCTCAATCATGGCGCTTGCCTGTGCTTCTCGATTGATTACTCCAAGATATACCCAGACATACGATTCATCCCGGATAAGCTGGAGCATCTCATTCTTATATGCCTGTGATACAAGTTGCATGGATTATTCTCCTTCAACCGGGTTTGCCTTCCATAAGCTTTCGCCTATGATTCCGCAGTCAATGATGTTTACTTGGCAATCTTTAAAATGTGTTGGTGCTTTAGAATTCGGATCAAGGAAATAAGGCGTAGCTTTGATATCACCTCTATACATCTTGATCGTGATGAAAGTGTTGTGCATCATATCGAATACTCTTGCAGTGAAGAAGAAATTCTCCATCAAGCGCAGTATTCTCGACCACTCAGCTGCGGTTAAAAAATTCCACTTCAGTGAATCGTACTTCATGACATCACGGCCTACTCTTTCGCCGATGACTTCTGCCTGAGCATTTCTTCCTGAATTAACCGCAGTAGATATAACCATGTTTAGTCCGTATGCCGGACACGGAACAGCTTCACCGTTTATTTCCAAAAAGTTAGCCATTCTCTCACCTCATTAAAAAAGTGAGGCAGATTGCTCTGCCCCACTCAAAATCATTATGTCAGTATTGCTCGACCAACTCTGGAAGATCCTCTGACATTTGCTTGTGCAATCTCGATATCTCCGATTGTCAGATCCTTATCATTGATTGCATCGACTACTCTCTCAAGTCTCGATACAACCGAATTCAGACCGTCAACAATGGATACCGAAGCATCGTCAACAGCCGCCTTGATGCCTGTGATCTCTTCGCCACCTGCAACAGCAGACTTGCCGCCGACAGTACCAAGGATTTCAGGAACACCGTTTTCACCTGCCCAGAAGAGCGATGCGTCATTGACAAAACCACCACTTGCATACTTACCAACAAAGCCTGGAATTACAACCCCACCAACGTGATCAAAATTGCTTGGAATTAACCTGCTTTCAATAAAGTCAGGAAGAATTTTAGCGGCATTTCTTACCTTGTCGAGAAATTCGTTTAATTTATCAATTGCAGAGTTGATCAAATTAACAACTCCGCTAATGATACCATTAAGGCCATCAATTGCACGATTCGCTGCATCCGCAAAGGCACTACCAAATGCTTTTGGAAGACTTTCAAGCAACTTATTCCAGTTTTCTTCGTTTAGGTACTTCTCAACGTGGTTGTCCCACCAATCTTTGATATCCTTTTTCCATTGCTTGGTCATGTCATCCCAAGCTGTCTTAATGGAAGTTTTGATGTTAATAGCTAACTCAGTCCACTTTTCAAGTGCGAACCAAGGTGCTACATCATTGTCCCACCATTGGACGATTGCAGTATCTCTCCACCATGCGGCAAACTCTTCCCATTTTGTAAGGATGCCGTCATAAATGTTTTGACCAAGCAGTAACCATTGTTCAAGTCCAAACCAAGGAAGAACATCATTTTCCCACCATGTGGCTATTGCTGTGCCAGACCACCAAGTTTGAAATTCTGTCCACTTGATTTCTATACCACCCTTAATCCCAGCGGCAATCTCTGCCCATTTTGTTGCGGTAAACCAAGGTGCTACATCAGTGTTCCACCACGAAACAATCGCAGTGCCGGACCACCATGCTTGGAATTCCGTCCACTTAGTGTCTATTCCAGATTGAATGTTTGCACCGAGTTCTTCCCACTTACTTTTGGAAAACCACGGTTCAACGTGTTCGTGAAACCAAGTTTCAATTTCTGAACCGTCACCAAGAAGGCCAATCATGCTACTCTGAATATTTTGACCATTTTCGCCCGGATCAAAGATTTCTCCAAGTTTATCTCCAAATTCACTTAACTTTTGGATAACATCATCCCATGCCTGTTTCACTTTCTCAACAAACCCGGTGACTTTATCCCATATTTCACTGAGTTTTTCGCTTTTTTCAAGTGCAAGTTCAAAGCCTTCGTGAACAAGCTTCTCGACAATACCACCAACCGTTCTTAGCGGATCTGCAAGGCCATTTGCAAGTAAAACACACAGTTTAAGTGTATTTGCAACCATTTTGAATGCATCAACGAAACCACCGTTTCCGCCATCAAATTCTTTAATCCACTTAAACAGTTTTGTAAGTTCTTTAAACTTATCTATAACAGGGGAAAGTATGTCTACAAGGCCAACAAATGCCTTTGTCAAATCCCAGTTACTTATTTCACTGAAGTTAGCCTTTAATTCTCTGATCATCCACATCTGATTAGCGATGTTGGATTGATCAATGTTGTATGAAGTACCGACCTGGATGGCAAATTCTTCCGCAGCAACCTTTTCCTCATCTTTTGTAACAAGTGCAGAAAGCTTTTCTTTGATCATATCAATTCTGCTCTGTTGATTACCACTTGCTATATCCCAAGTAATAAGTGCTGTGAGCGCAAGCGGAATTGAAAGTTTCAAAAGATTAGAGCCTACTGCGGTTGCACCAATTTTTCCACCGATAAGACTAAAGAACAATCTCTTAGTTAAGTTTCCTTTTCCAAGAACCTTAAACGCAAGACCACCAATAAGCAACGCAACTGTGCCAAGATCAAGGCTACTGAAAAATTCAAGTAACTTATCTTTAATCAATCCCCAATCCAGACCATCGATTGCGGATTTGATAAACTCAAAAAGTTTATCTTTAAGGCTATTGAGTGCAGCTGCCGAATCTTTTGGATTCCATGTTTCAAATGCGGTGTTTATTGCCGTAGTAATTCCTTCTGCTAATCCTGCCGCATCAAAAGTAACAGCAAACCCAGTAATCGTGTATGATAATGCATTTATGGCATTGCCAATAGTTTCACCAATTTCGTCCCAATGAGCATCATGAACCGCTTTGTTAATCATGGTTGCGATGCCTTCGCCGAGATTCCACCAGTGAAATGTCTTCAGAAAAGTGTTCGCAAACGCTACCGCAGTGTTAATTGCTCCGGCAATTGTGTAACCGAGTGCTTCCCAAAAAATCTTTGTATCTACAAAGCCATTCAGGAAGTCAGCAAGGTTCTTAGCAAACTGTCTTGCCTCTGCTTCAATCGCCTTCCAATCGACATTAAGTAATGCTCTTGCAATAGCTTCAGCTGTGGCTTTGCCAAGATCATAAAGATTGTCAAACGGAGAAGAATACTTCTCCCATCTGACTTTTGCTTTCGACCCGGCATCGGATGCACCACCGCCACCGCCGCCAGCGCCACCGCCGCCACCGCCGCCGCCTCCGTCAGAATCTTCATCAGGCTTGAAGACATTTAGTTCATCAATACCTAACAAATAATCCTTCAGCTTTTTGGCGTTTTTGGCTGCACCGCCAGTAGCATCTTCCATGTCTTCTGCGGCTCCGGCTGCATCCTCCATCGGATCGACAATGGCAACATCAGATATCTCTACCTGCCATCCAAATATCTTACCGAGTGCATTGATAAACGCAGTAACCGCATGGATTACAGAATTCATGAAAGCATTCAGTTTCACAAGCGCAGGACGAAGCATATTGATAAGACCATTACCAATAACTGCGCCTAACGCTTGAAAGTTCATTTTTAAAAGACGTACTTGGTTGCTCCATGTCAACTTTGTTATCCTGCCAGCTTTTTATCCGGCAGCTCCGGGAATTTCTTCGCATTATGGGATGTCAATTCATCCCCGGTTCGGCATATATTTTCAGCCACAGAAAAAGACGCATCTCTGCGTCTTTGTGGTTGTCGGGTACTCGTGGACGGATTATATTTATTCACCGTCTATGCTCTACAGTGTGCTGTGGCCTTTCGCAATCCACAGCCTTACTTAGGTATTAACTTATCGACTTATCCATTTATAACCGTATGCCGTTCTACCTTTTTTATCAACAACTTTGTGTATTGCTTTATAGCTTACACCAAGTTTTCTTCCAGCATCTGCTATTCTGTCGAACACTTCTATAACCTCTCCTGTTTCAGGATCAATTTGAGCAACTTTAATTCCTTTCTTTCTGTGAACGTATTTTTTAATATCTTTAATCGGGAAATCTTTTTCATAGACCCAAATAAAACCGCCAGCTTGTTTATATGTGCCAGTGATTACGCCAGAGATTGTTGACCTTCTTATTCCTGTTTTTTCTGACGCATCCGTTACACTTTTATAACGTGCTATTTCGTTTCCATTCAGATCACATTGAACAACAGGAACCATTGAAGTACTCTCCGGCTTTTCATATACTCTCGCACCATTTGCGATATAGTCGGATTCAAACATGAATTGCTTGCCCATCGTTGTTCTATTTGGATTGTTGCAACACATGATAACACAGAAATATCCGTCTCTTTCGGCATCACAAGCGCTTTCGTATCTATTAACAAATGTCCCATCAAGTTCAAGACAGACAACAGGTTTTGATCGGTGAATCGGATTATTAAATCCACCTTTCGTCATGTTGTATCCGTTCGGTACAATCGTATTGTATTCAGCTATGTACTTCTTTTCAAGCTCATTGCCAAGTTCTTCCGAATCGGCTGTGTCTAAGATCTCCCAATCAAAATTCTCTTTCCCATATTCTTGAATCGCACGATGAAATTCGCAATCCTCTTTAGGATAACAGCGCTCATGTTGCCATTTACGCTCACTCATCTGACAAGTTCTTCCAATATAGGAAAGTCCGTTCACTTTATTAGTTGCCTTGTAGATATAATATGTTCTCATAAAATCACCTCGAACATATTATACAAAAGTGTTCGTGCTAAGTCAACTTAGCCTTCACCTATTTTACCCGATGTTTACTGATACATTACTATATCAGGCGGCACGTTTACTTCTACCAGCGGTACGAGCAAAGTCCCCTTGTACATCTTTTGTGTTCGCTAATACATATTGATATCGTAATAGCGTTTTTTCCGCTTGCGTCATTGATTGTATGTTAGCGTTTAGACCGTTATTTAATGCCCATTCAGCTAACGTACTTTGCGTCAAATCAATTCCGTATTGCCTTACATTTTCACCGTCACTTTCGTGATACTTTAACTCTTCTTTCGAAGACGGATTAGACTATCTCACCATCCAATATGGATGACCGATACTTCGAACGGTGCTAATCTCCGTCCTACTCCCTTCCGGGATAGTCGTTACACGTTCCTGATATATCAGGCTCCGCACGGTATTGTCCTCGACTTTACGTTAGGAATTTTACCGTTAGCAGATGATTTCTCATCCACACCGCTTTTGCTTGCGTTCTTCGGTTTATTCGAAACACATTTCTGTGTTAAGCCGCTAAAGTTAACGGACGAGTCTGGCCTGTGAACACGGAATTCATCTTTTCAGCTACAACATCAAAGTCCTGATTATAGAACGATGCCATATCCGCAGTAAGTCTTGTAAGATTAATGGACATATCTGCCATCGAATCTCCAAGATCGTGATATGCATCCTCAGTACTTGCAAGTCTTGAAGCAATGAATTCATTTGCTGTCGCAACTTGCTTCGTCTGAATTCCCATCGTTGATCCCATCGCCTGGAATCGAGATGCCGCTTGCTTTGCCGTCAGTTCAGTGATGCCGTACGCATCTTTTGCGGATTTTGCAAAATCCTCAAGCTTATACTTCTGGTCCTTAAAAGTGTGATCGACAACGTTCTGCACTTCAGTCAGATCGGCAGAAATGTCAATCGACTTTTTAAACACACTGAACACCCTTGCGAGTAACCAGAATGTCGCATAAGCTTTACCGATTGCCGCAGTCAAACTGAATGTGTGCTTGGCTGCTTTTTTTGCATGAAGTCCGAAAAGATTTACGCCGCCAGACAACCCTGACAGAACACTTCTTGCACCACTTGCATTCTGTGCCAGTTGACCAAGCGCAGTAGCAAGCTGAATCGTGTTCTTGCTCACCGCTGGCATCTTGTTAAGCTGTGCCACAAGTTGCTGAAATGCAGTAGCGATCTGAGGAATATTCTGTATTGCTACAGTGGTACTCTTTCGACCAAATGCGCTAAGAGCATTCGCAAATTCAGCAAGGCCTGATAGATCAGGAACCGTCACGCCTGAAAGCTGCTTCAGCGCAGGAATCAGCGTAGGAAGATTCATCGCCGCATCAGATACCTTCTTACCACCAAGCTTTGCAATTCCTGCTGCCGCAATTCCAAGACCATCAAGTCCTGCCGGAACCGTAATTCCTTGCAGTTCTCTCAGCTTCGGAATGATTGCTTCAAGGTTGTAAACGGCATTTGTTACACCTGCATTTGACAATTTTGAAACAGCGCTTGCGAATGTTCCGATGCCGCCCACTTTCGTGTAGTCAACACCGTTAAGCCTGGACATTGCCGTGACAATTGAATTTAGGCTTGCTTCAGCACCTTTCAGACCATTTGCCGCATTGGAGATGGATCGCATAGCACTTGCGACATTCTTTAGATTCTGACCGTCAATGTTTTTTGAAGCATACTCAAGATTCATGAGTGCGCTTGCCGCATGACTCATTTCAGACGAAAAATGTGAAGCGCTGATCTTTCCAAGTTGACCGCTTAAATAAGACAGCCTTGACGAAAGTCTGTCGAGGGCATTCTCAGCGTTTTTTGAGGAAGCATATATGCCTATGGATAACGAATCAATATCCGGCACACTTTCACCCCCTTTATTAAGTTTTTATGGAATCATTCATCTCTTCATACCGTTTGTTAAGCTGGTCGATCTGATGTGTCCGCTGGAGTAGTTCAAGATGTTTAAGCACCATTTCCGCTTTCTTGACCATCTCAGGAGTATTCAGATACTCTTCTTCGGTCATGTCAGTAGGACGCTTTGTCTCTTCCTCACGCTTTTCTTCCTGTTCCATATACAACGGACGCTCAGGATATTCTCCAGGTTTGGTTCCTTTCTTAGCAAACGCCTGAAGAATTGGCGCTACTCTGATTAACGAAATATAGTTGTACATTCCGTTTCGCCACGCATCTCTATCACGCATTTTTGCCCGGATCTCTTCGGCTTTTGTATAAGACATAAGCTTCCGAGGATTCAGGTGCCAAAACGTTTCGTATGGAACACCTAAAGCAAGTGCTGTCGGAAGAAGATCATCATAGATTACTGATTCCCAGCTTTTCTTTTCCTTGCCGGGGCCGTGATCACTTCTGCTTTGCGGTCCGCTGCCTCCATCATCTGCGTCAGACCGATCTGTCTGAAAAAATCGTCTTTACCCATCTGCTCCATAAGCAGGTTCATGAGATCAAAAGCGTTTCCGCTTCCGTCTTCTTTGTGTTCGGCGAAATACTTTTTCAAGAGGATCTTAGCAGCTCTCTTGTCAGGAACAGTTCCGTCACCGTCAATGCCGTGATGCTCAAGAAGGCCAGCATAGAACATCGTCAGAGTGATGTCCGGCACGTTGGTCATGCTTTCAATCATCTCAGACACAGCTTTTCTGCGCTCTTCTTCTGTAGCACCTTCTTCGGCATTTGCCGCAAGGCCAGTCATCAGTTCGACAACCTTCTGAGTGCATTCACTGCACAAAGATGCTTCAAACGTGAATTCGATCTGATACTCTTTGTTTTCGATTGTAAGATACATAATATTTACCCTTTCCCTCTCCACCCATATATGGGAAAGGGGCAGCCGAAGCTGCCCCTTCACTTACATAAAATTCCGCTTAAATTACGGCTTAGGAGCGACAGCGGTTTCAACGCCGATATACTCCTCAATCGTCAGATTGATCTCAACCGTCAGCAGACCGTTCTGCTCAACTTCAGGAGACGGCAGCTTAGTCGGAGGATATGCCTTAACAACAAACGCATCCTCAAGATTCGGAAAATAAATTTCCCAATAGAGCGCACCACCGTTTGCAGTGGTAATAACAGTCCCCCACTCATCAATTGTACTGTCGGTCAGGTTAATCGTAACGGTTAAACTGCCTCCGTTGTCGCTGCGCCCCGGGACATAGCGGCTAACAAAATCCTCGAGAGCCGAACTGTCTATCTGTTCCGGCTCCAGGCTCACACCGCCGATTGCGTTCACCCGGCTGAGAAAAGTATATGTTCCTTTAGTCGCACCATAACCAAGTCTTGCACCCAGAGTCGAAACGCCGGAAGCACCAGAAGAACTTGCCATAGTTTTGTACCACCTTTCTTATGATAAAAATTATTGGTTACAAATTAGGAAAATCATCTGCTCCGATGATTCTTCGGAACCTCGCAACAGATGTGTAAACATTGTCAGACCGCAGCGGAATAGGCATTGCCGTGATGTTATAGGCAAGTGCTTTCATCTGTGCCACAGCCTCATTCATGATTTTTTTGCATCTATCTCGATTGGTGTCATAAACAACAATTTCGATAGTGTCCATGACCGCATTGACCGTGATATTTTCAAGATCGTTTCCTGATTCCATCGGAGTCAACTCATGGAGATAAAACGTAGGGAATGACGAAGGACCAGTGTTTTCATTTGCGCTGGTGTAATGAATTTTCAAAGAAGCAAGTGACTTCTGCATTCTTGCACGAACAATCGTATAGACTTTATCTTCGATGTCGCTATACCATTCAGTCATGCTTAAACACCTCCCTTGCTATCTTGTAAGTTTTTCGGATAATCTCTTGGCTTGCGTTATACATTGGCATAGTTGCTTGAGTACCAAATGACAAGTGCGAGGCTTTTTCTTCGCCATCTTTCTTGTACCACCAGTACCCAGGGCTGATCGCCCAACGTTGACCGGGAAATGTTCCAGGCCCCATGCCTACCTTTGATGCATATGGATTGTTGTTGCCACCGTTGTAATAGATACCAGCACCAAACTCATACGCTAAGTGCGGATAAAAGATGTGTCCTTCGAATTCCTTGCCATCGCTACTCATAATGATGTAGCATCCTGAAACATCAGAGCCAGGAATCCGTTCAAATCTAAGGCTTACGCCTCCTTCTGTGTCACCAGCACCTGTGTTAACCACAGCACTCGCAACTTTAATACCTTCCTGTGCAAGCCTTTCGACAAGAATGTCACACTTGCCTCTGAGACTAAGCCGATATTCCTCGATTTGTCTTATTGCCTCTTGGATTGATGCCTCACTCAAAGTCATGTTGATTCGTTTCACGGTTCTTCATCACCGCCTTGATCGGAACCATCTTCCTTTTCGTCAGAATCAAGCCTTCCGAGAACGTAAAGTTTTTCATCGAGGCATGGCGGCACACGTTTAACCTTGTAGTCAGCAGATTCGTAGTCTACGCTTCCGTCAACCATCTTCGGTGCATTCGCATACCAGATTAAAGTCTGCTCATCGATATCGTCATACTCACCTTTTCGAAGTACGAGAACCGCTTCGAATTCGGCAAGCGAAATGCCATATGCCCTGGCAATTGCTTCTCCGATGCCGGAACCGTGAATGTTTCCAAAAAACATCACTGGCGTACCGTAAACTGGTTTCCAGATGCCTGACATCCGCTGAACCTGCTCACCATCAATCTCATCGTAGATCGGATCACCGTTTTCATCGAGTGACGGCAACTCTTCCTGATTGATGTATTTCGCATAGTATAAAATTTGCTTATTTCTTCTTAAAAGTCGCATATGCGTCTCCCACTTTTATCGCATAGACCCCTACGAAACATGGCAACACCATGTCCCATGCTCAACCCTTCTGCAACTTCATCAGAAGACTTTTACAAACGAAAAAACAGCGGAAAATAACTCCTCTGCTTTATGCATTGAACGGTGAACAGTGTTCTCGTAGTGATAGGATTCACCTTCATCACCAATTCTGTTGTAGTAGATCACCGCAACATTCTTGATAATTGCGTAAAACCCTTCCATGTCGGCAAGCTGTTCTTCCTCAGTGAGCGAACTATACTCGTATCCCCTACGCAACTTAAATTCGTTGATGGCATCATCAACCTTATCCGCAAATACTTCAGGATCGAATAGCTGTTCAGCAGACATTTCTTTCGTCACTGAAGCAATGATCGCCTGTTTCATTTCTTCTTCGGTTGAAAATCTTGCCATCTTTTTCACCTCACAGATCAAGCGCTAAGATCAGTGCTTTCTTAATCTCTGCACCAGTCATCTCATCAGCGCCTTCAATTCCATAGGCTTTTGCTGTTGAAATCAGTTCAGCCTTATTCATTCGTGCGATGTCTGTTCTTGTGATCGCAGGAGTCTCCTCTTTAACAGGTTCCTCTTCGACCACTTCCTCCGGGGGATTCATCATTTTCGAAAAAGTATCCTGCTTTTCCGCAGGTTCTTCCTTGGGGATATCATCCACCGAAGCGTACCAGACACCGTTGTGTTTAACAGGGTATCTTTTCTTCATGTCCCTTCCCCTTTCAAAAAACCAATGCGGCAACATCACTTTGACATTGCCGCACAAGCTTTATTCGTTATCAGGCCTTAACCTTGATGACCGCTACGCCATCCATGCCTTCGAATGAAGGAAGCACGATTTCGGACGCAGTAGTCAAAGTCTTTGCAGGCGGGCCATACTCCGTCTTGACGGCAACAGCAATACCAGTGCCGTACATCGAAACATCAACATCGGCAACCTGAATAGCCGTTCTTTCCTCAGGCGAGGTGCCGAACCATGTCGAACCGACAGCGCCAGCCGGAAGGACCGTGACATATTTGTCAGGATAGAAGTACTGTTCGTTTCCGGCGTAGTCCTTGTACATCTTGTCATACAGAACAATTGTCAGGCCAGTTCTGTTAGCGATGACATTGATGACATCCTGATCGGTCATGACAATGTTCGCAGTCAGGTTCTGAGCCAAAATGTTGCTGCGGACCTGAGCGCTATTCAGCAGATAAGCAAAAGTGTTGGAATTCATCAGCACATATGCGGAAGAGAATCCCTTCTTCTGCAGCTTCCGCTTCATCTCAAGCAGATCATCAATAGGCGTTGCATTGGTTGCATCGTCCCACTGAGAAGTGCCGGACAGGGCAACGTAATTGGTGGTTGCCCAAGCACCAGACGCATCATAATCGTAGGTATAATTTACACCGTCTGCCGTCAGGGTGATATCCTGACCAGTCAGCAGCTGCATTCTCATGACTTCCGGGACTACCTCAGCGCCACGAACCAGACGAGTGGTATCGTCATAGATCGCAGTCAGAGCAGAAGCAAGGTAAGGATCGTTTGCATCAGCAATACGCATGATGTCCTGCTCCTCTGCCTCACCGATCTGCATAGACTCTCTGAAGAATGCCATCTGAGTCTGTTCGGTCTTCAGGCCGTCTCTTGCTCTCAGAACCGGGATCGCATCGAAGTTCGAGGGCTTTAAGGTAACAGGCAGACCACCATGAGTTTTAACCCACTTCAGGTCCAGACCAGCCTTCTTCTTCTCCGGGAACCACTGAAGTCCGAGATAAGGAATCTGATTACTCGCATCATTCGTAGCTACCAGAGCAATAGAACGAGCGTTAAGCACATCTTTAATTAACATAGTCTTTCACTCTCCTTTCTATCACTCAAAAACGATCATCGGCAGAGCAGCCTTAGCAGCCGCAGTGATGGTCACGCCGGAATGCGCCTGAGCAACCGTAGTGTTGATATAAGCCTTTTTCAGGATAGTTCCCTGAGGTCTTGCTTCCTCAACATCAAAAAGCAGGATGCCAACAGCGTCCTCTGTGTTTGCCACAACGCCAGCAGCGCTGATCGGAGATCCGGCTTTAACAGTCTTCTTTCCGCCTACTGCTGTCACGTTTGTGAAGTCCAGTGTGATGGCAGTGCCTTCAAAAGGAGGTCTTTTAAGGATCTGCACATCAGCACCGTAGGTTACAGTTTCGAATTGCATATTCGACATTGTGTTTCACCTCCGTGTGAATAATTTATTTTCGAATGTAGTTGTCAATTACATTCGGGGTTGCGCTTTTTTGCAGTAACTTCTCGACAAGTGTTTCCGGCTGAGACTTCTGATCGTTAGCACCGGGATTTCCAGCGCCGCCTCCAGGATTGCCAGCCTTACTTGCGAGTTCCTGCTCTTTTGCGGTTGCTGCCGCAGTTTCTTTTTCGGACATGATCTGTCCGAGAGCATCAAAATCAAGCGATCCGTCATCCCGGATTACCTTGTCTACCTGATCGGCATCAATCTTGAATTTTGCCATCGCTGACTTTTTCGTCTCGCTGATTGCCTTTGCTTTTTCCAGTTCAGCAACCTTCTGCTGAAGCTTTTCAACTTCAGAACTGTTTCCACTTTGAAGCTGATCGATCTGTGCCTGAAGTGAATCTGCCTTCTCTGCTTTCTCCTTGAAAGAGGCAGTCTTGATTCTTTCAGCACTGATTTCCTGATTGTGCTGATTGAGCAGTTTCGTAATCTGCTCCTCAGTAGCTTCCGGGAATAACTGTTTGATCTGGTCTCTTGTCATGATTCTCTCCTCTCCTCCACTACGCTTTTGATAACGCAGGTGGCACCTGCCTGTGGATGTTGCTCTCACGCTGCAACCGCAATTTGTTGATTGATCTATATAAAAAAGGCGCTGTTAAGCGCCTGATTTATTGATTATTAAGTTTTGTGATTTATCACACCTTCACTTGATCTCTATTACCTCTCTTATTGGTTACGGAAATTCAAGCCAGCATCTGCATCCATCTATTTCATCTCTGGAAGCGCCGAGCGATGTGTCACGAGGAAACATCAGAAGTGAATCACCTACTTCAAACGGCTCTTCAATCGGTATTGACACACCGTCAACCTCTTTATGAGTGCCACGCACCCGGTTATCACCCATTGTTGCCCAGGTTTTTAAGTACTTGCCTTCTCTGATCGCATCTTCAAGATCGCCATAGTTACCGATGCTGTTTGCTTCACCTTCAGCGATATTTACTGCACGATCCTCTGATGTCCAGTAAGGATCTTCTTCACTTGCTCTCTCTTCCGTAACTCTTACGGTTTCTTCAGCAAGCTGTGCAGTGTAATGCATCAGATATGCTGTCGGAGCCGCAATTCCGAGAAACGCTGTTGAAACGTTCAGGAATTGCTCATAGACAATCATCCGCAGTTCTTCCGCAGTGTATTCAGTGCCGTAAAGCATGAACATATAGCGGAAGATCGTTTCGATCTGTTCGGCAAGATCCTTTCTGCGCTCCTTTTCTTCTTCAGGAATGCCCATCTCACCGAAATACTGCTCATACGGCATGGATCTTCGTTTGATTCCCAATTCATTCAGTTCATCAAACGTAGCTACATGTGCCATCACTCACCTGCGTTTTGTTCGTTCTGCGGCTGCTGTGCTTGACTGTTCTGATGCTGTCCTTGACCGCCCAGAATCTGTTGTGCTTGCGCTCTCTGCTGATCGGCATTCTCGACAACTTCGTCAATCGTCTTGTAAAGCACATCCAGGTACGGTTTAGATACTTGATATACCTTTTCGGAATCTCCCCAAAGTCCGCAGGTTTCGATTGCGACAAGGGGATGAATTCCTGCTTCAACAAGCATCTTGAAGGATTCCGACTTAGTGTACATATTGTCTGTCGGAGAGTGATTGATCTGAACCGTGAAGTCCAGTTCACTCAGCATTCTTTTCTGCTCTTTCCTGGCAACTCTGATCACATCCAGCATGACCATCGCAAGCTTTTTATCCGCAGCCGCAACATACTGGTCCTTCAGCTTCGCTGCTTGTTTGGAAAAGTCCCAGCCATTGCGTAAAGCTGTGGCCCCGGCGGTGTCCCCACCATTCGTCTTGCCTTCTCTGCTTGGGATCGCCTGGATCGTCAGGATATTGTCGAGAATATCTTCTTTCGCCACCTGCGCTTGCGTTTGATTCAGTTCCTGAGTCATGACATCGACAGATGCTTTGTTGTCTGAGCCATTGTTCGACTTCACAACCAAAGCGCCCATCATCTTCATTTTCTGGAATGTCTTCTCGTCAATCTCGCAGTTAATGAAGCGAATCCAAGACGCAACGAATTGTTCAATTCCATCGACACGATTTGACTGCATATTGTTGATGGCATCAAACATACTGATGGTCAATTCAATGTCGGAGATCCGGGCCTGATTGTTTGGAACCTCAACAATCGGAATATCTCCAAACACATGAAGTCTGGAATAGACCATGATGCCGTCAGGAAGCGCCTCAAAAGGAACCAGCTGGCTGTTCTGCACGATGAATTCATGCGTAGGCGTGAAAATCTGATAATACGGATTGCCGTCTTCATCTTTAAGCTGCTGAACACTTGCAAGTGCCTCTTCCGTCCGTCTGGAATAGATGATGTATGTGTTCATCGGAGTCGGAACCACGATGCGGAATGGAACATCTCCACTCTTCCGCTGAATCGCCTTGAATCCTGTTCCAACGGCAGATGTCCACTCACCAGAGTTGATGTCTTTCAAGCCCTTTCCGGCAGCTCTCGCATAATCGTTAAGCTGATCGACAGCTTTGCTGATGGAATCATCTTTCCGCAAACTGACATACTGAACAGGTTCGCCATAGGTTTGGGCATTCTTAAAACGCACCACTTCCCATGCGTGATTTTCAACAACCTTGTTGACAATGTCATCTCTGCTGCCAGTTTTTACACGATAAAGAATCGGCTGGTCACCATTGTGGTAATCCCAGAGGTATTTCACAGCAACCTTATTCACGTTAAAAACGCCAATAGTCTTGCCAAGGATCGCTACCACGTTATCTTCAGTGATCTCATCGACATCCGCATATGCAATTTTTCTGCCGTAGTTACCATGAACTATGTCATTAAAGTAAAGTCTGTTCATCCGTTAACCCCACAAAAATACCCTCTCGCTGGGGGACGAGAGGGTAAACAAGGAGAACAAAAAAGCTGAAAGTAGTCTTTCTCTTATAGCTTCGCTATTTTAACAGCTACCATATTCGTGCGTAACATATGTAACAAGGTTAGCTGTCCATGAAGCGATGAAATGCCATTTTGACGGTTCCTTCACTGTTGCCGCCTCCCATTGCATTTGCCACATCGTTCCAGGACAACTTTTTGACAAACCGTAGGTTAATTATTCTTCGCATATAGCTGTCATTGACACTGGAAATGAAGCGCTCAACATCAATGATCGTCATTGAGATTTTGGCATTCAGATCCCGGAGAGCTGCTTTCCGCTCATTCATGATCATCACTTTTTGGATCATCTCCGAACGTTTTCTGGAATACTCAACAGACGGAAATCCCTCGATGTTAAACCCTTGGATGCCGCCTTCACCGCCATATACACGGTCCTTTACGATCTCTCCAGCTTCGATCTCCCCAAGTCTCTGCTGCAGCTTTTTTATCTGTTTGTCGAGTGATGCTATCTTTTCCTCGACTTCTTTTTGCTCCGCAAGTAAGTCAGCGTATTGATTCAGTATCTCTTTAGTAACCATCATTCCCCCAATAGAAGTTAAGTGCAGCGTGATTCACCCGGAAAGGATTGCTGATCGCTTCAACAGTAGCGACTCTGTTACCATTTGTGATGTAAAGTGCAAACATTGCCATCGAGTCAGGAGCATCATCGTGAGCATTCTTTCCGCTGACTGTGTATGTCAGAAGATCCGCTATGAATTTCTCCATATCGCTTTTCGGCTCGATGAGACTCTTGTCCGGGAAGTAGATGTGCTTCTTGACCCAGTCCGCATTGACGATGATTTTCGTCTCCTTGTTGGTTTCAGTCGGTTTCGTGGTGATATTACATCTACCATGAGCATCAGCTACCCTTTTTGCCACATTTGCCGCAAAACGATCGCCACCGACATTCGACTCAAACTGGCATTGCTGCAGGTTGTACCGCAGTATCAAACTGGCAACCTTTTCTTCCTGGACACCAAAGTCGGCATTATCATCATAGACACAATCGACCAAATAGAATTCATCGCCATATTGATAACAGCACGGAAGCGCCATGAAGTCAGTACCTTTGGCTTTTGTATCGCAGACACCGATGATCGCATCCGGCTCCCTTTCCGGCAGCATGAGATATCTCATCAACTCATCTTCGTGATATAGCAAGCCTTCACGCTCGACAGGTTCCTGCTTGTACAGGCAGCGATAACTGATTTCATCCATCAGGCGCTGCTGATCCGCAAAGAATTCCTTTGTGAAACCGCCACGTTCATAGTCAAAGTTGGATTCTCCAGTTTCAGGATCTACATCCGGGACCGAAATGATCTTAACTCTTGGATTATCTCCATACTCACGCATGATGCGTCCGATAACATCATGTACGGACCATCTGGTTGCCAGATGCAGTTCCTTACACGGTTTACCTTCGAAATCTTCAACTTTTCTCTGTCTTGCATCGACAGTATACTTGTTCCACAGTCCATCCAAGATCCTTTTGTTCAGCGCTTGCTCGATACCACCGATCATGTCATCGACCAGCAGAAACTTACTCGCACGAACCTTACCTGCGTTATTTGATCCCACGGAAGTACACTGAAGAGATGGAAAAGGTTTATATTTGCCGACATTGAATTGTTCCAGTTTGGCATTTGTCGATGTGATCTGAAGATCCGGGAAGATATCATGCCATGCATACTCAGATGTGTCGCTGACAATTTGATAAACGCCATCATAGTACATCCGAGTGATATCACCTGAGTGCGAGTAGAACAGCGAATAGTCATTGGGAAACCAGCCTATGACCAATGCATGAAAAAACTTCTCAATCGTGGTTTTTCCAGCGCCTGGGACAAGTGAAACACAGACAATGTCATATTTATCGTCAATCATGCCCTGAAGAGCATCGATCAGGCCGAATTTTATCAGCTGCTTCCGGCGATTCATGTAAAACCGCTCTCTTGGAATACGCTTTTTCTCAAGATATCGGAATCCGCTATCGACAATACGCAGTCTTGCTTCGATCAGCAGGATACTGTAATAGTGGTCAACAACCGTATATCGCTCTTTTTTCTCATACGCTTGCTTTTCCAACCACCAGATATCACCGCCTTTGGTTTGCGTAAAGACAAATTGATCGATGATTTCCTTCGCCCTGGCACACACTTGCAGTGTTTCACTACGTTTGCAATGATTGTAGGCGTGTTTTGCCGCAGCCACATATGCTTCTATGGCTTTTGCGTCTGGCCCCTTCTTGGCAGCGATGTATTTTTCGTATTCGTCAAGTTTTTGTTCAAGTAACTGATCCATCAATTACCGTCCTGTTGACCCAAAACCATTAGCGCCTCGTTCTGTGTCTGGAAGATCATGTAAGTCAAATAGTTCAACCTCTGGAAGCGGCAGGATGACCAATTGTGCTATCTTGTCTCCTGGATTGACGAAATATCCGTTTTCTGAATGATTGAAAATCTTAACCACTATGGTCCCAGTGTATCCGGCATCGATGACACCTTCACTCTGAAGACCGTATTTCACGTTAAGGCCACTCTTACTTTTGATCATTCCGACATAACCGTCAGGAATAACCATGTGGACACCTGTATCAATCGTAACAGCGCCTCCGGCAGGTATATATGCCGATTTAGGCCAATACAGATCAAACCCGGCATCACTCTCATGCGCTTTCGTTGGCCTGATCGCTCCTTCGTCAAGTAAAAGTCCAACTTTCATCTGCTCTCCCCTTATCTGTTAAACCCACATGAAGTAGATCGATGCAATATATGTGATTTCCATCACGATAAACGCAAAAATTGACGAATAATCCTTAACCAGCATTTTCTTGAAAATAAAAGCTAATATAGCTATCGAAAACGCCATAGTCAGAAATGTTGTGAAGTACTTTAAAGTCAAATACATCAAACTGTCCTCCTCTCTGTTTGATTTTGAAGAGCCTCACGGTCCTTGTGACGGACCTTTAATCAGCATTCCGCTATGAGGCCAGGAGTTCCCACATGAAAATGGGTAAATGAAAAAAGCAACCAAGAAGTGTGCTTCTTCCGGGGGCAGTCAGACTCGAACTGACGAATATCGGAACCAAAATCCGATGCCTTAGCCACTTGGCGATGCCCCACCGTTATCTATTCCAAACCGAATACACGGTCCGCAATCCTACTTGCAAGGTTATCCCTGGAGTTGCCGCCCATCCATCTCTCATTCAGTACGCTGTTGACTGACGATATCACGGCAGCTCTAAAGTAAGTGTTTGTCAGATACTCACCTGCAATGATCTTCGTTGCTTCCTGCAAAGTCTCAGGCGTATAACTCAACATCGCTTGCGCTGGAGCATGAAGTCCTGATGCGTTTAGTTCCAAGATCACTTTTGGAATACTCGCAACATCCGCAGTGTACTGTATCGACACTACATTACTGATCTCCTCATCATTGACGAGAATCTTCGCAGGAAGTGCTGAATTCTCATTCAGCGGAACCACCTTGATATCACTAAGTCCCATACTCTCACCTTTCATCCTCAGAAGAGTAGTTCTTTTGCCTCCGGCATCTCGAACACGAATTCCATCCCTTCAAACGGAAACTCGCATCCTTCGCCATCCATCCACGCAACTATTGCATTTAGCACATCCATCGCTTCGTCATAACTGTTATAGCTGCCAAGCACATATTGCGAGTTCTCCCCTTGCATTTTGCAGACGATGAGATTATTCATTACACTCATCATCGTCATGCTCTCAACGTTGTACAGCCTCTCTCCGTCTTGATCCTTGATGTACACTGGCATTATTATCTACCTCCTTTTGTCATGTGTCAAAACTGACCCCTTTTTGTTTTGGCGGTTATTTGAGGGGGTAACCCCGGCCGAACACACATACGAAAAACAGTGACCAGGGGATAGGGGACAGCCTCAAAAAACCCTTTAAAATCAACGTTTCTCGCAACTATTCGGAAAATACGTCTTTAATGAATAGTTACAATGCATATGCTATTTACTAATCATTTTCATTTTCTTTATTGCTAATCGCTAATGTTGGCAATGTTTCCGCTTGAATTACATTCAAATCATTATTCTGAATTGCGTTTATGTTATCATTCAATCCGTAAACTGATTTGGCAATGAATATTTTATTGATACTTGCTTTGTCTGAATTATTTAAATCATCGATTAAAAATCCTTTACATATTGAGTACCATTTTTTGATTGTTTCCATTCTTTCAATGCTAAGTTTAGTATAGCCATTTTTCCATTTATCAATTGTATTTTGAGATATATTAGACATAAAACAAAACCCTTGAATAGTTGGTAAATGATTATATTTAACACACAATTCAACATACAGATTGAAAATATCATTTAATAACTGTAAATCGTTATAATTGATTTTAGGAATGTATTTTCTTATATATAACAACATAGCATTAAATTGCTTATTTATAACATTCAATAATTCTAATCCGTTTATATTATTTCCATATAAAGGCAATATATACTCATTTATATATAATTCAGAATAATAGTTTATGACTTTTTCATATTCTTTTATATCTGTAATTTGATCTGTTTTATTTTCTTTTTTCACTGTCTAGGAATCCCCCAAAAATCGAATTTTTAAGCTTACTGCACACACTAAAATTTTATATTTACAACTATTTATAGTCAAATATGAGAATTTATGAAAACATTTATGTTTTTATGTATTGACAAATTCACATATATGATATATTGTATAGCTACAAGTTACAGTTACAAACAATTAATGATTCAACTATGGAGGCTTTAAAAATGGCAAAAAGAATCTTTTATACAAGAAACGCAATTGAATTCTACAAGGATAGCAAGGGAAATGAAAAATATGTAGTTTCCATGACATTAAAAGACATTGAAAGCGAAATCTCATATAGCACGGGAAATCATAAGCTTATAAGCAACAACAAAGTTTTGTTTTTGATTTGGAATTTGCCCTATAAAATTACTTGTCCCTACAGAACACCGTCATGCACCGCTTTATGCTATGCGGCAAAAAGTGAAAATTTATATCCAGATTGCAATCCGGCACGAAATAAAAACTGGGCATTTTCCAAAACAGACAACTTTATTCCGTATATTATTCAGCTTGTAAAAATTAAGTTGAATAATCTTAAAAAGGGCAGAAAAATTATTTTCCGTATCCATGAAAGCGGTGATTTTTATAATCGTGAGTATGTGAGAAAATGGATTTTTATTATCAACTATTTCGCCCATGATAGCAGAATAAAGTTTGTCGCTTATACAAAGTCGATTGTATTTTTTAAAAACATCGATATCAATGGCATGAAAAACTTTACACTCCGTTATTCACTTTGGGCTGATACTAAAGCAGATCAAAAAGCCATTGCCGAAAATATGGAAATGCCAACATATACGGCATTAAGTAAAGAAGACATTGCAAGGCTTGAAAAGAATTCATTTTTTAAGTGTGAGTGTAAGGATTGCGGAACATGTTTAGCTTGCTTTAATAAAAACATTAAAAGGATTATTTGTGAAATCCATTAATTACTACTTGTAAATCAATCATGGGCAACTTTTAATAGTTGCCCCTTATTCTAGGAAAAAGGGGAAAAGAAAAATGGAAAAAATGTATATTGTGAAATTTGTTACCATTGATAATCCGATTGATGAAATTTATTATTATAACAATCTGAATGACGCAAGCTATCATTTTAATTTGTTTCGTGACGATGACAGCGGATTATATAGCAAAATCATTCTTGCGGACACAGATGATGCCGTGTACAAAACTATTAACTTTTAAGGGGGCAAAACATGGAAAACTACAATGACATTTACGAAACTATAACCGATTGCATAGAAAATATCTTTCTGAAATATCAAAAGGAATATGAAATAAAAGGCGGTGGTCTACCGTCTGAAATGTACTTAGATATAGACGACAATGCCGAAAAATTAACAGAGTTAATTACTAATGGGTTATTATGGCAAATTGAAAATAACCACTAATAATCTAGTAAATACAGCGCTTAGAAATAAGCGCTTTTTTATTATGCCATGAAACACAAAACACACTTTTTTTCAATTTTAGAGCGCCCCTACTGGGTGCAGAGCGCCCTACTGGGTGCAGAGCGCCCTACTGGGTGCAGAGCGCCCTACTGGGTGCAGAGCGCCTCTACTGGGTGCAGAGCGCCCTACTTGGTGCAGAGCGCCCCTACTGGGTGCAGAGCGCCCTACTGGGTGCAGAGCGCCCTACTTGGTGCAGAGCGCCCCTACTAAACGAAAAACCGCACAAAATCGCATACAATCAATTTTCCGTCAAAATGCACTACCCTGTCCCCCGGATTTTGCGGATTCCGCACAAAGTCAAAATTCGATCTCAAAAACCGCTGGCGCTGGCGCTGGTCAACTTTTTGGCAAGTTTGTGGTCAAAAATCGATCTGAAAATTTTCAGTCAAAATTCGATGAGGGTGGGGGTGGTCAAATTTGAAGCATTTTGGTATTAGGCCCGGTACACCATCGGAAAGCATTTTGATATCACGCCGGATCTACCGTCAAGACAATCGGCAAGCATTCAAGAGTGCGGAAGCACTCTTTTTTGTGTCAAAAATAAGCTATCAATCGTTAGAAATGATCTGAAGCAAAGCAAAAGCATAAGCGCAGCCGAACACAAAACAAGCAAAAACAGCCTAAAACACCGCCCCAAAAGCGCAACAAGAGCAAATGGTCAGCAAGTTAAAAAAAGCAGGCGAATTCAAGCGAAATTCAAGCAAAATAGTGCCGCCTAGCAAGTTACAAGCAAGTTAAAAATCGAATCATCTTTGATCTGTTTTTAATCTTTATGCCGTCACTACTACTCTATTAATCATTTAACTTTATCCCATCACTTCTTAAACATATTTCAAAATAAATTTAATCAATTAGAATCATATAAAAATCTGAAATAGTCCACCTGGAAAAACCAAATAATCAAAAATCGAATTTTGAAGTCAATATCTGAGAAATTTCCGCAAATTTACGCCTTAAAACTCTGATTTCGACATTTTCATTAGTTCGGCTGCACAACTCTTCTGCTCAGATCATTCAGATTCTGACGGTAGAATTTTTGTCTTTTTAAAACCTGACGGTAGAATTTCTGACGGTAGAAAATCTGATGGTAGAATTTTTGATGGTGGAAATTTCATGGGGATAATTTCGCATAGGTTATTATTTTGAAAATTTTTCTCTAAATGTGCTTTTACCCTATTGACTTCACATATATGTGGTGATATACTCTAATCATCCCAATAAGAGATGCACACACGAAAGGAGTTCAAAATGATCCAGTACGAAGCGGCTTACATTCCTGAGATGGACAGAACAGTTATTTTTAAGTACACATTCGCAGATGGCGATCTCATCTCGGAAGAGATCAGCGGATGGTACGCAGGAGAGCCTGACGAAGCACTCAATGACGAATACAAAGAGTCCGGCGTAATCGCTCAGTTTGGATGAAAGGAGAAACCAAAATGATAAAAGTAGGTATGATCGTAAGATATGCCGCAGGATGGTGCGGAGAAGGGGAACGCAAGTATCTGCATCTCGTCAAGGAAAATGTATTGAATCCAGTAACTGGAGAAATGACAAGGTGGCTCATTGAGACAATCAACACGGAAAATATGGCTTTTCATCCAACAGAAGTAGTCGATGATTACATGATTGAGCCTACAGGGTTTGACATTACACAGCAGAAGGGAGAATAAACCATGACAGTCTATATCGAAAAGAAGCACAATGGCAACTACAAATATCTCGCACACTGGTTTGCGGATGGTTACGAAAGATCAATGTTCTTTCACACCATTAAGGATATTAAAGAATACACCCACACATGGTCCTGCAACTACACAATGATCTAAAGGCCGTCTGGCCTTAATGCCACCAAAGGCTGTGACAAGTCAGCACAAAGGCAGAGTCAAGACCGGGAAACAGATTCAAGAAGGGAGAAAACCATGACGAAAAAGATTTTTGAATGCACTTTCAATGGTGTAACTGTTGAGATCACCTACCATGACGGAAAAATGAATCCGTTCGGAATCTATCGAAAGTGCTGGGATCACGGCTGGCACAAACGGCAGCTTGTAAGATATAACAGCTTCTCTTCTTGCTTGGACTATATCAACCAGTACTACAGAGATCACACAAACGTATATGGAGCCTGTTTAGCGTGACTTGAGTTTATGATCGTGCTAAAATGGTGAGAAAAGGGGCAAAACGCCCCAAATAGGTGCTTATCTCTTCCCACATAGGAATTACTAGGTTTTAACGATGAGTGCCTAAATGGGGCAAGTTTCACGGATTGAAGCATTTCGGAGAAAACGCTGGTCGAAACGGTCCTCAGGATGTTTTTCAAAAAAACTTTCAAGTTTTGTGCCGAAAATCAGTTTGAAATCATTATCCGTAAAATTCTGACCCCCCAGGGGTAGTCAAAAACGAAGCATTTTATACGCAGGAGAACAGACATGGAAGCAACAGCAAAAGGACAGTTTTACGCATCAAGATACGAAGCGGAGCGCCTGGAAGACGGACTCAAGAAGAAAAAATGGTATATCACGGAGGGTGGTCCTGACTTCTCCATCTACGAATCAAAGGATGGCGGCAAGGTAAAGTTTTCAAAATTGGCACATGATGCCTATGACGGTTTCAACATTGAAATCATCAAAGCAACAGATCCGGCAGCGCTGGCAGAATACTTCAACGAAATCGGAAATGTAGACATAGCATATCTGATCGAGTTGTCAGGCCAAAAAGGCAGAGTGCAATTTGCAAGACACTTCATGATGTCCCGGAGAACTGTCGAGAACTGGTTTTATGGTGGAAACAAACCACAGCAGCACATGATCTATCTTCTTGAGATGGCAATCAGAGCAGAAATTGAACGTGAAACACAGTAGGGGCAAAACCCACTTTCCATATAAGAAACATTTTGCAAGAAGCCTTGAGAATAAAGCATTCTCAGGGTTTTTCTTTCCCTGGAAGATTCTGTACAAAAAAATCAAACAAAAAAGCCAGGAATCAGATCCTGACGGTAGAATTTTTATCATAAAACACATATGTGGTTGTTTTCTGACGGTAGAATTATGAGTAAAAAAATCTGTAGTGGTAGAATTTTGATAGTAGAAAATCGATATAGGTTAATTATAAGGGGTTATTTTAAAAGGCAAGAGCTGCGTTTAAATGATTAAACGCAGAACTGACAATTCGATTTGTACATAAAATGTACTGATTTGTGCGGTAATTTTGTGAACCTCGGATACTCAGGAATGCTTTATTTATAGGCTTTGTGAGCATTTTTAGGTAACGGAGAAAGTGGGATTTGAAGACTACCAAAATGTAACATTTCGTAACACTTTCCACCATATAAGTATTGTTTAATTTCCACCGTACTAAAAAATTGTCACATCATGAAATCCGGGATAGCGGAAATCATTTCTTGTTTGCGTTCAATGGTTTTCCTGTTTCGGTGGTAGAATATCTCGCTGACGGATATATCTACATGACCCATCTGATCCATTACAGTTCTTTTGTCGATGCCCATATCCAAAAGGATGCTGGCATAGGTTTTTCGGATCTTATGCGGTGACTTGTGATATCCTAAAACCTTATCGCAGATCCTGTACACACGAAACCTGATCGATGTGACCTGCATCCGCTTGCCATTTCGCATGAAAATGTAAGTGCGGTGCTTTGACATATCCAACAGCTTCTGAATCAACCATTCCCATTGTTTCGGCACTACAATTGTGCGATTTCCTGCAGCGGTTTTAGCGGAATCCTTAATCACATAAACATATTTCCTTTGTGCAGGATCGTAAAACCTTGTTTCTGATCGACAGATTCTGATAGTCTTGTCTGTAAAGTCTTCCGGCTTTAGTGCTACAAGTTCACCTACTCTCATACCAGTTACGAATATTAACAAGATACCTAAATTCCATATATCTTGGTGTTGTACTAAATATTCAAGTATTTTTCTCATCTCTTCATCAGAGAAAACCTCTTCACAGTCTTCTTTACGAGGCACTCTGAATGATCTTTTTGAGATGAAAAGCCTTGCAAACACATCTTGTGCCGTCCAGGTTATCAGGCCATCCCTTCCAGCTTGCCAAAGCGCTCCTGCCAGCAGATGTTTCAGTGTTGAAAACGCTTTTGCCGTCATTTTGTACTCAGCAAGCTGTTTTTCAAGGAATTCTGTCAGTTCCAGCGGTTCGATCTCTTTGATACGCCTGTCGGCGATTCGTGACGGTAGAAAATGCTTTCTGAAAACGTATGTGTACCTTGTAATCGTTGCCGGAGCAATCAAATCATAGTCTTCCTGGTGCTTTTTCCATTTTTCGAAAAGTTCAGCAATCGTAGGATTTTCGATCACTTCTTCAATACACTGTAATACGCCTTCTTCGGTATCTTCTAACCGTCTACGCCTGAGTCTTGTGGTCCCGGAACCGTCTTTTCTCGGAACAATCGCATTGTAATAACCATTTTTGTCTTTCCAAATCTTAATTTTATACTGCTTTATTTTTTCCTTTCTGTCCATTGTCTCCACGATTTCTCGCAGCTCTTGCAAAGAAATTTTATCATAATCATGGAAACTTTTTAAGTCTTCAAGCACCATTTTTCATCCGATACCTCCTCATGCGCTCCACGTTCTTTTCTCTACAACTCTCACAAAGGCAATACCCAACAGTGATCAGTGGCTTTCCGCAAGCAATGCACAGTCCTGCTGCTCTTTTGTAATCACGCTTCTGCATTTCACGTTTTGCCGCTTTATCCAGGCAGCTCCGGCACATCACCCTTCCTTCCGCAGCTTTTTCTTTTCCGCAACCTATGCACATACCAATCTTTTTCAGATATGCATCTCTTTCCTTTTTGCGGATCTTAGCTTTTTCAGAACACTCAGGGCATCTGCACCTTCCTGGCGCTGGTTTATTCTTTCCGCAGATGGTACATACGCCTCTGCGCTTCCTATCCAAAATTTTTTCTTTTTCAGTCATCTTTTCATCTCCTTTTCCACCTGCCGCTTCAGTGTCTCGATGATTGCGTCAGGACTAATCTGTGCCATCAGCAGAGTTGAAAAATACTGCGACCTGATCAGGCGTTCCATTGTTTCCAGCGTGATCTTGCTCTCACGCAACTCTTTTTCGTTAGACGCACTCAGATAATACTGGTAAGCGCTGCGGAAATCTGTCGCAATCCCTTCCACGATCCTTTCAGCAAGATCGATTGCACCTTCGTCACTTATGATTTTTCTGACACCAGATGTGCCATTGTCTGGCAAATCGGTAAAATCTCTTTCGTCAACTTCTCCCATGATGCGTAGCACCTCAAATTTGCGATTTACTTCGTAGTTTTAAAAGGAAGAAACGCTTTTACGCATCTTCCTCGGTAAAATCCTCACCATCAATAGATTGCGTACAATTTTCATTAGCTTTCTCAATAGGTGGTCTTTTGCCGAATCGATAATCGTAAAGAGGACAGCTTGTGACTTCGCACAGTTTTACTTCTGTGAAGCTGCCACAACAGCAATCAAGACACTTTGCCCGGATTGCCTTAATCGGAGTAAGTCTCTTTTTTTCAGGAATATATCCCGGTTCCTGTCTTTCACGTTTCAAACGTTCTTTGCCTTCTCTTAACTTCCTGAGTTGTTCTTCTGTCATTTTTTCTCCTTTTACATTCCGTTGTGGCAATTATTCATCATACATTTCAAGCGCCGGGCGCTCCGCACTACGCAGAACAGATGCCAGTTCTCTTGATCTCTTTTCACGGATCATTGCCTTTACCTTCTCAGGATAAAGTTCTTCCTGCCTGTAGGTTTCTTCCATCTTCCTGTACTCTTTCAGGAAATGTGACTGGATGACCGTTTCAAGCTGTGATTCTTCTAACTGCGACATCAGCACAAGGTTTTCTGGAGATCCCACACAAGCTTTAACAATGTCCGGGAAAGCTTCAAACCGTTCTTTTGCATGGTAAATGCCATCTCTTGCCGCCCTGACAACTATGCCCCATGCTTCTCCTGCGGTAGAAATATATGGTTTTTCAACATCACGGATCAGATTAACAAGCTGTCCTGGAGCCGGAGCAAATCCGCTGTTATTGGTATTTGAGTAAACCTTTAAGGCCTGGACCATCTTTTCATAGTCCTGTTCGCCAACAGCAAACATCCATGTGTCTATGGTTTCGGATAATCCAAATTTCGGAGTCCAGCTTGGGAACATCGCTTGCATCATCATCAGAAGCTGTTTCATCTCATTCCTTGTCATCACGCATTCCTCCACTCATTCATGAGTTGCTGCCGTTTCTGTGAATTGTTGTTTCCAGATCGTGCGGCCTGATTCCAGACAATTCCTTGGTAACCATTTGCAATGCTCTGAGTGATGGCATCTATAACAGCATTCTCACCGTAAAGCTTCACATAGTCATCAATGCGAGTTAATAGCGCCCTGAATCCGACTTCCTTATACGATTCGTTTCTGCTCTTCTTGTACTCAATCCATTGCAGTAAAGCGTCCTCTAACTCCTTTATATATTTCTTTTCTTTTATACTTAATGTGTAATTTACTTTATTGGTTATAGGTTTATCCTTTAATGTACTAATATCTTTTTGTTCTATGTTTTTACTATGAGAAATACTATTAGTTACAGATACAGTATCAGTAACAGATGTATCGATACGGTATCCTCCGTTGTCGGATACGGTATCGATACCGTATCCTTTGTGGGATGATTCCTGTTCGACCCCATCATGATAGTTGTGGACATCTCCGTTATACAAGTCCAGGAGATAACTGCGGAATGATTCCTCCTTGATTTCGTCTATCTCTGCCTTTAACGGTTTCCTAAATTTCTCAGAACCAGTCCAGTTATATTTGTGCCAGTTAAAGATCAGCACTTCCTTTGTGTCTTTTGAGTATCTGATGACATTGTGTTCTGTTTCCATTCTGTCAATCAGTTTGACAATAGCATTCTTACTGTATCCAGTTTCGGAGGCCATTGTTGTTAAACTGATCTCATAGCACCCGGCAAGATTTGTATGTGGATTTGTGAATAGATAGAGATAAAAATATCTGTCTTCCGGCGTAAAGTCATCAACTACTTTCGTATCCGTCCAGAATGACATTTGAATCGCCCGGTACATTGCCATTGGTTTTTCCCCTTCTCTTCATCATGTTGTAGCAGATGCCACCAACCTTGTTTATTGTTTCGATAAATGACCTATCTTTATACGGATCGTAGTAATGCTCAAACGCCGCTATTGTTGCGTCCCAAACAACATTAAACGGAAATTCATTGAAATACTTTACATACTTTCGAATTAGATCGTCATTTATTTTCTTTGCAGATAAACAAAATATCAGTTCATCTATACTTTGAACCTGTTTTTTAATTGAATCGAGCAGCTCGTTTTTCCAATCAACCATCATCTGAAGCTGTTCTGCTTTATCAGCAAGATCCAGCAACTGTTCCTGTTGCAATTTGATTACCGCATTATCAGATAATGGCCTTTTACCTTTTCCCCTGTTACAATCTCTGCACGAAGTGATCAGATTGAGAACATTATTTGTTCCACCTTTTGCTACTGGTTTGATATGATCTATCTCCAGGATCACATCCGGGGCCATTCTTCCGCAGTATTGGCAGGTAAACTTATCTCTTTTAAACACTTCAAACCTTGTCTTTTTAGATATCGGTTTTCTCTCTGCCATGATACCTTCTTCTCCTTCTCGCTATGCTTGCTTTATGACGGTGCTTCTTCGGAAACAATATCTCCACACTTGGTTTCCGTTTTAGATCAAAAGTGAATGATGCGTACATCGAATCATTGAAGTATCCAAGAAACGGAAAATTAAATAATATTTCTTCTGTGTTGAAACTGATCTCCACATCTGAAACATCCAAAACAACAGTACCGTCATCTTTTAAAAAGCAAAGATTATATTTCTTCCGTTCTTTCGGTGGCATACAGTCACCTCACACTATCGTTTGTCATAACATCAATCCCGGTGCGTTCAATGCACATTTGCCGGACATCAACTCCAGTCCGAACAGCTTCATGCCAAATATCCTGCGATTTCTGAAAGATACTCTGAATGCATTCCTGGCGCTGTTCGTCAGTAGCGCTCGGCAGCATATCAAAAATGGCAATTGCCAGCGCCGCATAAATCTGAGTAAGCTGCTTATCTACCTGTTGCTGATGGAGCCGCTTTATTGACTGCTCAAGTCTCTGATTTCTATTCATCGAATCTCTGCTGCCCCTCCACATTTGAATTCATGTCAATGACCAGCACCTCATTGTCCAGGAGATACTTCCAAACCTCATAACCAAATTTTTCAGCAGGAGAGTTATATTCTGGTTCGTCATCGATGATGTTATGACAATCTCTGCACAGCTTGGCAATTGTGTTCATTGCCTCGACAGCTGTTACTTTAGGTTTTCCAAATTTCAGCATCTTAGCCATTACTCCTCCTCATGAAAATGTTTCTTCGTTACGGCAATCGGAAATTCTTCAATCTCAGATGCCCAAACAGGAACAGCGCCACATCTGCTGAATACAAGCGGAAAACCGCCAATTCCATCAAACAAGCTTCCCATCGTGATGTCTCTTTCATACTGAGCGCAGATCCGTCTTGCTAAGAATTGCCAAAACGGCAGCGCAATACTGTTACCAATTGCCTTGTATCTCGGAGAATCAGCATCTTTATGCTTCTTACCATTGCTGTCTGTCCACTCTCCAAGATTTGTCCAGTCATCAGGAAATCCCTGAAGTCTTTCGCACTCTAACACAGTTAATCTTCTGACAATATTGTTCATTTGCTCACCACCCCCTATGAGATCTGTGGCATCCTTGTAATCTCTCATCTTCAGAGCAGATGCCGTTTCTGTTTCCTTGTAAACACCGAATGCTTGCATTGCAAAATTCATTTTTGTTCTCCGTGACAAACATATCGTTATATGCGTCCTGTCCGCAGTAGCTGCCAGGATGACTGTTTGCCATCAGCGGACCTGTTGCTTTTTGATATGACAACCGCTATCACTCCTTTTCACTCTCAACAATCACAACTCCCATTTGAAATCCCGGATTTGTACCGACAACTACTGCGACAGATAATTCTTCTTTAAAGGCGATTCCTTCAGCTTTCATTTGCGGATAAAAGCCATAACTCTTAATTGTTTTTGATGAATTGTTGTACCCACCCCTAAGATTATTCTGCGTTATCTGTTCTTCGTTCATCTTCTACCTCTAAAACGATTGGAGTATTACCCCCCCCAGTACCAAATCGTGCTATAACCGACATACACACTTCCTGCTCTTCTAGGCGATCATTTTTAGCTTTGTTAAACAGAATCATTTGCTTCATCTTTTGTTACCACTATCGGAACATATCCAAGGCCATCACCCATTGCAGAAACCAGTGTTGTGCAAATTCCATCCGTCCTGATTGTTGCGTGTCCATGCGTTGATTCCAGCACTACAAGATCCATCCGTAACCTCTAAATCATCGTGTATTTCCAAAATCAGAGGCACATTACCCCCCCCGGTTCCCATTCGTTCGTTAAGGGTTTGGCAGGTATTGTCACTCACAAGCCTTATTCGGCTGTTCATCGTGTACGCCGTACCACCCCCTATTTGGATCTTCGGAGTTGGATGGTCTGCAATCATTCCTATCACTTTCATTCGGACTCACCACATCTTCTGTCGGCGTCTTCATCCATCACTAACAACGGTTGATGCCCATGCTCTTGCGCTCTCAGCGGGGGGCTTACGTCATCTGCACTCCATCTGATAACTGCGCCACCTTGGTCTTCCACGACTAGAACTAAAGGCACATTACCCCCCCCCGGTTCCCATTCGTTCATTAAGGGTTTGGCAGATATCGTCATCCACAATCTTTATCCTGCTGTCCATTGGATGGTATTCAAGATTGATGTATTTCAATGACTACCACCCCCCCTTGATTACAGGCCGGATATCCGCAGTTCATTGCATCGAGCGATCTGCTTGTGTTAGCCAAATAGATTCCGCTATGCGGATTAGACGAAAGCATTCCGTTACTGTGATATGGAGAAATGCCGTAAGCTACGCAGTTTTCTTCATGGTGTATTGCTTCCTTCATTCCGAATCCTGTTCTCCAGTGCTTCTTTCAGAATCTTCGGCAGTTCTTTGCCTCTCCGCATTGCTCTGTTCAGAATGCCAGCGCAAGCCTTTGCGCTCAAATAATATTTCTCCGGCGCTGAGTCCTGCAAAATCTGCGACAAGTGCGATACGTTTTCTTCTCTGGGGGACTCCCCAAAACTGTGCATCGTGTACTCTCCAAGCAACGCTCCATCTTCCCATTTCATCGTAGAGACATCCTGATTTACTCCATCCACCCTTTTCAGGCATAGGCACAATGGGAGCGCCCGGTTCTGCGATTCTAACGATTTCCGTGAGGACCGCTTGGAAGTCTTTTCCTTTGTTGCTTGAGAATGCTCCTGGCACGTTTTCCCACACCATGTATCTTGGTCGAACATACTCATCTGACCGTCCACCATGTAATTGTCTGTCATGATCCCTCATCTCCTTAACAATACGGATCTGCTCCATAAATAATCCGCTTCGTTCTCCGTCAAGGCCTTCACGCTTTCCGGCAACAGATAAATCCTGACATGGAGAACCACCAGTAATAACATCTACAATTGGCAGGTCATATCCGCTTAACTTTGTAATATCTCCAAAATGTTTCATTAGTTCTCATCCTTTGTTGTCAAGTGGTAATGCTCCGGCGCAAATTACAACAGTCATCCGGGTTATGGTTTACATTGCGCTGCCAGTATGCATATGCTTCCGACTCATCCTCACAAACCGTAATCTCTGAAAAACCATGAATGCGCTTCAAGTATTCAATTTTCTTTTCAAGGGGAAGGTGCAGATATCCACTCTGTTTGACGGTATATTCTGAGTAGTCAATGTCAAACCATTGCATGATCCAAGTGTTAACTCTCAGAAACTCAACAAGGATCTTTTCGCAGTTAACATCGGCAAGCTTATCGAAATCGACATACTGCGGAATAAACGGTGACAATCTGAGCTGCACATCAAAACCTAACCGCTGAAGCTTTTCGATTGCTTTAATGCGATCACTCGGAAGTGATGCGTGTTCATAGGTTTTGGCAAGGTTATCATCCGTAGTTGTAACAGTGATCTGAATGTGTGCCAGATCCTTGTCCATAACCTCGATATATTCATCATCTGCCACCAGTGCAGATTTCGTAACAATCAGATATTCATGCTGTGCGGATTTAAGAGACTTCAATGCTTCATACGTTACATGAAGCTTTTTCTCAATCGGCTGGAAGCAATCTGTCATGCCGCCCATTCTGATCGCCGGACCACCCTTCGGAAGAAGGGCAATCCGCTTGCGAACCTTGTCTATATCAGCAACAGCAGGATCTGAGTTATTCCACATCAAACGAAAATCGAGAAGTGACTTTGCGTAACAATAGGAGCAATCGTGCTGGCATCCTCTGCCGTATGTGTCCAGGCGTGTAGGATAATGGCACTTGTCACCTTCATTGCCGCCCACAGTTTTGTAAAACGATTTGAATTCATCCATGATTACTTCTCCGCAGAAATCTCGATCTTCTTAGCGTTTACCTTTTCGAGATCGGAGCAATAGTCATAAACAATGCGAGTAAGATCAGTGATCACGCTCTTAATAGTCTCAGGAGTTGCAGCAGATACGTCCATTGCATCTGCGAATTTTGCAGTCTCAGTAAACTGTCTGATCTTGTTGTCTACCCATTTTCTGTCAGTAACACTAATCTTCATTTGGTTTTTCTCCCTTCTTACTTTCCTAAATCGATACCAGTTAATAAATAGATGATTGCTCTTCCTGAAGACTCCGGCGAAATAAACTTGAAAATAGCACCATGCCGTTCGCTGAATGTCTTCAGTGCTTTTATAAAAGTGTCATTTGGTACTGGTGGTTTTTTTCCTTTTGGACGAGATTTTTTTAACTGCGGATTCTTCCAGTTAACAATGTCATCCACGGTAGAAATTCCGTCTTTGTTTTCAACAAGGATCACAAGCTTAATGCCGTTCTCAGCTGCCCTGTCTGCCTCTGCACGGAATCGTTCGTGCTGCTGGTACATATCACCATACAACTCTCCAAGACTCATCTTGGTATCGATGCAGATGGACATATTGTTCAGGAGCGCATAGTCTCCGACAAACAGTTTTGACCTTACAACTTTGATTCCTTTCCGCTCAAAGTATTCGTTTTTAAGATCATGCAGACCGACTTTGTTGCGAGTATCCTCAACCAGTACTATCTGACCCATTTATGCCTCTTTTGCTGATAAAGGTTTCAGGCCCCAGGAACCTGTATAACCTATTGATTCAATCAGCTTGGAATACTTCTTGTAGTTGTTTTCCTTCATATATTTCTCAAAGTCGATGTAGATCATCACTACTCCGTCAGCACTCAGGTATGCATCATATCCTGCATCAATGAGAAGCTTTACCGCATCGGTCCCGGAAATCATTCCCTTATCATTCATCGTCTACACCTCACGAGAATGGGAGTTCCTCTTCATCAAGTCCATCAGAGACAGCCATAAATCCGTCCAGACCATCAGTAGTCGGTTCTCCGGCAGAATCAGCAGTATTGGCAATCCTGCCATTGTCATTTTTGCTTTCACAGAATTCACTTGTGTCAATTACAACATCGTAAGTGTAAACTGTCTTGCCGTCCTTGTTCGTATACTTTCCAGTCTGAATGTGACCATCGACAGCCATCTTCATTCCCTTATGGACATACTTTTCGAAGAATTCAGCTGTCTTGCCGAAAGCTACGCAAGGAATGTAGTCAGCAGTCTTTTCCTGACCATAGGAGAATCTCCGATCAACAGCCAGCGAAAACCGGGCAACCGCAGTAGGCTTAGAACCTGTGGTGTAGCTGATCTGAGGATCTTTTGTTAGTCTTCCAATTAAGCTTACATGATTCATTTTGTTTTCCTTTCCCACATGGAAATTATATATATGCAATAATGATATTATAGTACATCTACTACTAAACTGCACACCAAATTACAGTAAATTTTTAAACGAATATACGTTAATCTTTCCGGGCAATGTTAAGAAGTGAACAGATGAGGATTCCGAAGTATGTACCAACAGCAAATGCTATAACCGTATTCATGACTTTTCCCATACCTCCAGTAATCTTTTAAGCAGCTCTGATTGTTCTTTTTGGATCTTTTCGATATCCTGCAATCGTTCGTTAACCATACGAATATAAGCGATCACTGTCTTATCAATTGGTTTTGGTTCTGCCGGAGCATCTGCTTCAGTCTGAGCATCGATGTCAGTGATGATATATCTTTCAGGCGTTAATAAGAATGCTGCACACACCTGCTGGAAACCGCTTTCGGATAACTCCAAATAGTTCTTCTTGCACTCAGGATGCTTACGTTCAAAAGTGTTGCGACCATTGACTAAAAACTTATTCGTGAAGCCATGTGTCTCAGCTACTTTACGAATGCTTACACCATTACGCTTGCAAAATGCCTGGACCGCATCGTCAAGCTTTTCGCCATCAAGTATCACTGTTTTGCATCTCATTCCGGCCTCCATTCTTCATAGCCATTTCCCGACCGATCCTAACAACACAATCAGTGCAGATGTTGTAGATGGTTCCATCCTGCAGCTGATAGCCGATGCCATTCGGAAGTCCATCAGGGCGGTTACCGATTTCAAATTCATTCCCACAGTTATCACACTTAATTTTCACTTTTGTTCTCCTTTCTATATACTTTTCTCATCTCTTCCTGATACTCTTTCAAAAAGCTACAAGTATCACATTCCTGAACGTGTTCTGTCATATCGCAATGATACTTAGGGCAATCCTGGATCGGATCTCCATGCCGGATGCAGCTCTCATCATCGCAGTCTGCACAAAGGTTTTGCCTTGTGCATTCAGTCATAATCATGTTTGGTCATATCCTCTTCTTGCCGAAGTTCTTCCATCCACTTACGTTCTTCCTTTTCGATCTCACAATCTTGACATTGCCAATCATTTCGGCAAGGATTGTCGGTGTATGGGCATCTGCTTTCGAAGTATTCTTCGTCTGTCATCCAATCACCTCACACTTATCGACCAGCGCCTTCATAAGCTGATAAAGAAATTCCTTGTCATCACCTTCTGACATATGCTCGGTATCAACTTTGATTGATCCGTCCAGTTCGAATGAGAAATTTGTTGTTCCCCAACCAATTACTGATTGCCAGTTGACGATCAAACCGTTCTCATTGGTAAACTCATAAGCATCGACACCAGTTATTTCGATCTTGTAATCACTTACGGTCATCTGATCACACCTCACCAATCATAATCGTCATCACTGCGGTAAAAATTATTGAGAAAATAGCAATCATTACATTTGGTATTTTCAAAAGGAATTCGCTCGTTTCGCTTTTCCAGGTTCCTGATCTGAACAGCTTGATTCTCAGACTTTGAGATCCAAAACAATGCGATCTCGATTGCTCTTTTAGCGATTTCACAGTTTTTGTTCGGCTGGATTGCAAGACACATCTCATCAAGTTCTGCTCTGTGCTGCTTACGCAGTTCATTCATTCCCATTTTTAATCACCTCCATAGGATTTCCGCACTCAGGGCAAAACTTCGGAATCTTACCTGTGTAATATAGTTCTCTGCTTTCGACATAATCTGTATCCCAACGAGTGCTACATATTGAGCAAAGCGTAGGTTCTCCGTATTTTTCTGTCTTGATCCAGTGGCCTTTAATGCGCTGTGGCACTTCCTTCGCCGTGGAAAAATTCGGCATACCTTTGCTGTTCAGTTCGACCTCATACAGTTTTGTCATTCTTTTTCTCCCTTATAACTTTCTGGTAGTGGCATCCATGCGATAACTTCATAATTTGCGTGAAAATAATCAAATGGTTGCCTCCACTCTTTCAAGGTATGGATTTCTCTGCCGCCAAAGCATGTCGTTCCGTAAGATGTAATATCAATATTCACATGGTCGGTATCCCCTTCACCTTCTTTGTAGCGATATGAAATCAATACTTCCGTATCTTCTTCTGGCAACCTCTCCGTCACTGGAATCCACTGTGGCTGTGCGGATGGCAATGCAAAAATCTTTGTTTTCGCCCAACTCATCAAGTGATCATGTCCATCCTCAAACTCGTAGTGGCTCTCAACCTCTGTCAGTGCATCAAATGCCGCACCCTTTGTGATAAGTTCGTTTCTCCATTCGTCAAGCTTCATAATTATCCCTCACATTCCTTATGCACCTTGTGCACGGGCAGTCATAGCCATTTGCCAGTTCCTCGTACCACATTCCATTGTGGCGGCATCCATCACAACTTAATCGCTCTGGCTGTGCGGATGGCAGTGTTCCGATTTCCAATTCGATATGACTCAATATCTCGAACACGCACATATCTTCTGGTATATCCAGACGGTCTATCGCATCAATCGCCGCCTGTCTGTCAACGCAATCCAACGTTTTCAACGCGTTGGGCGTGTTGGTTTGCGTTGGCTGTGCGGATGGCAAACTGTTGATTGCTCCAAAAACATCCTTTCTGTCCACCCACTCTCCTTCAATTCCAAAAATCACATAAAGGTTATGCACTGCATCAATCGCATCTTCCGCATATATAAGTCTTTTAGGCATCTGTTCTCCTTTCTCATCCGTCTAACAGAACTCTCCATCAGAAAACCTGTATCCGTTCACGTTTTTAGCATATGTAAAGTCATCTGGATTATTCTCTGATTGCTTTTTCTCAACCAGAGCAACAAAGTCATCAAATGATATAATCTCATCATATTCATCAATAATTACATACAAATCAGACAGAACAGTATATTTGTACAACCATTCATACACTTGATCATATGTATTCCAGATCACTGGTGGTTCGTTCCATTTTTCGTTTTGAACTTGAAAGTTAAACTTCCAACCAATTGACGATTTGCCTATATGTATCGGTTCTTCTGTTGTCGGTCTGTTCCTGACCGCATAATAATTAGTTCCCATCGGTTCTCCTCTCACCATTGGCACAGAACCAATCATCGTCTGGAATCCAGTTATACCATTCATCCTCACATCGACATGGACAGCGCCAATCATCATCTGGAAACTCAACATCATGGTTTGCTCCAGTGCCAGTAGGACGATGCACACAATCCTTACATCTCACGATTGCTTCCGGCAGATCCGCAATCTCGGCACAATAGTTGAGAATTGCTTGATTGTGCATATTGTAACCGTCTACAGATATCTGCAATTCGTTTGCAAGTTGCATAGCTGCCTGTTTGCTGATTAAAACATCCATTTTTCAACCCTAACCTTTCTGCGCAAAGACACTCAGGAGATGGACAGATTTTGCGATAATGAAACTCTAAATCACATGGACCTATGTGCGTTCCATATTCACTTCTGTCAATTGTATTCTTCCCGGAAAAATATGGGCATTTCGTAATATATGCATCAATAGACGCTTGTTTGCTTATCAGACAATCTGCAAACTCACTTTGCTTATTTTGTTTGCTCATTGTGCCACCTTTTCTCTCCGCCGGATATCATGTCCGCAACCACATCTGCGACTTCTTTGCCAAATCGGTCTCTAAGTTCCATGAGATCCACATCAGTGATATGCGCTCCGATAACGGTAGGCTGAAGAGTGCAATATCTTTCAAACAACTCTCTGACCTGTTCGTCCGTAAGATCAGGACTCAAAACGATCATCCGCTGATTGCGCTCTTTTAGTGCATCTCTACCCATCTGTACCGCAGACCATACTGTGTTTTCATCGTAGGCAAATTTGGTTCTTTCAAGATCACATTGTTTATCGAGAAACATATCCAGCACTTCGATTGCTTCTTCTACGGTCATAGTTCAATTACCCCCATCTGCACAGTCCGTTAATGATAAGTCCGAACATTATCAGAACACCGCTACTGATAATTGCTTTTGCTATCGTCATCTCATTCACAGTTCAACCACCATTCCCTTCTCGGCTATATCCACTCTCGTCATTGGTGGAACTACGCTTTCAATATGTTCCTGGACCAAATTGGGATCTGCGTTCACATCAGACAGGTGGCACAGGATTACGTTTGTTAGATTCTCCGTAGCGTTGACTCGCACAAATTCTTTGGTGGCATACAACGAAGCATGGCCTAAGACTACATGGTCATAATTTGCTGCTTCTGAATCCGTCTGTGTGTGGTTGCACTCGATGAGCATTGTGTTTAAGTTGTGGTTTTGGAATGAAAAAGGGCAGTATTCCGCATCAGTTATATAGACCATCTTCCATTCGCCACGCCGGATTAAGAATCCGTAATTCGGAACTCCATTATGTGGGACTTCAAACGCAGCTACTCGATAACCGCCAAGCCTCTTGGCTTTTGCCATCAGACTACCGTGATATGGAGTCATCATCTCTATTCCCATTAGCCGTAGACTATCCTCGGAACGTGAATGATCAAGGTGAATATGCGTCACTAACGCACCTTTTACATCTTTAATATTCCAGTTCAGCGCTTTCTTGATTTCTCCGATGCGAACACCAGCATCCAGAATTAGTTTTTCACCATCGCAATCCAGGATGTAACAATTACCTTGCGTTGATCCTGTGCCAACAACCGTCAGCGTTTTCATTCAATGTCCCTCGGCAGCGCAAACAAGATATCCCCACGTTCTCTGTTGCGAATAACGGAAAAGGAAAGCGAATCCATGAATTCTTCGTCCGCAACAAATACCGGGGCAGAATCATCTCCGTAGTACACTCTGCGGATGCTCTCCATCACTGCGGATGCCCGGACAGCATCCTTGTACATTCCGATGGTAAACTGAGTGCCATTCACCGTTGCAGTGACGGTAGAGGCACCGTCCTTGGTTCTCCACGTTGCAAGCATTGCCTGATCATACGGAATGTCAAATTTCTTGTTCTGTGAAATAATTCGATACATGGTTTTTTTGTTCTCCCTTCAATTTATGCAAAAGGCATCTTTTCGTCAGTGTCAGAAACCTCTGCATCAACTACGAATTCTTCCTTGTTGGCGTTTTCATCGATCTCGACTTCTGCAATGTCAGCAGGATCTTCCGGCTGGTTGTCGATATAGATCGGAGTGCCATCTTCACTGATGACAGCCATATCGGACTCATAAGCCTTCTGCATATCAATGCTCATGATTCCCCACTTGCTGATGAGCTGCCTGAGAAGTGTTTTCAACGCCATAGAATCGAAGTCTTTATACCAGAAGCTTGAATACTTCCACATATCCTCGGCAGCCACTTTTCCTGCTTCAAAATCGGCAAATGAAACTTTTGCATTCCGGCCTCTTGTAGCATTCAGGCTAAATGCCTTGGAATAACGGTCCGCATGAGCAAGCATCTTTTCTTTAGACCAATACAATTCTTTTTTATAACCATTAGTTAACTCAAACATGGCATAGTAACCAATGACCTTGGCATTATTCCGTACGCTTTCCGGCAGCGGATCGAGATCAAACTCTTCAGTGATCGGATTGTAGCGCTTTAGTTCGCCTTCTTTTACCACGGAAGCAACAATGCGCTTGTACTGTCCCGATCTGATTGCAAGCTGGATATATCCTCTATATCCAAGCTGAAACTGTGCTTCCTTAACACCTTTATTTTCATAAGGAACCATGTAGAACATTCCAAGCTGCGGAGACGGCGTAAGGTTAAGTGCCTGTCCCAGGAGCGCTGCCGACAAGATGCTCTTATTGGTACATTCTGCAAGTTTTGCATTCGTCTGCACTGCGGATACCACGCTGGAGATAAATCGGACGGCATTGTCTTTTCCTACGATTCCTTCGATATTCTGTTTCACGGCAGGATTGCCCATATAAGCTGCGATTCCGGCCTTCTTCTGTTGTGTTGCAAGTGTAGTTCCAGCCATTTTTAGTTTTCTCCCTTCTTGTTAAAAGCAGGTTCAATAGCAAGTGCATCTGCACATATCGTTGCAATGATGGCATTTGCTTCCCCAAGTTCCGTTTCAGCGTATTCGATCAGAGAATCACGCACACCAAGGATTGCAATCCCAAGATCCGCACAAACTACTGCAGCATTGCCCTCTACAGAAAATTTTCCGTTCTCACTTTCAATCATTTTTCATTTTCCCCTTAATCTTTCTGATCCTTTCCAGACCAATCTTTTCGACAACATCAATGGCAACTTCTTCGACTACTACGCCGCAGCCTCTCGGCTCAAGTTCAACCATATCCTTCGGTTCCAAATCTCCGTTATAGGCGAAATGATAAACACCCGGAGAAAGCACATTGTTTTTTAAGTAGCGTACGGCGTAGAATCTCATCTCTTTTACTCTCCTATTACTGTTAAACCACGATTTTCTGAAACTCTCAGAAGCACCATCTGATTCTTCATATCCGGGATATTCGATTCGTTGACAGATTCTGCATTGTCAATCCAAACCGGGACCGAAACACCGAATGCTTCCTGAAGCGCATTGATTACAAGCAGACCAGCTACAATTCTGTGTCCGTTATTTAGTTCTGAATACGGAATGCCATTGTAGGAAATCTCACAAGTCTCACGCATTCCACCATTGATCTGCATATCGAAAAGTTTGAAACTGACACCGCCAAACTTCTCATTTATCATGCCGGAAATTCGTTCCATCTTTGCTCTGACGAAAGCTTCCACAAGATAGATCACTTTCTCACATTCCATGATCTTCTCAGCCACATCAGACAGTTCTGTCCGCAGTTCTTCAATACGTTCTGCAATGCGGTCATTCTCGGCAAGCAGAGCAAGTTTTTCCTGGACCTTTGACAGAGACACTTTCTTATCAGCGATTTCGCCATCAATCAAGATCTTATTACCGTCATTGGCAAGTGTGGCAAGCTTTTCCTGAAGCGCCTTGATCTTCTCAGCGATTTCCTGATCTTCTTCCGAAGGCTCCACTACGGTAGGAACCTCATCGAGCTGCTTCTTACAAGCTTCAAGGTTTTCTTCCCGGCCCGCTTTCAGTTTCGTCAGTTCCTCTTCCAGTGCTTCCATCTTCTTTTCGTAAGACTGAACCGACTTCTCCGCATCTGCCATGACTTCCTGCGCTGCGGCCTTTTTTTCACTCAGCTTTGCCGCCTCTGCCTTCAGGTTCGCAAGCTGTTTTGCCTTGTTGTCTTCAAACGCCTTGCGATGTTCTTCCACATCAGAAGAATCAAACGGCCTTCCGCAGGTAGGACACACTTCTGCATCTGCGTTGAATTCTCTGTCCTTGATGTTCTTCCAGCGCTCATTCAGGGCGGTTCCGGCATCGTTTGCTTCATCGATATCTCTTCTTGCGCTGTTACACGATGCAGCATACCTTGCGATCTGAAGCTTACAATCAGTAATACTTCTCTCAATCTCCAGTTCACGGTCACTCTTGACCGTAAGGCCAGCCATTACGCTTCTAATCAGAGATCGCTTTTCGTTCAGTTCTGCATACGCAGCAGACGATACCTGCCTTGCCCTTGCGTCAAGTGTAGCGATATCCGCTTTGATGGATGCTTCCATCGCAGATGTATCTGATGACATCTTCTGTGTCTGAAGTTCTGCGATCTCATCCTCAAGCCTTTTGCGCTCATCTTCCAGCTCTGCCCGGTTGAAATCGACAATCCGCTTGCTGGCCTCATCGATTCTTGTGGGAATTTCGGACTGTTTCTGCTTCAGTTCCTTCAAGGCCTTGCCGTACTTTGTCTTGATCGAATCCGTGTCAGGGGCCTTTTCCAGTTCGTCCAGGATCTCATCGAATCCACCGATCTGCTCTGCGATCTCACGGTCCGTACCGATTGAGATGCAGGAAAGCACAATGTCACGCTGCTCTTTCCACGGAAGTGAGGCAAAGTACATGGGACTCGTCAAAATCTTAAATGCCTTCTGTCCAACAATCCCAGCTATAAATTCGTTATATTCCTGCTCACTGCAAGGGTATCCGTCTACTTCGTATTTGCCGACATTGCCCTGAAATACAGGGTTTTCACTGCCTCTTTTCTTGACCCAATTTTGTTCACTGGATCTCTTCAGCGTTACAGTCTTGCCGTCAATCTCGACAGTGATCTCAACAGAGATGACTGTGTTGTCGATTGTTTTTCCATTGGAATCCAACGGCCTGATATCAAATCGTGTGTTACCATCGACATCGACTCCGAATAAATTCCAGAAATAGGCATCAGCGACTGTTGTCTTCCCGGAAGCATTCATGCCGTCAAAAATGGTCCTGCTGCCGAATTCCGCTTCGTACTCATCGAAGCACTTAAAATTTTCAATCCGAATTCTTTTCAGAAGTAAACTTTTCATAGTACTCCTTTCTTTCCTCTGCGTGTTTAACAGCCACATTTGTAAGTCCGGCAATTGCCAGGATCACATCTGAATCCAGGATTCCGTTCGAATTGTAAATAAAGCTGATATAGTCTGTGACAGCGTTAAGTCTTGCCTGATCTGCCACCAGAATCTTGTAGTCAATGATGTCAACAATGATCTTGTCTCCGTTTTCGTTCACTTGATTTTTTCCCCTTTCCCTTTTAAAATAAAAATGGTTTTTTTCCCAAGCACCGCTTATCAGTTTCCCGGCTGCAGCGGTGCTTTATTCATGCCACACATTCTTTACAAACAACTCCCATGATCCCCATGTGATCACGATTCCGATCACAAACACAAGAATAGGAATTGTGATATCTTGACTATCCATCGCTGACGCACCAAGAAGTGTCAGCAGAACACCTAAAGCTACTCCGAACATTTTTTAACCTCCTTACCAAGCGTATACTTTTTGTATCTTGTTTCTGTACCAAAACGATTCTTTTTCGTTACCCACTCGTCACAGATTGGATAACCTCTTTCCTTCAGTTCGTGAATCCGGCTTGCCAGCCGCATAATCCCAAGTTCGCTTTCTGCTTCCTTTGGAGTGATGCCTCCGTGATCGAACAAGTAATCCAAAACCAGTTCACACTGTGTCAAATTGTGGTGACTTCCATCCATTTGCTTCTCCTCTTCTTTTAGGAAACTTTATTGGCAACAAAAAAAGTGTCGGCGCTGATTCCGTAGTGGAGACAGATCGTTCTGACTTCTCCGGCAGAAAAATCTGCCCCGGTTCCGTTCAGTCTCTTGGAAACTGCGCTCTTGCCAATCCCTAAGAGATCAGCAATTTCGTTTGCCTGTACACCGTTTTCCTGCATCCATGCACGAAACTTAGTATACGGTTCGTGACCTTTTGCCATACTTTTTATCACTCCTTTCCTATCCTAAATGTAGCATATTACTTGTCTTCCATTCGGATATATTGATGTTTACTTTTTCGAAACTGAAGTTATCATATCACCATTTATTTTCCGTGTCAACAACTATTTTTCTACATTGGGTTGCTCATTTGGAAACTTTTTCGTATAATGTTGCAAGGAGGAAACTTAGCTATGACAGAATTTTGTACACGTTTCAGGAACCTGAGGATTGAATACGGTCACACGCAGGAAACCCTGGCAAACGCCTTAAACAAGCGCTATGGGACAGCATTCTCAAAAGGTACGATATCAAAATGGGAAAGTGGGAGTACATCCCCGGCCTTCTCCAGCATCCCCATGATCGCCAATTTCTTCAATGTTTCCGCTGACTACCTCCTCGGAATTACAGACAACGAAAAAGACATATACAATCCGACACACGGAGCGCATGACGCAGCTCTCATCATGAAATATCATTCGCTCTCTGAATCAGACAGGAAGCTGATTGACGGTGTAGTTAATCGTTTTTACGATACCATAGATTGATCATCTCACTGATGAATTCATACAGATACTTTAGGTGGTTTTTGTTTTCGATCTTATCCAATAACTTGATGATCTCTGTTCTGTAACTATCCATTTTGTGCTCCTTTGATGTACTTTTATTATACAGAACGGATGTTCGATTATCAATAGAACGCAGGACCTGCGATGTACATTCTAATGTACATAGGAGATTGTAAAATGCATTTAGGCGAAGTCATAACACAATACAGATATGACCATGGAATGAGTCAAAGAGAATTTGCCGCAAGGGCAGGAATTTCAACGGCTCAGATATGCCGCCTGGAAAAAGGCATGAACAGTAAGGGAAGTACCTTTTCAAATCCTACCGTCACAACCATTCAGAAGTGTGCCAGGGCGATGAATGTGCCTTTTGAGAAACTATATAATCAGTTGTATGACGGTGAGATTACCGTTCAGAAGATGAGCAGACTTGAATATGATCTGTTAAAGGCTTTCCGGGAATCAGATGCACTGATCCAGCAAGCTGTGATGGATATTCTCCATCTTCACAAAAACTAATTTGCTTTCGCAATACTTTTAAACAAAAAAAGCCTCTGACAAGGAAATACTCATCGAAACCCCGTCAGAGGCTAAACTATCTTTAAATCTCTTTAGTAAATCGCAAGAATGGCATTCCACATATTTTGTCCGCAAACGCCATCGACAGATAAACTGTGTTTGCGCTGGAAGTTCCTGACCGCTGTTTCCGTCAGGCCGCCAAAAATACCGTCAGCGGTTCCGCAAGGAAATCCCTGTGCCGTCAGAAGCTGCTGCAGGAATCTGACATCCTCACCACGGTCCGCATAACGCAGAGTCCGCAGTGTGTATCCTTTGATCTTGTAAGTCACAGGATTCTTACTCTCAGCGATAAAGGATTTCACTTCATAATAAGACGAATTCCTGCTGTCCTGCCGCCAGTAGTATTTGTTACTTCTTGTATCGACATGAACAAACCCACCAGTATAGTTGTACCATCCGATGCCAAGCATACCTGCTCTTTGAGCGTACTGCGCTACTTCAAGCGTAGGAACATTTGTCACTACGATATCCGCAGCCATACCTTTGCAGTGATAGGATGTGTGAGCGCCGCCGATCTTGGCATTGTACGCCTCATTGCGATATGCGGATGTAATGCTGACAGGGGCCTTGAAATGATCCCGGATCTTCTGCAAGTATCTGACAAGCTTTCCATCTACAAGGATCTTGTCTGATCGATCACGGCAAGCGAATTCATAAACGTGGAAATTACTCTTCTTGCCATCGATGTAAAATACCTTGTCACCATCCTCAGAACGTGAAAGTGTCATGACACCGTTCTGAACATCAATTCTGTCAGATGCAGTAGTGATATTCTGCGTAGGACCTGCGATGACATTATCTGCCATCCTGGACAGATCCACCTTGCCCTGAATACCGTCTACAGTTCCGCTGGAAGTGTATTGCCAGTATTTCCAGGCAAGGCCTGTCAGCGTATTCTTCGATGCGTACTGAGCGCACCAGATGCCCATACGCAGCTCTGACTTGACCAGATGCTCATCAAACCATGATGTGCTTGCATAACACAGCGGAGTATATCCTGCCTGTGCCACAATCAGACAAAACCGATTGCAGATTTCGGTCCGTGCAGCTCTCGACAAACCGTCCGCTCTTCCTGATCTATTCGGAGCGCCGGACCACTCAGAATCATAAGCGATCTCAGCAGAGTTAATCCCAAACGATCTCAGGAGCGCAATACAAAACTGTGCTTCAGCATCCGCCTCAGATTGATTGATAGCTTGCGACATGAAGTAGACACCTACCTTTATGCCGTTATCCAGCGCACCTTTGATGTTCTTCCGGGCATACGGATCTTCTTTTATGTTTCCGGCAGCGTATCCTCTGTATCCTGCACGGATGATTGCCATGCTATACGTTTTTGATACTTTTTCCCAATCAATATTGCCCTGAAATTGCGAAACGTCTATGAATTCCATACTTTTACTTACCTTCCGCTATATTTTTTGCTTTCACAGCGGCCTCGATCAGCGTGTCAATCTGATGAGTAGTCAACTTGATGCCATGTGCTTCGCAAAGGCGCTGCAGATGATGGATGGCAATGTTCTTCCGCTCTTCGCCAGTCAGATCACCATAAACCTGCTGAGTTGCCAGCACTGCGATTTCCGCAATCTGTCTTGCAATAGCAAGCTGCTCAGTACTCATCTGCGAACGAAAGTACGGAATAAGATATCTCATGATCACTACAGAGATAATCACGATTGCCAGTTCAACGATTCTGAAAATTAAATCATCCATTGTTTTCTCTCCCTCTCATAGGATCTTCTTCATCGATGTCAACCTGTTGAAAGTCCTTATCCCAAAGTCCTTCCTTCTCAACCTTATTTTCCTTATGTGTCTGGATATAGGTTGTACACATCAGTTCCATGATTCCCGGTGCCAGGATGCAACCCTCAAGGATTGACGGTTCGATGTCCTTAATACACCACGCCACAAAAAAGGCGATTGCCCATCCGAAAATGTAGGCCATCGCCAAAAATACAAATGTATCGAGATCGTTTCTCTTCTTCTTTTGCTTTCGTTTTTTTCTTACAAAAAACTTCTTTCTTCCGAACATTTCTTGTAACACCTCTTGATATTTTCAATAGCAAGAACAGCCTTGGAGTTAGGAAAGTTAGGGTTATTCCTTGAAAAATCCTCATAGGAATCGATATCGGACAAAACCTGAGAAAATTCCTCTTCAGTATGTTGAACATCTCTAAGCAGCTCACCATTAAAACGCAGGATTCTCACCCTTGCTTCAATTGCTTTGTCTTCATCGACTACTGCCTGAAGACGGTCAACTTTGTCGGTTAATGTCTTAATCTTTTCCAGGATCTCTTTATTCTCACCTCCTCTTTTCGAAAACCACGTCCAAAATCCTTGTGATGCAAAAACCGCAACCACAAGCGGCACAACTACGTTGATTAAAATGTTCAATGGCACACCCTCCATAAAGATATATAAAAAGGCCCCGGAGCAAACCGGGGCCGCACTACTACTATTTAGTCTTCGATCTGATTGATCGCTTTCCTGATGGCATCTCGAATCTTTTCGTTAGGTGCGTCTGACATCATCCCTTCAAGTCTGCTCACCATCGCCGACTTTTCGTCATGATAGCCATATCCACCATTGCCGTAATTACCACCACGATAACCGTAGTCACCATACTGGTAACCATAATCAGGCATCCGTCTGCCGCCGTAAGAATACGGTCCTCTCTGCGAATAGCCGGAATCCTGCATTGCGACAATAGTATCAATCGACTTGATCGAATGTGTCAGTTTATCGATCATGTCAAGGTTTGTGTTGGTGACATCTCCCTTACAGTCTGTTGTGTTTGATAACAAAATTATTTATTGCAGTTGCATTACTCTCAGTTCTACTTCTTCGGTTATTGCTCTTATCAACTCAAGTAGTTCCGAAAGTGACAGCTTTGCGATTTCTTCGTCACTCATCTGTACCTACAATATCGTCATACTCTTCTTGTGTGAGCCTTCCCAACTCAAGGAGCTTTTGAACCATAGCAAGATTCCAAAGTCCTGCATCGTAATTTCTCTTTGCGATCACATAATATTTTTGGCTCATTCTTCAACCTCCATTTCATCTTCAAGGATTTCAGGATGATCGCAGATAGCGATATACTCCATGAACGAATTGTATTTTTCCACATTGGCGAGTGCGTTTTCCATATCCTTTGCTTCGCCTATATCTATCTTTTTCTTTGTGATGATACTCTGTTCAATCATCTTTTCTCTCCTTCCCACAAAGTCTTATACCATGTGTTCAATCTGTTGATTAAGTTGTGCGAGTTGCCGTAAGTTACGCTTGCCTTAAATGCTTTAAAATGGACATCAACGTCACGTTTCGTAAGTTTTCCTTGTTTCACAAGTTTAACCATTCGCATAGCCTTTTTCTTTTCGTGTTTAATTTTGTCTGGACGAGCAAGTATCACTACTTTTCCTGTCTGAGTTAGTCTGAAGAGAAATCCAAGATGTTCGATTGGATCAGTGATTCTCTGTATGCGCGTTTTGTGATCATTGATTTCCATTTTCTGTTTATTTAGTTTCTTTTTAATTTCAGACAAGCAGTATGTTAAATACTCTTTATCTTGATGTATGAACAAGAAGTCATCCATATATCTAATATAGTATCTGATCCGTAAGTGTTCTTTTATAAAATGATCAACACTATCAAGTGCAGTAATTCCGACAATCTGAACAATCTGGCTCCCTGGATTGTAGCCAATTTCGTTCGGCAAATGAGATAGTACTTTGATTGCCATCTGATATGTTTCATCGTCTAAGTACTTCTCCAACATTGCTTCAGCATACTGATGATCCATATTTGGATAGTAGCCTTTGATGTCGATTTTGAGTACATATCCGTCAGTACCGTATTTGCGGAAGTACTGATGTAGAAAATCCTTTAGTCTGTCTCTTGCGGCCTCTGTGCCTTTTCCTTTCTGACAAGCAAAATTATCTGCAATGAATGATTTTGATGCTTGTGGATATATTGCGACATCGTTTAGACTCCGCTGAAATATTCTGTCGCGAAAGTGAATGCTCATGATCTCTCTATATTTTGGTTCAGTTACTGCGAAAAATTTAGCTTTCCGTTCTTTGTACGTTCCGTTGTGCAGTTCTTCAGAAAGTTTTGGAATTTCATCTGTCCAGTTGTGCCGATAATACGCGACAGTTCCTTTCCACTTCACACCCTTAGCACACTTTTCCAAAGATTCATATAGAGCATCTTCGCTTATTACTTTTTCAATATCCATTGGATTAGGAATTTTTTCTGCCATGTTCGTAGCGCACACCTTGACGCAAGGTGATTGCATCACAGCAGTATTGTTTAGTCTTTCGACAGGGCATTCGACTCCGTGTATATTCTTTATGCTCTGCACTCACACTGTATGTGAGCCATATGTTCGCAATAATATTCACGCTGGGAGCGCACCTATTTGCGTTGCTCACGTTGTTGTTACCTACATTACCCGATGTGTTAACGTTCCACACGTTGTTCGCGTTATTGCGATTAGCTGAACGGCGAAAACAGTTCTGCGCGTTATAGTCTACAGCCCATGATTTTGTTTGCAGTTACGTTTTTCTGATATAATCCATGCTTTAATCAATTCGATAACGTGGTTCACCATCTTTGTCCACGCTATTGCTTTCTTGGCACGAAAATGGAATCTCCTTTGAGCAAGTTTTATATCCGTTTTCAGCCACTTGCAGTGTTCTAAAGCCTCTTCTTCCAACCGAATCCTCATCAGCGCTTCATCTTTCTTTCTTGTGTCCAGATCCTCGTTGGCAGACCGGCAACAATGGTAGATCATGGATGCTTCGTTGTTGATCCGTTCAACCATGTCTTGGCTTTTGAAAATCTTAGAATTTGCTGTGACCGTGGTTGTATGATCATATAAGTCAAGTGCAGCATCCAGTATCGTAAATCTATGTTGCGATTGTTCATTCTTTCTTACACTACTCATAGCTTTATATATACCCTGTCCGCAAGTGTGCGAACAGGGATTATTGAGATTATTTTGATAGGAACACGCTGGGAGCGCACCTAAGTGCGGTGCTCACGCTGTAGGTACCTACACTACCCGATGTGCCAACGTCCCACACGCAGTGCGCGTAACTGCGAACAGCTGAACGGCGAAAACAGGACTGCGCGGAGGTTGGAGCATTTAGCGCGTACTTTATCAGGCGAGTATATGTTTTGTTCGTAGGTGCAGGAGTGGTTCTTCCTAAAAGTCTCTTATAGTACTCCCAATACTCTCCTTCTTTTCCTGCAAATTGTGGCACACAATACATCTGCTCTAAGGATGACAAGAAAACTTTATCGTATGTGATGTCTTCCACATTTCCGTCACTGTTGTGTGCAACCGTTACCACCTTGATGGGCTTAAAGCATGACTTGATAGAATCGTTATACCCATACAAAAATCCGTTTTTAGTTGACAAGTAGTCCGGCCTTACATCAAGAGCGTCGGACGCTTCCCACCATGCGTCTTTTTCCTTGTCCGAATTGAGATACTGTCGGAGAGCAGAGCACATCCACCTATTGTATCCATACGCAACTTCATGAATGCAGTTAAGGAAGTACGCGCCAGACGCAGACCTTGTCGCAAGTGCCATAACACCGAGATTTGTGCCACTTGTAAGTGATCCTGTGTTTATTGCGTTTCCAATAGTGACACCTTTGTCAGTTACGATATATACCTTCCAATTCGTTTTAACTTGATCTGGTGCTCCATAACATCCACAGATTCTTTCGCCAAAGTTGACGGTGCTTGGAAGTGTAAAACTTACCGCATCATTTGCAATAACTTTTGTTCCCCAACTCGCTGCAAATGTGAAATAGTAGTCTCCTGCCGGGAGTGACGGTGCTGTTCCGAGACTTGTACCTTTCGCAGACGCTTCTTCCGTTGCGTCAACTTTATCAACATATCTGCCGTTAGTGTCATATATACAGACTTTAGACCCTGTATATCCAAGCCAATATCCAACCGCCGCGCCACCTGTCGGAAGCGTGAAGTTAAGGTACTTGCCGTTAGCAAGCGCAAAATTGTAGTTTGTAGCAGAGAGTGCGCTACTCACTTTATACATCGGCGCTGTGATTGCTCTCTGATGTGAAAACTGTGCTCCGAAGGGGAGTGTTTTGTCCCATTCGAAGAATGCTCCGTGGATCGTTTCACCATCTTCTAACTCTTCATCGCTTTCATGGCAAAGGTTAAATGCAGGACTATAACTCGTCTCACCATCAAGCCATTCTGACGAGACTTGATCGCCATAGTCCATCACCTCCAAGATTTCGCCATTCTTGCATAGCGTAGCAATCGACTCCATATCCGTCACAAGTGACGCTCTTTTGTCTGATGCAATTAAATCAATCGCGGCGTTCTGATGTGCAATCAGATGGTTGAGTGCTTGTACTGTTTCATCAAGTACAATAGGTTTTGTGATATTCACTTATTCTACCTCCTCATATGTGATATACATAACTCCGTTTACCACAGATAACCCAAGCAAATCAAAGTCATTCCTTAGATCGGCAAGATCGTCTGAAATGTTGCCCGTTGCCAGCGCATCCGCAGCTGCACCACTAATCGTAAGTGTTGCATCGACAGTTGGTATACTCGATTGCACGGAAGCAATTCGATTTCCAACGGCTTGTGCGTCAGCGGCCTTTCCAGATGTTTGAAGGTTAGGATCAATGCTATTTGTGATTGCGCTCTTGACATATGCTGTGGTTGCAATCGTATCATCTGCTGTGCTTTGACTCTGTGTCGGCGCCGTTGGTGTACCTGTTAGTGCCGGAGATGCAAGCGGTGCTTTTGCGTTTATCTCAGCGTTCTGAGTATTAACAAAATCAGCATCAAAGTTATCACCAACTTGAGAGTAGTCAGTGACATCCCTGTAACTTTTAGTGCCATTCGGATTTGTAACCTCTTCAAATTGACGTTCTGTATTAACAGCAGTATTTAGTACATCGTTTTTATAATCAGTTCTGAGAGCCATAACAAACCCTCCTTATGAATACTTTTTGACAGCTGTCACCATTTCGTTAACTGTCAAATTGAGGACATCAGAAGGAGTCTGCCCAGGAAACACATCTACATTTCGAACAAAAGATCCCTCCGAAGGATGACCAGACGGAAGTGCGTAAACAGCTGTTCGGCAAGGTTGGTATCTGATTTCGCCAGGATCGACTCCTGTTGGCGAATACTTGTCCGCTCTCACGGAATGACCATTCGCACAAGTGCCTGTTGCCCAGTAGTGGTATGTATTTTCCCATGCTGATTCAACACCACCATTAGTCCAGTTGATTCTCGCGCCGCACTGCCCTCCAGATGCCGTATAGCATCCGCCGCCGTGGATATAATCGCCTGTGTGATGATGTCCGACAACCATTCTAATTGGACTTGATTTTGGTGATCCACCACCATTCTGCCCATCTGCATAACCATCAGGATAGCCAGCGCCGTACCCTTGCCCCATCATATTTGCAAGTCCCATATCTTCCTCCCTCAACCAGTTCTGCCAACCCAATACTGCTCCCACGCATCTTTCAAACCTTCGTCATATCCTGTGCCATACATGACACCATCTATAAAGCACAGCCCCATCACTTGACTCCTTTCGCAAGTACATAGATCGTTCCAGTGGGTTTAGCTGTCGCATAGAACGTGATCTTATTTGTGCTTGTGTCCGCAACAGCCGCTTTGATCAATGCGTAATTTCCCTCTTCTGTATAAGTTGGGATAGTACCAGCCGCGCCAAGTGAAATAATCGGGTTTTCGTTATAGATCGCAGTGACAGTTACTTCTTGCGTATACAATGCCATACCGTCAATGGTTACTGTACTCGCAGACCACCCACTCGCTGAAAGTGTGATCTTTCGAAGAGATGTAGCGGAAGCTTCAACCTCTTTAATAACAGAATTCGTTCTGTTGATATCTCCTGCACCGAAGTTGTCACCCTCGACGCTATACGTTGTGACATCAGTGACGCTCGTTGTACTGTCAGTGTTATTTGTAAATCTATACTTGCGCTCACCGCTCCACACCGCATCTTGATAGTCAGTGCGGAGTACATCTGAATATGCCATAAGTTCCCTCCTTAAAATCTAAATGGTGTATGCCCTTGCAAACCAAGTCTGAATGAAAGCATAGGAAGAGCAGAAAGCTGATTCCTAATCATGTTGTAAAGACTAAAAGAAGCAGACTCTATCCTATTCAGTTCATCAAACCTGATCGACAATCCAAAGTCACTAAAGGTTACGGAATCCCCAAAATCTGCATCGACAAGATCTGCAAGTGATGCCAACCGCAGCTCAATCTGATTCAGTTTATAAGCTGACGGCCTATCGACATATGTGGCATCAGGAAGAATCTCCCCATCAAGATTGGTAGTCAGATAGAGAGTGCCGACCATGTTAGATATTTGCAAAAGATTGTTTTTTATTCTGTTGTAATCAACAGCGTTGAAATAATCCGTTGACTTCCAATCAGTTTTAGGCGTGATCCAAGCCATACTCATCGCCTCCTCGTATAAGTTGTTCTGCGGCCTTTGATCTTACACTTCATGCTCATACCTGTTGCAGTATCAAGTTGTTCTTCTTCCACGCGAATCATTGTGTTGTCCGTAAAATCAGACTGAAGATAAATCAGATCATCACAGTCAATCCTTGGCTCACCACGATATGTGATCGCAAACTGTGCATCGCTGCTGAAATATTCAGCCAGCCATTCAGCCTGACGAAGTGCTTCATCAGCGTTGTCAATCAGATCGTTTCCTGAAGTCTTAACAGCACCGATTTCATAATTTGGATATGAATATGTGTTATCCGAAACCGTGTACAGGTAACCATTGATATCTACATCTGCATCGATTGAAGAATTAACAATAACGTAGTAAGCACCACTTTCAACGATGCTCAGATCGCCTACAGGTGTGACATCTGTCTTCTCACCAGTCTCTGGATCTTCCTCTTCCTTCTTTGTGTATTCAACTCTCCAGTCATAGTGCGGATCGTCATAGGTAAGCAGGTTATCTCCCTGGTGCAAGAAAGTTGTACCGACTTTTTCTTCTTCTGACCCATTTGAATACTGGAAGTAGTGGACATTGATTGTTTTGATTTTTTCGACAGAAGTGACCGTAGGCTTTGTGTCCATATCAGCAAAGCGTACTTCATAGTCTGACAATCTTGTGAAGTTCAACTTTTGAATATGTACACGCTGATTCGGTTTAGTCTCCGGGAAGTCGATGACCATCTTGTTGATTTCATAGAAGGCATCTTCTA
>Ga0326513_10000151_pt1 | contig 54833 bp, 72 predicted proteins | sample 2_2465_0518_D_FD_203654 | JGI IMG/M metagenome (GOLD analysis project Ga0326513, IMG submission 203654) | Bovine rumen microbial communities from UC Davis, California, United States - 2_2465_0518 | ecosystem: Host-associated > Mammals > Digestive system > Stomach > Rumen | place: USA... | reverse complement strand
GAGGTGCTAAACGGCGACCCCGAGGCAATCGCGCTCAAGTACAACGGCATAGGCCCCGAGGAATGGCCGGAGAAATGGCGTCGCGCAATCACGCGGTGCTTCGGACTATTCGGACCCGCCGCGCTGATACACGACCTCCGCTTCGCCTACGCGAACGGCACGCGCCGCGACTTCAACTTCGCGAACGTCGAGTTCCACAACAACTGCCTGAAGCTCGCACGCTACTCAATCCCGTGGTGGCGCGTCCTTCGGCGGTTCCTCGCGGACGGCTCGGCTCTCGCGTTCTACGAGGCGGTTTCGTCGCAGTTCGGCTGGGACGCATACGTCAAGGCCACTTCCAAAGGCTAAACCCAAAAACACAAAGGAGTAAAACCATGCACAAGCTAATCGCAATCACCATCACCGCCGCGCTCGCGGCAATCCTCGCAGGGTGCAAGTCGGTCACCGTCACCCGCCACCCTGCGACGCTCGCGAAGGTCGCAACCGCAGACGGAGGCGAGAAGGTCGCAACCGACTCGAAGGGTGCGCCAATCGTCCTTGACGGCGGCTGGGAAGTCGAGTATTTCCAGCACTGGAACTGGCAGAAGTTCGACGCGATGTCCGCGACGGCTGGCCCGAACGTCACATTCTCACTCAACGGCTACGAAGGCGGCGCGGACGCCAGCAACCTCGTGAACCTCGTCGAAGTGTCCTTCAAGGGCGCGGCGGAACTAACCGCAAAGATCGGCGCGGCAATCGCCACAAGCGGCGGCTCAATCGCGGCGGAGGGCGGCGCGAAGGCGCTTGCGGCGGCAATCTCGAAGTTCATCAAGAACGGCGGCGACGCGTCGAAGGCGACCGTCACCTGCGCGGACGGCAACTGCACAATCAGCGACGGAACCATCAGCGAGGTCTGCGAGGACTGCGTTGCCGCCTGCGCGGACGGGTCTTGCGAAAAGAAGTGATTGCGTCTGGGCTACGCCCGACGAAGGCCGGGGTTTATTGTTTTTCCCTACATTGAGCGGAGCCGCCCGAGGTCTGATTAACCGAAGCCGCGAGAGCCGACAACAGGGCGATTGAACTGAAAGGAACGAGACGATGAAGACACTCCAAGAGATAGACAGTTGCATAGAGAGCGCGAAGCGCAAGCTGGAGTTCACCTACAAGGAACACGTGAACTCGGTTGAGCAGTTTGTCGGCCAGCACTATGCCGAGGGCGGCTCTGCGAAGTCCACGCCGACCAACCTCCTCGAACTCGCTGTCACAATCTACGAGCGGCTTCTTGCGGCTCGCACCCCGCAGTGTTCCGTCTCCACCGAGTCGCCGAACCTGAAGTATTTCGCCGCCAACTTCGAGATAGTTCTCGATCAGGTCGCGAAGGAAATCCGTCTCGGCGACACGCTGCGCCGCGCCGTGAAGGACGCCATGTTCACAATGGGCGTCGTCAAGATCGGCATCGCCGGCGCAGACCCGCGCCCCAACATGGGCGACGAGCCGTTTGTCTCGCTCGTCAACATCGACGACTACTTCGTTGATATGTCCGCGAGGAACTGGGACGAGATTCAGTTCGAGGGCAACGAATACTGGCTTGACGCGGACACCATTCGGAAAATCTACGGCGTGGCGCTCACGGGCGACGACTATTCGGGAGATTCCGTAGGTGGCGTCAAGCAAGCCAACGGCATCATGTCCGGCGAGGCGCGTGACCCGCTTCACGAGCGTGTGCTACTGCGCGACGTGTACCTCGTCCGCGAGAACGTCATGCTTACCTATGCCGTGCAGTCGAAGAAGGAAATCCGCCGCGTCGCATGGGACGGCCCCGAGGGGACACCCTACGTCAAGCTATGGTTCTCCGACGTTCCGGGTAACCTCCTCCCCCTCCCGCCTGTCGCCGTGTGGAAGGACATGCACATCCTCGCGAACCAGATTTACCGCAAGCTCTCGAAGCAGGCGGTCTCCAAGAAGAACATCGCGGGCGTCCTCGGCGGCACTGACGAGGAGATCACCCGCATCAAGTCGGCGAAGGACGGCGAGGCCGTGCGCGTCGCGGGCGCGAAGATAGAAAAGCTGGACATCGGCGGCATCGACAACGGCAACCTCGCCTTCTTCCTCCAGAACCGCGACCTCTTCTCGCTTCTCGCGGGCAACCTCGACTCGCTCGGCGGACTTTCGCCGCAGGCCGAGACGGCGACGCAGGACAAGCTCATAAACGAGGCGGCGAACGCCCGCATCAACGCGATGGCCGACCGCACCGTGGACTTCTGCAAGGCGATCTTCAAGCGCCTCGCGTGGTACGCGTGGACCGACCCCGTGCGCGTCCGCAAGTTCCGCAAGTTCGCGTCGAAGGAGTACAACGTCGGCGTAGACGTGGAGTGGACGCCCGAGACGCGAGACGGCGACTTCCTCGACTATAACTTCGACATCGCCGTGTTCTCGATGCAGGACGACTCGCCCGCGACGCGCCTCCAGAAGCTCACGAACGTCTTCAACACGTTCATCCTCCCCGCGATGGACATCTACCGCGAACAGGGCGCGTACATCGATGTAAAGGCCCTCAACGACTACATCGCCAAGAACGCGAACCTCCCGATACTCTCGGACATCGTGAGGTTCATGGAGCCGCGCGAATCCCCCGCCCTTCCGTCCGAAGGCCTGCCGCAGCCCGACTACGTTTCGCGCAAGCCACCCGTGACGAAGCGCACCTACGAACGCATCAACCGACCCGGCTCCATGTCGGAGCGCGGCAAGAATGCCGTCCTGTCGCAGATACTCCTCGGCGGCAAGCCGCAGCAGGCCGACATCGCGGGACTCAATGCGGGGAGGGTTCAGTAATGCCGACCTACTGCTACCGCTCCCGCGACCGCAAGCGCCGCCTCGTCACCCGCGTGTTCTCCGTCCGCGAGCGCCCGGAGACGTTTGTGGAGAAAGGCGTCACCTTCGAGCGCTCCCGTGCCGACGAATGGGCGGGCGTGTCCGTCCCTGCCACGGTCGGATGGCCGATGGAGTGCGTCGCGTCCGGCGTCCACCCCTCACAGGCGGGCGAGTTGAGAAAGTTCTTTGCCGACCACGGTTGCCCAACGGAGGTCACGGCGGACGGAAATCCCGTCTACCGCTCCGCGACGCATCGGAGAAAGGCCTTGAAGCTCCGTGGATTCAAGGATAAGTCATCGTACATCTAACAGAAAGGTGGGGCTTGTGCGGCAAAAATGAGATGTCCGCATTTGTCCTAATTTGTCCTTATGAGCGAACAAGCTGGAAATGATAGTATTGAAGCGGAAATCGGGAAAGCCATACAGTCTATGGAGACGCCGAACGCGACAGAGCCGCAGGTACAGCCCGGCACGCAGCCGGAGCCGACCGCCGAAGAGCAGCCGAAGGAGCCGAAAACTCCTGCGGAGGCCGATGCTTTTGTCGCGGACGACGAGCTCATCAAGCGCGGGGTTCTCGCGGGTCTCGACATCGCGGACGTGAAAGCGTTCAAGAGCGCCGAGCAAGCCGAGCGGATTCTCGCCGCGCTGGAGGCGAAGGCGGAAACGAAGACCGAGACGAAGACCGATCCGAAGGACGAAGGCGCAGGTTTTCCCGCCGAAGACTTCGACAAGGCCATCAAGGAGATAACCGACGCGAAGGACGAGGACGGCAACCCCGAATACGATCCCAAGCTCACAAAGCTCCTGACGACCATGAGCGGTCTGCTGAAAAGCCAGAACGAGGAGATCGCCGCACTGAAGAAGGCCGGAAAGTCCGCCGAGGTGCAGACGACATTCGACAAGGCGTTCGGCGGTCTCGACGAGGGGGTGCGCTCCCATGTGGACGCGGCCACCAAGTCAAAGCTAAAGGCGAAGTTCGACTTCCTCAAGGCGGCGCACGAGTCCGCGAAGGACAAGGCGACCGACGGCGAGGTTTTCGAGGAGGCGTCGAAGATTGTGCTCGGCGACCTCATGTCGAAAGCGGGTGCGGAAGCAAGGGCCGCTGCCGCAGCGAAACGGAACCAGATGGCGCTCGCCCGCCCCGGCGGAGAATCGGGGCAAAACGGAGTGCAGAAGCCGATGACCGAAGAGGACATCGCCAAGGCACTATACGAACAACTCACAAAGTAACAACCGAAAGGAAAACCTACCATGGCACTTCCATCAACTTACTCGATCCCTCCGGGGACTCGATCCTTCTCGGACGGCTCGCCCGATATTGTCAAGGCGACCGCCGAACTCCTCATCAAGCAGGGAGCGTTCACGAACCTCCTCTCCGACCTCACCGAATACGCCATTGTCAAGCGCATCATGCCGCGCCACAAGAAGGTGTTCGCCGGTGGTCTCGACTGGACGTTCATGACCGCCATTGCCTCCAACAACACGGGCAACGGCACGGCGAAGTTCACCGGGCTCTTTGAGAACGACTCCTACAACCGCACCAACGTGCTCGTGCAGGGCAAGGTCTCGCCGCGCTTCCTCACGGCGAACTACGTCTACGACAAGCGCGAACCCGTCCTCAACTCTGGCGAGGCGACGCAGAGCAAGCTTCTTGCCATTGTCAACTTCGTCAAGGTTCAGATGGAGCTGATGTACCAGAGCGTGTACGACAAGCTGGAGACGACCTTCGCCGGAGTCGGCCCGACCTACGCCGACGACAAGGTGACGCCCCACGGCATCGGCTTCTACATCCAGAAGCAGTCGAACTCCGATGCGGCTTCGCATCCCAACGGGGCTTTCGACGGCAAGGACCCGTCTTTGCCCGCTTCCTCGTCGAGCGCCACGCCGACCGCGTGTCCGCGCTGCAACATCGCCACGAGCACCTACGCGCGCTGGGCGAACTGGGCTGCGCAGTACGCCGCCGTCTCGAAGGACGACCTCGTGAAGAAGATGCGCATCGCGTCGCACAAGATCAACTTCATCTCGCCGCTCAACCTGAACGACCCCACGCTCTCGACTGGCCGCGAAATTCTGACGAACCTCGCCGTTCTTCAGGAGATGGAGACGATTCTTGAGTCGCAGAACATGAACCTTGCAAACGACCTTGCCGCCAAGGACGGCAAGACGCTGTTCAAGGGTACGCCCGTCTCCTACGTGCCGATTCTCGATGGCGACACGCAGAACCCGGTCTACATGATTGACTGGAAGACGCTCGTGTTCGGCACCGTCGCAGGCTGGGACAAGAAGGTCTCCGCGCCAAAGGAAGACAATGCCCAGCACAACACGATGAAGGGCTTCCTCGACATGAGCTGCGAAATGGTCTGCACGAACCTCCGCAACCAGGCGGTTCTCTGCAAGGCCGCGAGTTAATCGCCAAACCCCTGCGGCGGGAGACCCCCTACTCCCTCTCGCCGCAGGGCGTTTTTACAAAACCAAACACGCACAAGGAACGAAACGATGGACATGGCACTGGCAAAAGAGATGTGGGAAACGAGCGAAGGCGGCGAAATGCCCGCCGAGTTCAGGAAGACCGTGGAATCGTATATGCGCCACAAGTGCATCCTCGCCCCGCAGCCCTTCACCGAGAGCGACTTCGCCGCGTGCGTGATGAACTTCAAGCTCTTCAAGGCGCTTGCCGCCAAGAAGTCGAAGAAGGATGCGCCGCCGGAAGAGCCGAAGGAACCGCCAAGGGAAGAGACGAAAGATGAGTAGTCCCGAGATAGTAGACCTCGACACCTCGGGTGTTGACTACGGCGACCTCGTGAAGAGCGTCGCTACTTTCCTTGGCTACGACCCCGCCAACCTCACGGACGGGCAGAAGTCGCAGATCGACGGCTACGTCCAGAGCGGCGTCCGCAATTTCTACTACCCGCCGAAAACCATCGAGGGCATTGACGAACATTTTGAGTGGTCTTTTATCCGCCGCCCAACATGGCTTCCCGTTTCGGCTGGCGCAGACTCCTACCCTCTTGGCTACGGCTTCGGCCGCGTGGCCGGACAGATTGAGGTTGTGGACGACCCCGGCCCGACAATCCCCATCATCCCCTATGCCGACATCGTGCGCTTCCGCGCCCGTGGCGACAGGGGGCGTCCACGCTTCGCCGCAGTTGTCGCCTGCCGTACCGACGGCTCGCGGACGCAGACGAAGATGCTGCACCTTTACCCGATGCCCGACCGCGACTACACGCTCCACTTCATGTGCGATGCGGACACGGGCAAGCTCGACGCGGAAGACCGTCCATACCCCCTTGGCGGCTCCATGTTCGCCGAGCTGATAACCGAGTCCTGCCTCGCCGTCGCGGAGCAGCGCGCGAACGACGAAGAGGGTCTTCACACGAAGAAGTTTGCCGAACTGCTCGTCTCGATGATTGCGCGCGACCGCAAGAGCTCCGCGCAGAACTTCGGCGACATAGGCGACCCCGAAGGACGCGACTTCGACTTCGGAAACTGCCACCACTGATTTTACACCCAAACGAAAGGACAACCAATGAACTACAACCAAGACGCATGGAGACTCGTCGAAGAGAAGGTCAAGGCCGAAATCTCGGCGGCTGTTTCCACCGCAATCAGCGACGCCGTTCAGGGCGCAATCAAGGGCAAGGCCGACACTCGGCCGACCGCCGCCGATTTCGTCGGCCAGCTCTTCATCAAGACGGGCACGACCAATCCGGGACTCTACGTCTCGACGGGCACTACGACGCCCGGCTGGAAGGCCGTCGCCACGACCGACGACATCTCCACCGCCGTCGCCGCGCACGCCGAGATCACCACGGGCGTCCACGGCCTCACCTGATAGGAGGCCGCGTTGAAGTCGGTCGCCAAGCAGCTTCACTTCCCCGTCGCGGGTGTGTCGCGGCATCTCTCGTTCAGGGATTCCACCGCGCCCTCTGAGGTGTCGAAGTATTCCGCGCCGTTCGCAGTGAATGTGCGCGGACGCTGCACTTTCGGCGACCGCCTTCGCGGAGGTTCGCGCCCCGGCCTCGCCGCCCTTCCCGGCGTCACGACGACGGAGAACGGACACTGGCTGTGGCCTAACGGCGAGCCAATCCTCTGGCCCGACGGCGCCAACATGGCGTTTGCAGACAAGAGGACGACGGTATCGGGCGCGACGATGCTCCAGCAGCACGCCGCGTTCTCCGTTGCGGCATCCCGCGGCGACGCGCCGACATCCCCGACGGCGGTCGCGTTCTACCGCGCCCGCGCCGTTGCGGCGAAGGGTGCGCTGTGGTACGCCTCGCGGACGGGCGACGCGACCGACTGGGACTACGGCGACGACAGGGACGACGTTTCCCGTGCCGCCGCCGGCAACCTGGCTCTTGCGACAATGCGCGGCGAGGACATCACGGCGCTCATGGCAATCGACGACAAGTGGCTATTCGCCGCGACCGCGCACGCGCTCTGGATGTTCCAGGGCGAAGTCACGGCTGGCATTTCGCTTGTGTCGGACAACATCGGCTGCGTCGGCAAGGACGCCTGGTGCTGGACGGGCTCGATGCTCGTGACGCTCTCAAACCGCGGACTCTACGGCATCGTGCCAGGCGGGGCAGTGACCGCGCTTTCGGACAAAATGCCGGACGAATTCAACGGCATCACCGCGAGCGACGACCCGCTTCTCGTCTACGACCCCGCAGAGAACGCCGTGCACATTTTCAGCGACAAGGGCAACTGGTTCCTCGACCTCGAAGAGCGCGCCTTGTGGCCCGTCGTTTTCGCGGATGACGACTACTGCCCCGTGGCGGGATGCCGCGCTATGGTAGACGGCGAGTTCGTCTGCGCGTTCCTGTGCGCGGACGACGAGTGGCGCAGGTTCGACGAGAACGCGGACAAGGACGGAATGATATTCGCCGAAGGAGTCCTCACGGACGGCGACGAGTTCACCAGCGCAGTTGCGATTGGCCCCTTCCATGTCGCGGCGAACGACAGCATGGACGGAATGCTCGACGACATCTACGCGACTTTCGGCGAGGGTTCCGGCGATTGCAGGGTCGAGATAGCCGTGGCGCGTTCAGCAGAGAAGGCCGCGGAGCGTGCGAGGAGCGGCACTTTCGCAACGGGCTTCGACGCACCGGGCGGCTGGAACAGGATCGTACACGCCCGTTCGCGCGGCGCATGGGCCGTCATCGTTGTAACCTCCACCGAGAGGTGGGCATACGAGGCAATGCACGTCAAGTGCAAGCAGTTAGGGAGGCTTAGATGAGCGACAGAAAGATAGACGAGGCGACGCCCGACACCAACATCGGCGGCGGAGAGAAGATTCCAATGGACGACGCGGGAGCCGCGAAGTTCGCCACCACCGGGCAGATCAAGGACTACGTGCTGGCACAACTGGCAGCGTCCGCCGCCGCGTCGGGTGTCTCCTTGGACAATGACAAGGTGTATCTCCTGCAAGGTGGCGCGATAAAGCCGCTGACTGCCGCGACGCTCGCAGGCACGATTCTCGACTATGCCTTCGGGCTTGTGTCCGTCTCGGAGCCCAATGGCAACGAGATTATACCTATCAAAGACAGCGGCACGAAGAAGACAATCACTTTCGCGGGGCTCAAGGAATGGCTTGAGGACAACCTCGAAATCGACGCCGACCTCGATGTTTCCGACCTTCCTGCGGCATCCGAGCCGCTTACCGACACTGACCTCCTACTCGTTGCTCGCGGCTCGACGAACGGCAAGCTCTCAATCTCTGGCTTCAAGGACTACGTGCTCGGAAAACTCGCCGCCTATGTCGGCGCACTAACCGCGGCAAATTCCGTCTCGACCTCGGACGTGGTTTACATCATTCAGTCCGGCACGGAGAAGAAATGCACCGTCGCGCAGCTCCTTGCTTCGATCTCCCCTGGCGACGTCACCGGTCCGCAGACCACGACTGAAAACAAAATCCCGCAGTGGGATTCTACCACAAAAAAACTCAAGGACGGACTTGAGGTCGTGACGAGCATTTCCCAAACGCCTCAAGGCACGAAGATTCCCACGGAGGGCGCGGTAAGGATGGCCATCGAAGCGGCGGGCGACGTCAAAGGTCCCGCATCGACCACGACCGAGAACAAAATCCCGCAATGGGACAACGTGGCGAAGAAGCTCAAGGACGGCAAGACTGTTCAGACGACGGTGCGCGACTCCACTAACGCGAGCGACGACGCCATCCCCACGGAAAAGGCGGTGCGCGCGGCGATAAACGAGAGCGGCGGCACGGCTTCGCCCGCCATCACCACGCCGAACTATGTGCCGCAGTGGGATTCAACGAGCAAGACCTTGAAGAACGGACTTTCGGTTCAGGAGTCTGTGCGGAACGCGGCAAACGCCTCGCATAGCGCGATCCCGACCGAAAAGGCGGTGCGCACGGCGATTGACGGACTTATTACCGCCCCCGTCTCGCACACCGAGGACGCACTGCCTACCTGGGGCGCGGACAACGAGCTAAAGCCCGGCAAGAGCATCGTCAACGTCCTCGGCTCGACCGGAAGCGACAGCAACGTGCCTACCGAGAAGGCCGTCCGCGACGCGCTGCCGGTTCCCGCTACCAGCAAGAAAGCCGGGTTGATGACTGCCGCCGACAAGGCGAAGCTCGACGGGCTTGCCGACACTGGCTCCGTCGCGGAGATTGGCGAAAACCTCTCCGACAATGACACCATCGTGGTGAAGAAAGGCGATTCGGTCTACCGCAAGTCGCTTCTCTCACGCTTCTGGACGTACATTCTCGGCAAACTTCCCTCCGTCCGCATCGACTTGTTCGCTGCGGCGCAGGACAACACCAACGCGAACGCCACGACGGACGCGCACGGACTTCTCCCGAAGCTCGACGGAAACACTACGCACTTCCTTCGCGGCGACGGTGCGTGGGAGGAGCCCCCCGGCTCGGTGGACTTCACGGGCGACTCCGGGAGCGGCGGCACTCACGGCCTCGTTCCCGCTCCCGCAAGCGGCGATGCGGCGGCAAACAAGTTCCTCAATGCCAGCGGAGCTTGGACTGTCGCTCCCTCGGCGGCTGGCGTTGACATCCCCGGCTCTACGGCGATTGACGCGCTCACGGGTTCGGACGCGTTCTACGTCTACGACGCGAGCGAGGGCGCATACAGGCGCGTTTCCGGCGCGCAGCTCGCCGCGTTCCTCAACGGCCTCACTCGCTACGAGACGCTGTTCGTGCCAGCCGGCGCTTTCGCCCCCTCGACTGTCGGCGGCGCGGCGATGAGCTCCCTGCGCTTCACGAACAACACGCACGACGTGGCTACGTTCCCGGCAGACGAGGACGCCTTCGTGGAGTTCAACGTGCAGATGCCGGACGACTGGAACGGACTTCCCTTCAAGGCGAAGGTGCAGTGGACATGCAATTCCGCGGATGCCGAGAACGACCAGGTCGCCGTGTTCACGCTCGGCGCGGTCGCGTTCGACGACGGCGACGCCATAACCGACGCGCCGACTACGCCCGTGAGCATTTCCGACGCCCTTCTCGCCGCGAACGAGCTCCACGTCTCGGCGGCTTCGGCGGCAATCACTCCCGACGGCGAAGGGAAGTTCATCCACTTCCGGCTTGGACGCGACGTCTCGGAGGGAACGATCACGCAGCCCGTGCAGGTGCTCGGCGTGACTATTCAGTACGGGCGCACGTCTGATGCGGAACAGTGGTAAGGAGGCGCGGATGTACCTCTTCAACATAAGGCGAAAGTACATGCCCGGAGGCTCGATCGTGAAGAGGTCGGTTGCCACGGCGACCGTCTCTTTGCCGAAGAACTCCTACACCTACACGGGAGAGGCCATCACGCCTACCGTGACCGTTCGACTTGGCGACATGCTTCTCACGGTGAACGAGGACTACACCGTGACATATTCCGGCAACACCGACGTGGGCATGGCGACCGTCACGATTACGGGCATGGGCAACTTCTACGGCACCGCAACCATTGACTTCTACATCACGTCGTCGGCGGGCGGCTGGGCAGGCTTCGATCTCTCCAATCTCGGCGATGCCGTGGCGAACATAGGTTTGAAGGACAGCGGCGCTTCATTCAATAGCCAGTACAACATAAACACACAGAACCTGCAGGTTCTTCCTGATGGGCGGTTGCATTTTGGCGGAGAACTACAAGGTCATGCCTATATTTGGGGCTTTGACGAAGGGCATCCGTTCGAGGTTGAGCACTTCAAGTCGGCGTATGATTCGCGAGGCGATGCCGTCACATATTTCGGGAGCTCAATACTTTCAGGCGACGGGAGCTCGGGATATTTTTGCCAGACCAACAACGCCGGTCTTGTGCCCTTCACACTCTCGACGGCATACGACCTCTCGACTCGTTCCACGTCCGACGCGATAGGCATGGCGAGCGGATATGCGCTGCACATGGCATTCTCCGCCGACGGGACGAAGTTCTTCAACAAGGGCTCCGCCGCGAAGAACGACAACAATGTTTTGTACTGCCGACACCTGACTACGCCTTTCGACGCATCTGCGTTCGACGAACAGGAGGTCACGAGCGCAAACCTAAACACCGTCGCTGGCGATAACCTTACATGGCGGGCGTTCTTCTTCTCGCCCGACGGGCGCAACATGGTGGCTACGAGCGGCAGCGGATTGGGGCTTGTGCATAAGTTCTCTCTTTCGACGCCGTGGGACATCTCTACGCTGGCGCGGACTTCCTATAAGCAGATATTCGCCTCCGGCGCGGAACTCGACGCCGTTGCGGTAAACGCCTCTGGCACGAAGATGATAGTGTTCAACAATTACGACGACATGTTCTACGAATACAACCTCGCGTAAGGAGGCATCATGAATCTCGAACCCATCAATCCGCTTCTCTACATCAAGCCGCACGACCCCTTGCCCGAGGAAATCAAGGAGGTTTCCAAGTGGTTCAAGACCGAGACGGTGGAGCTGAACTTCGGCGAATACGTCGGCAGGCCCGACAAGAACATCACCGCTCACCGCGAGATGCTGACGTGGTACTTCTCGCAGGGGTGGTACGTCGATGCCGTGCTCTCGTCCGAGGAAGGCGGACAGTGGAAGTCCGTGGCGACCGCGAGCGCGCAGCAGACCGGCACATCCAACTCCCGCAGCGACAGCCGCAACGAGTCCAGCGCGCAGTCTGACGGCAAAGGCACCACGAAGGCGACCGACACTTTCACGACGTCTGAGGGCGCGATCACGGTCACGGGAACGGAAACCATAAGCAATTCAAGCGGAAAAAACAACGGCTCCGCGACCGCGACTGGCATGGCGTCGCAAAATGGCCAGTCCACTTCGACGACCGAACAGGACGGAGGCCCCTACTGGTACGCCTACCAGCGCATCCGTCTGAAACGTCGCAAGATGCAGAGCGAGGCGGTCCTCCAGGACATGATTACCTCGTTCACGAAGGCGTACAACGAAGGCCGCGAGGTCAACAACGCCCGCTACGACGAGCTCGTTGCGCTCTACGCGCTCATGCTCTCTCGCACCGAGAGCGAGGCGAACTCCCTTTCGTTCACGCCCGAGGACTTCAAGCCGCTTGCGGACGCCGTGCTCGCGGCGGTCAAGGACGCGCTGGAGAAGTACCGCGGCGCGGTCGCCGACCTCCCCGAAGACTGGATGCAGTCGCGCATCGACGAGATCAACCGCAAGTTCGACGCCCTTCTCTCGCAGAAGCGCTCCGAGGCGATCACGAACGCGACCTACAACACGACCATCTGGACGACGACCGAGAGCGGCATAGAGCGCGACAGGCAGATTGCGCTGAACGACCTCAAGGACACGATGGTGACTGCGAAGATCGACGCCTACGGCAAGATCGCCACGATTACGGGCGACATCGGCAATCGGCTGCTCGACTGCGAGACGCGCATCATCGAGGCGCAGCAGAAGATGCTTCTCGGCCCGACGGAAATCCGCAACACCGTCTTCAAGTGGATGCTCGACTTCATGGAGCGGCGCGAGGACGACTATCCCGGGCTCGACCAGCTCGTTACAATCGCCGACCGCCTCGGATACGGAGACGGCGCAAGCGCAGGAGCGGAGGCACAGTAAATGGGCATCGGCGTCTCATATACCGGCTACGACGGCAAGACCCGCAATTCGGTCGCGCAGAACGCGGCGGACTTGCCGCGCATCATGGGCGAGACGCGGAGGCAGACGGCACCAGCGGCAAAGGCGCCGAAGGTTGGCGACACTTTCCAGCTTGGCAAGACTTCGCTCGACCCCGTGGACGGTCCGCTCGTCGGCATCGAGGGCAACGAGAGCCCGCAGCCGGACGGGCAGTTCCGCATGGTAGGCGCGAAAGGCGGATGGCGCATTCCCGTGACGCGCACCGAGATGAATGTCGAGCCGTCGATGGAGATGGGGTGCAACCAAGTCACGCTGACAAAGCTCCAGTACGACCTCATCATCAGTGAAAAGGGGCTTGTCAAGGGACGCACCGAGGAACGCGAAGTTTGGCACAAGAGTTTTTTCGTGCTCGCGGATGGCAAGGGCGAGGGCGGCGGGGATTACGAAGTGCGTCCCGAACTGAAGACGATTCCGGGCGACGACGTTCCACGCCTCGCCGCGCTCTACTTCGGAAGCGGCAAGAACCTCAAGGGCGAGATTTCGGAAGTCGAGAAGCGCGAGGGCGTCGTCAAGGTTAATGTCTTCACGCACGGGGAGCTGACATGACGGAAACCGGAAACAGCCTGTGCATCTATTCGGACGAGAATCCGGGCCTTTGCCAACATTTCCAGATATTCGGCGAACCCGACATCATCCAGTCATGGCCGCGCCGCGAGAAGGCACTTGTGCTGAACGGCGTTCCCGTCGTCTACTTTGGGCGGACCAACGGCGGCGAGCCGATCTACTGGACAACGGAGAGCGACACGCCAGCGGGCGATGCGTCGGTGGTTGGCGGGATGGTGACGCTCATTGGCGAGTATGACTATAAGCCAAAGGGCGAAGTTGAGCCGCCGGAAAACAGTAATGCACTCAAGGAAAGAACAGAGTTTGAGTTCGACATGGGCAAGTCCACGTTCTCGATATGGATGGATAAATGGGGGTATCTGGCACCGTCATATAAGGACCGTGCACAGAAGACGCCCCCTCCCACGCATAAGAGCGAGATGTATCCAGACCGCTTCGGAAGCGCCAATGTGCTTGACGCGGAGCGCGGAAAGTTGGTCGATTACGTCTGGCTTTCAGGATATGGCAGGAGCTTTACGAGGTACATGGGCGGGCGTGTCACAAGCTACGACGGAATGAACGACAGCACGAAGGCCGTGAGGTTTTCGGTCGATCTGCTCCGCAAGGATGCGCTCGTTGTCTCGGCCGAAGTCTACGACGAAACAGAAACGTCGGTTCATCCGGGAGGATTTTACGCGACTTCGCACATCTATGTGACCGGGCTTTCAATAAGCATCGAGGACTGCTGAAAGGAGGAATGACTTATGGCAATCAGGGTAAAGCACGAAGGTTCCACGGCAAGCCGACTCGCGGCGGCTGCGCAGGGCGGCGCGGCGAAACGCGCTATGGAGGCGGCGGCACTCGCGAAGCCGTCGCAGATCCAGACGCTCCAGGCGGCGCACGCGAGCGCTCCCGGCATCTCCACGCCGCACGCGCAGTTGATCGGCGCTCCAGGCGGCGGCGCGCACGCGCAGCTCATCGGCGGCGGAGGCGGCATAGGGGCGCGTCTCGGCGGCTCGGGTCGCGGCTCGGCTGGCGGGCAGTCGGCGGGGACGATTTCCTCTCGTCGCGGCTCGGGCTCGGGCGACTACAAGGTGACTGGCACCTCGATCTTCAATCGCCCGGATGACGATAGCGTGTGGCGCGAAGATCTGCAACAGTGGATTCGCCCGTGGCTCCCCGGCGAGAAGGAGGCGGAGGCGCTTAGGCGCACGGGCGAGGTGCAGAATGACCTCGTCGCGGAGCGCGAGCTCACCGCGCAGGGACGCCGCGAACGCGCCGCGCTCGTGAACGACATGGTGGACGCCATCAAGCAGGGTCGGTTCTCCCGCGAGGAAATGCCGAAGCTCCTTGAGCGGTTTGGCGACGCCGAGGACACGATACGGATGGCCGACGCGCTCCGCGAGCGCGAGCCGACCGCTGAAGAGGCATTCAGGAAAAGCACGTTCACCGATGCGAACGGAGTGGTGTTCGGTCGCGACGGGAAGATGCTCTACAACCCGAATGACGCGATGATGAAGCAGGCGGAGTACGAAGCCAAGCGCCTCGATGCGCTCAAGGCCCGTGCGGACAAGTTCGAACTGGAGCTTCGCAAGCCCGTTGTTTCCTATGATAGCGACGGCGTGAAGCAGTCCACGATGCGCACCGACGAGGAGATTCAGCAGTTGATGCAGCGGCGCTTCCCCGAGCTCTACCCGTCTGCGCCGCAGACACAGGGGGCGCAAATGCCTGTTGCCGAGCCGCCGCCGACCGAAGACCCGAACGACCCTCTCGCCGCGTTCAAGAAGTACAGAAACTAACCACCAATTCATAGAAAGGGAGCCGCGATGAACAATTCCGTGACCCTGTTTGCCAATGGGCAGAGATACGATCTGCCCGATTCCGAGGTCGCCAACTTCCGCAAGACCGCCGAGGCCAGCAACATCCCCGTCGAGGACGGGCAGAGTTTCCGCACCAAGGACGGCGACACCTACACGATACCATCCAGCCAGATAGAGGCGTTTCGCGCCGCCGCGCCCGACGCGGAGAGCGTTCGCCCGTTCCGCTTCGCCGACAACTCGACGAAGTACATGACGATGCCGGAGATGTCGAAGTTCCTGCGCTCGAAGGAATGGCGCGAGGGCGAGCAGTTCAAGGCCGACCGCGAGGAACGCGACAGGGCCGTGGCCGCGAAGATGGGCGGAGACGGAGAGATGCACTCGCCCACATGGGCTGCGATAAAAGGCGGTCTCAAGGGTGCGGCGCAGGGCTTCTGGCAAGGCGGCAACGCGGCGGCAAACAAGATCGCGAAGGCAATTCCCGAGATAGGCATTTCCCTTGAAAGCGCACTCGGCAACGCAATCAACCTTGGCGGCAATGCGCCGAACGCCGTCGGCAACTGGTTCCTCGCAGACGCGAAGAGCGGTAAGGTATGGCTCGATGCGCATCTTCCCGACTCGGCGAAGGATTGGACCGGCTACGAAGACTGGTCTACGAAGACTGCCGACAAGTTTGCGGAAGTGTCGGCGATGGGCTACAAGTTCGCGCCAGCTATGGCAACAGGCGGCTCGACTGCGCTTGTCAACACGATGTTTGCGTCCGACGGACTGAACGCTGCGTCGCAGACCTTCGATAACGCGATCAATAGCGGCTACACGCCCGCCGAGGCGAACGCTGCCGCTGCGGCGTCGTTCCTTGTCAACTACTACGGCGCGAAACTCGTCACAAAGGCGGGGGGCGTCGCCGACAGCTTTAAGAACCCAATCTTGCACCAACTTGGCGCCGCGTCCGGCGTCGGCACGACAATGGGCGTCCAGAGCGTCGCGAACAGGGGCATCGAGAATGTCACAGGCGGAAGGATCGACGAAACGACAGGATTTCCCGACAAGAAGATACGGCCATTGACAGAAGGAATGGGCGAGGCATTCGCCGAAGGAGCCACCGAGGGCATCCTGTTTCACGCCATCAACGCCATCCCCGGCGCGGTCGTGGGCGGTGCGAACATGGCGGCGCAGCGCATGCGCGAGACGAGGGAGCTCAAGGAGTACCGCAAGGACTCCCTTCTTGCCGTGGCTCGCGGAGAGGACGGCGGCGAACTGCTCGACACCCTGCTCCCCACAAGAGGACTGGACGCTGCAATCAGGGCGCGCAAGGGCGGCGCGGACGTGTCGCGCAAGATGGCGCAGGGAGCGGACTTGCCAGACAACATGAGCGTCGCCGAGCGCAACGAGGTGATCGACGCCATCATCAAGGCCCGCGGCGAACGCGCCGCGCAGAACGCGGTCAAGGTAGACGGCTTCCGCGCCGAAGCGCTCGACGCGGCCATCAAGGAAGTGGGCGGCGAGGGCGAGGTCGCGCAGGACATCCGCGCCCGCGTCATAAGCAAGCTGAAGAACGCCCGCGAGCTCGACGACCCCTTCCGCCGCGAAGAGCTCGTCGGCGAGGCATTTGAGGAATGGAACAAGGAACACAAACAGGAGAAACCAAATGAGACAGGGAATGTCCCCGATGAAAAACCAGCGCAACCCAAGCCGCCCGTCGAAACTCGGGCAGAAGGGGCAGAAGCGGTTCGACCAGTGGAAGCAGAGCCGCCGCGAGGCGAAGCGCCAGGGGTGGTAGAGAAGCCGACGGTCGGCGAGACCAAGCCCGTCCCGAAGGAGGAGCTGTCCACCTATGTGAAAAACCCGCACGGAGAGCCGCAGGAGTTTTCCGTGGCGGTCGGAGAGCCGAAGCCAGGCGAATGGACAAGCGCCGACTCGCTTGCGGGCAGCAAGGCCCACGAAGGCAGGCGGTATCGTCTGAACCTCAAGAAAGTATGGAACCCCAAGGAGGGATTCGAGGGCGAGGACTTTTCCCCGGAAATGCTCGACCATGCGGCAAATTCCCTATGTGACATCATGGAGAAGGCTGGCATGAAGGTCAATCGCGAAAGCGTCGTTGACAACTTTCGCAGCGCGGACGAATCCTTTGACATCGGAGTCCTTATTCGGTCTGTTGGCAGAGAGAATTTCGAAGCCGCCCTGCGGAAGCTTGGCTATGACGGCTTCATGTCGCTCGCCAACGAGTACCACGTCACCGCTTTCGACGGCAAGGCGGTCGTTCCCGTCGAGGGCCGCGCAGAATCCGCCGCCAAGCCCGTAGAAGCCACCACAAAGCCGAAGGTGGGCGAGGACACCTCCAAGGCCGCGAAGCCCAAGCCCGACGGCAAGGGCAAGATGGTTAAGCCGAAGGCGGCTGAAAGCGACTATGGCGTGACAATGTTCGAGGAACCCTCCGTTGACGGCGAAGGCGTAAGCTATGTCGTCAAGGACGGCCCAAGCGACGCGCACAGGATGATGTTCAAGAGCAAGGCCGAGGCGGAGGCAAGGCTCGCCGCGCTCCGCGCCGAACGCAAGGCCATAAAGGAATCTCCCTCCGCGACACTTGCCGATGGAACGAAGGTGCGCCTGCTCAAGACCAACGAGGGCTGGGTTCCCTATAACGAGAACTATATCGACCTTCGGCGCGGGGTGTTCAATGCCGCAAAGACGAAAGCTGGGGCAATCAAGGTCGCCGAGAAAGGCGTCAAGCAGGCGAAGGATGTTGCCGAGTTTAATTCGGCCTACAAGAGGTTTGAAGAAGATTTCGGTCTTGACGAGTTCAATAAGAAGGTCGGGTGGGGCAACGAAAATGGAGAGGGTTGGAATGAGTCCGCCGCGCTTGAACACCTGCGGCAGTTCGACCTTGAAACGCTTGCAGACCTGAAAGAGCGCGCCAAGCGGTTCAACCTCGGCCACCACAACGGGCGAAACGAGAAGATTCAGGAGTGGTTTGACAAGGTAATATCCGAGAAATCCCCCATCCCCGACGGCAAGGGGAAGATGGTCAAGCCGGAGAAGCCCGCCTCAAAGCCGTCTGGAGAGCAGTGGACGAAAGAGCAATACGAAGAGCGCAAGAACCTCATTGCGACCGGCAAGCCCGTCAGCGTCGCCGGATTCCCGAAGGGAGAGGCCCTTGCGGTGAAGCGAGGCCGCAACTGGGTCGTAATCGACGGCAAGAGCGGACTGCGCTTCGGGATAGGGCGTACCAGGAAGGATGCGATAGCCGACGCAGAGACCAACCTCAAGAACCACACCAAGGAACAGGTTAGGCAGGCGCGGGAGATGGGCAGCTCCTACTTCAACACAGCCCGCGACGCCTACGAGCCAAAGGCGTCCGATCTGGCTGCCGACGCCGAGCTTCGCAAGGGCTTCGACAAGACCGTGAAGAGCGCGCTCAGCCAGGAGGGACGCCCGATTGACAACCTCCACGACGCGGCGGAACGCCTTACCGACACCATCAAGGACAAGTACGATGGCGACGCCAATGTTGAAAAGGCGCTCGACAAGGCGCTCGCCGACTTCAAGGAAAACCACCCTCTTGGACGCGGAATCAAGCCGTCGGAGTCTGCTGAATACTTTAAGGAGTTCGCGGACGAGCTGGCGAAGAAGTACGAAATTCCCGGCTATGACGGCAAGGTGGAAGCGCCGAAGTACGGCGGTCGCGAGATGAAGGTCGGCAACGTTGACTCCATCCAGAAGAAACTGTTCGAGCTTCGGGGCGAATACGCCGACACCTCGGTCATCGAGGAAGGTGCCTTTGACGAGCTGCCCTTCCGCGAGATCGACGCCGAGAAGCTCAGCGCCCGCGACTTGAAGGAACTCAAGATGCTGGAGAAGGCGGCAAGCGACGCCTTGTTCGACATAGACACGGACGGAATTGAGTTCGAGAAGTCCGGCGTGCTGGCCGACGAATCTCGCAAACTCGTAGATGCCTACACCGAGGCGCGCGACAATCTCAACCGCTTTCTGGAGCAGGCCGACCGCTATCAGCACCTCAAGCGCGACAAAAGGGGGCAGCCCCTTTTCTCCCCTTCCAAGCCCGCATCCGACAGCAAGACCATTGGCGACACCATCGCCGACCTCGACCGCATCATCGCCGAGGAGGAATCGGGCGCCGCGCCATCCGGCAAGGCCGAGGGGCTTCCGTCCCGCGCCGAGAACTTCGCGCCCGGACCGGGAACCAAGGGGCTCTTCTCCCGTCTCGTCTCCAAGAACTCAATCGTCCGCGCCATCAAGGACAACTTTCCCGAGTTCGCCATCCGCGGCAAGAACACGACGAACATCGGGAAGAACTACAACGGACACTTCGAGCCGTGGCGCGAGCTCATCCGCTCCAAGGACATGTCGTCCATCGACACGATCCCGCACGAAATCGGCCACGGAATCTCGATGATCGCCAAGCGCAAGATGATGAACATCCCGCAGGAGGTCAAGCGCGAGCTCGCCAAGTGGGGACGCGACCTATACGGCAACAAGCGCCCCGCCGCAGGGTACATGGAGGAGGGATTCGCCGAGTACGTGCGCGGCTACATGACGGGCGCCGAAGACCTCGCGACGCAGGCACCGCACCTTGACGCGTGGTTCAGGAACAGCTTTGCGAAGAAGAACCCCGACTTTGTGCGCCGCATGGACAGGGTTCGCGCCGAGGTCATGCGCTGGCGCATGCAGAACGACGTGCAGAAGGTCGCCGCGATGCAGAACCCCGAGACTTCCGCCGCCCGCCGCGCGTGGGACAAGGTGAAGTCCGTCTTCACGCAGGAGGCGTGGAACGACGAGGGCGCGACGCTAACCAAGGGCTACAAGAAGTCCGGGCTCGACTCCCTCCATGAGTGGCGCGAGGACTTCCGCCAGCTCGAAAAGCTCGTCAAGTCCGGGCAAGGCGGCTCGCAGGCGGCAAAAGACCTCGCCGCGGAGATCAACCGCAAGATTCTCAGCGACCCGCGCATCTTCGCGTCGAACGCACGCGGCACTTCCAAGGCGCGCGTCCTCGACATGGCGAAGTACGGCGTCACCAACCTCACGGGAACCGAGAAGATCGGCGATGTGACGGGATTCGACGCCAACGGCAAGCCCATCCGCAACAACAACACCGAGTCCTACCGCGACATCTTCGGCGACTTCACCAAGAAGGAGCTCGCGGACTTCGACGTGTACGCCGCGGCGAAGGTCGGCCTTGAGAACTACGTCAAGAAGGGACGGGAGTTCGGCATGGACCAGGCGACGCTTGAGCGTGTCGTTTCCAAGCTGGAGTCTCCGCGGTTCCTCAATGCCCTTGAGCGCTTCACCGCGTTTTCCCGCCGAGCGCTGTCCGTCGGTCTCGAAGCCGGCGCGCTCACTCCCGAGCAGTACCAGAAGATCGTCGGCGAGCACAAATACTACGTCCGCACCGAGCGCCGTCTCGCCGAGGACGGGGCAGGGACTGGCGGTCGCCAGCAGAACCCAATCAAGGCCATCAAGGGCTCGACGCGCAACATCGTACCGCCGCGCACGGCGACGCTCATGCAGATTGAGAAGCAGCTCCGCTACTTCCAGACGATGAAGACGCTGAACATGATCGCCCGCGACGTGCTCCAGGCGGAGAAAGCGAACGAGGCGTTCTTCAAGAACGGCACGGGCCGCGACTACAAGATCGGCGCAAACCTCCCCGTCAAGGTTCCAAACGCAAAGGAGAGCGTGAAGTTCAAGTCCGAGAAGCTGCGCAAGCAGGTCGTGGACGCGCTCAACAGCGCAGGGGCGCAAGGCGCGGGCGGCGAGACGGGAGACGCGCTCTTCGACCAGCTCTTTGCAGACGGCGACGCCCCACTCACGGTCTTCCGCGAACGTCCGTCCGACGGGCGGCACGGGCTCGTCTCCACCTACATCGACGGCAAGCTCGTCACTTTCGAGCTGCCCGACGCAGCGTGGGAGAAGTACATCACAGGCATGGAGAAAGGCAACGGCGGATTCGACAACAAAGCTGGTGACTTCTTTTGGAATGTAGTGACCGCACCGACCAAAGCACTCCGACTTGGCGCGACCACGCTCAATCCGGCATTCGCGACAGCGAACTTCGTGCGCGACACATTCCATGCCGCGATCATGAGCGAGAGCAACGCGAAGCCACTCGTTTCGTCCGTGTCCGGCATGATGAACGACATTCTTGGCAGAGATGCTGGCAAACTCTTCCGCTCGATGGGTGGTGAAATGGCGATGCTCATGGGGTCTGGCGCTGAAGCGCAAGCAAAGCACATGTCCGAAGTCGCGCTGGCAAAAAATCTTCTCGAAGAAGTCAAAGCGAACACTACACTTCTCTCGCCGTTTTCGGGTATCACACGCGTAATCGCAGACATCCTTGCCAAGCCGGAAATGGGGCCACGAGTCCGAGAGGTCATGGGCGTGATGAGGCGGGCACAGGCGGCTGGACTCGACCGCGAGGCTTCCGCATGGCTTGCGTTCGCCGCCGGCAAGGACATCTCCATCGACTTCGGCAAGCACGGCTACTTGATGAAGCGGCTTAACCAGCTCATACCCTACTCGAACGCATGGTATCGCGGCCTTGAACAGTTCGCCCGCAAGCTGGGCGTAACAGATGCCCTTCCTACGCAATTTGAAGAGCGAAAGAGCCTGAGCCTTGCGAAGACCGCTACCCGCGCGCTTGTAACGCTTTCCAGTACAGCCGTCGCAAATAGCATAGCAACCCTACTTCTCATGGACGAAGATGAGCGACGCGCGCAGTTCAACAAGACGCCACGCGAAAAGTGGGAATACGATGAACTTCTTGGCGTGGTAAGGTTCCCGCTTCCGTTTGAACTTGGTTCGGTGTTCTACGCGATCCCGAAGGCGATGGTCTACGAGGCGTTTGGCGACAAGGGCGCAGTCAAGGAGGCTATGTGGCACGCCATTTCGTCAAACCTTGGAAAATACTCCGACATTCAGGCATGGTTCCCACCTGCAATTTCGGGATTCGTTGACAACCTCCGCAACAAAAAGTACGACGATTCGCCTGTTGTTGCGCCTCATATCATGGATGCTTATCCCAAGGATAAGTGGATGTGGTACGACCACTCCACAACGGAAGTTGCAAAATGGGTTGGCAAGCAACTCAACTGGGCTCCGGCACACATCGACCATATTGCGAACACCTGGACGGGCGGCATGTGGAAGCGATTCCTGTCGCCGGCGTCCGACACGACGCTCTCGACGGCAACGGGATTCTCGACATTCCGTCCGCGTCCGACGGCAAGGCGCGACGTGCGCGACTTCTATGAGTTCCGTTCTGAGGCGCAGAGCCACTACAACGCCGGGAACGCGAGCCTTGAGGACATCGGCAGGCTTCGCCGTGCGAACAAGCTCCACGAGGAGATAGCCCCGCTATTCAAGGAGGCGCGCGAGCTCGGCTCGTCAGGGCTTTCGCAGTCCGAGCGCAACAAGCGCCGCGAAGCGATCATGGACGAAGTGTTCGACAAGATTCACGAATGGCGCGTTGCAGAGACCGACGACCGCAAGGGCGGCATCGCGAAGGCGGCGGACGCGCTCACATCGTCCGTTGAAATCTCCGACGACGTTCGTTCGAGGAACCTCGCCGCACTCAAGGGCATATCCTACGAAGAGGCGGCCGCTGCGCTCAAGGCGTATGGCCGCGAGAAAATGCAAACGCCCGTGAGAAATTCCCGCGGGTTCAAGACGGGACGCATGAAAACGCACCCACGCTGGACGAACGAGACGATCCAAAAGCGCCTGCGCATTCTCCGCCGCGTGATGGACGAAAACGGCGACTGACGGCTTCGCAAGCCCCTACGGGCATGTCGCACGCCTTGCGTTCACAGACCAAACCTGTGGATAAAGGTGTGCGATAATTTGTGCGATAGTTTTGGTTTCTTTCGTTCTATTGGAGTTGCGCCAACCCTGTAAAATAAGGGGTTTTTGGTGGGACTGCCGGGAATCGAACCCGGAACCTACGGTTTAGGAAGGAAAATACCCCTTTGGGAAACATTGATTTCATTGGCTCTGCCTTGACTGTCGTATAATTTTGTGCGATAATGTCCTCGTTGTTCCACTTGTTTCATAAATACCATAGGTTGACGTTGCGTCAATTATACCATAAAGGAGCTTAAAGATGTCAAGAAGGCCGAACGGGGCGGGGTCGATGTACAAGCGCGGCAGGACGTGGTACTCCCGCATGAAGATAAACGGGGAGTTTGTGCGCCTGTCTCTCGGGACGACCGACAGGGTGGAGGCCCGGCGGCGGCTCGACAAGCTCGCCAAGGGGCACGACCTTCCCGACGACGAGCGGCTTGCGGCGCTCATGGTGCACTTCAAGCCGAAGTCCGCCCGCCGGACATTCGACGCGGCATGGGAGGAATACACGCGCTCGCCTGTGAACATCGCGCAGACCGAACACGCCCAAAGCGACGACTACGGGGCGTGGAAGACCTGGATGCGATGGCTCCACGGACAGGACGTCTTGGGAAGTCGCCTCAACTGCAAGGCCACACACCCGGAGGTGATATGCCTCGACGACGCGAACGCGAAGGTCGCTGCGGAGTTCGTGGAATGGCTCAAGGCGAACCGCTCCCCGCAAACCTCCAACAAGATCGTCCGCATCCTCCGCCGCGTCTGGCGGCTCAACGGAATGGACGACAACCCCTGGGCGGCGTTCCGCAAGTTCAAGACGGACGCGTCGAAGCGGCGGGCGTTCTCGCGCGAGGAGGTGGACATGATAATCGACCGCGCCGACGGCGAGCTCAAGGTGCTGTTCACGATTGGGGCGTACACGGGGATGCGCCTCGGCGACTGCGTGAACCTCCGCTACGAGTCCATCGACGGCAAAGCGGGCGTGATACGCACGGGCAAGACGGGGAAGGTCGTGAGAATCCCGATACACCCGAAGCTGCTCGCGGCAATCGGGCGTCTAAAGCCAAGCGGCTACGTCCTGCCCGTCATGTCCACGTGGCCGAGGTGGAAGGTGTCGGACGCCGTGCAGTCGCACCTCCGCGCGTGCGGGCTGGAGGAGCCGGTGAAGCGCGACGGCTACAAGAAGGCGAGTTCCATTGTCGGGTTCCACTCGCTGCGATCGACCTTCATCACGCGGCTCGGCGAGGCGGGCGTCCCCCTTCCCGTCGTCAGGGACATGGTAGGGCACGTCAGCGAGGAGATGACGATGCGCTACTTCCGCAACGACGACGCGATGGCGAAGCGGGCGATTGCGGCGCTGGGGTAGGGAGGACTAATTGGCCTCCCTTTTTTCAAGAATGTCGGAGATAAGTGTCGCGACCATCGCCACGCAGTGCGGCAATATACTGAGGATCACGAGACCGACAAACATCAAGAAGTAGCCGTTTAGGAATCCTACTTCGCTCCACGAGCGCAACACCATAAATATCTCCGAAAGCACTGGCGCAACGAAGCCAACAAAAGCCCAAAAAACTCCGAATCGCGTATACATCATAAACACGGTCAGAAGGTGGAACAGGATTCCCCCTACCATCGCCACAAGGTAGAACATAACCATCATCGCCCCAAGCGAACACCCCACCGCGCTCGTCGTGGCATCTTTAACTTTTCCCATTTGTGCATCCCCTTTCGTGCTCTCTTGAAAACATTATACCACATGCCGATTTTGGGCGGTGTAAAAAAGTAAAAAAAAGTAAAATACCCCCTTGCGGTGTAGTCCACCTTTTTGATACAATGTTGGCGCAACGACAAAGAAAGAGCACTTCTTATGGCTAACAGCAGAAAGAAAGGAAAGAAAAACGCAAACCTGTGGCTTGACGAGTCCGAACAGGAACTTGTCGAGGCACTAAAGGAGATTACTGGCAAGAACCGCACAGAAGTCCTAAAGGAAGCAATCAAGTATTTCGCTAACAAGAAAGGGATTACGAAATGAAAGAAATGCTAACACTCGGGAAAGAAGAGCGCGAACTTTTACAGGCCATAGCGAAGAGCGAGGGTATTGATGAAAACGAGGCGCTTCGTCGAGCCCTTCTCGCCCTTGCGACAAAACATCTAACAGACAAGGCAAAGGCGGCGTAATTTTTTTTGCTTACAGGTGTAGTCCACCCAACAACGGGAAAGGTGGGCTACACCCGCAAGCGAAAGACAAAGGAGAGGATCATGAGCAAACCAACAAACAAACTGAACAACGGCGAGCTGATGCTGAACGTGCCGCTCCCGCCGTCCGTCAAGCGCGACCTCGGGCGGGTGGCGCTCTACAACTCGCGGACGCAGCGTCGGCAGGCGGCGCTCTACATCCAGCGCGCGGTCGCCCGCGACATGCGGAGGATCGCGAAATGAGGAAGTCCACCAAGAACGCGATCAAGACGCTCCTGCTGATGGACGTGACGGTCACGCGCGACGAGCGGCAGGCGGTCGTCATGGCGATGAAGGGAGCACGCGCCCTTCCCGACCCGACGCAGGACATGACGGTCGCGGAGGCGGCGGACTATTTGGGCATGAGCCGCACGACCCTTTGGCGCTGGTGCGCCGAGGGCAAGGTCGGGTGCGACAGGCGCGGCAAGAAGTTCTACGTCAAGGCGGCGGCAGTCGCCGCGCTCAAGAAGGAGGTCGCGTAGATGGCGAATCGGATATTCCTCACGGACAAGGAGGTCTGCACCGTGCTGGAGGTGTCGGACAAGACGCTCTCGCGGATGCTCAACGGGTTCTTCTGCAAGACGCCCGTCCGTGGGGCGAAGCGCATCGACATACGCGAGGCCGCGCCGGACGCAATCAACGGCTCGCGGCGGTGGCGGCTGAACAAGCTGGCGTCGATACTCGGCGTGACGCCCGAGGAGATCGAGAGGCGGATTTCGTAAACCACAAAAGGGAGTAGGCAATGGGAAACGAAGAACAGGCGAAGGTGGCGCTCGCGAAGAAGCGGGCGGAGGCGGAGGAGAGGAAGCGGGAACTCGCCCTTCTCGAAGAGGGTCACCGCGACGTTCCGCCGGGAATGGAAGAGATTGCGCTTGCGGCTGGTGGCCCCCTTGCGTGGGAGCCGTCGAGCGGATTGCCTCGTCCGAAGATGAACATCTGGCAGAAGCTCGCATGGGTTCAGAAGCATCTCGCCGTCCCGAAGGAGCGCGGCAAGGGGCACGCGAAGAACGCGAAGGTCGAATACGAGTTCCGCAACGCAAGCGACATCCTCTCGCGCGCCAAGCCGCTGTGCTTCGCCGTTGACGCGATGGTGGTGGCCGACACAGAGCCGATTGTGTTCTCCCCCGACGCGAAGGGCGAGATCGTCACGGTGCGCAAGCCATACGACGAGAAGAAGGATGTGCCGACGGTCGCCCTGTTCGGCGGGCCGTGGCGACTGCTGGTCGCGAAGGCAACCTTTACCGACATCGAGACGGGCGAGCAGTTGGTGTGCCGTTCATCGGCGGAGCAGGACTACTGGCGCAAGGGACAGGCCGAGCCGGAGAAGCGCAGTGGCTCGACCGACAGCTACGCGACGAAATACGCGCTCTGCCACCTCTTCGCAATCGACGACAACAAGGACGCGGACGCGCTTTCGTCCGACGGCACGATAGGCGGGCGCGAAGAAGCCCAGCCGTGGTGATTTACCGCGAAAGCGGACAACAACAAAAACAAGGAGTAGGAAACATGAACAAGGAAAGCACAAAGACCGAGGCAATACACATCGCACCGCCTAATATCAAGACGGGCGAGGTGTGGATAAAGGGAACCGCGCCGCTTGTGATACACAAGTTCAGCGAAAAGGCGAAGAACATGATTCGCGACAAGCAAGCCGCAGGGTCGGTCGCCAACACCAAGAAGAAGCGCGAGGCCAAGAACTTCGACGAGGTGTTCGAGGGAGCGCGGCACAAGAGCTTCGAGGGGTGGGACGGCATACCCGCGCCCGCGTTCCGCAACGCCAGCATTTCCGCCTGCCGTCTTGTCGGCTTCAAGATGACGATGGCGAAGTTGTCAATCTTCATCGAGGCGGACGGCTTCGACGCGACGGAAGGTACGCCGCTCGTCAAGATTTACGGCGGAGAGCCGCGCAAGCTGGAGAGCATGGTGCGGCTTGCGACGGGAGTGTGCGACATTTCAGTGCGTCCGCAGTGGCTGGAGTGGGGCGCACGGCTTCGCATCCGCTACGACGCAGACCAGTTCACGGCGAGCGACGTGGTGAACCTCATCGCCCGCGTCGGAATGCAGGTCGGTATCTGCGAGGGGCGTCCCGACAGCACGAACTCGGCGGGGATGGGCTGGGGCACGTTCGAGATTTCGGACGAAAAGACCGTCAAGGCGTTGGAAAAGAAAGGCGGGAAGAAGTGACGCAGGTCGAAGCTCTAAAGGCAATCGCCGCAAGGGACGGGGGACTCCTCCGCCCTGCGGCGGTGGTGGAGGCGGCGCGGCCGAAGGACTCTCCCCTTCACGGCGCGTTCTGCTGGGACGATACGGAGGCGGCGCGGCGATACCGCTTGGATCAGGCTCAACGGCTCATCCGCTCGTTCCGCGTCATAGTCGAGAGCGACGGGAAGGAAATCGAAGTGCCGCAGTTCGTCGGCGTGTCGGTTGACCGCACGGAGGGGCGAAGCGAAAACCCCTACCGCCTCGTGGACAACGTGATGAAGAACGCCGACCTTCTTGCGGTCGCGGAGAACGACGCATTGGCGCAGTTGCGCGGACTTCGCGACAGGTACAACCACTTGAAGCGGCTCGGAGACATCTGGGACGCGATAGACAAGCATGGCAGGTAGGGCAATGAGGGTAAGGTCGGGCAATGAGGGTAAGGTAGGGCAATGAGGGTAGTGTCTGGCATGGCGCGGTTATGCGCTGCAGGTTAGGTCGAGCAAGGCTTGGCGCAGTCGGGCGGGGCTCGGTGTGGCATGGTGTGGCAGGCAAGGCAGAGATCGAAAGGGCGTGGTCTGGCTTGGTCCGGATCGGCGAATCGGCACGGCAGGTAAGGACGGGCGCGGCACGGACGGGTTAGGCACGGCGGAGCAGGCGCGGACGGCGGGAAAGACCGCTGGCGGCTCGGAAAGACGGGCGACAACTTGAAACAGTAAACACAAAAAGGAAAACAAAAATGGAAAGACCAAAATGGCTGCTGAACATCAGTAGCGACGAATACCACGCGGCGACGAAGCGCAACGAGTACACAACCTCGCACCGGCTCAACCTCTTCAGGAAGTGCCCCGCGCTTTACAAGAAGACCATCGACGGCGAGATCGTCGAGGGCGACACCGCGGCGTTCGCATTCGGGCGCGCGACACACGTGTACATCATCGAGGGCAAGGAGAAGTTCGACGCGGAGTACGTCGTCAGCGACGGGCCGACCAACGAGAAGACTGGCAAGCCCTACGGCAAGCTCACGGCGGCATACGCTAAGTGGGCGGCGGAACAGCCCAAGCCCGTCGTCGGCGCGGAGGACTTCGCCATGCTCCAGAAGATGCGCGAGGCAGTACACGCGCACCCCGTGGCGAAAGACCTTCTCGCTTCCGGCATTGCCGAGGGAACGATTCGCACGGAGTGGAACGGCGAGCCCGTTCAGGCGCGTCTCGACTGGTTCAACCACGAGCAGAACTACATCGTCGATCTCAAGACATGCAACGACATCGACCGCTTCCGCTTCGACATCCGCGACTTTGGCTACATCGAGCAGATGGCGTTCTATGCCCAGTGCGTGAGTCTGGCTCGCGGAGAAAGCCCAATGACGCCTCCATGCTACCTAATCGCCGTCGAGAAGAAGGAGCCCTACCGCGTCGCGGTCGTTCTCATCGGCGCATCGACAATCGACGACGCCATCCACAGCCACATGGCAAACGAATTTCTGCGCGACGACGCGGACGCGATGTTTGCCGAGCTGAAGGATTGTCGCGAAACAGGCGTGTGGCCTACGCGCTACGAACGCATCATCAACATCTAACAACAACAAAACACAAAAGGAAATCAAAACGTGGAATACAAGTGCAAATTCGAGGTTTCGGGCAAGGTGCTCGAAGTGGGCGATGTTCAGGAGTTCGCTTCCGGCTTCGTCAAGCGCGAGGTCATCGTCGAGGCGTCCAAGAAGGCGGACGAGTTCCCCAACCCCGTCTGCGTGACGCTCAAGAAGGAGACGTGTGCGCAGGCGGACGCCCTTCGCGTCGGGGACGGCGTGACGGTAGAGGGCTTCGTCGAGGGGCGCAGGTGGGAGAAGGACGGCAAGGTCCGCTACTTCATCGACCTTTCGGCGAAGAGCATCCTCGTGACGGACAAGGCGGCTGCGCCGACCACGGCGAAGAGCTGGAAGGAGCTCCTTGCGCTCGGCGAGGCGTACGGCGAATCCAAGGAGGTTGTGACGGAGAGGTGCAAGACATACGGCAAGCCGTTCAAGGAGATGACCGAGGCCGACTGGCAGAAGCTCGCGGCGCAGATCGTCGAGGCGCACGCGCCGAAGAACGAGCCGCCAGCCAACGAAAGCGGCGAGAGCGATCCCGAAGACCTCCCCTTCTAATGCTCGGTGCGCGTTCCATGCTCGCGCACCTCCGCGTCACCTGCGGACTTGACAAGTGGTGAGACTGGGCGGCTTGCCCATTAAGGAGCAAATCATGGAAATAAACATTTGGTATATCCTCGCCGCCGCAATCCTTTTCTTCGCGTTCGGCTTTGGCGTGTCGGAGGCCATCAACTTCGGCGTCCAGCGGCACTTGCTTAAGCGGGCGCGGCTTGCGGAGAAGATGGTCGAGCAGTTCGCCGCGTCGTGCCGCACCATCCTCTCTGATGCGTGGTACAAGAAGGTGATCCGCCACTGGCGCGCGGCGCTCGTCAGGGAGTTTCACGCCGAGGATGGCGCGGAGGCCGCGTGAACCACCCCTGCCACAATTTCTCGTGTCCCGAGTACAATCAGGGCCAATGCTTCGGCGGCGGGTGTCGGACAAACCCGATGCCCGAGCGAGAGGACGATAACGAAAACGAAAACACACAGGAGGAAAACCAATGAGCAACAAGAAATACGAGTTCACAGGCGAGACAAAGGAGTGGTGCGGACATACCCTGCACCGCATCCGCGCCATCGTCGATATTGCTTATGCAAAGGCTGGCGAGGTCGGCGGGTGGATAGAGAGCGAAAGCAATCTCTCTGAGTACGACAACGCGTGGGTCTACGGCGACGCGAGGGTCTACGGCGACGCGAGAGTCTACGGCGACGCGTGGGTCTACGGCGACGCGAGAGTCTACGGCGACGCGTGGGTCTACGGCGACGCGGAGGTCTACGGCGACGCGAGAGTCTACGGCGACGCGAGGGTCTGCGGCGACGCGAGGGTCTACGGCAACGCGGAGGTCTACGGCGACGCGTGGGTCTGCGGCAACGCGAGGGTCAGCGGCGACGCGGAGGTCCACGGCAACGTGAAGGTCTGCGGCAACGCGATGGTCTTCGGCAACGCGAGGGTCAAACAATCAAGCGACTACATAGTCGTGAAGAACTGCTGGAGTTCGATGCGGTGGTTTACCTATACCAGCTCCAACAAGAAGTGGAAAGTGGGATGCTTCCGCGGAACTGGCGAGGAGCTGATTAGGAAGGCGTATGCCGACAGCGAGACGAGCGGCAAGTGCTACGAGGCCATTGTCAGGGCGGTGGAGGCTATAGAAGAGGCGACGAAGGAGGACAAAAACAATGAATGAACAAGAGACAACCGCGGACATCATCGTAGCAATGCGCAACTACTCAAACGAATGCATCGAGATTGCGAATCTTCGAAAGGAGAACGCGAAGTTGCGCGAGGATTTGGTATCCCCTGAATGTCAAGTCAAGCCCCTTTCATTAGACGAGGCAATCGCTCACGCCGACGAAGTGGCGGGTGATTGTAGTACGGCCTGTAAGCGGGAGCACAAGCAACTCGCTGACTGGCTCAGAGAGTTAAAGAACATGCGCCACGAAAGCGGCGACACGGCGAAGATGCGCGAGGCGCTTTCAGCAGCGCTTGACATGATCTTTGACCTTCAAGTCTGCAACAGGTCGCCGATTGCAAATAGCGTATATGCGGTGCGGCGCAAAATCAAGGCCGCCCTCGCCGAGCCGCCGCGCAACTGCGACCGCCCCGAGTGCGCGACCACCAAAGCGGCGCAGGACGTGTGGCGCAAAGAGGACGGAGGCAAGACGGCATACTACGAGTGGCTTCTCGCCACAACGACGGAGAAGAAAGGGGGAAACTGTGGACGGCAATAAACTGAGAGATGCACTCAGAAAGACGCGGGTGTTTATTAGTTGCTCGCCGCTGAAGAAGTTAGAGGATGATTTCGGATGTATAGACCGCGACGAGATATGCGCCGAAATCGGAGCCATCCTTGCCGAGCCGGTCAAGAACTGCGAGGTGGGGACGGTAAAGGAGCAGTCCGCCCGATTCAGGGAGTTCTGCAAGAAGGGTTCGGTGGACAGTATCGAGGCCACGGCGTACTGCGCCTACGAATGTCCTTGCGGAAACAGCTACGACTGCAAACTTGCGTGGGCGCAAATGCCATACAATGAAGGAGGTGCGAAATGAGCGCGGCTGTAATATGCGACGAGTGCGGCAAGATTCTAAAAGATACCGACGCCCTACATTGCCATGATGCGGTAGTATCCACCAATGGTCACAGCAACCTCGTTTACGGTGCCGACATCTGCAATGATTGCCAAAGCAAGTTCAATATGGAATATGACTGCTATGGGTGGCACGCACGACCCAAGGAGGTGACCGATGGCGAGTGAGATCGAGCGTCCGCGCAACTGCGATAACTGCCGCCACGCGACCGACTACTGGCCGATGTACTACGGCGACGACCATCGCAAGTGGGGGACCGTCCGATGCAGTAAGGACAGCCCCCGCAAAGAGAAGCGATACAAACTTACCCACACATGCAAGCGGTGGAAAGAACAGGAGGCCAGCCATGACTAAGCCCCTCATCACTCTCCCCTGCACGGCGCAGGAGCTGGAGAACGCGCTACACGCCGCTTGCGACCACGACGGACTGTGGGACGCGAAGGTCAAAGTATATATGGAGTTCCAGAATCCCGACGCGGAGAATTACTGCGAAGGCAAGATGTACGTCGCCCTCTGCGACAAGGCAGACAACACGAAAGGAGAATACAAATGAACGGATCAATAACAACCGAGGAGACTTGCCACATCTCCAACATCCTCAAGCACTACGCCCACGCAAAGGAGAAGCACCCGTACTTCTGCGACCGCATTACATGCTTATCAGACGTCGGATCTGACACGCATCTGGATATTTACAGATCGACCCTTGCGACCGAAATAGAAGCGTCCGATGTTGAAGCATGTACGGTCCTGCAGTGCGAGGTCTGCGAGGCAATGCAAGCCTACACGCACGGCGACACCGCGCACGCCGTCGAGGAGTGCTACGACGCAATCGCCATCCTTCTCCGCACGATAGACGTGCTTGAGGGGCGGCAGAAACTCGGTAAGCCAGAGGAGGCAAAATGAAAATCGACATACCAGCGTTTAAGTTCGTTGACGGCGATACGACCATAGCGTCATTCGAGACTTATGACCAACTCTACGAATACTGCCGAGGCAACGAAAATATGATGGGCGTGATTATGGCGTCCGCAGAGATCGTCATGCTGTTCGGCGAGGTTCCGCTAAAGTATGATGTCGCAACCAATCGCCTGTACTCGTTAGGGTGGCGAGAGATTGGCACGCCCCAGACCATTTCCGGCAACGACGCCGAAAAGTAAAAACCAACAAACAATGAAAATGCTCAACTGCAACCGATTCAGCACGAAAGGCGACGCTATGCGTGCGTTTGAAGTCGAGACGAAGAAGGACTACTCCATCTGCGCCGAAGGAACCATCCAAGACTGGTTAGAGTTCGCGACGTGGCTGTTCGCCGAATACAAGCCGTAAGGAGAACAAACAATGAAAAACAAAAATATCCCCAAGGACAAACTTACCGCCATGAGACAGAAAAGGGAAACGATAGCTCGTGGAATACACAATATCAAAGCCACTCGTATAAGGCGCAGAGAGATTAAACTCACCGAGAAAGAGCTCGGACAGAGTTGTTGGATTCTTTACCATACAACAAACAGACAAAACCTAAAGTCAATACTGGCTAATGGCATCAAGCGCCCGAAAGGTGGCTCCTTCGTTTATCTCTCTCAGCGTCCAGATAGCTGGAGAAAAAAGCGAGATGGCCTTGTGACGCTTGAGATAAACGTGTCGGGTCTTAAGGGATGTTTCACATCCGTATTTGACGGACTTGATGAAATACTGTATTGGGGCGACATTCCCCCAACTCATGTAAAAGGAAGAGTCAAGGTGCAGTTTAGTGACTCATCTGAAACATCTACGAAAGGAGAAGCCAAATGACAACCGATGAAAATAAGTGCACCAAAGACCCGAACACTTGCGGCTACTGGCGCGAATGCGAGGTGTACATTAACGCCTATCCCAACGACACGCGGACTAAAAAAGTGATGCAATGCACAGCAGCCGACATGCCAACGATAATCGTTGGGGGTCGTGATGCGTGGAAGTGTCCGTTTGCAAACAAGAAAGGAGAAGCGAAATGAAAGATGAAATCGCGAAAGACTTCGAGTCGATGTCCGTTACCATATCCAGCATATACGATCTGCGCGGCATAGGCGTCTCTGCGGCGTATGTCAGCAATGAGCTGTGGGGGTACATGGTAAACCAGTCGCTCCTTCCACCCTTCGGCTCATGCAGGAACTGCGCGGACCAGTACTACTCAGAGGCCGAAGTGAAGTTCCACAAGACGAAGACGGGAGCATTGAAGGCGACGATGCAACCATACGGAGCTGACTGCATACCCGTCAAGGTCAAGTACAGCGGAAAGAATCCGTGGAAGTTAGTCTGCGGATATAGAAAGGACTGACTATGCGCGTATACTGTTCTGGCCCCATGACGGGGCATCCCGACCTCAACCGCCCCGCGTTCTTCGCGGCGGAGAAGCGGCTGACGGCGCAGGGGCACTTCGTGATAAACCTGCACCGCATCGGCGAGCTGTTCGGGTCGGCGGAGGAGCTGTCGGAATCGTTCGAGTTTTTCTACGCAATCGACGGGAAAGATAACTATATCCTCAAAGACAAATTAGACAAGCGAGCATCCATCGCCCGCGCCGTCACGGACGCCGACCTCGCCGCAGTCCGCAGTTGCGACGCGATTTGCCTCCTGCGCGGGTGGGAGACGAGCCGCGGCGCAAAAAAGGAGCTGGCCGAGGCGCTGGCACACGGGCTGACTGTAATGCAGGAGGGAGACGAGGAATGACACTTCGCTCAGTAGCCATGAACATCGACAGTGGCGAGAAGACGTGGCTCACCCCACCCCACATCGTCGAAGCGCTGGGGCCGTTCGACCTCGACCCATGCTGTCCGCCGAACATGCCGTGGCGTACCGCGACGCAGATGGTGTGCCGCCCCGACGACGGGCTTGCCGTGGACTGGACGGGCAAGCGCGTATGGTGCAACCCGCCATACGGACGCGAGGCAGTGCCTTTTCTCCGCAAGATGGCGGAAAATGCCGCCGAGGGGGGGGGGTATCGCGCTCATCTTCGCAAGGACGGACACATCGGCGTGGCAGGAGCACATCTTCCCCGTCGCGCACGGCGTCCTCTTCCTTCGCAGTCGGCTCCGCTTCCACAAGGCGGACGGAACGCAAGGAGAGACGGCTACGGCCCCTTCTGCGCTCGTCGCGTATTCGGCACGAGACTTTGCCCGTCTGCGCGAAAGCGGGCTTGCAGGGGCATTGGTGACGCTTAGAACGCAAGGAGGCATCCACAAATGAAAATCACGATCTGGATTCGCGCCAACGCGGACGGCGACAACGACAAGATCACCCTCCGCACCGACCACAAGCCGGAGTCGTACGACACGCCGCTAATCTGGCGCTACTCGCAGAAGCTCATCGCCGCCATCGAGCGCGGCGCGAACGGGGAGATGGTGGAGGTGCGGGAATGAATGTCGCGGCCTGCATATTCCACGGAGAGGTCATCTTCCCGGAGCGCCACAAGATCGTCAACGGGCGGTATGTGATGCCGAGACCCAAGCGTCCGCCGCTGGTGGCATTCACGGACGAAAACGCGGATTCGCTCGACTACAAGGCCGTCTGCGTGAAGATCACCCGTGTGTCGCGCCCGGTCAGGTGGTTCGGCAACATTCCGGCGGGAGGCATCAGCGACGACACGAAAGAGTGGATGGCCGGGGTGATGGACCCGGCGTGGAAGATTCGCCGGGAGCTTCACGCGCTCGAACGCGAGATTCACGAACTGACAGACAGGGTCAACAAGGCGAACAATGCGTACCAGGTATTCTTGAGTCGGGAAGACGAGGGGTTGTACGGCGGACTGCCGAGCGACGATTTCCGCATTCTCAGAGGTCACTACCTTGGACGTGTGGACGCGGCACAAAGGTGTTTGGAGTATGCCTATACAAAACTGCAAGATTTCAAGAAGTTTGTGTTGCCAAGCGTTTGGCCCATCAACAGGAAGGGGAAGTGACATGAAACTCACTCCAGCAATCGCAATCGCGCGCAAGCTCGCCGGCTACCGCCCGCCCGTTGAGGACGAGATGGTCTGCAAGAACTGCGGCGCTCACCGCGTCACCCGCAAATACTTCGCGCCCTACTACTGCGTCCGTCACATGTTCTACGTCCACAGCCGCGGCGTCTGCCCGAAGTGGCAGAAGGAGCGCTACAACCCGCCAGCCCCGCCACCGCCGCCCAAGCCGCCGTTCGTGCAGGAGGAGATGTTCAAATGAAAAGCAAGTTTACCGTGAAAGTGGATTGTGGCGACTTGGAACCGCAGTGGGACTTCACCGAAATGAACGAGCTGGCACTCGCCGCCATAAAGGAACGAGTAGAGGAACAAATTGCCAAGGAAGAGCGCGCCGTGCTTGACTACATTCGCGACCGCGCACACGACTTGACGACTTGCCCCCATGACATGATCATGGACGGCGACCTCGGCGCGTTTATCACGTTCGACACTCTGCCAAACCGACTCATTCGCTTTGACATCCCACCCGCTTTTCTGCGCTTCCCCCGCGCCCTGCCAATCAAACTGAAAGGAATCGCATGACTGACGCGGACATAGAGACGTTCACCGCCGCGTTCCTCGCCGACGACGCGAAGACCGCGATGCGCCCAGAGTTCGAGGAGCTGGCGATTGCGGCCGCGCTGGCCTACGCAAAGAGCGGCGCGGGAACGAAGAACCGCCCCGTGCCGATCAAGGCGGGGCGTGAGCAGGCCGTGCTCGACATAATCATGGAGAACGCCTATTCGGGCGAGAGTTTGAAGATGAGCCTGTCGCGGCTCTCGAAGGCGGCTGGGGTGATCGGCTTCCCCTGCCTCAACGCATTTTTCGCATCTGCAACCTACAAGATTTACCCACACCTTACGGAGAGACCCTATGGAGGAAAAGAAAAACCCACTTTCGGAAATAGTCGCGGCGAACGGCGGGCAAGTGCCCACGCCGGACCAGACCGCGGCGGAAGAGTCGGAGGCGAAATGGCTTCACGGCATCGTCAAGTCTGTTGACGACTACGCGGGCGAGTATCTGCCAGAAGACAAAGACCCGAGGGTGCTTGTGCGCGGCTCGTGGCTCGTGCGCGGAGGCTCGGCGTTCTGGATCGCCACGGCGGGCATCGGTAAGTCAACGTCGTGCATGCAGCTCGTCCACTGCATGAGCGCGGGAATCCCCTTCTGCGGGCTCCAGCCGCGCGGCGCGCTCAAGTTCTGGGTGTTCCAGTCGGAAGACTCGCAGAACCGCGTCGCGCAGGACATGCTGGACGTGCGCGCGGAACTCATCGAGCATGCGTCCGACTTCGACTGGATGGCCGAAGGGCGCAAGGTGAAGTTCATCGACCTGTCGGAACTCGACGGAAGATGCGGCGTCGCCTTCCTCGACGAACTCGACAAGATGCTCCGCGCCGCCGACCGACTGAACGAGAAGCCCGACGTGATCGTTCTGAACCCGCTCCTCGCGTTCGTCGGCGGGCCGATAGTTGACGGCGGCTACGTCACGCCGTTCTTCCGCGGCGGCGAGATAGGGCGCAAGGAGACGTGCGGACTGCAAGCGATCCTCGAACGCCACAAGGTCGGCGTCCTCATCTACCACCACACACCGAAGCCCCCGACGGAGAAGGAGATAGACGGCTGGATGAAGTCGCAGTTCCCGGAGTACCAGGGCGCAGGCTCGTCCGACATCACGAACTGGGGCCGCTCGTTCATCACGATGATGCGCGTCAAGGGCCACGCCAACGTCGTCTGCTGCACGGCGGGCAAGAACGGCTCGGAGCTCGGCTGGGAGCGCGTGGGCGGCGCGTACAGGCGCTACATGGCGTTCTCCGACGAGATCGGCGTCTCGGGCAAGGCGCGGCACGCTTGGCGCGAGCTCACGCCCGACGAGTACGACGACATCGTGGGCAAGGAGAAGAAGGACGACGAGAAGAAGGCGCAGGACGCGGTGAGCCAAGTGGTCTTTGCTATCAAGTCCGCGAAGATCGCGCCGATGACCGGCGTGAACCACCTCGAAACGCTGATGGCCGACAGTGGGCTTCCGCGTCGCGTCTTGCGCGGGGCGATTGCGACCGTCGTGTCCAACGCCTCGAAGTTCGGGCTGACTATCCAGCCGATTCTCCATGCCGACAAACACTGGCATAAACACATTGGACAGGCCGAGAGTTTGCGTGCCGCGGCCGACAAAAACAAGCAGGCGACGAAATACGCCGAGACGATGGAAAAGGCCGGAAAACTGCAAAACGTGGACACCGTGGAGGCGATGGTTGAGATGAAACCCGCACCACAGACCGAGGAAATCGCCCAGGAGGAGCTTGGAGATGCCGAAGACTTCCCATTCTAAGAAGACAGCGCCCGTCACGATCATTCAGGACACGCGCGAGCAGATGCCGCTGGACTTCTCGCCGTTCGAGGGCGTGACAGTCGAGGTCAGCACAGTATGGCCGGGAGACTACACCATCAAAGGATGGGAGAAGTCAATCGCGTTCGAGCGCAAGAGCGTCAGCGACCTCATTGGCACGATGAAAGGCGGATATGTCGGCAAGGATTCAATTCGCCGATACGAGAGCCGCTTTGACTTGGAGCTTGAGGAGTTCGAGCGCCACTACGACCGCGCATTTGTCATCATCGAGCCCGACAGGCCGGAGGTGATACGGCAATGCGGCGGCGAGCCTTGCGACGCGGGTGCGCAGATTGCGAGCGGCTGGTATCGCTCAATGATTCCGCCTGACACCGTGTTCGCGTTCATCCGCGCGCTCACCGTCGAATACGGTTGCCACGTCTACTTGGCCGCAAGCCGCGAAGACGCGGCGCACGAAATCGTCGAGGTCGCCCGCAAATACATCAGCTCCCGCCGCCACGTCATCCACCGCGGCAAGATTGCAGCGAGCGAGCAGGCGAAAGAAGAGCCCGACCCGTGGTGATTGACAGCGCGAGCGGCGAATGATATACTTCTCCTTAGTTGTCTCTCCATTGGTTTTGGTTTACAACTGCCATAGGCAGACAACAAGAGCGGCGGGAGTGATTACCCGCCGCTCGCTTTTGTCATTGAGTCGCCGCGAACTATTCGCCGTGGTCGGACTGCATTCGCTTTATTATGTTACGGATCACGCCGGTGTGCCACCGGCCCTTGCGAGACTTCGCGGGGTCGAGCGCGTGGGCGATTGCGTTGTTGCTCTCGCCCTTCTTGTGCCGCCTCCAAATCTCTTCGAGTATCTTCTGCTCGTCGGGATTCTCTATGATGTTGTGCGGGTTGCCAGGATCGACGGAGTAGCCATAAGGCACTTGCGCCGACATCCGCCGCCCCGCCTTCTGGTGAGCCCTCATCGCCGCGCTCGTCCTCTCGCTTATCATCTTGCGCTCAAGTTCCGCGACGGCCATCATGATCTGCCGCGCCGCAACCGCATACGGGGAGTTGCCGGGAATGTCGCCCGACACCGCCGTGATCGTCGCCCCGCGCTTCTCCACCGCCCTTTCTATCTGGAGCGAGAGAAGAAGGTCGCGGGCGAGGCGGTCCCACTTCCAGACGAGAAGCGTCTCGCCCTTCCTGAGCCGCTTTATCGCCGCCCAGAGCGTTTCGCGGTAGCAGTCCGCGCCGCTCCTGTCGGGATCGTTGAGCGTGGCGACGACGTGCCACTTGCGCCTGTGCGCGTATTGCTCGCACTCCGCCGCCTGCCATTCGCACGACTTGCAGTCGGCAGCATTTGGCCGCGGCGACCATCGTGTGTATATTACGCAGTTCATTGTGTCCTTTCTGTTTGGGTATTATACCAAATAAAAGCCCGCCGAAGCGGGCGTTGTTTCGTTTGTGTCGTTTGTTTCAGGCGGCGCTCAGGGTTTCGTAGACCGCCTTATACATTGCGTCGATTGCCTCTGCGTCTTCGAGGTTATCGCGCAGAGAATCGGGAGCGGCGGCATAGAAGCGGCGGGCGTTTTCATCCCCGCTGCGCTTGGCGATCAGAATCTCCGCCGCGTGTTCGTCCGCGTCGAAGCACTCCCACGCCTCCTCTGCGTCGTGCGCCAGTTCGCCGAGCGTCTTGCCGCGAAGCGTTATAATAACGTCCTCGCCGCTTGGCGACCAGTTCTCAATCTCCCAGCAGTAATCGCCGCAGGGCATTATGCGCCAGTCTTTCAGCAATGCGCCCATGCGCGTAGTGAGTTGGCGCTCTTTTTTCGTGATGTTGTCTTTCATGTCTGTGTTCCTTTCTGTTTGTGGTGATTGATTATTCGCCGCCCTTCTCGGCGTCTCTTGCTGCTGCAAGTAATTCTGACGCCCTTTCGCGATGCTTCTTGGCGGCGCGTTCGTCGCCGCTCTGAACCGCGCACGCAAGCGCGCGGCGCGCCTCGAAATATCTTTGAGTTAGTTCGCGTTCTCGTGGTCCGACTTTATACATGATATTCCCCTTTCTGTGAGTTGTTTGTTTATGCGGCTCGCGCCGTCCAGTAGATCGTCTTCCCGCTGTCCGCCGTCCGACCGAAGATGCGGAAGCGGATGTTGTTGATCGCCTTCTGCGGGCTCGTCGCCCATGTCGGGAACTCGCCCAGATGGGTGCTGACTATGTATTTGCGCTTCATGGCAGAAACCTCTTTATGTGATTTTCGATTGCTTGCAGGCGCGCCCATGTGCGCCGCCATTCTTCTTGCGACTGCGGAGAGAGCCGCATGTGGCTTCCGTCTATCCACAAGTCGTCGAGCAAGTCCAGCTTGCCAAACGCATTTACAAGCGCTGTGAGCTTCTTCAAGGCGTTCTTTGCGAACTTGCGCTTTACCTCCTGTCGCGTTGCAGCGTCCGCAACATGATGACGCCAGAGCCATTTAAGGTTGGCTTCCTTCTCGATCTCTTCTGTGCTTTTCATGGTTTGCCCCTTTGTGTTAGATGTGATTGATGGATTTGATCTCGACTGTGACCTTGAGGACGCGGGGGAAGCGACGAGCGCCGCCCCCCTTGTCCTTTCGCGCCCATGCCTCGCGCCCTGCCTCGAAGATCGCCGCGAACCTGTGCGCGCCGTTCCTTCCGAAGCCGTGCGCGTAGCCCGTCGCCGTCTTGTGCAGGAAGTGCGTCGGCGAAAGCTGGACGATATAATATATCTCCTTGCCCATGTCATGCCTCGCTTTCAATTATTCGCCAGGTGGCGGAGCGGTCGCAATACTCATGCGCCCATGTGTCGCCGTCGCGGCTTGCCATGATCGTTTTATAGTCCGCTTCCAACTCTTCCGGCGTGCTGCATCCGTCTTCGTTGAACTCGTCTATAAACTTGCGCACACGGTCGCCGACAACCTTCTCCGCGGCCTCTCGCGTTTTGCACACAGTCGCCCATGTGCCCAAGTCTTCGAAATCATAGGTGCTTGCCGTTCCTATGAGGTGCGTCGCTTCGCTAACTATGTATATTTTCATCATTGCCCCCTTTCAGTTTTTCGCCATTGTGAACGCGGCCACGCCTATAAAGGCATTTAGGATGCACAACGCGCCGCCGACTGCACCCGCGACCCTCGCCACGGCCTCCGGCAGCACGTCAGCCGCCAGGACGCCCACAAGGACCAGCCAAGCGGCCAGCCCCGCAAAGTAAACGACCTTTAGCGCCTTCATGCCGTCACCTCGCTTTCAGCATTTTGTGGAACTCGTCGAAGGCCACGACAGCGGCGGCATAGGTGTCGAATTTGCGATTCGTCGCGCCTATTCCGCGCTGGTAGGTGTGGAGGGTGTATGTCACCTTGTTGGTCTTCGTATTGATCTCGTAGCCGAAAATGGCGTTATCCCACCCGCAAATACGGGAGAGTTCGCCGGTGATTATATTTCCGTTCATTGTTTGCCCCTTTCTGTTTGTTGTTTTTGTTTTGGCTTGCCATCATCAGGCCGCGAGCGCCACCCCGCGACGACAGGCGCGACAGCGCGCGCCCGTTTCGGCTTTTAGTCTTCCTCCCAGATCGCACCCCGCCGGGCGAACTCGTCGAACACCAGCCAGGCCGCGCGCTCATACTCCGACAGCTCGCGCCAGTTGCGCCGCGACCGACCGAGCACCCCAGACAGATCGAGCGCGACACGCGCACCGACGGAGAAATCATCAAATGTCGCCATTTGTCGCCGCCTTTCCGCTCCAGAGTTTGAGACCAGGGCAACGGCGAGCACCCGCCCGCCGCGCCTCCGAAGCCCCGGCGAAATGCGCCAGGGACAGACCCGCGACCCAGAGAGCCGCCCAGCCGACTATCAAACAAGCGTTAAACATGGTTTAACTCTCCCTTGAATGGTTGACGAACGCGACCCGGACAGCCACGCAAACGCGCAGCCGCCCGAAGTCGCACCGGCTCAGGCCTCCGCGCCTTCGTCGTCTTCTTCGACCTCGCACCCGTCAAGGCGGAAGGCCAAATCCTCAAGGGCCGACCACGCGAGCGCATTCGCCACGCGGTTAAGCTCCCCGCCCGTGATGGCCTCGACCGGCCCGAAGAGAACGCGCGCGGCCTCCTCCTCGATCTCGGCGGGGTCTTCGCCCTTGAAGCAGTTGAACGAAAGGACAGCGCCGACAACGCCGCGCGCCTTGCCGTTCTCGTCGGTAAAAAGTCCCTCGTTGATCTGCTCACGAAGGCGGGCGACGATCTCGGCGCGGTTCTTCGCGGTGAAGTCCGCCGTCTCGCTGTAGTAGATGAACCCGGAGAAGCCCCCGGCCGCACCGCACGAACAGCGGCAGACGTCCGCGAGTTTCTGCGCTGTGTCCTCGTCGATCTCGCAGCGGCCGCCGTCGATGTTCCGCGCCTCTCCGCCGAGCTGGCGGATCACGGCGAAGTCGAGCGCGTCGAGCGTGCAGTCGAAGCGGCGAACGTGCGCCGCGGTGGTTGTGTTGGTGTCCATTGTTCTCTCCTTTCGTTGTGGGCTTTCGCCCTTGTTTTACGGGCTTGCGGTTGATTAGGCCGCGCGGCCCTGGTTTTGGTTTACGCGGGTATTATAGCATAATGCGATTATGAACGCAAGGGGGTATTTTAATTTTTTTTCAAATTTTTTTGCGGGGGTTTTAGGGGTGATTTTCGCTCCACGTTCCGCACCCTTTCGCCCATGTATGCCGACTATGCCGCGACTATGCCACGCGCTCACGGCATAGCCCAGCGGCGGCCATGCCAGAGGGGGGAGTAGTATTTTATATACTACCCCCTCGGCGGCATAGCCGACAGCACACGACGGCACAGCCGCCACCTATGCCACCGACAGCGGCACACCGCGCCCGACTACACTCGGAAAGGTTAAATGGTTAGCTCGGGTAAAAAGTCGCGCGCGTCCTCCTCGCCGCCTGCCGTCGTCGCTGTCCGTCGTCCGGGCGCTCGATTCCCGCCCGATCACCCGCCGCCCGTCCCCCTTCCCCGCCCTGCTCGGAGTGGTGAATCAATATGTAGTGGTGCTGGCGGTTGCACAATGTTAGCGCATTATGCAACAGGGCGACCGGCGACACGCTGCGCACGGTCAAGGGCAGACACAGGACGCACACAGGGCCAGCCAGGGCGACTGGCGACACACGACCACAGGAGGAGCGCACCCACCCCCGCGAAAATCTTTACCACACCCCCCACCCGCGCGCCGTTGGGACTCCTTTGGTATCTCCCGCCCCGCGAACCGCGTCCCAGCATCCGTTTTCCGCGGGACTCCTGCCGCCGGAAATATGCGCGCGCCGACCGGCTCCCGAATTGAGGGGGAAACCCCCCTTCAAACCCCCTTGCGCGGACTGTCCGAATTTGTCCGCATTTGTCCGATTTAGCGTGACAAGAGTATTTGGTAATTTATGTGTCGGAGGAGCGAACCGCGATGACTGCGACGAATCCCAAGATCAAGTCTGCGCTGATGTCGAGAGGCATCTGGCCGGACTTCGTTCGCCTGCGCGAGGACGAGAAGCTGGCGCACGGCGGGACATCGCGTTCGCAGACGATTGCGGCGCTGGAGAAGATTGCGCCCGATCTCGTGGACTTGGTTAGGCCGAGGGGCCGACCGAGGGGGAATCCCCCTTCGAACCCCCTCAAAGCCGAAGACGGCGCACCCCCGAAAAATGCGGCTGCTGAACCGGCTCCCGAATTACCCCCCGTTTCGCTCGCGGACGCAAAGCGCTTGAAGAAGGACACGAACCGAGTCGCGGAAGGGCTCAAGTGGCAGTTGCACGGCGTAGATTCGGAGCCGAAGGGCGTGCGCGCCCGGGTGTCGAAGGAGATGTTCGCCAACAAGTCGTGTTCGATTTCGGTCGCGTTCATGTGGGCGTATTCGAACCTGTGCTTCCTGGACGCTTCGCCCGAGGACGCGCCGAGCGCGGTCGCGTGGCAGATGTACGTGGACATGATGACGAGCCCTTCGCTCAAGGCGGACATGCTGAAGTCCGGGCTTGGCGCGGCGATGCGCAAGGCGGAGGCGGAGGGCGAGGTCAACGGGAAGTTCGACGGCGAGGGGGAGTACGACCTTCTCGCGGCGATTGCGAACGGAGGTGGCGAGTGAGCCGGTTCGCGATGCCGAAGGACCCCGTGGCGAACGCGAAGGTTCGTCGGCGCCTGCTGTGGGACGGGGCGCACGTTCCGGGCGCGGCGCGTGAGATTCGCGAGGCCTGCAAGAAGGACATTCTCTTCTGGGTGAACGCTTTCTGCTGGACATACGACCCGAGGCGGAAGCAGCCAATCGTCCCGTTCATCACCTACGAGTACCAGGACGAGGCGATTCTTGAGATTCAGGACGCGGTTCGCGTCGGGCGCGACGTGGCGATAGAGAAGAGTCGCGACATGGGCGCGAGCTGGATAAACGTCATAGTGCCGACGCACGACTTCTGCTTCATGTCCGCGCTCAACTTCCTGTTCGTCAGCCGAAACGAGAGCTATGTCGATGAACAGGGAAACCCGAAGGCGCTTTTCTGGAAGATGGACTTCCTCTTGAAGCACCAGCCGAAGTGGTTGAAGCCGTCGCAGATAGTGCGCAAGTCGATGCACCTGGAGAACGGCGAGAGCGGCACGGTGATTTCGGGCGAGTCCACTACGGGCGAGGTCGGTCGAGGCGACAGGCGCACGGCGATCCTGCTCGACGAGTTCGCGGCGTTCGAGACAAAGGCGGGGTATGCCGCGCTCGCATCGACGCAATCGACCACTAATTGCAGAATCTTCAACTCTACGCCGAAGGGTGTCGCGAACGCGTTCTACGATGTCGTCCACAAGACCGGCGCGAAGGTGATTCGGATGCATTGGTCGCAGCACCCGGAGAAGAACAAGGGGCTCTACTGTTCTACGCGGAACGCCGAGACGGGACGAATGGAACCAAAGTTGCTTTCGGACTGGAAAGGCGTCGTCGAGGTCTGCGAAAAAGGCTCGAAGGTCGTCCGCAAGGTCGCATTCCCGGAAGACTACCCCTTCATCCTCGATGGCAAGACGCGTTCGCCGTGGTACGACCGCGAGTGTTCGCGCGCCGTCAATCCCGTGGAGATCGCGCAGGAGCTCGACATCGACTATCAGGGAAGCGACTACCAGTTCTTCGACCCGATTGCGGTGGAGCGGTACAAGGAGCAGTGGTGCCGCGAGCCGGAGGCGGTCGGCGAGCTTGAAATCGACGTGGCGCAGTGCAACGCGCTCCGCCTGACGCTGAATCCCAAGGGTAGCTTCTCGATGTTCGTTCCTCTCAACGAGACGGGGAGGGTGCCTCCCGACGAGAAGTTCGTGTGCGGCGCGGATGTCGCGGCTGGCACGGGCGCTTCCAACTCGACGCTCGCGTTCTATTCGCGAAAGACCAATGAGAAGGTGGCGGAGTTCGCCAACCCGAACATGCTGCCCGACGATTTCGCGCGCTTCGCGGTCGCGGCATGCCGCTTCTTCAACGACGCCCTTCTCGTGCCCGACCGCTCTGGGCCGACGGGCGAGGTGTTTGTCCGGCGCGTGCTCGCGGAGGGATACACCAACATCTACTTCCGCAGGAACGAGCGCAAGATTGGCGCGCCGAGGACTGACGAACCGGGCATCTGGCTCAACCCTGCGGCGAAGACATCCCTTCTCCAGCAGTATCGCGACGCGATAGGCCACGTCACGATAATCAACCGCTCTTCGCGGGCGATGGACGAGTGCCTTCGCTTCGTGATGACGCAGAGCGGGAACGTGGAGCACTCTGCGGAGACGAACGCGAACGACCCGAGCGGCGCGCGCCACAACCACGGCGACTTGGTGATCGCGGACGCGCTCGCCAACCTCGGACTCGCCGACGACGCTTCGCGCGACGTGCCGCAGGAGAGGACGATCCCGCCGGACACGCTCGCGTGGCGGATGCGCGAGGAGAGGATGCGCGAGGCGGAGAAGGACACGGACACGCTTGGGCCGGAGTGGGAGCCGTAGGAGATTTCCCGCAGGTCTCCCCTACGGCAATCGAATAAAACACAGGAGGTGACGACGACATGACTACGCTTGCGATAATGGCAACCTACGAGAAGAAGCGGCTGAAGTGCTACGGCACGGTGGCCGCAGGCGAACATGTCGCCGTCACCGTTACGGACGGCGCGCAGTGGATCGGCGAGGGGAAGGCGCTTCGGCTGCGCGTCCTCTTCGGCCCGGACACCGTGGGCGTGTTCCCGTTGGCGGACGGCGACGCGTGGAGGGCGACCGGGACGCAGAACGCGGACGCATACTGCGAGTTGAACCTCAACACCTTGCAGGCGGAGAAGTACCTGAAGCACGGCGGCACCTGCCTCTGGATTCTCGATGACGTGGAGAACCACACGCTCTACGCGACGGGCGAGTTCGACGTCCTCCCGTGGCCGAAGCGCCGCGGCATCGACGAGCCGATAGACCTCGACGGCTATCCGCTGCTGCTCGACGAAATCAAGGACTTGAAGGAGGCGTTCGAGGAATACCAGCGGACGGTCGCGCAGGCGCTCGCCGCGAAGCAGGACACCATCTTTGACCTCGCAACGATTCGAAGCGGAGCCGCCGCTGGCGCGACCGCCGTGCAACCGTCGCAGATCGCGAGGTTCGTGGACGACGCGGAATACAAGGCGCAGTACGGCGAGCAGAACAAGCCGGCAATCCTTTTCAAGCACGGCACAAACGTGATCGTGGCCTTGGACGCGACGCCGTTCGTAAGGGACGGCATGGTGTCCTCGGTGGAGATCGAAGACGGCAAGCTCGTCATAACGTTCAACACGGACGCGGGGCAAGAGCCGATAGAGATCCCGCTGACCGACATCTTCGACCCGGCGAACTACTACGACAAGACCGCGGCGGACGGAAAGTTTGTCGCGAAGGAGGTTGGCAAGGGGCTCTCGACCGAGGACTACACGACGGCGGAGAAGACCAAGCTCGGCGGCATAGCGGCTGGTGCGCAGGTGAACGTTATCGAGACGGTCAAGGTCAATGGCACCGCGCTGACACCGCAGGACAAGGCGGTCAATATTCCTGTGCTCACCCTCGACAACACCGTGACGCGCAACTCCGCAAACGGCGTCAAGTCGAGCGGCATCTGGTCCGCCATCTGGGGCACAGCCTCGACTGAGTTCTCGTCGCTGTACGACTGGTGCGTGAGCCAGCTCGCGGGGAAGCTCGACACGTCCTCTGCCGCGCCCATATTCACTGCAAAGACCTACGCGGTTAACGATCTCTGCACCTATAACGGCGTGATATATCGTTGCAAGGTGGGCTACACTGCGACGGCATCGAGTACGAAGCCCGACGCGGACACTACGCATTGGGAGGCGAAGCCCGTCAGCGACCTGTTCCTAAGAGCGGCACATTTGGTTACAGAGGTTGTCTCTGAGAGTCGCCAATTCGCCGATGTGCCCGGCGTGGTGGTATTTAATCCAAATGGGGTTTCATATCTTTCGCAGTTGAGCGAACAACAGCTAATTACGCTCCTGCAAAACGGCGGGGTGGTTGATGCTTTTGGGAATGCCATGTGCTTCCCGACGCGCAGCGCAACGTCGAATGAAATATATGACTTCGCCCTCACCGCCGGGCCCAACCACACGGGCAACCTCGCCGCGCTCGACGAGCAGGGCAACCCGACGGACAGCACGATACCCGCCGCGAACGTGGCGGTCAAGGGCGAAATCCCCTACATCCTCGTCACCAAGACCATCAGCAACAACGCAGTCACCCTCGACGACCGCGCCTCGAACGCCGTCACGATTTCCGCGACGCTCTCGCCCAACACGCTCACGATCAACTTCCCGACCGCGCCGACTGGCAAACTGCGCGACTTCGCCATGCGCCTCAACATCGCGGCTGGCGTGACCGCGCCCGAGATTGCGTGGCCGCAGGGCGTGACGCTTGAAAACAACGGCGGCGAAGTGCCCGAAATCGCGGACGGCGGGACGGGCGGCTCTTCGACGATTTTGTATTTCAGCGAGACGGAGAACAACGGAACGACCGCGAAGTTCCTCGTCAAGAGCGAAACCCTGGCGGCAATCACGCAGGCATAAGGAGGTCATTATGGCGAACATCAACCGCAATTTCGGCAAGCTCACGGGCGGCGAACTCACCTACGCGCCGCGCTCGCTCGTAATCGACGGACGCGAAATCTGGAACCCCCGCGCGGAGACTTACGCACAGGCGGGGTATCTGCCCGTCGATACGACCTTCCCAAGCAACCCGCCGAGCGAGGGGTATCACTGGGCTCCCGACGGCTGGGAAGAGCGTGACGGTGCCATACGGCGCGTCTGGCGCGAAGAGGCGAACCCTCCGCCCCCGCCTCGCAGGTGGACGCGGCTCTCCATCAAGACAGCGCTCGCCACGGCGGGTATGCTGGACGCGGCGCGTGCGTTCCTCTCGGCAACCGAAATCGCCACGGGCTACACGGCGTGGGAGGCGCTGACCGATTGCGACTACATCGAGGAGGGCTTCGGCGGTGCGGAGAAGTGGTCTGCGCTACTTGACGGCGCGGCAACTGCGCTCGGCAAGACCCGCGAGGAAATAGACGCGTTCCTCGACGCGATCCCGACGGAGGGCTGACGCCATGCTAATCAACCTCAGAAACGCGCTGATGGCGGGCAAGCGGCTTCCGTATGACGCGGAGGTGGAGTTCCTTGAAAGCACAGGGACGCAGTGGATCGACACAGGATGGTGCATGCAATCCGATGATATGCGGTTCGAATCTGAAATGATGCGCACTGCAAATGGCGGATTAGCAAATTTCTTCTTTGGGTATCGCTTTGTCAATTCGGCAGTGTATCGTGGCGACATGCGGACGTTTTTTATCTATGGCGCAAACCAAATTGGCCGTATTGCTATTCGATACGGAGTCGATGCAGACAACTCATCTTCAATCATTCCGCTAAACACAAAAGTGTCCGTGCTGTTCGATGGGACATCGTTGTCTGTAGACGGAGTGGTATTTGCATCCCTGACAAGAGCATACACGCCAGCAAGTTATGGCACCATGTTCTTGTTTGATTGCAACACTGGGGATACATACCGCTCCGATGTGTCTCGCTTCATAGGTAGGATGTACAGTTTCAAGATATGGCAAGGCGACGTTCTCGTCCGTGACTATATCGCCGTTCGTAAAAGCGGCGTCGGCTATCTTTACGACCGCGCGAGCGGACAACTCTTCGGCAACGCTGGCACAGGCAATTTCGTTTGCGGGCCGGACGTCGTGCCGGTCGAGTATTTGGAGGGAGACGGGAATGCCTACATAGACACAGGCATCGCCAACGACGACAATCTCGAAATTTACGCAGAGGCAAAAGTTCCAACATTCACGAACTCAAAGGCCATCTTTGGTGTCACGGGTACAGCGGGCCAGACAACAGCGCAGAGGTTGATTACGGCACGCGAAAGCTCGTCGGCGTACTGGATAACACTACAAAGGGCAAAATACGGCTATTACGGTAGGAACCGCATAGCATGGGACGGCGACTGGCATGAATACTGGCTGTCTAAGAGCACTGCGAAAATAGACTCGTCCCAAAAAGCCTCCGCCAACATAGCAAGCAATACATCGGAAACCATATATTTATTTGCAGGCAACAACGGCGGAACGGTTTATGGTCAGTGTGCCTGCCTCATTAGGGGGTTCACAATATCGAATAGCGGGACTCTGATTTTGAGGCTTCTTCCCGTCCGTGTCGGGACGGAAGGCGCGATGATGGACGTGCTCACCCGCCGCATCTACCGCAACGCGGGGACTGGCGCGTTCACATACGGCAACGACCTCAAGTACCCGATACCCGCAGAATAACGAAAGGACACGCCATGAAAAAGACATCCTACAAAATCCGATTTAATCCGAAAACGACCGTCAAGACGATTAACAAGACGCTCGACGCAATCGACGCGAACAAGGGCTACTGCCCGTGCCAGGTCAAGAGCGCGTCCACCAAGTGTCACTGCGCCGCGTTCCGTAAGTCCGACATTGGCGAGGTGTGCTATTGCGGCATATATGTCAAGATGGCGAAGGACGCGGAGAAGAAAGGGGCGAAGTGAGATGGGCCAGAACGACAGCGAGATTTTCACGCGACTACGCGAAATAGGCGAAGGTGTCGTCCGCATCGACGAGCGCACGCAACGCATGGACGCCGATATGCGCGAGCACCACGCAGACCACGAGGTGCGCATCCGCACTTTGGAGCGCGACAACGACAAGCGCAAGGGTGTCATGGCGGCAATCGTCGTCGGCGTCTCGGCGGTCTTTCAGGGGCTAATCTGGTGCATCAAGCACTTCTTCGGAGGGGGTGCATCGTGAAATACACCGCCGCAGAAATCGAGGAGCTGATTGCCACCGCGCGCGCCGCGAAGCTCGAGGGCGTGGAGGTGCTAAACGGCGACCCCGAGGCAATCGCGCTCAAGTACAACGGCATAGGCCCCGAGGAATGGCCGGAGAAATGGCGTCGCGCAATCACGCGGTGCTTCGGACTATTCGGACCCGCCGCGCTTATCCACGACTTGCGCTTCACCTACGCGAGCGGCACGCGGCGCGACTTCAATTATGCGAACGTGGAGTTCCACAACAACTGCCTGAAGCTCGCGCGATTCTCAATCCCGTGGTGGCGCGTCCTTCGGCGGTTCCTCGCGGACGGCTCGGCGCTCGCGTTCTACGAGGCGGTATCGTCGCCGTTCGGCTGGGACGCCTACGTCAAGGCGACTTCTAAAGGCTAACACCCAAAACACAAAGGAGAAAACCATGAACAAGCTAATCGCAATCACCATCACCGCCGCACTCGCGGCAATCCTCGCGGGGTGCCAAACACGCATAACCGCCGAGAAGCGCGGTACGGAGTTCTACCCCATCGAGAGAGTGATACTCGTCCCCGAAGGGCAAAAGACCGTCAAATACGTCACGGGATACGCGACAGATACGGGCGGCTACTACATGACCGCAAGGTCGCCGCTCTGGGCGACGGATGGACTCAAGGGCCTCACCCTCGACATCGGGCAGGGCGCGAACCACGTCGCCTTCGGACTCGACGAATACAACCGCGACCTCTCGACCAACGCGGTCGTCATGGTAAAGACCCTCTCGGAGCTTGCGTCCGACATCGCGGGGAAAGTCACGGCGGCAATCTGCGCGTATTACGGCGGGGGAACGGTGAGCGCCGCGTCGAAGCTGGGCGAGCTGACGATCAAAGACATCAGAGGCCGCGTGGAAGCGAAGCTCGCAAAGAAGGGCATCACTGACGCGAACTGCGCAGACTGCGACCCCGCGGCGATTGCGAAGGAAGTCTGCGAGGACTGCTGCACGGACTGCACGCCGAAATAAAGGATTTTATCGGACGATGAAATTCGGCGACCAGCTCTCGATTGCGCTTCAGACTCCCGAAGGGAAACCCCTTCAGGAGCTTGAGCGTCTCATCGTGCAGCGCCAGCAGTACCTCGGAGAGACGGCGAAGGACGCGGTCGTCGCCTCGACGATCGACGTCCTCGTCTCCGTCCGGTCGCTGACCCGCGTCGCCAATCCCAAAGACCACGGCGGAGTCACGGTCGCCGCGATGCCGACTCTCGTCGCCGGGTGGCGGACTATTGGCAGCAAGCGCGTCCGCTGCGTCCGTCGCGGCGGCGCGCACGGCGACTTCGTCCCGAAGGCCGTCAACCTCATGGGGCCGTATGTCAAGGGCGAGAACCCGCAAGTCTTCCGCGTCAAGGAGTTCTACTCGAGGAAAATCGACAAGGGGAACTCGAACGAAAGATGGACGTATCTCGTCGTCGCATACTCCCTCGAGCATGCCAGGGAATACGCGAAGAAGCGCCACGAGCGCCGCGTCAAGCGTTTTGCCGGCATGGCGAAGTGGACGATCGGCCAGGCGATGAAAAAGGTCTCGACGCGCAACGGCGCGGACGTGCGCGTCGAAGCGGTCGCGAGGCGGACGGGTCTCGCGGCCCTCACGGTCGAGAAGCTCTTCCGCGGGAAGTACGCCTTCGCGATACACCTCCTCGACGACCTCAGGTATGCGACGCCCGCGATCAAGGGAGGGGCGACCGGCGTCAAGCTCGCGATGATGCGCGCGTCGAACAAAGTCGCGGGAATCATCCGCTCCGATTGGCGCGCCACGGAATTTTTCAACACTGCAGCGTCGAAGGTGAAGACGCCGTTCGAGGAACTAATCAAGGGGAGATAGCATGGTCTCGCAGATGGCGAAAGATACGGTCGCGAAGTGGGAGAAGGAGGGCCTGAGGCCGTCCTTCGACGACATCGTGCGGCTAAACGCCCTCGGCCTCAAAGTCGAGCGCGGGCCGAACTCCGCCGACTTCGCCGCCCTTCCGCGCGTCGCGTTCCTCGGCGACCTCGTCCTCGTCGAGCCGACCGTCCGCCGGTGGATGTGGATCGACGCCGCGCGGCAGATAGTCCAGGATGCCGACTTGATCGTCTTCGCCTACGCGCTCGCGGTCAGTGAGCCGGTCAAGCTCACATCGCGCTCGAAGCTCGAAAAGGCGCTCGACGAATTCCGGAAGGAGAACCTCCTCGACTTCTCGTCGACGCAGATCTCCGCGGCGGTCGACTACGCGCTCACCGGCGGCGACCCGGAGGACGGCGAAAGCCCGGAACCGTCGAAGGCGGAGCTGGCGGCGGCCCGGGAGGCGCGGGAGCTTCCGGCGCACATCAGGTCGGGCGCTGCGGCCCTTCTCGCCTATGCCGTCGGCTTCGGCCTCGACGCCGAGGCCGTGAAGGACTTCACCTGCCCGAAGCTCGAGCGGCTGATCGCGGTCGCATCGATGCTCAAGGGCGCCGCGGTCAAGGACAGCGAGCACAGCCGCGCATGCGCCGAGTACTACCGCACGGCGGACGCAATCTACGAAAGGTTAAAACATGAACGAGAATCTTGAGCTTAAAATCGGCTCGCGCTTCGACTCTTCCGGCCTTGAGTCACTGAACAAGGGCATCCGGCAGGCGGGGAACAACGTCAAGCGCGCGAGCGGCATCATGAACCAGGCGCTCGGCACCCTCGGCGAAGTCGACGGGGCCGTCGGCAAGGTCGCCTCGAAGACGTCGAACTTCCTCGGGTCGTTTCTCGCGGGCGGGCCAGCTGCCGCGGCGATGGCCGCGATCGCTCTCTTCCTGACGGAGACAATATCGCGCTTTAAGGCGCTTGTCGCCGCGCAAAACGAGGCACGCGACGCGTACCGCTCACTCCGCGACCAGATGCTCAATGGCCAAGAGCGGACGCACCGGCTTACCTTGAAGCACCTCGAGGCGAAACGCGAAAAGGAGCGCAAGGCCGCCGAGGAGGCCGAGAAGGAGGCGAAGCGAATCAAGGCCGAGCGCGAGGCGGCAATCGCCGCGCACGAACGCGCGCAGGCGCAGTGGAATGCGATTCTCGAGAAGCGCGGGCAGCTCGCGATCCAGCAGATGAAACTCGGCCAGACGGACGGCGACCCAATCCAGAACGCGCAGAACCAGGCGAAGGTCTCGCAGGCAGAGGCGGAGCTTCGCGTCAAGGCGGCGCAGCGCGCCCTCGCGAACGCAATCGACCACCGCGGCAAAACGTCTACCGAGGCGATGCAGGCGGAGCTTGCGCTAAAGGCCGCCGAAGTCGCGCTCGCGCAGACCATCAAGAACAATGAAAAGGCGGTCGCCGACGCCATCAAAACCGTGAACGAGGAGAACGCGGCGAGAGCTGCCGCTGCCGAGGCGGCGAAGATGCGCGCCGTAAAAGAGAAGAAGGCGGCGGAGGCCGCCGAGAAGATCGAGAAGGTCAGGGCGCAGCACGAGGAAGCCGTGAAGCGCATCGACGAACGGCTCGCGAAGGCCCGCGAGGAGGCGGCGCGCCTCGAGGAGAATGCGCAGCGCGCCCGCGGCAAGTCGTTCAACGAATGGGACCGCGGCGAACGCGAGCGCGCCCGCAACGAAGAGCGCGAGGCGAAGAAGCAGGCGGGATTCCTCGACCGCGCGGCGCGCGAGCAGGCCGCGATAGGCCAGCGCATCTTCGACCGGCACGGGCGGCTCAGGAAAGGCGCGAACAAGGCCGACATCGAGAAATGGAAGAAGCTGAACGAGTTCCAGCTGAACAACGATCCGAAGAACAACCCGGCGATCAAGGAGGCCGAGCGTCTCGAGCAGGAGCGCCGCGACCTCGAGGCGAAGACACAGCGAGACGTCGCCGACATCAAGGCGGCGCTCAACGGCGCGATGACACCTTAAAACGAAAGGAGAGGATATGGGACTTTTAACAAGCTACGGAGCGGCGAACCGCGTCATCGACCAGGACCTCGGCATAACATACTCCCGGCAGCGGGTCTACCAGGACTACACCTATGTCTACGGCATCGCCGAGCTCATCACAATCCACAGCGTCTGGGAATACCACCGGCGCGCGACGAAATCGTACAGGTACGTCGGCATGGACCGCGACACCGCGAACGCGTGCGCCGCGGCGATGGTCACGAAGTACACGCGCACGACGAATGTCAGCGACTGGAACGGCTCGGGCGAGCATGGGGGAACATTTTCGGACATAGACGGCGGGACTATCCCGATGGCGGAGATCGCGGTCGTGCACGTCGCGGGGTGCATGTACGAGGTCCACGTCGCGGTAAACGAAGACGACATGCGGCTTCGCGTCGCGATCGTTGCCAACCCCGAGACGCTCTTCACGACCGAGAACGCCCGAGACTACGACACTGCCGGAGAAGACGACTAAAGGGGGAT